>VOFD01001329.1_pt1 | contig 34529 bp, 47 predicted proteins | sample 5384101 | NCBI WGS metagenome assembly VOFD01 (sample SAMN12384723, study PRJNA508395) | human gut metagenome | isolation source: healthy gut C | host: Homo sapiens
AAAGATTAACTATTAAAAGTCAACCCCAGAAAATGAATTGTGGTGTGAAAGGGAGATGGCTCAAAAAGGTATAGCAAAGCTAAGGTCTTGTCAGCCCCCTGTTGGCTATTCAAGTAGCGGCACTTAAGCCACCAAGCAATATGGCTGCCTGGATTTCTCCATAGCGAATATTAGACGAACCAACTTTTTGCCGCATGAGAGAAGCGCAACATTGTAGTGTTTTCCCTCCGCACGCTTCTTAGCGAGATAGGCAGCAAAAGCCGGGTCCCAGTGGCAGACATACTTGGTCGCGTTGTAAAGAGCGTAGCGTAGGTATCGAGAGCCACGCTTTTCCATGTGTGGGTAGCAATTCTTGAGTTGTCCAGATTGGTAAGTTGAGGGCGACATCCCAGCGTAAGCCAACAGCTTGTCTGGGGAGTCAAACCGGGTGAAGTCACCGACTTCTGCAAGATCATGGCAGCCATTCGGAACCCCAAGCCCAGGGATAGTGGTAATAGGAGAATGAAGCTCATCCATAATGGATTGGATTTGCTCTTCGATTTCATCAATTTCACGATTCAGTTCACGGATGAGCCGGATGGTGTGCTGCAATTCAAGGGACTTGGCAGGCATCCGGGAGCCAATAGAGTTTTTGGCGGCATCTCGGATTTCAAGAGCCATATCCCGTTTGTAGCGACCATTGGATACCGTTTCGAGAAATGCTTTCAACCTCGTTAAATGGGTATGTGGCAACCTGTTTGGCTCCCGGGAACTCCTTCCAGCAGGGCGTAGACAGAAGCAATATGCAGAGAAGGAACAAGCTTTTCCAGTTCCGGGAACAGGATACAGACCAGCCGGGCAATGGAACTTTTCAGTTTGGCACGCTCTTTTACCTTGTCAAAACGGTATCTGGTCAGTGACTTTAGCTCCTCGTTGTGGTATGCTGTATCTGTGTAGGGTTTGAGGCCCACATCGGATAACAGCATAGACGCAATCGTTCGTGCATCCACCCGTGTCAAGAAGAAACCCGAGCAGGTTGTAGCTGTAATGTCCGGTAGCCCGCAGGCCGGAAAGAAAGTCCTGCTGATCGACGGGGACCAATAAGGACGACAACATCTCTGTTTCACCGGAGGTACGGGCCCGGATTTTTCAGGCGGCCCACACCTTGGGCTATGTGTCGCCCCGACAGCGGCGGGCGGCGGAGCACAAGACTCACCTGGTCATCGGGGTGGCGGACTGGCGGATCATACGTCCGGATCGGCACAATGTGCGGTTGTCCTCTCTGTCCTGCCTGGTGCAGATGATGACCGATCAGTATGAGGTATCCTTTGTCCGGCTGACCTTGGGGAACCTCGGAAGTGGACGGTATCATTGCCCTGGGTGTATTTAGCGAGAAGGAGATCGACTTCCTCCGCTCTCTGTCCTTCGCCATCGTTTTCGTGAACTCCAATCAGCACAACTACGAGTTCGACCAAGTGCAGGTGGACTTCGACCGGGGCCAGGAGCAGATGGTGGCCTACCTACTGGATCAGAAGCAGTATACCGGACTGGGGTACATCGGCGGCATCTACGACGGGGCCAATGGCCGCATCGGTGCCCACCGTCTGGCAGCCATCCGGCGTATTCTGGAAGAACGTGGCCAGTACGATCCCCACACCTTCCATGTGGGGGAGATCAGCCGGGCGAGCGGATACGCACTGGCAAAGAAAGGCCGTGGAAGAGCATACCCTGGCGGAAGCGGTTCTGCTGGGTAGCGACGAGGTGGCCGAGGGCGCTCTGGAGGCTTTCCGGGAACTGGGCGTCCGTGTGCCGAAAGATGTGGCTGTCATTATCTATCAGGACATCCAGACCCTGGAGAGCAAGTGGCCCACTGGCACCTGTCTGGAGATGTTCCCGGACTATGTATGGGGAAAACGCTCTGGAACTGCTCTTTGGCCGGATCAGCCAGCGCCGCTCCCAGGCGGTGACCGTCACAGTACCGACGCATCTGAAAATCGGCGATACTGCTTGATTTCCTAAAATGGTTATAAGAGGGATTTCACCTCTATAACAGATAACAAGACTATCGATACTCTGCGAATTGCCTTTGTCCCCTCTCGCGAGCCGGACGAGATCATCACCGCCACCGAGCCCCTGAAGCAGATGCTCACTGACGAGCTGGCTAAGCTGGGCTACGACGTGGGCGAGATCGACATCACCGTCGGCACCAGCTATGAGGCCGTCGGCGAAGCCCTGTCCGCAGGCACCGCCGACGTTGGCCTGATCCCCGGCGGCACCTACGTACTCTATGACGACGGCTGCGACGTGCTACTTACCGCCACCCGCGACGGCCTGTCCATTGACTCCGACAGCGCCAAGGACTGGAACGACAACGCCCCCACCGAGCCCACCACTGAGCAGGTCACCAGCTACCGCGCTCTGATGATCGCCGGCCCCTCCGCGAAGGGACAGGCGTTGGCCGCCAAGGTCAACGCCGGTGAGGCTCTGACCTGGGAGGACGTGAGCAGTGCCAACTGGAGCGTTGCCAACTCCTCCTCTCCCGCCGGTTACATCTACCCCTCCCTGTGGCTGCAGGAGAACTTCGGTCACAATATCACCGACCTGCCCCATGCTGTGCAGTCTGACTCCTACGGCAGTGCCTTCGCCCGTCTGGCTTCCGGCCAGGTGGACATCCTCTGCACCTATGCCGACGCCCGCCGGGACTATGAGGACGAGTGGACCGGCGAGTACGGCATGACCAACAGCATCTGGGACGACACCGCCGTGGTGGGTGTCACCCCCGCCATCTACAACGACACCATCAGCGTCAGCAAGACCTCTCCCATTATGGACGACGACTTCAAGGCCGCCCTGTCCGAGGCATTCATCAACATCGGCAACACCGAGGAGGGAAAAGAGGTCATCGCCATCTACAGCCACAACGGCTACCTGCCCGACAGTCCTCTGACTACGACTCCGAGCGGGCCGCCCAGGAGATGATCCAGTCCCTGAACAGCGCGGGTTAAATCCAATCAAACATAGACGACAAACGAGGGAGGGAGGCCGCGGCTTTCCTCCCTCCTTTGAAATGGAGAAAGACACGATGATCGAGTTTGGAGAGGTAGAAAAGCGCTATCCCAATGGCTTTGAGGCTCTGAAGCACATCAATCTGACCATTGACCAGGGGGAGTTCGTGGCCATCATCGGTCTGTCCGGCGCGGGCAAGTCCACCCTGATTCGTACCATTAACCGGATGCACGATATCACCCAGGGCACCTTGACGGTGGACGGCACCGACGTCATGTCTCTTCACGGGAAAAGTCTGCGGAGGTTCCGCCGGCGGATCGGTATGATCTTCCAGTCCTTTAATCTCATTACCCGCACCACCGTCATCAAGAATGTGCTCACCGCCTTTGTCCCAGACCTGCCTGGGTGGCGGGCGACCTTCGGTATCTTCACGAAAGGAGAGAAGATGAAGGCTCTGGAGGCACTGGACCAGATGGGGATTCTGGACAAGGCCTTTGTCCGGGCGGACCAGCTCTCCGGCGGACAGCAGCAGCGTGTGGCCCTGGCCCGGACTCTGGCGCAGGATCCACAGATCATCTTGGCAGACGAGCCGGTGGCTTCGCTGGACCCAGTGACCGCCAAGCAGGTGATGGACGACTTCCAGCGCATCAACCGGGAGATGCAGATCACAGTGCTCATCAACATCCACCATGTGGAGCTGGCCCTCCAGTACGCCACCCGGGTGGTGGGAATCCGGGCCGGTGAGATCGTCTACGACGGTCCGGCCGACCAGGTAGACCAGGCAATTCTGGACGCCATCTACCAGGGGAAGCAGGAGGAGCCGGCATGAGCGTATATGACAAGATCTTCCCGCCCAGGGTGTTGACACTACCCAATGGGAAGCAGGTGGCAAGCCCCATTCCCGAGCGCCCCTGGCGGCGGTGATCCTGGTGGCCATGACGGCCCTCTCTGTGGAGGTCACCGGCTTTGACATGGGGGTTCTGGTTAGTCGGATCAAGGAAGTTTTTTGTCATTTTGGGAGACATGATCCCGCCGGAGTGGGACTATATGCCCCAGATCTGGCAACCCCTTTTTGACACTATCAAGATGTCTCTGCTGGGCTCCTTCATCGGCTCGATCCTGGTGGTACCCTTTGCCATGCTGGCCTCCACCAACATCATCCACAGCCGGGTGATCGTGGCCGCCATGCGGCTGCTCCTGAGCATCATCCGCACCCTGCCCACTCTGGTCTCCGCCCTGATTGCCACCTACATCTTCGGCCTGGGCACCCTGGCCGGCACCACAGCCATTGCCATCTTTACCTTCGCCTACATCGGCAAGATCCTCTATGAGGAGATCGAGACCGTGGACATGGGCCCCTTCGAGGCCATGGAGGCTATGGGAGCCACCAAGGTGCGCTCCGTTATCAGCGCCATCGTCCCCCAGGTGTTGCCCTCCTATCTGTCCAACTGCCTGTTCTGCTTCGAGGGCAATGTGCGCTACGCCTCCATCCTGGGCTATGTGGGCGCGGGCGGACTGGGTCTGATCCTCAACGAGAAGATCGGCTGGCGGGAGTATGCCAGCGTGGGCATGATCCTGCTGGCCCTGTTTGTCACCGTGTTCATCATTGAGACCATCAGCCGGGCCGCCCGGAAGCGGCTGGTATAAGGAGGGGCTGGCATGAACAAACGAATCGAAGCGGCCTATGAACAGCGGCCCCGCCGCTGGGCCTTTGAACTGGCTGTGGCTGTGGTCGTCGTAGTTCTACTGATCTGGAGCGGCTCCGCCGTGGAAACGGCGGGCACTACTCAGAGCGGAGCCAAAATCGCCTGGAACATCCTGGCGGGTATCTTCCACCCGGACACGGACCTACTGTTCAATTTCACCACCCAGGGCGTACCCTACCTGTTACTGGAGACCATCTGTATCGCGTTCCTGGGTACCATCGTGGGCGCCATCATCTCCATCCCCCTGGCGTTTCTCTCAGCCTCCAATCTGACCCCCAAGCCCGTGGCCTTTGTGGGGCGCATCATCATTATGGCGATCCGCACCATCGCATTGTCTATGGGCTCATGTTCATCCGGGTCACCGGCCCCGGCGCCTTTGCCGGACTTTGACCATGTCGCTGTGTTCGGTTGGCATGGTGAGCAAGATGTATATCGAGGCCATCGAGGATCTGGATGTGCGTGTGCTGGAGTCCCTGGACGCGGCGGGCTGCACCACCTGGCAGAAGATCCGCTACGGCATCCTGCCCCAGCTGATGCCCAACTTCGCCTCCACCGCCATTTACCGCTTTGATATCAACCTGCGTGACGCCACCGTGCTGGGTCTGGTGGGCGCGGGCGGCATCGGCGCTCCCCTCATCTTCGCCATGAACGCCTACCGCTGGGAGGAAGCTGGCGCCATCCTGGCAGGCCTCATCGTGCTGGTGCTGATTGTGGAGTGGATCTCCACCAAGATCCGGGTCAAGCTGGCCAGGGGGTAATCATGGAAAAGACGTTTCAAATCTATTACACCTCAGACACCCACGGCCATATCTTCCCGGTGAACTACGCCGCAGGTTACCCAGAGAACTCCGGGCTTTTGAACCTGGCCGCCCAGGTGGAAAAGGACGGAAACACCCTGGTGCTGGACGGCGGCGACGCCCTCCAGGGAACGCCCCTGACTCAGTACTACCTGGAGCACCGTGGCGAGTGGCCTATCCACCCGGTGGCCGCGGCTTTCAACGCCATGGGGCTGGACTACTTCACCCTGGGCAACCACGACTTCAACTTCGGCTATGAGGCCCTCCGGGACTATCTGGGGGCCATGGATGGCATGTGCCTGTGTACGAATGTGGAGGACTTGGGAGGAGAGTTGCGCATCCGCCCCTGGGCGGTACACACCCTGGCCAACGGCCTGCGGGTGGGGACTCACCGGTGTGGTCACCGACTTCGTGAACGTCTGGGAGCAACCCCAGAACCTGGAGAAAATTCGGATCACAGATGCCTTCCAGGCGGCCCGGGCGACCTGCGCCGCCCTCCGGGATCAATGTGATGTCTGCGTGTGTATCTATCACGGCGGATTCGAAGAAGACCTGGAGACGGGGCGGCTGCTCTCGGACAGCGGAGAGAATCTGGCCTGCAAATTGCCCGGGAGCTGGACTTCGATCTGCTCCTCACCGGCCACCAGCACATGGCAGTGGAAGGGGTAGAGCTGTCCGGCACCTGGGCCGTCCAGCCCCCCGCCAACGCCGGGCAATTCCTCCGCATCACCGGTCAGTGGAACGGACGGGGCACCCACTTTCACTCCAGGCTGATGCCGGTGGGGTCAAAACACCAAGCGGAGCCCTACCAGAGTCTGCTGACCCTGGAGCGGGCGGTGCAGATCTGGCTGGACCAGCCCATCGGGGAGTTGGCCCATCCCATTCCACCGGAGGGGAAGCTGGACGCCGCCTTGCACGGCAGCCAGGTGGCCGCCCTCTTCAATCAGGTGCAGCTGGCGGAGACCGGGGCGGACTTCTCCTGCACCAGCTTGGGGAACGACCCGGTGGGGCTGTCCTCCTCCCGTGACCATGCGGGGCGTAACGGCAGCCTACCTGTTTGCCAACACCCTGGTGGTGCTGGAGGTGACGGAAGAGGTGCTAAGGCAGACACTGGAACGGTGCGCCTCCTACTTCACCCTGGTTGATGGCCAGCCCCAGATTTCGGAGGAGTTCCTGCTGCCCAAGGTGGAGCACTACAACTACGACTTCTACGCCGGGCTCTCCTACACCTTCGACCTGCGCCGGCCCTGTGGGGAGCCGGGTGATCCACCTGGCAAAACTGGACGGCTCCCCGCTGGGGGGCGGGACCTTCCGTCTGTGCACCAGCAACTACCGGGCAACCGGCACCGGTGGGTATGAGATCCTGCGGGAATGCCCTGTCCTGTGGCGCGGTGGCGTAGAAATGCCGGATCTCACCGCCCGCTACATCCAGACCCACAGCCCGATGCCTCAGTTGCATAACGCGGAGATGCGGGTGATCTGGTGAAGCGTTCTTGACAAGCCACAAGGAATGTGGTTTTATAAATCAGACAGAGGAAAGAAGGTGGAGGATGGACAGATTCAATGTCGCTGTGAATGTTGTTCAAAACGCCGGAGATCTTCTGCGGCGGTGCCGCCTGGAAGAGGCAGAGATCTGCCAAAAGACAGGGCACCAAGATCTGGTTACTCATTGGGACCGGAAAATCGAGCAGTTATTACGAAATGAAATACTGACAGCCTTCCCCCGGGACTCCATCGTGGGTGAGGAGTATCCGCCGGAGGCGCATCGCACCGGGTCGATGACCTGGTATATCGATCCCATCGACGGGACCACGAATTTCATCAATCAGCACCAAAACTACGCCATCTCCGTGGGGTGCTGGGAGGGAGGCGCCCCGCTGTTCGGCCTGGTGCTGGATGTGAGCGGTGAGACGCTCTACTGGGCAAAGCGCGGAGGAGGCGCATGGCAGGATCAGACGCAGATCCATACCTCCGGCCGGCGGGAGCTTTCGGAACTGCTGCTGACAACGCCGGGCCTGCAATATACCTTTTGGAACCTCATCCGTACCAAGAGCGGATGATTCGGCTCTCCCGGAAGGTTCGGGGTGTCCGGTGTCTCGGCTCCGTGGCCCTGGAGCTGTGCGAGGTGGCTACCGGCCGGGCGGATCTGTTCGTCACCATGCGCTCCTCCCCCTGGGATCACAATGCGGCGCGGATCATCCTGGAGGAGGCCGGCGGCAGTGCCGGTGTGCGTCTTTCCCTGGACTTCTGCCCGGCTGCTGAAGCTGCCGTCCACCAGGATCTCCGGCAGCTCCCCGCCGTCCGAAAGGGCGGAGGTATGGGAGTATATTCCGCTTCCAAGGTTTGACTGGCAGTCAGATGGGTATAATCCAGATCCGGCCAGGAGGCGGAGCACCCCTTTTTCGCCGGGATCTCCGGCAGGGCGTCAATCCCCTCTCCGTACTGGAAGGGCACCACGGCCACGGTGCCCCCGTCGGCTACAAAGGTCAGCTCCAGCCGGGAAAACAGTGCCGGCACTCCCTCTGCGCTGCACAGGGGAATCGAAATCCACCGGCTCCGCCTTCCCGGCATAGCTGATGCCGTCCAGCGCGCCCAGGCTCTCGCTGGTAAAGGTGTTGCCGGACACGGCGCCGCCGCTGTCCACATCCCCCGCCACAGCGCCCAGATAGGCGGAGCCCTCGTCGATGGTCACCAGAGTATGGCAGTCCACCAAAGTGGCCCCCAGTCCGGCCACGCCGCCCACATAGTCCCCGCCGGACAGGCGGCACTTGCTCCAGCTGTCCCGGATGCTGCCCCAGGAGGCCCCGGCGATGCCGCCCACATAGTCGCCGTTGGTGCTGGAGACAGGGCCGTAGTTCTCGCTGCTTCCGACTCGCCCCAGATCCATCAGGCCCACAATGCCGCCGGCGCAGTCCTGTTTCCCGGTGATCTCTCCCGTATTGATACAGGCGGCGACCACGGCCCTGGTCTGATACCGGAAATCCAGAGAGCGGTCCCCCTCCCGGATCAGGTCGTCCTCCGGGTCAAAATCGTACTCAATGGCCATGGAGCCCACGATCCCGGCCACATTGATATCGCCCTCCACCGTTCCGTCATTCCTGGCGTCAGAGATAGCCCGTATCTGTAGTTTCAGGCGCTTCGTCCGACACGTCCTCAAATCGATCCTCAAATTTCTCATCAGAACCATCCAGTCATGGACTCCTGCACGGGGGCGTCCCCCGTCGTCCAACAGGCCGGAGAAGATGTCCCCCAGGGCGTCCCCCTGCTCCTGAATCTCGCTGCTGATGGGATGGATGGTGATTGTGGGCATCTCCGACAACTCTTGAAACACACCGGAAAGGTCTCGGCAGAGATCCGATGCCAGAGCGGACAGTTCCTCTAAGGTATCTCCGGCCTCCCGCAGTTCATCCAGGGCGTATCCGCTCTGCTCCAGCAGGTCCCGCAACTGGTGAAGGGCGTCTGTACCTCCGGAAACGGCGCTGGCCAGTGCGTGCAGGGCAGAGACAAGGCTTTCTCCGGCGGCCTTCGCCTCCTGCCGGGCAGCCTCCCATTCTTCTGGGTGAACCGTGGGCAGCACGAGCCTGGCCGCGGCGGTACCTAATGCTTGTGCAGCAGCTTTTGCCTGCGCCAGACTGCTGCGCACCGCGGCCAGCGCGGATTCCAGCGCGGCGATGTCCTCTTCGCTCATATCTGTCCCGCCGATGCCAAAATCAGCTCTGGATGATACCAGAGGAATACCCGGCGACGCCGCCGATATCGGTGCATACCGGCACGTTTTCCGCCGCGTTCAGCTGTTCCCGGTTGATGGCGTCCAGATCCAGCTCCGCATCCACCTCCGTGGTGTTGATGCTGCCGCTGTTCCGGCACTGGATAACGGCGCCGTAGTTCTGCCCGGCGATGCCCCCGGTATAATGCTCTCCCGTGACGGCTCCGGAGAAAGTGCAGTTGACGATCTGTCCCGAGCTCTCGTTGATCCCCACAAGACCGCCTATGCTGTCCGCTCCCCGCACCGTCCCGTGGAAGGTGCAGCCGGCAAGTACAAAGGCCCCGGTTGCTGCCGGCAATGCCGCCCAGGGTATTCTTCCGGTCAGATGGGGATCGACCCGTCCCTCCACCGACAGATCCCGCACTACGCCGGAGGGCTGTATGTACCGGAACAGTCCCCGGACATTGCCGCTGCCCGTGATGGACAGGCCGGAGATGGTGTGTCCCTGCCCCTCAAAGGTCCCGCCGAAGGTGGGGATGGGGGTGAAGTCCACGCCGGTCAGATCAATGTCCGCCTCCAGGCGGACAATTCTCCCCTGGGACCAGCTGTCCAGGGTACAGTTCTCTGCCAGTTGGACCAGGTCCTCCGCCGTGCGGACGATAAATGGTATCGGCGCGTCCCAGCGGCCAGAGCAGCAGGGGGCCGATAAGGGAGAGCCAGCAGCACCGCCGCCAGAAGGAAGCTCAGGCATTTATGAATCTTCCGTCTCATGGGCGGGCTCCTCCTCTTTCTGATAAGCTCCCGTCTCCAGCATTCCGGAGACGTCCCCGTAAATCACGCCCTGGATCTGGGCATCCACTACGCCGGAAATACGGCCCCGAACCCGGCCGTTGACATAGACGGTGCCATGGACGCTGGTGGCTAACCTCCGGGACCTTGATGTCGAAGCGGGTCCGCTCCACGATCTCGTCTCCCACGTACAGAATCTGGGGCAGGATAAACATGACTAAAAACATGGAAATTAAGGTTCCGCGGCACAGGCACTCCCCGATGCCCACGATGGCAGGCTCCGTGGTGATCTGGGCGATGAGGAATCCGGCGGCGGACAGGATACTCCCCGAGGTCAGTACCGTAGGGAAGGACAGGTCCAGCGCCTGGACGATAGCTTCCCGTCGGGACATCTTCTCCTTCAGTTCGTTGTACCAGGAGGAGATCACAATGGCGTAATCGATGTTGGCCCCCATCTGGATGGAGGTCACGATCAGATAGCTCATGAAGAAGATGGGCTGCTGGGTCACGCCGGGGAAGGAGAAATTGATCCAGATGCTGCCCTGGATCACCAGGATCAGCAGGATCGGCAGTCCCACAGACTGGAAGGTGAACAGCAGCACGATGATGACAAAGACCACCGACAGGACGCTGATCATCACATTATCCCGGGCAAAGGAGACGGACAGGTCATAGTCGCTGGTGGAGTCCCCCACCAGATAGACGTTGTCTGCGTCATAGTACCGCTCCGCCTCCCGGTGGATGGTCTGGAGGAAAGCAAAGGTCTCCGCCCCCTCCTCCGGCAGGTTCAGATTGATGAGCATACGGGTGTAGTTTTCCCCAGCATCTGGACCCGGGCGTTGTCGAGCTGTTCATAGAGAGCATCCAGATCCGCCTGTTCCTCCTCGTCCAGATCTACATAGCCCTCCTCCACCTTGTCATAGGCAAAGAAAGAACATATCCATCAGCGGAACTGTGTAGTCATTCAGCCCGCCCACAATCCGGCCGTACTCCTCCCTCCGCCGCGTAGGCAGTGTACAGCAGGCACACGAGATCATAGTCCAGATCTGTCATCTCAGCAAACTGCCGGGGCGTCAGGGCATCGGTGAGGGTATAGCCGTCCATCACCTCCACATTGGAGAGGCCCATGGCGTAGTCCACCTGATCATAGGTCTCCAGCCGGTCCAGCAGGGCTTTTCACTGGCATAGCCACGGGGCACGATCAGCGCGATCACGTTCTGGGTGCCGAAGGTCTCGCTCACCCGCTGTTCCGCGATCTGGGTCTCGTTCTGCCGGGCGGTCTCGATCTGGCTATATCCGTACACATAGGGACACTGGTTGGAGAGAAAAAGCCCCCCACCAGGGCCACAATGAACAGAGGTACCCCCACATGGCGCAGCTTCAGGACAAATCCGCCCCAGCGGTCGATCCTGGGGATGAAGCTGCGGTGGCGGGTCCTCTCCATCGCCTTGGAAAAGAGCATCAGCAGCCCCGGCATCAGGGTAAACACCGAGAGCATACTGAACAGAATGGCCTTGATGAGCACGATGCCCATGTCAAAGCCGATGCGGAACTGCATGAACATCATGGCGGCCAGACCGGAGATGGTGGTGAGGCTGCTGGCGGAGATGGAGGGGATGGAGGCGCTGACCGCCGCAATGCAGGCCTCCCGGTCCCCGGCGTGCTCCCGCTCCTCCAGAAAGCGGTGGAGTAAGATGATGGCGTAGTCGATGGCCAGGGCCAGCTGCAAAACCACGGTCACCGAGTTGGAGACAAAGGAGATCTCCCCGAAGATAAAATTGGTGCCCAGGTTCAACAGGGCCGCCGCGATAAAGGTGATGAGCAGCACCGGAATCTCCGCGTAGGAGCGGGAGGTGAGCAGCAGCACCAGCACGATGATGACCGCCGCCACCGCCAGGATGATCCCCATCTCATTGGCCAGGGAGTCCGCCTGGGAATCCCCACAGAGCTGTCTATATAAAAGTCATAGGGGCCAGCAGCTCCCGGATGGCCTCCATGGCGGCCAGGGCGGATTCGTCCTCCTCCTCCCCGTCAAAGGTCACGGAGATCAGGGCGTCCGCCCCCTTGAAATACTCCGCGATGTCCTCCGGCGTCTCGGCCTCCCCGTCCTCCTCTGCGCCGATGCTGTCTCCCAGGGACGCGGAGGAGACGCCCTCGATCTCCCCGATCTGTTCCGCCAGATCCTCCGCGATGCCCCGCGTCACGTGGGACACCATCACCCGGGCGGTACCGAAGGTGGTGAATTCCTCCTCCATGAGGGTCAGGCCCTGGCGGGTCTCTGTGGAGTCCGGCAGGTACTCCGTGATGTCGTTGCAGACGCTGACCCAGTTCGGGAGAACAGGCAGAACAGCAGCGCACACGCGTACAGGAAAAAGATCAGCTTCCGCTTATCCACGATCACCGTGGCCAGCCGCACAAAAAAGGATGGTTTTTCAGTGTCTTTGCGCACAGTTTCAGCTCCTTCCGGCAATCCCGGTCCCATCACGGCTCAGGGGAGATCCGGCTCCCCTCCCATCGCATCCGGCAGACGTCCGCCGTGGTCACTCCAGTAAGGCGTTCCCCATGGAGCTCCAGCGCCGTCTCGCAGAAAAGGGTGCTGACCGCCGTCCGGATAGCATGAGAGAGGCACAGATGCCCATCCTCCGACCGTACGCCATGGACGGGGTTGCGGCGTCCCATCAGTTCCAGGGATCCTGTGACGGCAGAACCCTCGTATTGGAGGTCCAGGCGACCCTCCCTGGGGCCCATCTGGCTGTACAGCGTGACGTGATACTCTTCCCGCATCTTCCTCCGCTCCTTTCCGCATTTCCTCCAGCATACTGGAAACAGGCCCGGAGATGCAAGGTGCAGACCTTGGGCAGATGTCAGAAATCTGACACTTGCCCCCATTCTGCATAGATGCACTCCTCTGGAAAATGTGTTATACTGGACTGCAATGGACTGGAGTCTGCCGGTCCATGGAGGTCGATATGAAAAAACGGACATACGAGGCCAGCAATGCGGCCAAGCGGCAGATCTGCACTGTACTCAAAGGAGCTGATGACCCAGAAACCCCTGAACAGGATCACCGTGGCGGAGATCATGCGGGGCTGCGGCATGGCGCGCCAGCATTTTTACTACCATTTTGACGATGTCTACGACGCGGTGCGCTGGATCTTTGAGGAGGAGGCGGTGGCGCTGCTCCGGGAACACGAGGGCGTCATGCTGTGGCAGGACGGCCTGCTGCAGCTCTTCCAGTACCTGCAGGAGAATCGTGCGTTCTGCCTCTGCGCCCTTCGCTCTATGGGTCGGGACCACCTGAAGCGGTTCTTCCAGACGGATATCCGTACTATTATCCAAAGCACGATCCGTCTGATTGTCGCGGAGCTGGGGTATGAGGCTGGGGAGCAGGAGCTCACCATGCTGACCCAGTTCTATGTGGGCGCGCTGGTAAGTATTGTGGAGGACTGGCTCCTGGGCGAGATCCAGGGCACGCCGGAGGAGCTGATCCGCTTTGTAGACCAAGTGCTGCGGGACCATGTGCGTGGCGCCGGGCTCCGGCTGTCCCAGGCAGGTCCCGGGACGGCGCCTCTTCTGGAACCGGACCACTGTGCCGGACCTGTTTCCAAATAAAAAGGCTCCGGGTTCCCAGAGAAACCCGGAGCCTTTTTCCGCTGTTCAACTCTCTGTGGGCAGGTCACTCCTGCGCATCGTGAAGCCAGAGATATCGCTCGTCCTCGTTGCGGGTGGTCTGCAGCCAGGGGTTGCCGTCCAGATGGCGGATCATCCAGCAGGTATACATCTGGAAGCCCGGCGCCACTGCCTGGGGATGCAGGCACCCGCCGGGGATGGCGGGAAGCTGTTGTCCACGCTCTTGAATACCTGGTCCCCCCACAAAACTGGCGCCGAAGCCCTCCGGCCGGTCGAACTTGAAGTAATAGCACTCCGGCTGGGGGTGCCGGTGGGGCAGATAGCCGGACCAGTTCCCCCGGTCGTTCAGCACCTCGCCCAGCACCATATTGGACCAGGGGGCGATATCCTTGTCAAAGATGGTGTTTACCCGGCGCTTGGCCACATTGCCGAACTTGCCCACGCAGGAGTAGACCCAGGGGCGTCCTCCGGCCGGTACAGCCTGCCGGAGAACGCTGTGTCATTCTTCGAGGGCCACCAGATCCCACTGGGTCAGCTGTTTGTCCGGCCGGAAGCGGCCCCCGTCATAGCCCACGCCGTAGCGGGCCAGCTTCTCCACATCGGCTTTTCACCCCGGGCCCGACAGGTCCGTATAGGTGATGGCGGTATCCCCGGACTCCGGCGCCGCCGGTTTGCCGGTGGCGGCGTCAATGCCCAGATACCAGCTCCTCCCGCTCCAGAGCGTAGGTCAGCCGCAGCTCGTAGAAGTGGGTAAGCCCCAGCTCCATCAGCCGGGCTTCCGTCTCGTCGCCGCTCTCCAGAGGGCGGGGCACCAGACGGTAGGCCAGGACCGTGTCATAGGTCCCCGCCCAGGCGGCCAGGGCCGCCGTCTCACCCACGATACCGGCGGAGCCGGCGAACGTCACATCCTCGTCGTACTGATAATCCAGCCGGTACACGGACCCGTCTCCGCTGTCGATGGCCACGGTATAGCGGTTCTCCGGGAAGGGAATGCCGCCTACCTGCTGGACGTATGTGAAGGTGTAGTACGGACGCCGGTCCTCCGTGTTGTCCCGGCCGTCATAGAGTGTCAGGGCACTCCACCGCCCGCCGCAGAGGGCGGACAGGAATGTCTCCGCTTTGACCTGCGCCTCCGCCTGGGTCAGGGCCGGTGTCTCCCCCTCCTCCATTCCGGGTGCGTAGGAGAACACCTCCTGGACCGCGCCGGTGCGGGCATCCACTGTGATGGTGCGGGAACGGCTGTCACCCTCTCCGGGCCGCACATAGGACAGGACGCAGAGGACCTGATCCTCCTTCCCCTCCTGTTCCGCCAGACGGTAGGCGGCGGAGGACAGGGGCGTCCTCCGTCAGGCCGTAGACCGGCTCTGCCCGCAGGCTCTGGTCCAGGAACGCGGAGGACCGGACGCCCTCCATCTGGGCGATGCCCGCCTGCTCCGCCGGGCTGAGGCCGCTGTCCTCGCTCTCCGCAGCCGCGGTGTTGTCGGAACTGCCTCCGGCGCCCCAGCCGCCCATCTGGTCCTCCAGCTCCGTCAGATTCAAAAGCGCTCCTGTGGCGGCATCTACATAAAAGGTGTCCGTATCCACCGGCAGATACCGGAGCACGGCCGACGTGCCGCCCGCCTCCCGCACGTATTCCAGCTTCAGCTCCAGGGTATCCGTCAGGAGTTTGGCAGCCCGGTCGCGGCGCACCGCAGCGGCGGCAGAGGGGACGTCTCCCAGGAAGGTGTCCTCCGCTGTGGTCCGGTGGAAAGACCGGACCCGGTTGTCCGCCGCATCCACAGTGATGGAATAGGTCAGCGGCGAGGGCAGGCCGTTCAGCAGGATCACTCCGGAGTAGCGGTAGCTGTCCCCGCCCAGAATATCCATGCCGCGGGGCTCTTCCAGCTTCACGCTCTCCCCCTCCCGCAGGACCTTGTCCAAAAAGTCCCCGGCGGCCCGGGCGGCCGCGGCCTCATCCCCCTGGGGAAAGACCGGGAAATCCCGCTGTTGGAGGCGGTGTACGGCAGACCCAGATCGTAGCTGATTACGGTCCCGTCATCCAGAGCGGAAATGGACAGTTCCTCCTCCAACTCGGTCGACCAGTACAGATCCCAGGCACCGGTCAGACCGTCCTCATACCAGCTGCCCTGAAATTCGTCATAGGCATCCGTGTCCAGATCCAGGGCCGCCTTTACGGCCTGGGTCACCCTGGCCAGGGCCTCGTCTGTGGTCTCCTCTGCGGCGGACGCCGGCAGCATCAGCCCCAGAGCCGTCACCATAGCCAGCGTCAAAGAAAACAGCTTCTTCATCATTCGTCCCTCCATTGTCGGCAGTTTCCGGAATGGTGATTCCATTCTATCCCAACAGACGGAAAAATTCCAGAGATGCTGCGGATTCTCCTTATTTTTTTAAGTTCCTTGAAACGCAGAGCGGCGGGCCGCACGGAGAAGATCTCCGCGCGGCCCGCCGTTTGACATGGGCTGCGTCCTGGCCGGGCGATTCGGCCGGACCTGCCTGCATCTGTCCTGGGGCCCCTCTGTCACGCCATGGCGCGGTGGAGGAAGGTCATGATCTGCGCCCGGGTGCAGGTCGTGCCGGGCTCAAAAGGTAGTGGAAGTGGTGCCCTGGGTCATACCGCTCTCCACGGCCCAGGCCACCGCGTCCGCATAGTACGCACCTTCCGCCACGTCCCGGAAGTCATGCGTCCCGGATGCTGCGGGAGAGCCCTCGGCCTGCCACAGCAGCACCGCCGCCTGAGCGCGGGTGCAAACCCGGTCGGGGCAAAGGCAGTCTTGGTGACGCCGGAGGTGATGCCCTGCTCCACAGCCCACAGAACTGCCTTATAATAGTAGCTGTCGGGGCTCACATCCGTGAAGGGATTCTCCCTTTTCGGACGGCTCAGGAGAGCCGTTTGCCCGCCACAGGAAGGTCACAAGCTGGGCCCGTGTGCATCCGCGGCCCGGGGCGAAGGCCGTTCCGGTGACACCGGAGGCGACCCCCTGCTCCACAGCCCACCGGACCGCATCGTAATAGTACGCGCCGCTGTCCACATCCGTGAAGGGCAGCTCCGTCTGCTCCCCGGAACGGACGAAGGACGCGGACACGGTCACCCCGCCGCCGGGCATGACGAAGGTATAGCGCCCCTCCCCCGCGTTCTGGACCGGGACTGCGCCGTCCTGGCTGTCGGTGACAGTCAGCTTCTTCAGCTCGTATCCGTCATCCGGCACCGCGGTGATGGTCACCGTCTCGCCCTCGTCGGCCCGACCGGCACTCACCTCCAGGGAGCCGCCGGTGACCCGGTCCACAGTAATGAGATGCTCGCCGTCCTCGGACTTCTCAGTCCACCGGGCGTACAGGGTTGTGTTTGCGTCGAAGACGGTATCGGCAGTAACTGCAGTGCCGCCGTCGGCGGCGGTGTACCAGCCCGCGAAGGCGTAGCCGCTCCGCTCCGGCGTGGGAAGCGTCCCCACGGCTGCGCCGCTGGTGGCTGCCATGGCGGCCGCGCCGGCGGCGCCCTCGCCGAGCTCCAGGGTCAGGATGATCGTCCGGTCCGGGTCAATGAAATCCTCCAGCTCTGCAGTGGCAAAGCTGCCGCCGGTGACAGAAATGCTGCCGGAGCCGCTGTTGGCCACCTGACCGGTCACAGTGCCGCCGGAGATGGTGATCTCCGCCGCGGTGTCGTTGACTACGCTGCCCACGGTGCCGCCGTTGATGGCGATGGTTTCCGCCAGTGGAGCCGCCCTGCGTCTTGATATTCTGATAGCTGCCGCTCTCCACGGTCAGGCTGCCGGAGGCATCCTGGCCCTCAAAGACAATGGAATCCCCCTCGGCAATAGCAGCGTTCGCAAAGGTGACGCGGCTGCCCCGGTCGATGTTGACGCCCCACTGGTTTCCGGAGGTGGTCAGGCCGTCCACGGACAGCTCCGTGCCATTGACCACCAGGGCGTACCAGCGGCAGTTGGAGATCTCCACGTTCTCCAGGGTCACCATTCCGGCGTGGTAGATGTTCAGGCCGTGCTTGGCGGCACTGCCGCCGTCAAAGGTCACATCCCGCAGCGTCACCTCGGCGCCATCCTGAAGATTGAGGAGGCTGGGGCCGGTGCCATTGTCGCCGGAGACAGAAAATGTGCCCGCCTTCGCCCGGATGGTATGGCCGCTGCCGTCCAGAGTCAAGTCCTTGGACAGCGTCAGCGCTCCCTGGCCGTTGACCAGGCCGGAGGCGTCCAGCTCCACGTCCCGGAGCAGCCGGATGGTGGCGCCCTCTTCCGCCTGGGCCACTGCCTCCGCCAGGGTGGCATACTGAGTGCCGTCGATATCCGCGGTGTTTTCCGTTTGGACGCCGTCCTCCCCGGCCCCCTCCGTCATGGTCTGGACCTGCCCGGCGGCAGACGCACCAAACATCCCCTCCGCCGCCTGGGCATTGGCCGGCAGCATGGAGGCCAGCAGGCTCAGAGTCAGCAGTCCGGTAACAAGTTCTCGCTTCATGTGTGTAGATTCCTCCCGATTGGTTTGTAGGTATCGGCGCTTTGAAGCGGGCACTCTCCGTCCGGTCCGAAAAGGGGCCTTCCCAGATGTAGAAATTCTGCCAAATCATTGCGGATTCTGTCAAAAAGCCAAGCAGGCAGCGGAAAATCCGGCCTCAAAAAGCACGGTTCACATCCTAACACAGCGGGGCAGAGCCACGCAAGGGCTTTTCCGGATTTTCCAGATGACTGGAAATACCTGGCACATCAGCCGCATCTATTGGGCCGCAGTGCATCCGGCAAAATATGCTGGAACGATCCGGGCGCCGCGCCAGACATTCCCGGCAGCGCAGAGCCGGCTCCCCCCAGCTTGGAGGGCTCCGGTGAGCCGGCGGGCGGCAAGGCATGTGAAAGCCCCCGGCGGACCGGAACGTGTCCGGTCCGCTGGGGCCTGCTCTGCCTGCGAAAGAAGCCGCCGATCAGTCAGTTTCCGGCGGCCTGGGTACCGGCCTGCTCCCGGCGGAAGCGGACCATGCCGGTGCGGTCCAGAGCCACCATCAGGACGGGAATGAACACCAGCTGGAGGATGATGCCGGGAATGGCGTTCACCAGCGCCTCGGTCAGGGAAGATCTGCCAGGTGAAGGGCACGCTGGCCACGCCGGTCATCACCACCCGCACCGCAGCCCAGACGATCCGGCCGCCCACCATAGCAGCCAGCAGAGCACGGTACAGGGCCACCACACACTGCCAGCGGGACCGATTGTACAAAAAGCCCGCGATGCCACCGTAAGCCGCCAGCTCAAAGGCCATGGCCACAGCGGCCACCAGCGGCGGCATTCCGAAGAGCGCCATCCGCATCAGCGGGGCCACGAATCCCACCACCGCGCCATACTGCCAGCCGCAGATCAGGCCGCAGAGGAACACGGGCAGGTGCATGGGCAGCAGCATCCCGCCGATCTGGGGGATCTGCCCGGTGAGGAAGGGCAGTACCAGCGCCAGGGCCAGGAACATGGCCGCCAGGACCAGGTTATGGACATTTGTTTTGAAATTGCTGTGTTTCATGGGGTTAAACTCCTTCTCAAAAAAGTCTTTTCGCGCCGCCTTCTGGCGCCGCACCAGCCTTCTGGCTTTTTACGGAGTCTGCAGGGCTGTGAATACCGGCCTTCTGGCCGGGCGCTTTTCAGGTCTTTCCCCTCATCAGGGGAAAAATTCGGTGGTGTCGATCACCAGCTGGCAGCCCTTCTCCGGGCCGCATTGGCGGATATACCGCTCCTCCAGGGGCATCCACCGGCTCTCATAGGCGGCGAAGTGGGCGCCCTCCCGCCGCTCCAGGCGGCGGCGCTGCTCCTCCGGCGCACAGGTGAGAAACATCCGCAGATCATAGCGGGCCGACAGCAGCGGGTGCTGGGGTAGCTTCCCTCCACCACAGTGAGGGCCGGGCCGGAAGCGTTGTCCCCTCCCTCAGCGTGCCGCTCCGGCAGTCATACGGGCGGCAGCGGATCTGCGCTCCGGCCCCTGCCGGCACCAGTACCTCCTGCAGGAAGCGGGCCAGGTCCATATTTCCAGCCGGGATCTGCTCCCAGTTCTCTGCCCGGCGGTCCGGTGGGAGATAATAGTCGTCCATGTGGACCACGTTGCAGGGAAGGAGCCGCCCCATCAGGTCTCCCAGGCCGCTCTTGCCGCTGCCGCAGCGGCCGTCAATGGCCACGACGGCTGGTCTGCCGCTCCGCGCCAGCCGGGCCGCCGCCAGCAGTGCCGGGAAGTACCCGCCGTATGCTGTCCGCAGGACCCGGTAGTGGGGGGCATACGCCTCCCGGTAGGCCGGCGAGTGGTGGACGGGCGGACAGCCCTGACGGCGGTACACCGCCAGCCAGTCCGCCATACCGGGCAGGGGCAGCGCCTCCGCCGCGGTCAGGCATTCCTCCAGGTCCGCCGCCGTCCCGTGGTGCTCCGCCGCCGTCAGAAGCAGCAGATCCGCCAGGAGCGGCGCAGCCAGCGTCCAATCCCCCGTCCCCGACAAATGAACGCGGCACAAACCGTTCCCGATCCGCTCCGGCGGCCGGGCCTCCCGGTCTGCGGGAAGGGCGCTGCACTCCCCCAGCAGCTGCCGGAGGACATCTCCCCGTTCCCCCGCTGCATGGGCTGGACCGAACGTACTCTGATAGGCCAGCTTGGCGCAGTCCTGGGGCTCCATCAGCGGATAGCGGGCCAGGTGCTCCCGCAGGACCGTTTGAAATTCCTCATGCATCTCTTCAGCCCCCGGCAGCCGTGGTATTGCGCATCGGTCATCCGACACGTTTATAGGATAGCACCTGGGTACACTCAAAGTCAAGAGCAAGCGTGAAAAAATCTGAAATTTTTTCGGATGGTATCCGCACGCGGAGCAGAGTGGGAGTTTGCAGCTGGTTTTGCGCACCCGCCTTTCATCGCGCATGCCGATTCGGGATATGCCCGTTCAAATGCGGAATCCATGCTGTGCAGCCCGCGTTCCACATCCGTTCCCTGTCTGATGCCATGCCGGGGCGCCCGTCCCGCAGTACCTTCTGGGCTGAAAAAGCCTGTGTTCCTTCTGAACACAGGCTTTTTCTGCACTCCGGCAAAGCAAGGCAGTACGTCAAGTGGTCACCGCCTCCACAGGAACCCGGGTACAAAGGGCTGCTCCGGGTCCGTGCAGTCGTTCCCCAGCAGCTCCCGGAGCCCGTCGTCATAGGCCCGACCCCGGGCCAGATTGACGGCTGCCGCCACCGCCGCCCGGGCCTGGTCCTCCGGATTCTGGTCCACCGTCATATAGAGCTTGCCGCTCTCCAGGGCGGCGGCCCCCTCCGCCGTGTGGTCCACGCTGACGATGGGCGCCGCGCCCGGATCCCAGCCGGCGGCCTCCAGCGCCTCGATGACTCCCAGGGCCATTTCATCGTTGTCGCAGATGACGCAGTCAAAGTCCACGCCCTGCTCCAGCAGGGCCGCCATGGCTTGGCGGGCCCGCTCCCGGCTGAAGCCGCAGACCTGGTAATCTGCCGCGGCGATGGGGCAGAAGCCGTCGTCCAGCAGGCTCTGCACGGCGGTGCCGGAGCGGGCATCTGTATTCTCCTGGCCGGGCATCCCCTGGAACAGCAGATAGCGGATATCCGTCCCGTGGTCCGTCTCCCAGAAATACTCCGCCAGGGCGTGCCCCTGGAGGGCGCCGCTCCCGGCCTCGTCCATGCCCACAAACACCATCCGCTCGTTCAGGATCGCCGTCCCCGGCGCCCGGTTCAGCAGCACGACCCCTGCGTCGCCCACGATGTCTGCCACCTTTTCGGAGTCCTCCCCGTCTGCAAGGTTCACCAGCAGGGTCTCCACGCCTTCTGCCAGGGCCTCGTGGACCTGGCGCAGCTGGGTCTCCGGGTCGTTGCCCGCATTATAATACTGCACCGCGTAGCCCTGGGCGGCGGCCTCCGCTTCGATGTCCGCCTTCAGCTCCGACAAAAAACGTATCCTCCCTAGACAGCAGCAGGCCCAGAGCCCTCGTCTCCCTGGTCCGGGACTCCACAGCCCCGGCGGCGTCCGCGCCGCAGCCGGTGCCCAGCACTGCCACGGCGGCCAGCAGGGCCACAACTGCGCCGATCTTCTTCCTCCATGTCCGTTTCATCTGGATCTCCTCCCTATTCATCCGTCTTCTGCTTAGGATGCTGGACAAAGTATACAAATATACCTGACGGAATGAAATAGACAAACCTGCGGGGGGAACGGCACGGTTCCCTCCGCAGGTCTTTTTTCCGGACTTTTCTGCGGTCTCACGGCCCGATCCGGAATTTCCGGTACTCCGTGGGCGTGAGGCCGACGTATTTTGAAAAGATGCGTGAGAAGTAGCTGGCGTCCGCGAATCCCACCGCCTCGGAGATGGTCTGGACGCTGTCCTGCGCGTTCACCAGCCGCATCTGAGCCTCCCCGATCCGGCGGCGCAGGACATACTGCTTGAGGCTGTATCCCGTCTTCTGCCGGAAGATATGGGACAGATGATAGGGACTCAGATAAAACTGGCGGGCCAGCTGCTCGATGGAGAGGTCCTCCGCATAATGGCGGTCGATGTATCTGGCCACACGGCCGAAGGTGGAGTCCTCCCGGGTGACGAGATCCTCCTTCCGCCCCGCCGCCATCCGCCGGACCAGCTCCAGCGACGCCAGCATCAGGTACTGGCACAGCTCCTGGAAGCCCGGCTCCCGCTCCGCTGCATACCGGTCCATCAGGCAGAAGAGCTCCTTCAGGTCCGCAAACTGCTCCGGCTGGTGAAACAGGGGGCAGCGGTCCGGGGAAAGCAGGCTGTATGGCGGCAGGTCCGCCAGCGCCAAGTTCCCGATGGCCACGCACAGGGGTCTGATACGGCTGGTCTGCCTGGGGGAATTCGTCGTGGAGGGCGCCGCCGCTGCACAGCACCACATCTCCGGCTGCCACCTCGTACCGGCGGAGATCGACGGTGTACCGGCCGCTGCCCTTCAGGATCAGCAGCACCTCCGCCAGGCGTTCGTGGCAGTGCATCAGTGTGGCGTGCTCTCCCTCCGCCCAGTCATAGTGGCAGATGTACGCCGCATAGGGCCGGTCCTGAGGCAGGCGCGCCGCCTCCTGCGGTGTGAACACCACCCGCTGCCGATTCAGTTCCGCCTCTCTCATGCCGCCGTCTCCTCCCCGCTGGAAAGTGCGGAGCATCCGGCCATCCGCCGCTCCCCGCCGTGGGGCCGCAGGAAAGTCCGGTCCCGGCCCTTATGATACCGTTCCCAATGGGCCATGTCAAGGGCGGCTCCCGCTCACTCCAGCGCCGCCTTCAGGCGCTCCCACAGCTCCACGGCCTTGAATTTCAGCTGGTAGCCGCCATCCTCCTCCGTCATCAGGCTGACCTGGTCTTCCGTCAGGCCAGCGGCCAGGGCCGTCTCCGGCACGTCCGCGGAGGCAGCGGTGCACAGGGGTGGAAACACCACACACCACCAGTTCTGTCCGACGCCCTCCCCAATCAGAATCCGCAGGGCCAGATACTCCCCGGCTGGAAGAGAGAAGCCGTCATATTCCTTGGTGGGAAAGGATGTGTCCTCCAGCTCCGCCGTCACGGCGTAGTCATAGCCGTTGGCCCGCACCGTCTCCCCGGCGAGGGCCTCCAGCTCCGGCAGGCTCTCCCGCAGGCGAATCTCTGCCTCCGCCCGGTCCGCCGACTGCTCCAGAATCTCCGTGGCTCGCTCCAGCACCGCATCCCGGACCAGGAGCTTCAGTGCCTGGTCCTCCTCCGTATCAGAGTTGGCCAGCACATGGAGCCGCACCACCTTGTCCGCCAGGTCCCGCTGGGTGTTCAGCGCCCAGACGCCGGTCATCAGAAACGCCGCCGCACCCAGCAGCAGGGCCAGTTCCACGATCCGCAGAGTCTTTCGCTCACGCTTTGCAGCTGTTTTCATATCCGTTTTCCGTCCTTTGCTATGTAGCCCCATGGGGCCCGTTTCCCCATCATGGACGGAAATTCCGGATTTTATTCCATCTTTTCCAATATTTTTACCGGCGCGGCCAGATACGTCTGCCGGTAACGTCCCTCCAGCGCCTCCTTTGCCCGGACCGCCTTTTGCCGGTCATCAAACAGGCCGAACACCGTGGGGCCGGAACCGCTCATGGCCGCGCCCAGAGCACTGTGTCGCAGCAGGGCTTCCTTGATGGAGCGGATCTCCTCCCCTTCCTCCTCCGTCAGCACCCGCTCAAAAACATTTCCAAGGCAGGCGGCCGCGGCGGCCAGATCGCCCCGGGCCAACGCCGCTGCCATGGCCGCCGTATCCGGCCGGGGGCCAAGGTCCGCCCCGTCCAGCCGGGCAAACAGCTCCGGTGTGGGCAGGCCGAAGTCCGGCTTGCACAGTACGATGGCACAGTCCGGCAGAGGCGGCAGGTCCGTCAAGATCTCACCCCGTCCCTCTGCAAGACATGTGCCGCCCCGGACGCAGAAGGGCACATCGCTGCCCACTGCCAGCCCGATCTCCTCCAGCGCCTGCCGCGGCAGATCCGGGGCGTACAGGGTCCGCAGGCACCGCAGCACCGCCGCCACATCCGCACTGCCGCCCCCAAGCCCCGCATAAGCCGGCACCTGCTTGGCAAGGCGCACCTCCAACCCCGGCACGGAGCGGCCCAGCCTGTGGAAAAAGGCATCCGCCGCCCGCTGCTCCAAAGTGACCTTCCCCGCCGGAAGGGAGATGCCCTCTGTCAGCAGGGAAAAGCCGCCCGCCGCCTCTGCCACCGTCACGGTGTCCCCCAGGGACACGGCCTGCATCACCATGCGCATGTCGTGATAGCCGTCTGTACGCCGCCCCAGAATATCCAGAGTCAGGTTGATCTTGGCCGGGGCCTCCAGCGTCAAAGTCTTCATCGCACCACCTCCCGCGGGCCTCCGCCCGCTGTCTGGGTCCAGTATAGCACATCCCTCCCCAAGTAGAAACAACGATCGCCCGCAACCGGACGGTTGCGAGGAAAGTTGGTGGACGCAACCGGAAAAACCTGCTATGCTGAGAGCAGCGGAGCGGGAGGCGGTGCGGCATGGACATGAGCAAGGCGATTCGGGAAGGCCGGGATCGCTTGGGCATGAGCCAGGAGGCTCTGGCGGAGCGGCTGGGCGTGAGCCGGCAGGCGGTATCCAAGTGGGAGATGGGAACCTCTGTTCCCTCTCCGGAAAATCGGCGGGCGCTCTCGGAGATTTTGGGGACAGACCTTCAAGTGGAAAGAGAAACAGCGCCGCCCGTCCCTCTGCGGCGGTGGAAGCGGCTGACGCTGGCGGCAGGGCTCCTCTGCCTGGCGCTGCTGGCGGCGCTGGGCTGGATCCTTTACAGCGCGCATCAGGACGGCTGGCCGCCGCCGGAGGATCCGCAGATTACAGGCGTCTATTTCTATGATGCGGCCGGGCAGGAGATCGCCAAAAAGCGACTTCGGCTGGTATCTGTTTCCGCCAGACAGCACCGTGAACGTGGCGGTCACCTTTCAGGACGGCCGGGAGCACACGGTGGATCAGGTGGTTTTGTTTCTGTATCCCACCGGCACCGGGTGGCCGAGGGCGGCAGCAGATCGGCGTCCGGCGGATCGGGATGGCCGGACCTTCGCCCTGTTCCGCTGGCAGATCCCCGCCAGCCTTTATTCTCATTTGGAAGTGCAGCTGGAGTGCGGGGATGGTCAAACAATCTCCGTCTCTCAGTGGAACGTGATCGACCGGGATTCTGCCTTTTGAACGAATGCCCGGCGTCATGTAAAATTTCACAAATCTTCTTTCTTTTTTTAACAGAATGCGGTGCATTTATACGCAGCGCAGAGGGGGTGGAATGAATTGTTTGGGCAATCCCCCCAACAGCACCAGAAAGGAGCATCGTATGCTGGACATCCTGTTTTTGAGCAGAAGCTCATTGCTGTACGCAGTCCTGCTCCTGTCGGCCATCACAATTCTGTCCCTCGCCCTGCCCTGTTTCGCGTATGAAGCTACCCAGAAGTTCCGGAGGCGGAGGAGCCTGTTCTAAAAGACGCTCTCCCCAAAAGCCGCGGCGGTCCCGCGGCTTTTGCCAGGTTTCAGAAGAAACAGCGCCGCAGGCAAAGCCTGCGGCGCTGTCTGTATCTGTGGAAACGACTTCTTACTTGATCTTCCGAGCCTCCACATAGTATCGCTTATCCTGGGCGTGGCCCATGGAGAAGGTCTTGCGGGGCAGGACGCCGTCGGCCATGACGGTCTTGAACAGCTGCTCCTTACCCATGGCGGGCAGCTTGAAGCCGATGTTGCCGGGCTTGCTGCCCAACTCGTCCGTCACCTCGTCGCCGTGGATGTAGTCCACTTCGCCGCCGTGCTCCTTGAGATAGGCGTCCAGGAAGGTCTGGAGCGTTCCCACCGCCAGCTGCATCCTGGGATTGGGCACCGTGATGGTACCGGTATGCCCTGCATAGGTGTAGGCGATGGTGTGGCCCTCGCCCTCCCCTTCGTGGGCGCCGGGATAGGCGGCCTTCATCGCCTCCAGCACCTGTTCGGGCTCCACGCCGAAGAGGACCCGGTGGATGGGCTCGAACTGGAGGGCGTCGTCGTGGTTGTTGACTACCTCCACCAGAGCGTACCGGGCGGGGAGACTGGCCCACTCGCTCTCCGGCGTGACCTTTTTCAGATTCTCGTAGCACTGCTTGGCGGTGGCCAGAGAGTGGTTGCCGTCGCCCACGGCGAACAGCAGAGGTGCCGCGTCCTTCAGGCCGTACTTTTTCTCCATGGCCTCCGGCGTGCACATAGCCGCCAGGGCGGCCGCCACGGCGTCCATCTGGGCGTCCGTCAGCTTCCAGCCCTTCAGGTGGCCGCCGCCCTGCTGGAGGTCAAAGTCGTACAGGGCCTCCATCTGGCCGCTGGCGGCGGTCAGGGGCTCCACCACGGTGCGGTCCGGATCATCGATCAGCAGCATCACGTGGGGCAGCTCGACTGGGGGCGTCCTGCCGTACCCGTACCCGGGGTGGGATGCGGGAGAGCACCGTCCCCTCGGTGGCCCGGATCAGGGCGCCGGAGCCGGGGGTGAAATCATACTGTTCCAGATCCACCATGCCGATCAGGCCGTGGCGGACCTTGCCATCGGACTGGGTGCGCTCGATATAGAACAGGGACCCCGGCAGGGTCTGAAAAACACCGTCCACCAGATAGCGGTTCATGGCGCCGTTGATGTCCGCGATATGGGTGTCCACATCCGGGTCGTTCAGCTTGGCCTCCGGCAGGATCAGCCGGAGCGTGGACGGCGCGTCTCCCACCGTCTCCTCCACCGCCTGCCAATATTCCGGCTGGGAGGTGTACTGGTCGCAGGCCACCACCGCCCATTTGGTCATGTCGGCCTCCTTGGGCAGCAGGATATCCGCCGGGTAAAAGCCCAGCTTCTGGAATTTCTCGTTCATGTCGCGTCCCCTTTCTTATCGGAAAACGCTCACAGCGCCGCCTTGATGGCGAGCAGGTCGTCAAACTCCTCATAGGCCGGGATCTGGGGATAGTCGGCTTTGATCTGCTCCGTGCTCTTGAAGAGGAAGCCCGCCTTGCTGGCCTGGATCATCCCCAAATCGTTGAAGCTGTCGCCGCTGGCGATGGTGTCATAGCCGATGGACTGCAGGGCCTTCACCGTGGTAAGCTTGGACTGCTGGCAGCGCATCTTGAAGCCGGTAATCTCGCCGTTCTGCGCCACCTCCAGGGTGTTGCAGAAGATGGTGGGCCAGCCCAGCTTCTCCATCAGGGGCTTGGCAAATTCCTCAAAGGTATCGCTGAGGATGATGACCTGGGTCTTGGACCGCAGCGCGTCCAGGAACGCCTTGGCACCGGGCAGCGGGTCGATCTTGGCGATGGTGTCCTGGATCTCCTTGAGCCCCAGGCCGTGCTCCTTCAAGATGCCCAGCCGCCAGGTCATCAGCTTGTCGTAATCCGGCTCATCCCGGGTGGTGCGCCGCAGCTCCGGAATGCCGCTGGCCTCTGAAAATGCGATCCAGATCTCCGGCACCAGGACGCCCTCCATATCCAAGCATACAATATTCATACTGTCTCCCCTTATCAATCGGTCTGCGCGGCTTCGCCGCGGGCGAGATCGGATCCCGCTGTTTCGATTATACAATCCCTATCTTTCCTTTGCAATGCGATTTGCAAATTTTGTCCAGGCTGGAAATTTTCCCCATCCGCATAGTTCCCGCCCCGTTGGATACACTAACGCCAAATCCCTGCTGGAAGGCATAAAGGAGGTTTTTCGCATGGTGATCGACAAGATCGCGCTGACTCTGGCCATCATCGGCGCCCTGAACTGGGGCGGCATCGGCCTGTTCGGCTTCGACACGGTGGCGTTCCTCTTTGGCGGCCAGATGGCCATCTTGTCCCGCATCATCTACGCGCTGGTGGGTTTGGCGGGCCTGTGGTGCATCACGCTGCTGTTCCGCTCCTCCGACGAGGAGACAGGCCACGCGCGCCCACCGCCTGACGGCGGATACAGCGCGATCTTTTCAAAATACGGGGAGCCGACCAAAAGGCCGGCTCCCCCGTATTTGCGGTTCTCAGTCACCGGAGCAGATCAGCCGCGGTCCTTGTCTCCGCCGTGCTCCCCTTCTTTCAGGTATTTCTGGTCCCTGGCCAGAAGCTCTGCGGAGACGATATCCAGCTGCTCCATCTTCTCATAGTGGTCTGCCAGATTGCTGTCCGCCGCGCTGGCCGGCTGTCCGTCGTGCCGGAATACCAGCTTCAGCAGGATGGGTGTGAGGATCGTGCCGCCCACCACGGTGATGATGACCGGTGCCATCAGGGTCCCGGACAGCACTCCCAGCTCCAGACCCCGGTTGGCCACGATCAGCGCCACCTCGCCCCGGCACACCATGCCCACGCCCACCTGCAGGCTCTCCTTGCCAGTGAAATGACACAGCTTCGCGCCCAGGCCGCAGCCGATGATCTTGGTGGCCACAGAAATCAGCAGCAGGAGAATGGAGAACAGCACCAGGCTGCCGGACATTCCTTTCACCTTTGCCTTGATGCCCACGCTGGCGAAGAACACCGGCGTCAGCAGCAGGAAGCTCAACGGCTCGAACTTGGATTGGATATAGGAGGACTTGGGGGTGCAGGAGATCACCAGGCCCGCCACATAGGCGCCGGTGATGTCCGCCACGCCGAAGAACTCCTCCGCGCAGTAAGCCATCAGCAGGCACAGCACAAAGGCCAGCACCGGATAGCGGCGCCGCTCCCGGCCGGGCCACAGGGCCATCAGCCAGCAGAAGAACTTGTGGGCGAGGAAGGAGACCACAGCGGAGAACACGAAGAACAGCACGATCTTCACCAGCACCAGTACGATGCTCTCCTGTCCGCCGGCCACACTGCTGACAATGGTCAGGGCAATCAGGCCCAGCACGTCATCGATCAGAGCCGCCGCCAGAATGGTGTTGCCCACCTTGGTATCCAGCTTGCCGATCTCCTTCAGTGTCTCCACTGTGATGCTGACGGAAGTTGCAGTAAGGATGGTGCCGATGAACACATCCTCCAAAAATCCGCTGGTCTCAATCATGCCGGTCCGGTCAGCGAACATCGCCAGCCCCGTACCCAGGACCAGTGGAACGATCACGCCCAGCAGGGCCACCAGGAAGCCTGCCTTGCCACTGTGCTTCAGCTCCTGGATATCGGTGCCCATGCCGGCGGAGAACATCAGTACGATCACGCCCAACTCGCTGAGCTGGGTGAGGAACTCCGTTTCTGATAGTACGTTCAGCATAGCCGGGCCCAGAATCAGTCCGGCCACCAGTGCGCCCACCACCTGTGGCATCTGGATGCGTTTCGTCAGGATGCCCAGCACCTTGGTGCTCAACAGGATCAGCGCCAGGTCCATGAGATAATGATACGTCATTGCCTCTCACTCGCTTTCTGAGGTCTGAATACTGATTGCCTCCCGTTTTCAGGAGAGCTTTATTGTAAACCTTTTGCTCCCGTTTTGCAAGAGCCATTCTGCACAAAAAAAGATTCCTGTTTTTGGATATTTTGAAAGAAAAAGAAGCTGCTTGACCAACAAGCAGCTTCTTTTTAACAACTTTTTATGACAATTGAAGTTTCTTCACAAGCCCCTCCTCCGGCGCCACGTTCACGGTGCGGCAGGTGGAGTAGATCACCATGCCGGGCCGGGCACCGGCGGGCTTCTTCACGTTCTTCACCGGTGTGTAGTCCACGGGGACGTTGGCACCCTCCCGGGCCTGGGAGAACCAGGCCGCCAGCTTGGCCGCCTCCACGATGGTGTCATCGTCCACCTCACGGCCGCCTGTGCAGAGGATCACATGGGAGCCGTGGATCTTCTGGGTATGGAGCCAGATGTCCCGGTGGTCCGCGCTGCGGGTCAGCTTGTCGTTCTGGCGGTTGTTCCGCCCCACCAGCACCCGGAAGCCGGAGGTGGTGCGGAACTCCAGAGGCTTTGCAGGCCGGTTCTGTTCCTTTTTTCCCTGTCGGCGGAGGAAGCCCGCGTCCCGCAGCTCGCCGCGGATGTCCAAAAAGTCCTGTTCCGTCTCTGCCCGGCTCAACTCCTCCAGCACACTCTCCAGATAGTCCAGGTCCCGGCGGGCAAGGGCCATCTGCTCCGCCAGATACTTCTCCGCCGTCTTGGCCTTGGTGTAGCGCTTGTAGTATTTGGCGGCGTTTTGCTGGGGCGTCAGCAGCGGGTCCAGGGGAATGGCGACAGGGCGGCACTCCGGGTCATAGAAATTCTCTGTCTCCAATCTGGCCGCCCCCCGCTCCATGCGGTAGAGGTTGGCGGTGATCAGGTCACCGTAGATCCGCAGCTGGTCCCGGTTCTGTGTGGCGGCGTAGTCCTTCTCCTGCATGGCCAGTTTCCGCCGGATGCGGTCCCGTGCCGTGGTGGCAGTCCGCAGCAGGTCCGCCCCCCGCTGACGCACCCGCTCCTGCTGCTCCCGCAGGGCGTAGAAGTCATCCATCAGGGTGGAAAAAGTGTCATACCGGACGGTCTCCATAACAGGGCCGTACTGGGCGATGGGGCAGTAGGTGAAATCTGCCATCTTCCCATCTTTTTTCAGGCAGATTGGTGTAAAGTGATTTTCCTGTATAGCTCTGATGAGCGGACAATTCCTTCCAGAGGCGGTCCTCTCCCACCGCTCCCAGGTCAAAGAGATGGGCATCCGTCTCCCCTACGGAGCGGAAGGCCAGTTCCCGGGCGATCAGGGGGAGATGCCGAAGTAGTGGTCCAGCAGGAAGGCGTCCACACTCCTGCTCCGGGTTTGCGGCGGAGATCTTCTCCCGGAAGCCGTTCTCCGTCTCCTCCGTCACCGGCAGGCGGCCCACCGCCGCCGGCGGCTGATAGTAGAGCCCCGGCAGCACCTGCCGGGCAGCGGACATATCCGCGTCCACCCGGCGCAGGCAGTCAATGATCCGCCCCTCTTCATCCAGCAAAATCAGGTTGGACCGGCGGCCCATGGCCTCCAGCACCAGCGTCCGCCGCCCCGGCTGGCCGAAGTCGTCGGTGATGTCCAGCTCCAGCCGCACCAGCCGCTCCAGGGGCGGCTGGGTGACCGCAGCCACCCGTCCCCCAACCAGGTGCTTGCGCAGCAGCATGCAGAACATGGGGGGCTCCGCCGGGTTGTCCCTTGTCAGGGCCGTCAGCTGGATGCGGGGAGCGTTGGCCCCGGCGCAGAGCAGCAGCCGCTTGTTTCCCCGCAGCAGCAGGATCACCTGATCCCGGGCGGGCTGCTGGACCTTGTCGATCCGCAGGCCCAGCAGGGCAGGCCGCAGCTCCTCCGCCACCGCCTGCATACAGACTCCATCCAATGGCATGGTCTTACTCCTCCATCATCGCGCGGAAAAGCGCATTGATCCGCTCCCGCCGGCCCTTCAGATACAGCCAGCCCAGCAGCGCCTCCAGGGCCGTGGCCTCGCCGTACTGGGCCCGGGTGGCATGGCCAGGCACCGACTTCACGTGAGCGTTCCGCCCGCGGCGGAACACAGCGGCTTCCTCTTCCGTCAAAAGGGGCAGGATCCGCTCCGCCTTCTCCGCCTGGCTCTCCGCCCGCACTAGAGCAACCGTGGCCTGGTGCAATCCCTTCCCCGTGGCCTTGCCATGGGCACAGAGCCAGGTGCGCACCAGCACCTCGAACACGGCGTCCCCATGTGGGCCAGGCCGATGGAACTGATAGCGCGCAGCTGGTCGTCGGTGAGATTCGGTTCAAAATAGTTTTCCATAAAGGACTCCTTGGGGAACAGAAATTTTCATACCGGAATATCTTACCACACTTCCCCGGTTTGTCACCTGGGATGCAATGTTGTCTTTTTTCCGCAGACGCAGCTGGAACTGCGGCCTTCTCCCTTCTCTTCCGGCCGTATGGCCGCATGATCGTATATTGAAAAAATACTGGAATCTGTTGTAGGATTTGCCGAAAAAAACGTAGTGTACAAAGTGAAACCGGAAAGGAGGTGGAGCAACCATGGATGAGGAACAGATCATCACACTGTTCTTTGCACGTTCCGAACAGGCTATCGAGGCATTGGACGCGAAATATGGAAAACTATTCCACAGTCTCTCCTATCACATCGTGAATGACAGGCAGGACGCAGATGAGTGCGTCAATGATGCGTACCTGGGGGCATGGAATGCCATTCCCCCGGCAAAACCGGACTCTCTGCTGCCCTATATGGCGCGGATCGTCCGCAACATTTCCCTGAAGTGCTATTGGAAAAAGGGCGCTGCCAAGCGAAACAGTCCTTACACCCTTGCTTTGCAGGAAGTCGAGGAGTGTCTTCCAGACCGAAAGAGCGCCGAGGAAGAGGTGGAGGCAAGGGAGCTCGCCCGCGTCATTGCGTGCTTTTTGGATACGCTGTCCGCAGAGAACCGCGTAATCTTCATGCGGCGCTACTGGTTTTCTGACAGCTGCCGGGACATCGCCGGGCTTGTCGGGCTGAGCGAAAAAAATATCTCCGTCCGGCTGGCCCGGATCCGAAGGAAGCTGAAACAATATCTGGCAGAAAGAGAGGCGTTTTTATGAATGCAAAGAAGTTTTCTGATGCTCTGAGTGCGCTCGACGGCAGGTATGTGGAAGAGGCCGCCCGGTACAGGCGAAAGCACGGGCAGTCCTTTTGGGTCCGGTGGGGCGCCGCGGCGGCCTGCCTGTGCCTGCTGGCCGCCGGCGGGGCACTGCTGATTCAGGGCAGAGGGCGCGCTGCCCCGGATCCTCAGCAGGTTCAAATCCCGAATCCCATCCTCACAGTCGCGTCCGCCGCAGAGATGGAAGCATATCTGGACTTCAAGGTCCCTGTGCTGGAGAAAGAGGTGGAGGCGTACTCCGTGTTCATCTCAGATGGGTACCCCACCATGGGACAGGTGGACTATGCGGACGGCTCCCAGTTTCGTATCCAGTATGGGAGTGGAGACATCAGCGGAATCTACGGCGGCACACTGGAGGAGAGCAGCAGAGATTGCGGGCGTCAGCGTCGCATACTACCAATACGATAGTATGTCGTATGCCATCTGGGAAGTGAACGGCTTTGCCTGCAGCTATTTGTACACCAATGGAGGAGGCTGGCGACGCAACGCCGACTGGCTCTTTGGCAAGCACGGTTGCAAGTTCACCCAGGGCGGCGGTCCCTCCTTCTACGAGGGGCGGCAACGGCACCTCACGGCCATCAACACCCCCCCATCGCCCAGGAGGGAGGGGCGTCGACATCACACCAATGCCGCGCCTTCGCCCTCATTTGCCCGACCCCTACTACCGTGACCGGCATCGGTATCGACGAGAACGACGACGTGGTACAGCGATGCCAAGGCCGTCATCCTCGCCACCGGCGATGCCAGGCACCAACAAGCCGCTGCTCTCCAATACTCGAGCCAGGTTTATGGACAAGATCGTTGGCTGGGGCGACGGTCAAGAACGGCGACGGCCACCATGGCCGAGCAGACCGCCCACGGCCGCGCGAACCACCTCTGCGTGGCGTCGCTTCAACAACGTGGGCAACGGCAAGGAGTCGCTGGCTTACAGCTCGTCGCTTGGCATTGGCGCGCACCATGCGATACAGCTGCTCGACACGATGGACATCGAGCGCGAGCGCGGCATCACGATCAAGTCCAACGCCGTCCGCGTGATGTACGACGCCGACGACGGGCAGACCTACCAGTTCAACCTCATCGACACGCCGGGCCACGTCGACTTCACCTACGAGGTCAGCCGCAGCCTTGCCGCGTGCGAGGGGCGCCGTGCTCGTAGTCGACGCCACGCAGGGCGTGGAGGCGCAGACCGTCTCAAACGCCAACCTCGCGATGAACGCCAACCTCGACATCGTGCCGGCGATCAACAAGATCGACCTGCCGAGCGCCCATCCCGACGAGGTGAAGGAGGAGATCGAGGAGGACCTCGCCATCCCGGCCGACGACGCGGTGTGCGTCTCCGGCAAGACGGGCGAGGGCATCCACGACCTGCTCGAGGCTATCGTGCTTCTCGTCTCGCCGCCCAAGGGCGACGCCGAGGCGCCGCTCAAGGCGCTCATCCTCGACTCCTACTTCGACGAGTACCGCGGTGTGGTGGCCACGGTGCGCGTCTTTGACGGGCACATCCGCAAGGGAGACCAGCTCTCCATGATGCGCTCCGGCGACGGCTTCCTCGTTGACGGCGTGGGCGTCAAGCGCCCGGCCGAGCAGCTCGTCGACGAGCTGGGCGTGGGCGAGGTCGGCTTCGTGGTCACGGGCCTCAAGGACCCCGAGGCCGTACGCGTGGGCGACACCCTCACCGGGCGCGACCGCCGCTGCGCCGAGGCGCTGCCGGGCTACCGCGAGGCCAAGCCGATGGTCTACACCGGCATCTTCCCCATCGACAACAAGGACTACGAGAACCTGCGCGACGCCCTGGAGAAGCTGCGCGTGAACGACCCCTCGCTCACGTGGACGCCCGAGACCTCCGTGGCGCTGGGCTTTGGCTTCCGCGTGGGATTTCTGGGCCTGCTCCACATGGAGGTCGTCAAGGAGCGCCTCGAGCGCGAGTTCT
>VOFD01000184.1_pt1 | contig 34515 bp, 66 predicted proteins | sample 5384101 | NCBI WGS metagenome assembly VOFD01 (sample SAMN12384723, study PRJNA508395) | human gut metagenome | isolation source: healthy gut C | host: Homo sapiens
ATCACCTTTTCCAAATGCATTTTTTCCAATATTTTCACTGTAGCCGGAATATAAATTTTCAGATTTCTGCACCCTGCAAATGCTTCTTTTCCAATTGTTCTGACCTGATTCGGAATACTAATTTTTTCGAGATCAGTGCTCCCCTTTAAAATCCCGCTTTTATATATTTTAATTTTGATGGAAGCTTTATAGTTTTCAGTCCACTTATCTGATATATGTTTCCCGTACTGCCAGATAAATCTTTCCTATCGTACATTCAGATACAATGCTCTTACTGTTTTTCTTTGTAAAAGTGGATGGAAAGGTAATCGCTTTGAATGTACATTCATCAATCTGAATTTTCCTGACAGACTCTGGAAGAATCAAATGCACTCTTCCCTGCGGAGGATCAAATTCTCCATGGAGTGTAACTTCCGTTACCGGTCTTCCAAGAATCTCTGCCCTTACTTTTTACTTTTCTTCCATCTTCCATATTTCCATTGTTTTCATCAAATGCAACGACTGCATAATCATCGGTTTCCATCCGATACTGATACACCACCTTGTCTATCACCACCGCATAGTCATACTCAGATGTCTCCGGGCTTCTCTTATTGACAAAAACATCTGTTTTTCTTGGTTTTGCAATCGGTTCTCTTTCACTTTCTGTCTGTTTTTCTGTCTCCTGTGGTATATCATCTTCTGAAATTCCAAGGCTTACACTTAAGTCTGACAAATCTTTGCGGATTGAGTTTTCAGGCTGGTAATATCCGTATGATTCGCATTGTGAATTATAATAAAAAATTTCATTTCGAACAGATCTGCCGCTGTTATACCTGCCACCAGATACTTTCCTTTTCCCTGTGTACTGCTTCCTTCGTAATAGCCTGTCTTTTTATTATACTTCATTATAATACTAATATCCGGTATCAGCTTTTTTTACCTTCTTCCGGTCTTTTTTTGCAAAGATAATTCTGACAAAAGAAATACCACTGTTGTCCGTTACCTTTAGTCGGCAATTTATTATTCCGCCCTTTGCCGTAACCTGCTCGTTCCAGGTTTTTAAATTGTTCCATCTTATCTTCGGTTTTTTATAATCCGCTTTCGTTCCACTAATCTGGATATTTCCCTTTGAAAAATCCGCACCTGGTGTAATCAATTTATCTAAATTTTTGTTATAACAACTATAATGATACTCTTCATCATAATTTTTATCTGCTGTAACACACCAGATCTTCCAGATCCCTTTTTCCATTCCTTTATTTACTGTAAAATTGCCCGTCCATCTTTTACTTTTCTTTTTTATATTTCAGCAGAACATCATAATACTGACGTTTCGATTCCCTGATATGTAACAGTCAAACGTTGAATTTTCCCTGTTCCTTTGTTTTTAACCTTCATGCTGATTTCACATTTTTCTCCTGCTTTCAGCTTCTTTTTATTGACTTTCAAATCTGAAAACTGAAGGTCATAACGGCTCTTTTTCTGGCAAAGAGATACAGGCATTACAGACAACATCGAAACACATATCAGCAATAACAACATAGAAAAACCAGATTTTTTCATTTTACATTTTCTCCTTTCTATACTTCATTTACTTGTTATTTACATGTTAGCATGAAGCAGTGTTATTATCAAGTTTGTTTTTATTAAATATGTTTATTTTTTCTATATTATATGTGATTATTATTGTTTTCGTTAAATAAAAATGCAAAGTATTTATATTCGTAAAAACTATATATAAACGCAAAGTTTTTTGATAAAATTTCACTCAGGAAGTTCTCAACTGCAAGGCAAAAAAAAGTACAGAGACAATTCCCCTGTCTCTGTACTTTTTCACATCTTTTATTTGCTTTTATTTGCTTTCTTCTGCTTTTTTTCTACTTCAGCGATTGCTGATTTCTCCATTGGAATACGGCAGTTTTGTTGCTTCCGAATTCTACGATCACGTCTTCGTCTGTCAGATCGATCACAACTCCGTAAAATCCGCTTGTTGTAACAACGCTGTCACCTACTGCAAGGCTTGCCAGCATTGTGTCCAGTCTTTTCTGTTCCTTTTTTTCTGCGGTCTTACCAGCAGGAACCACATAACTGCACAGATCACCACGATGTAGATCAGGGTGAATCCCAGTCCGCCTGCTGTTGAAGATGTACTTAATAAATTCATATTTACCTCCTGGTCATGCGTATTTCGCTTAAATTTCGGGCTTTCCCGAAAAGTGTCACTAACCTATATCATACACAATCCTTGCCTGTTATTCAAGCATTATTTTCAAATCCTGACAGTTTTTTCTTTTTTAAATGCCTTATAATTGCCGGCTTCAATGGCATCTCGGATTTCTTCCATCAGATGATTGTAAAAATACAGGTTATGCGGCACACACAGACGCATGCCCAGCATTTCTTTTGCTTTCAGCAGATGTCGGATATACGCCCTACTGTAGTGACGGCATGCCGGACACTGGCATCCTTCTTCAATCGGCTTCGGATCCAGCTCATATTTTGCATTGAACAGATTCAGCTTTCCATGATTCGTGTAGACATGGCCATGGCGGCCGTTTCTGCTTGGATAAACACAGTCAAAGAAATCAACTCCCCGGTCTACTGCTTCCAGAATATTTGCCGGTGTACCAACCCCCATCAGATAAGTTGGCTTATCCACCGGAAGCTCCGGTACGACTGCATCCAGAATACGGTACATCTCCTCATGGCTCTCACCGACTGCCAGGCCGCCGACTGCATATCCGTCCAGATCCAGCTCACGGATCTGCTGTGCATGCTCGATACGGATATCTTCGTAGATCGCACCCTGGTTAATACCAAAGAGCATCTGATGCTGATTGATCGTATCCGGCAGGCTGTTCAGTCTTGCCATCTCTTCTTTGCAGCGATGCAGCCATCTTGTCGTACGCTCTACCGAACGCTGGACATATTCTCTTTCTGCCACACTGGACGGACACTCATCAAATGCCATGGCGATCGTTGATCCCAGATTCGACTGAATCCGCATACTTTCTTCCGGTCCCATGAAAATCTTTTCGGCCGTCAACGTGTGAATTAAAATAAACGCCTTCCTCTTTGATCTTTCGAAGACCCGCCAGCGAAAATACCTGAAATCCACCGGAGTCTGTCAGGATCGGTTTGTCCCATACCATAAATTTATGCAGTCCGCCCATCTTTTTTTACAACCTGATCACCCGGTCTTACGTGAAGGTGATAGGTGTTGGACAGCTCCACCTGTGTGCCGATCTGCTTTGCAGATCCTCGGTCGATACTGCTCCCTTGATTCTTCTTTGCCGTTCCGACATTCATAAAAACAGGGGTTTGTATCACGCCATGCACGGTGTGAAACTCACCCCTTTTTGCGTTGCCATCTCTTTTTATCAGTTTATACATGATTTCCTCCAATTTCATTCGAATGCATACAAACTTTGGTGCATCCTTACGTCTGTTCAAGTATTATAGCCCTATTTGGAGGATTTTTCAAGTAGTTCACCGGGGAATCATCCCCAGTGTCCCGCTAAAGGCTGGATTGGCTGACTACCATATAAATAGAAGCAGAACTCTTTCCGGTCTGGAAATATCCGGCAGGATTACATATCTTCTGTTAAAATCCCATGATCACGAAGCAGTTTCTCAATGACGGTTCCTTTTTACCACTTTGATGACCGGTTTTTCAGTGCGTTCAGCGGTCCAGGCGGCTGGATCTCCAGCGGTGATTTGCCATCCATCAGTTTGACGGAACTGTCAAGCAGTTCACGGATATCATAAACGCTGCCCCATACCTCCGGAACGCCACGGTCTACGCCAAGCAGTCCATAGACCGCTTCCATTGCGGTTCTCACAGAGTATTCTGTTGTAAATACAGTATCTCTTGGTGTATCGGCAAACTGTCCGAGGAATGCGAAGTTTACACAGCCATCCGGAATGACATCCGGTCTGTCGCCTTTTGTTCTCGGCATGAAAAAATGCGGTAATGTATGGCATCATCGTCGGCACACATACGGCACTGTTTTCTGCCAGTTCTTCAATCTTGTCCGTCGGAACGCCAAGATGATAGAGCCACTCTTCTGTGATTTCCTTACCTGTACACTCCTTCATAGGCTTCTTGATATAATCACCCGGAACATCGGTAAAGAGTCCGTATACCCATACGCAGACTTTTTCTTTGTCCTGATCTTTAAACTGTCCCTGACGGTTGATCGTCCAGCTGAGCAGACCATTTGGAATCCTGACAGCTGACGATTCCTCCGGTTACCACTTTTCCGCTTCTCGGATCACGTTTGCAGATGTTTGTGATATACGGAATGATCTTGTCATCCAAAGTCGTGATCGTTGCGGACTCCCAGTTGGTCTTTTCGGTATCGGAGCAGAATTTCTCAGGATGTCCGAAGGACGGATCCTGTTTTGCGATATTTTTCCAGAGACTCCAGCATCCACTTGTACGAACTTCTGCATCTCCGTTCGGTGCATGATTCTGATCGCCATAGATGGTGCCCTCTGTACAGCTTCCGTTTGTGACAAAGACAAGGTCATCTTCTGTCAGGAGAATATTGTCCTCTTCTCCGTTCACTTTGCATTCAATCGATGTTGCGATCTTTTTTGCCTTCTTTAAAGGTAAATACAACGTTTGTCACTTCGGTGTTGAACTGGAATTCAACACCTGCTTCTTCCAGATATTTCTGCATCGGCAGGATCAGGGATTCGTACTGATTATATCTTGTGAATTTCAGGGCGCTGAAATCCGGAAGACCAGAAATATGATGGAGAAATCTCTGAAAATACAGTTTCATTTCAAGCGCGCTGTGCCAATTTTCAAAGGCAAACATCGTTCTCCAATACAGCCAGAAGGTGGAATCAAACACTTCGTCATCAAATACATCTTCGATTGTTTTATCATAAAGATCTTCGTCTTTTGTCATGAACAGTTTCATGATCTCCATGCAGCCTTTCTGGCTTAAATTGAACTTGCCATCGGTATGTGCATCTTCTCCACGATTTACCGTTGCACGGCAAAGAGAATAGTTTGGATCGTGTTTGTTTAGCCAGTAAAACTCATCCAGAACAGATACGCCCGGTGTTTCGATGGACGGAATGTCTGCGGAACAGATCCCACAGGCACTCGAAATGATTTTCCATCTCTGCCGCCTCGCATCACATAACCCCGGGACGAATCATAGATTCCGTCACAGGCGCCTCCGGCGATATCCATTGCCTCCAGAATGTGGATATGCGATCCTTTCATCTGCCCGTCTCTTACCAGAAAGCAGGTCTGCCGCCAGAGATGCCAGTCCGCTTCCGACAATGTAAGCATTTTTGCCATCGACACCTTCCGGTTTTTCCGGTCTTGCAAAAAGCTTCGTAGTTACCGTTGCTGTAATAAATACCTTTGCTGTTCTTTTCATATTTTCCACGCTCGGTATTGCGGTAATCTTTTCTCTCGTCTTCTCTTTTTTTTGCTTATCTCTTTCTGTTTATGCTCATTTTCTTTTGTTTTCTTACTCAGAAGCATCACTGCTCCGGCTCCGGCTGCTGCTGCCATCGTATATTTTAACCTTTTTTTTCATATTGAATGCCCACCTTTCCAATGTTTGAGGCTAACCTTCCTGCCTCCGCCATCCTGTCTTCTTTTTCTTTGGAAATTTCCTGTTTCAATCCAGTTCTTTCTGAATTGCCTACATTCTAACATTAGTATGCCGGGATTCTATTGACAAAACAGGCCAGATGATAAAATTTTTGTCATCTGACCTGTTTTGTAAGCTTTTTACTGTGATTTTGTACCTTACTTGTTGCAGTACAAAACTTCACTGATATTTATCTGCGGATGGACTGTGCCATTCTGTGATACTGATGGCGGATTCCGCGGATCACGGTTCCGTACGCCATAATATTTTCCGGCAGTGCCATTCCCACGTATCCGGAATCACCGATGTGGTGGATGTCGGTTCCTGCCATCTTGCACTCCAGTGCGATGCGTTTGATCGTATCGGTGTCCGCACCTTCCTGAGAAGTTCCGATCGATGTGATCGTCAGCTTTTTTCAGGCTGTGTGCATAACTGATCAGTTTCCGCACATATTCGGTCGTGATGCCAGGCACGGTTCCCGGTGCCGGCAAAGCAGAATGATATCGGCTCCTGCCTCTGCAAACTGGCGGATATCTTCTTTCGTGATGATGTTCTCGCCGCCTTCGCCGATGATACCGGAGGCATGCATTTTCCCGGGCGCCAGCATGATCTTCTCTCCGACTGCCTCTGAGATCGCTTTCAGGGAAGAAATGATCGCCGGATTGCTCACTCCATTTCCCGGATTGCCGGTCAGAACAATCAAATCCACGCCCATTTTTTTGAGCCTGAATGGCATTTTCCACCGTTGCATAACGTCCGGCACTCATCTCCCACAGGGTCTCTTTGTTATCGGAAGCATAGCTTTCTTCCACCGGTTCCAGATTGATGCCGACCATACGTCCGGTCAGACGTTTCACTTCTCGTACCGTCTCTTCTTTTTTCCACTTCCGGCAGTGCCATGATTTTTGGCTCCTGCACATCAAACATGTTCAGAAGGATCAGGTCTGCTCCCATGGAAGCTGCAAACTCTGCATTGGTCACATCGGTAAGCAGAGGAATCGTGATGCCGATCGTCTCACTTGCAAGAACCCTTCCCTCGCGCCTGCGATTGCTTCAATCAGTTCACTTTTTGTTGCATGCGTCATTTCTTCTGCTGTCATATTCAAAATACGTTTTGCCATATCAGATTCTCCTTCTTGCTTTGCTGATAAAAAGCGAAAAAAATCTGCCCGAAGACAGATTTTCTTCTATCATGTTCCATACAGTTTCCTGTATTCGACTTAAATCTTGTTCTTAATCCGGCATATCGCCTGCTTCTCCGGAAGACTCGCCAAGTGTGATCCACTTCAGATAAGCATTGATAAACAGGTCAATACCGCCGTCCATCACGCTGTCCACATTTCCTGTTTCTGCATTCGTTCTGTGGTCTTTTACCATCGTATACGGTCGCATGACATAGGAACGAATCTGGTTTCCCCAGCCAATCTCCTTGACTTCACCGCGGATACCGGAAAGCTTCTCTGCATTCTCCTGCTGCTTTGCGGCAGATACAGTTTGGCTTTCAGCATCTGCATGGCCTTATCCTTGTTCTGAAACTGTGAACGTTCATTCTGGCACTGCACCACGATATTCGTGGGCAGATGCGTGATACGGATTGCAGAGGATGTCTTGTTGATATGCTGTCCGCCGGCGCCGCTGGAGCGGTAGGTGTCGATGCGCAGATCCTCGTCGCGGATCTCAATGTCAAGATCCTCCTCAATATCCGGCATGACATCGCAGGACACAAAAGAAGTCTGCCGCTTACCCGCCGCGTTGAACGGCGAGATCCAGACCAGTCTGTGGACACCTTTTTCGGATTTGAGATAGCCGTAAGCGTTCTCTCCGTTGACCTGGAAGGTTACGGATTTGATACCTGCCTCATCGCCATCCAGATAATCCAGCACATCCACTGCAAAACCATGTTTGTCCGCCCATCTGGAATACATACGGTACAGCATTCCCGCCCAGTCGCAGGACTCGGTACCGCCCGCGCCCGCGTGAAGCGTCACGATCGCATTATCCTTATCGTATTCTCCGGATAACAGTGTTTTTATACGGATATCATCATACGTTTTCCTGAAATCATCCAGAAGATCCTGAATCTCTGGTATCAGAGATTCATCGTTTTCCTCCTCTGTCGCCATCTCGATCAGAGTTTCGATCTCATCAAACTCATCTTTTAACTTGGCATAAATGGCGATATCGTCTTTCATGCTCTTTAAATTTTTTCATGGATTCCTGTGATTTTTCCGGGTTATCCCAGAAATCAGGAGCTTCCATCTCTCTTTCTAATTCCTGGATACCTCTGCTCTTTTTGTTAGCGAGGTCAAAGTGAATCCCTCACTTCCACTAATGGTTCCTTAAAATTGTTTAATTCATACTTAAACTGATCTAATTCAACCACTTGCTTCACCTCTTTCTTTTTTTATTTTCAGTCACTGCGAGGTGTTTATTTCTTTCTTCCGCCGCAGCACTGTTTATATTTCTTTCCGCTTCCGCATGGGCACGGATCGTTTGGATAAATCTTCTTTTCTTCACGTTTCTGAGGTGCATTCTGTACGGAATCATCTTTGTTTGTTCCGGTTACTTTTGCAACTTCTTCACGTTCTACTTTCTGTTCCATGCTTACATGGTACAGAAGCTTCAGAGTGTCTTCCTGGATTGCCGCAGACATTGCATCGAACATCTCGTAAGCACTCATCTTGTATTCTACCAGAGGATCTTTCTGACCGTAAGCCTGAAGTCCGATACCCTGACGCAGCTGATCCATGTCGTCGATGTGATCCATCCACTTCCGGTCAATGACCTTCAGAAGGATCACTCGCTCCAGTTCACGGATCTGTTCCGGTTCCGGGAACTCTGCTTCTTTCATCTCATACAGCTTCACAGCCTGCTCTTTTGAGCATCTGTTTGAGCTCATTTTTCTTCATTTTCTGTGAAATCTCAATCTTCGGCGGTGGAATGATCGGGATCAGAAGTCCGTTCAGTTCCTGAAGATTCCATTCTGAAGTATCCTGATCATCAGAAATGCACATATCAACGGTATTGTCCACGATGTCTGTGATCATCTTGAAGATGGAATCACGCATGTTCTCTCCGTCCAGAACACGGCGACGCTCTTTGTAAATGATCTCACGCTGCTCGTTGTTTACCTGGTCATACTCCAGCAGGTTTTTACGGATGCCGTAGTTGTTGCCCTCGATCTTCATCTGTGCTTTCTCGATTGCACTGGAAAGCATTTTTGTGCTCGATCTGCTCGTTTTCCGCAACACCGATGGATTTAAAGATGCTCATCAGACGCTCGGAACCAAACAGCCGCATCAGATCATCTTCCAGGGAAATATAGAAACGGGATTCTCCCGGATCTCCCTGACGACCGGAACGTCCACGGAACTGGTTGTCAATACGGCGCGACTCGTGACGCTCCGTGCCGATGATCTTCAGACCGCCGGCAGCCTTTGCCTCATCATCCAGCTTGATATCGGTACCACGACCAGCCATGTTGGTAGCGATGGTAACCGCTCCGTGACGACCTGCCTCTGCTACGATTTCAGCCTCCAGCTCATGGAATTTCGCATTGAGGACTTTGTGCGAAATGCCGCGTCTCTTTAACATACCGCTCAGAAGTTCGGATGTCTCAATGGTGATCGTACCCACCAGGACCGGCTGTCCCTTTTCATGGGCTTTTTCAATTTCATCCACAACGGCATGGAATTTTTCTTTTTTTGGTCATGTATACCGCATCATCCAGGTCTTTACGGAGAACCGGTCTGTTGGTAGGGATTTCAACTACGTCCATTCCGTAAATGTCACGGAACTCTTTTTCTTCGGTAAGTGCAGTACCGGTCATGCCGGCTTTTTTTTATATTTATTGAAGAAGTTCTGGAAGGTGATGGTAGCGAGCGTCTTGCTCTCGCGCTTTACCTTCACATGCTCCTTCGCCTCGATTGCCTGATGAAGGCCGTCGGAATAACGGCGTCCCGGCATAATACGTCCCGTAAACTCGTCCACGATCAATACTTCATCATCTTTTACTACATAATCCTGATCACGGTGCATCAGACTGTGTGCACGCAGCGCCAGGATGATGTTGTGCTGAATCTCCAGGTTCTCCGGATCGGAAAGGTTATCGATCTGGAAGAACTGTTCTACCTTTTTAACACCGTCCTGTGTCAGTGTTACGACTTTATCTTTTTCATTTACGATATAGTCACCGGTCTCGGTGATCTCCTCGCCCATGATCGCCGACATTTTAGTCACTTCACCGCTGGCTTCACCACGCTCCAGCTGTTTTGCCAGAATGTCACAGACTTCGTACAGTTTTGTGGACTTGCCGCTCTGTCCGGAAATGATCAACGGGGTACGCGCCTCATCGATCAGAACGGAGTCGACCTCGTCGATGATCGCATAATGCAGATCTCTCTGAACGAGCTGTTCTTTATAAATAACCATGTTATCACGCAGATAATCGAAACCGTCCTCGTTGTTGGTGATGTAAGTGATATCGCAGTTATACTGTTTACGTCTCTCTTCACTGTCCATGGAATTCAGTACACATCCAACGGTCAGACCAAGAAACTCATGGACTTTTCCCATCCACTCAGAATCTCGACGTGCCAGATAATCATTGACCGTTACTACATGAACTCCTTTTCCTTCCAGAGCGTTCAGATATGCCGGTAAGGTAGATACAAGTGTTTTACCTTCACCTGTTCTCATCTCTGCGATACGCCCCTGATGCAGAATGATACCTCCGATCAGCTGCACACGGTAATGTTCCATATTCAGTACGCGTCGTGCAGATTCACGAACGGTAGCGTATGCCTCAGGAAGCAGATCGTCCAGAGTCTCTCCTTCTGCCAGTCTTTTTTGTATTCTGCTGTTTTGCCTCTCAGTTCTTCGTCAGAGAGCTCTATCATTGTCGGACGCAGTTTTTCAATTTTTTCAACCAGCGGCATAATTCGCTTTACTTCACGTTCACTATGCGTACCGAACATTTTCTGAAACACATTCATTGTCTATATTCTCCTATCACATTAATTACCTTAAAAAACAGTTCCATTCTATCACTTTATCACTTCATAGACAATTAAATTTTTGTAAATAACCTATGAACAGCGGATAAGAACTTAAAAAGTTGCCGCAGACATGCGTTCACCAAAAAATCTACGGCTGAACTGTGCATCCTGCGGCGACTATTGATTTATTTTACTGTTTTATTTCAGATGGTGTAGCTCTTTTATCCGGCCGATCCTAGCACTCCGGCTCGATCAGTCCATATGTATTTCCTTTTCTCTTATACACAACGTTGACTTCGTCTGTATCTGCATTACGGAATACAAAGAAACTGTGTCCGAGCAGTTCCATCTGTACACATGCATCTTCCGGGAACATCGGTTTCATACCGAACTGTTTTGTACGGATGATCTTTACTTCCTCTTCTTCACCTTCGTTCTCTTTTTTCGATGAATTCTTTGCGAAGGTTTCCTCCGTCTTTATGTTTGCCTATAATTTTTGTCTTATATTTACGAAGTTGTCTTTCAATGACTTCTTCCACAAGATCAATAGAAACATACATATCATTGCTTACCTGCTCTGAGCGGATGATATTTCCTTTTACCGGAATGGTTACTTCGATTTTCTGTCTGTCTTTTTCCACGCTCAAAGTTACAATAATTTCTGTCTCAGGAGTGAAATATTTTTCAAGCTTTCCAAGCTTTTCTGTGACTGCACTTCTTAACCCCTCTGTCACTTCGATATTTTTTCCACGAATTGTAAAACGCATGATACCCAACTCCTTTGCATCTATATTTGCAGTTGAAACTGCTATGTGAACATTATAGCAATTTTCCACAATATTTTCAATCACTTTTGCAAAGTTTTTAGTTTTTTTATACTATCTTATGAATTCTCATCCAAATTGGCGGCACACACACGCAGAACTTCCCGGTAAGGCATGCTTCCCCCAAAGAGATCCAGGGCACTTCCTATCGTAACATCGATGTGATCTCTGCCAAGTTTTTTCAGTTCCTGAAGATCTGCAAAACTTCCCACGCCACCGGCATAGGTGACCGGTATGCCCTGCCATCTTCCGAGCATATCTGCCAGTTCTCTTTCAATTCCCTGTGCTTTTTCCTTCTGCATCCACTGCATGCACCAGAAATTCATCGCCGAGACCGGAAAGTTCGTCAAGTACCTTCTCGCTTAACTTTACATCGGTAAACTTCTGCCAGCGGTCTGTGACGATAGAATATCCGTCTTCTTTTCTGCGGCAGCTTAAATCCAGCACCAGATGTTCTTTTTTCCGACTGTCCGAAGCAGATTTTCCAGATTTTCTCGGTAAAAAACGCCGTTTTTAAATACAAAGCTGGTAACGATCACATGAGAAGCTCCGGCTTCCAGAAAATCTTTTCGCATTCTCATCGGTAATGCCGCCTCCGACCTGCAGTCCTCCTGGATACGTCCGAAGTGCCAGCATGGCCTGCTCTTTTGTTTTTTCATAAAACGGAGAATCTTTTGCATTCAGCAAAATCACATGTCCGCCGCTTATCCGGTCTTTCTGATACATCTCTGCAAAAAATGCCGCATCCTGTGTAGACACAAAATTTTCCTTTGCCTGATCTCCTTCGTCTCTTAAGCTTCCTCCTACGATCTGTTTTACTTTTTCCGTTATGTATATCAATGCATGGTCGAAATCTCATACGTTTCTCCTCTTTTTCTGTTATTCAGATCCGACTCTCGAAAACTGACCCTCGATTCCTGTCGTCTCTTTGCATGTTCCTGTCAAAATTGCTATGCATCTGCACGCTGGTCTGATCATTCTACCCACACAGAACCTCTGACGTTTTCATTATAGAAAAGCCTGTTTTCTTTGTCCAGCAGATATTCTCCGGATTTTTGAGAATTGCTTTGTAGCAAAATAATTTTCGTACATCTGGCTGTAAATCCAAAAAAAAGAAGCCACAGAGGCGCTGTTTCTGCCCCCATGACTTACCTCAGCGAATCCTCATCTTTACTCGGTCATACGACTGCGGCCGGTTGTCTCACCGGTCAGGTCATCAACCACATCTCCGACTGCATCACCTGCATCACGGACGATATCGCCTGCATCATCGAGTACTCCATCTGCTCCGTCTGTGCGGCGTGACTGTGAAGTGTCCGACTGGTTTCTGTTCTTCTTTTTGTGCTGTTATTCTTCTGTGTGTTGCTTTCTGCCTGTGTACCGCGCTTCCGTTCTGCATATTGCTTTCCGTCTGTATACCATTGCTTCCTGTTCTGCATATTGCTTTCCGTCTGTGTACCATTGCTTCCGTTCTGCATATTGCTTTCGCTTCCGCTCGTTGCCGATGTATTTCCGTTTCGGTTCTTTGCATCCTGTGATACCGGAAAGTGCACAGACAATTCCAAGGACTGCCAGCATGCTTCTTGTTCTTCTCATAGTCTTCTCCTTTTTCTTTGCTTTTTCGGAGCTTCTTATGCCCATCCTTAATATGCATCCTGTGTACTTTTTTATTCATGTTCCTTCGTGTCGATTTTGATTTTCAAAGCACACCCATTGTTATCTTCATTATTCTTTCAGGTTGATATCAAACCGGATTCTTTTTTCGGAAAATCCTTCTGCAAAACTGTTTTCCGTCAAATGGGATCAGCGGATAGAGATAACTTTCTCCGGATACTGTACGGTTCAGAAGCAGACTTAAGAACGTGATCACCAGACCTGCCGCATATCCGGCAAGTCCGAAAACCGCCGTCAGGATCAGCAAAGCAGAATCCGCATAAATTTCAGGGCGTATCCCAGTTCATAGCTTGCCTGCGTGTAATTTGCGATTGCCACAAATGCCATATATAACATCGTCTCTGCATTAAACCACCCGGATTGGACTGCAAATTCACCGACAACAAGACCGGCGATCACACTGAGTGGCGTTGTCAGCATACCCGGCGTATTAATCGGCGCCAGTTTCAGACCGTCGATTGCAAATTCCAGGATCAGCGACTGTGCAAAGACCGGAACATAGACATCTCCGCTTATTTTAATAAACGCAAACTGCGGTGGTATCCACTGCGGATTCTGTAAAAAAAGCTTGACCAGGTCGGGGTCAGAAGCAGTGTCAACAGTGCTATGACAAACCTTGTAACACGAAGATACGTGCCGGTCACCGGCGGAAAATAAAAATCATCGGCTTCTTCCATAATGTCAAACACCGATACCGGAAGGATCATAACTGCCGGAGAGTTATCCGTTAAAAGCACAATTTTCCCATCCAGGATCTCAGCGGTCGCCGTATCCGGACGCTCCGTATATTTAAATTTCGGAAATGGATTGTACCACTTATGTGGATAAAGACATTCTGCAAGACTCTCCTGGTTCATTGCCAGGGCATCCGTTCTGATCTGCTCCAGTCTTTTTTCGATCTCTTTGCAAGAATCCGGAATCCACACGATCTTCCATATAGCACAGCACCACATCGGTATGCGAAGTGCTTCCGACATTTTTCATCTCCATGGACAGTTTCGGATTGCGGATTCTCCTTCGGATCAGTGCTGTATTGGATACGATGGTTTCCACAAAACCATCCCTTTATCCTCGCAGTACTTTGTCTTTGTCCGGCTCTTCGACACTTCGCATCGGATAGGTACGACAGTCCATGGCAAAGCATCTGGAATACCCGTCAATAAACAGACACATCACGCCCGATAAAATCTGCGTTGTGATCTGCTCACAGTCCTCTAAAAGTTCAACTTCTACATAGGGCATGGCATCTTTTGACAGCTCTTCACTGTCTTCCGGCAGATCTTCCGGGGTCACAGAATAAAAGAATTCCAGTAACTTTTCCACAATGCTCTCTTTTAAAAATCCGTCCACAAAGTAATAGACTGCTTTTCGGTCTGCTACCATCGTCGTTCTGCTGATGATGTCAAAATTTTTGTCCGTCCGCAGAATCCGGCGGAAATATTTCTGATTTTCTTCCAGGCTTGTCGATAGCTTCTGCTTTGCACATTTTTCACCTCTTCTTATTACTCACTATCGTGATTATTTCCACTTTTTTCTGTGTTTTATTCTTTTAGACCTCCATTCTTCCAGTCATACTTACCTAAAATCCGGCAGTCGATTCCGGGCTTCTTTACTAATATTTACTTATTTTTATCTGATATGTCTTTTCTTTCTGAAAAACCATAATATCATGCTCGATCTTCGCCATCAGACCTGCGAAGATCCACATTTCCATCCAGGATGCATCACCTGTTTTGGTTCGCTGTCACAGCGTTTTCATTATCCGGTGTATTATCTGATGAAAATCCTGAATGGTCGTTTCCGGTTGTTTTATCAAAGTTCTCGGTATCCACACGTTTTTCTGTCTGCACCTGTGCTTCTTTCGTCAGTTCCACCTTGTATTTCTGGACATTTGCAACTGCTTTGACTTTAATCTTTTGATTTTTCGGTTTCTGATAACCTTTTGGCACTTTCTCGACCTGAATGGTATACCAGGATGGGATTACTTTTTCTTTCAAAGCAGTAAGTGTCACATGTTTCCAGATTTTCTTTCCTTTTTCATTAACCACACTGATCTTTACCCCTTCCAGTGGTGTCTGCGTCTTTTTGTCAACGGCTTCGATTTTAATCACTGTCGGACGGATCTCTACCTCAAATCCTGTATTTCTGACGTATCTTCTCTTACCGTGATCTTCGTTTGTGCCGGAAGTACATAGCCATCCGGTACACGGTCTGTTTTCACCTGATAACTGCCAGACGGAACACGTGTATAGGCTTCCGGAAGTTCCAGTGACCGCTCCTCAAACAGATCTCTGATATGTACATAAATCCCAGACCGGATCGTTCTTGTCTGCTTCTTTTCTCTTTGCTGAAGACAATGCATAGCCGGTAATCCGGATACAGATTGGTTCCACCAGAACTTCAAATTTCTGTACTTCCGCTGTATCTTTCACCTCAATGTCTGTCACATCCGGATGTACATAACCTTTCGGAATTTCATCCACTACGATCTTATAGTGCCCGATCGCCACTTTTTTAAAGATTTCTGCCTGTTCTGTTCCGGACTCCCAGATGCCGTCCCGTTCCATCGGACTGTTTTCTTTCAGGAGCGTCTCGCCTTGCGGTGTCTCCAGGTGAGCTTTTACATTTCCAAGCGGAACTTTTTTATCTCCGTCTTTTTCAAAAACAGTGATATGAACTTCCGTCGGCGGATCCTGCATTTCCAGTTTCTGTCCCTGATAAGTGCCATCTTCCTCTTTATGATCTTCCATCTGAAATACCTGTTCTCTTTGCTGTTGCATAGCCAGGTGCCGGTGAAAGTTCCCGTAAGGTATAGGTTTTTCCGACTTCCAGCCCTTCCACGCAATGCTCTTCTTTCTCTGTGATCCAGCTTTCGATACAGGTATTTCCCTGATAGATGGCCAGTTTTGCTCCTTCTAACAGTTCTTTTGTATCGGATGCCGTCTTCTTCACAAACACTTTTGTGATCTGATTTTCAAAGATAACCTGGAATTTCTGTACTGCCATCCCTTCTTCTTTCCAGGATGCATCAATCTCTTCTGTCTGTGCTGTCCGGATATAGCCATCCGGTGCCGCAATCTCACGGACTTCATACTTTCCAAGTGGCAGGTCGCTGACAAACAACAGGTTTCCTTCTTTATCACTTTTTGTGTTTCCAGTAAAGTTCCTTTTTCCAGAAGAACTTCTCCTTTTGCTGTTTTGATATCCTCTGCCGCATACAGTCCGAAAACTGCACCTTCCAGCATTTTCTGTGGATTTTCTTTATCGCATTTTGTCACCCGGATCTCCACTTTCTGGCGTTCGTTGTATACCGGGACTTCTGCTTCTGTGACATCTGCTTCACTTCCATCTGACGTTTCTGCCAGCACAAACGAAACCTTATCTTTTTTCTTCTGATATCCTTCCGGGATATTTATCTCTTCCAGCTCGTATGTTCCAAGATACATCTGTTCAAACACCAGGCTTCCATCCTGATCAGTATCTCCTTCTGCTTTCGCAGTCTTCTGACTTCGTACCAGATACGGAACAACCTCTCCCGCTTTGCAGATCAGACCGGTCACGCCATCCGGGTGATACAGATCTTCCTTCGCTTTTTACTGTAAAGCTTACACCTTTTACGCTTCCTGTTTGATAACCAAACCAGGTTTTGATCTGGTTCCATAATCCCTGTACAATTCCAAGCTTTCTGGATACTTCGTTTAAGATCTCTCCTGTCTTTGAAATTTTCACCTTTCCGGTCATGAAAGCATTTTCCAGATTGAAAACTACTTCTTCCGGCATCTGCTCCATCATTTCCTCTGTGTACTGCTGTGAAACAGAAAAAGTAACCTCCTGTTTCTGCTCCTGTTTCAGAATGTCTTTCATGGAATCCGGGATCAGGATTTCTTTTTATAGCCTTTTCTCGGAAGAACTTCCACGATGCGGTACGTTTTTCCGGATTCAGCCCCAGGATCAGACAGCCCTTTCCTTCCGTATTTTCTGTGCTGACTGCATGCAGAATTTTTCCATCTTCATCGAGGATCTGAAGTTTCGCACCTGCCAGCTCTTTTTCGTGAGATCATCTCTCAGAAACAGTCTTACTTTTACTGCCGCATTTTCGATCTCGCTCTTCATACGGATGATAAAAATGTGATCCTGGTCTTTATACGGTTCAAAATCAAAAATCCGCTCCGTATCAGATCGATAATATCCATCCGGTGCTTTTGTTTCTTTTACTGCATAGGTGCCAGGCGGCAGATCTGTTTGAAAAACGGCTCTGCCGCTCTGATCTGAAATGGCACGCTCTATCTCCGTTCCTGCCGGCGGCACAACACTTCCGTTTGCGTCCGTAATATCTTTTTTTTCGCATAAAGTGTGAATTCTGCTCCTTCCGGCCTGTTTTCTTTCTCTCCGTCCCACATTTCTTAAAGACACCGGTCCTTCCTTTCCACTCTTCTCCGATGATCGTTCCCGGCTCTTCCGGTACCGTCGGAGACACCTCTCAGCCATCCGGTTCCTGCCCGATATCAATCTTCTGTCTTTCGTTGAAAAAGGTTTCTGTTGCAGTAATTTCCAGATCTGCACTGTCTTTCCACAACAGTTCTGTGTTTCGTTTTGCATCTTTCTGCTTTCGCGTGTAGCCGGACGGAGCTTTTGTCTCTCTGATCTCATACCTTCCAAGCGGCAGATCCGAAAGAACCGCTTTTCCCTGTTCATCGGTTATCACATGGGCAATGGTCGTTCCCATCAGATAAAGGTCTTTGCTGTAACCGTCCGGATGCGGAATCGTTTCTCTTTGCCACAAGGTCATATTCTGCCCCTTTTAACCCTTTTGTCTCATAGACTATCTTCTGCAGTTTCTGATCTTTGATCTCCGCTTCCGGCACTTCTCCTTCTTTTCGGATCTCCAGTTTTCCGGAAATGGAACGGTTAAACAGGCTGACAACCTGTACACATTCTTTGTCTTCCAGCCGAATCTCTGCCTGATTTTCCTGACACCGAAATACCTTACTTGCGATTCCCTCAAAGAAACGATTTCCCTGTTCGTATCCTTCTTTTACATGCGGGGACTTATAACCTTCTTTTTTCCAGAATCTGCCAGTTATATCCTTCTCTTGCCTTTGTCTCCCTGATCTGATAAGTTTCTCCGACTTTCAGCCCCCGGATCAGCACATTGTTGCCATGTATACTGACTGCTTCCTGCACAATCTCACCCTTCGAATCCACGATACTGTATTTTACTCCATCCAGCTCCGTTTCTGTATCATAGTCCATGATATTAATCTGAAGCATTGTTTTATAGTTTTCAAACGTGCGTACATACGATTTGATTGTAGCATCATGCGGTGTGCCTGTTTTGGCATTTGATTTCCTGTCATTTTCTGTCCTGTTTGCCATATTATCTTCGGATCTGCCATCTTCTGATGCATTTTTGCTGTCATCTTCAGCTGTAAAGGAAATTTCTTCTGTATTATCAGACCGATAATATCCATCCGGTGCTTTTTCTTCTCTGACATAATAGTGTGCCATCGGAAGATCCAGGTCAAAGGCCGCATCCATAATACCGTTTTCCGCTTCTTTTTGTCTCTGCGATCGCCAATCTGGTATCTTCCTTTACCAGGATGCTTTTTCTGATCAGCTGCCAAAATATCTTCTGCCGCATAAAGCCCAAACTTTGCTCCTGTAAGTTTTTCTTTTGTTTCTGCATCTTTCTTTTTCAATCTGGATCTGTGCTCTCTGTCTTGGAATTTCATACAGTTCACTCTGATACCGGATTGGAACTTCCTGTCCGGCATATCGGATCTCAAATGTTCTTGCCGCCTGATTTTCCCCGGAAAGTGCATAGCCTTTGGCTGCTTTTATCTGTTCCAGCGTATAAGTGCCGAGCGGAAGTCCATACCATTCCCAACTGGTCGCTTTTATTTTTTCAGTCCATGCTTTTCCATTTTCATCGGTAGTGAGTGTGGTCACAACACTTCCTTTTGCAAAAAAGTAAAGTCTGTCCTCCCTTTCCTTCACCCGAAAAGATATCTTCTGCGCCCGCACGACAAAGACATTGCCGGCAAGCGGCTTACAGGTATAGGCAAATCCCTTTTTCAGATCGTATCCGGTCAGTACTTCTCCCTCTGCATAAATGCTCAGTTTGCCGACTGCCGCCTCGTTTTCCTGAACCGCTTCCGTCACAAAGGCTCCTGCCAGTCTGTCATACGTTGTCTTTGCCTCATCCGAACCGATCTGCACCCGCACCCGGTAATCTTTAGAAGCAATGTCTGCCTGTTCCCAGGTTCCGACCGCTTCTTCTGTGATTTTCAGTGCGTGGACCGCTTCCATACCAGGCAGCTTTTTTGCCGAAGCTTCAAAGAAATACTGTCCGTTTCTTTTGCGGTATCTTCCTTCTGCTCCCTGGCGTACATAACCTTCCGGTGCCTGCACTTCTTCTAAAATATAAAGTCCCTGCGGCAGTGTTGTGGTCGTGGAGACATAAGTGCCGAGCACTCTGCCGTCGCTGTCCTTTCGCTCTGCGGTCACATAAGGATTTTCATAAGATCCCAGCATCTCTCCGTTTGTATAGGCAACGACAAGATTTCCAAAGCGATTGATATAATCGACTTTTTCCTCACTGGTCTTATCTTCCATATACCAGTTAAAGTAGGCTCCTTCGACATCATGGATCACATACTTTGCTCCCGGTTTCGCTACCGTTTCCCCGGTTGTTTTGTCTTTCTTTATGATTTTAAGATAACTGGTCTGCGGCTGATCCCAGATGGCAGATCCCATCTGCAATGTCCCTTTGCCGTCGCCGTCCACCAGTCCGTCTTTTTTTCATCCGAATCGACGTTCAGCACTTTCGGTGCCGCCGCCACCTTTCCTTCTGGAACGGTCGTCTCGACCAGTAGATATTTGCCATATGGAAGTGCCCGGATATTCAGAACTCCGTTTTCATCGGAAAACTGCTCCTTAAGACGCCGCATCTTACCTGCCTCATCATAATAAGCCGCCGTTTCCAGGGCTTTCATTTTCTGATATTGAAGCGTATCTTTATCCCGATACTGATCGATTACTTCCTGGATCAGGACTGCATCTTCCAGCTGTGCACTGCCCTTTTTCAGATGTCCTTTTTCTTCCAGCTCTTTTACACTGTACACAGAGAATCCGGCACCTCTCATCCATTCCAGATCCGTCTCTTTATTGTCTCCGGTCAGTTTAAAGCAAGTAAATGGCTGAGATTTGATGCGTTCTTTACTGAACACTTCTTTTTTGATCACAAGAATATCCTGTCCTTCATAGGCACAGTCCACCGTATAAACTGCGGCATCGGCAAGGTATCCTTCGAAGCTTTGATTTCTTTACATAGTACGTTCCAAGTGGCAGTCCTGTAAAACAAAGTCTGCCCTCTGTATCCGTCTCTTTTCGCATGACTTCTGCATTCTTCTCATAGAGAATCTCTCCATCGCCATCTGCCGATGTAATCGCTTCTTTTTGCATAGATGCCGTACACGGCTCCTTTTAAAGATGCCATCTGCTGTGGCCTGGAAAGTCCGCTCTGTGCATCCACTTTCTGAACCGTAACTTCTGCTGTTACTTCCTGGTTCAGAAAAACGGCTTCTGATTCGCTTCCAGGTTTCGGGAATGTGTAAAGCTGTGTTTTATCATCCTGATAAATCCACTGAAACTCATAACGTGCTTTTTCACCTGTTTATAGTAATGTTCCGGTGCCTGGATTTCTTTTACATAATAGCGGTAACCGCATGGAACATCCGCATCAAAAAGACAGCTTCCGTCTTTTTTACTGTACGCCAGAGCAAGCGGCGTATCTTTTGTTTGCGATCCTGTTTCCATCCGACAGAATGTTTTCTCCCGCATACAATCAAACCGTGCTCCTGCAAGTCCCTTCTGTGTGTTCTCGAGGTGTTTGAAAACCGTCACCTGCATCTTTGGGCGTTCATTTTCAAAGACCTGCTCTTCGCTTACATATTCCCGGATTTCCGGTCCGCGGTAGGAAAGTGTCACTGTTCTGGTATTTCCTCTTTGCCGTATCTTTTCGCACATAGCCCTGCGGTGCCTCGGTTTCTGTCACATGATACCTGCCAAGATACAACTTCCTGCTGACTGCCGTACCATCTTTTCCGGTTACCAGTTGCTGTGCCACTGCACCCTTTTTCAGAGCCAGTGTCACTCCGTCGGCCTTATAGATATCTTCTGCCGCTGTAATCTCGTATTTTGCTCCGGCAAGCGGCTGCTTTTCATAGAGAAATATCACACCCTCCGCCGAATCTCTGGCTTCTGTTAAGACCTCGCCGATTTTTTTCACCGCGATCGATGCCATCTGCGGTGTATTGACAAATCCCGTCTGCTTCCGTTGTTGGTCAGCTCCAGGCTCTGTCCTGCATTCTGGGCAGTGACGCGAAAATCATAAATTTCAGCCCTTTTTTTCTTTCTCACCGTCCACATAATCTCCAAAATAGTTTTTCGGCGGCTGTGTTTCCTGAAGTCGAAATTTTCCTTCGTTCTTTTTCTGATAGTAAAGTTTACCGCTGACTGCCTCTCCGTTTATGGCTGTCACAAGCTCCGGCCAAGCCGCATACGGCACATAATTTTGCTGTTCCTGATTCCATTCGTATACCGCAAATCTCGCACCCGACAGTGCTTTTCCTGTCTCCAGATCCTTTTTTCTGAATCTGCACGGTGATCCACAGCGGTTCATTGAAACAGGCGTTGTCACCGTGATACGTGATTTTTTTGCTTTCAAACGGTGAGATAACAAATTCCTTCTCCCATCCACTCTTTGTGTAGCCTTCCGGCGACTGTTCTTCTATGATCTTGAATTTTCCCTTGTTCTCATCTGTATAAGAAAGTATTTCTGCACTTTCATACACACCATCTGCTTCATTTTTCAGCTGAAACAAAGGTGTTCTTCGCATATCTCTTTGCCGTTCCATTCGTATACGGCAAAGAGGGCCCCAGGAAGTTTTTCTTTTGTTTTGCCATCTCTCTTTTCCACCGAAACGGAAGATTTCACCGGTGCAATATTTGTCACTACAGTTTGTGATCGAACCGTGTTGCCGTCAGAAGAGGCAGATGCCTGATTTTTGATCCTTGCCATTTTCTTTTGCCGGATCCCAGCGTTTTTCAAGACCGGCATCCTTTTCACGCCGACCGTGATCTGAAAATCATACGTATGGCCGTAAAAACTGGTATTTTTGATATCACTGCATCGAGCCACAAACGCATTTGTTTTCTGTATCGTCCAGAACTTTTCTGCATTTGCCCCGTTTTCGTTTGTCACAGTGACATTTTTTAATCTCCAGAAAATCATCCAACTGATCAGAAATGCTCAGATCATGGTAACAGGTTTCTTCATTTTCGATTGGAACCATCGTGCGAAGCGTATAGGTGTACGTCTCTTCTCTGGTGGAAAGGCGGTTTTCGGATGTCATCTTTTTCGTCACTGTCCGAAACATATTTTTCGATATGCGGATGAGCATTTGGAAACATTTTGTAAGCTTTTGCCACAAGCCCGCCGGACGGTGTCGTAGAGGTTCCAAGATTGTTTTCCGGCCTGACAAACGTAAAGACCGCTGTCGCCGCCTTTCCCGAAATCAGTACCGACAGCATAAAGCCGGTATCACTTCCGCTCTGGTTCAGACCGGACGTGTCAAAGTAATAATTTTTGCCGTTCACCGTTCTTCGCTTTCAGATTTTCCAGTCTTCGCTCTTTTCACATAAACATTTCCAAAACCATTTTTCATCAGGATTCCCTGATAAAGATCGATATCCTGAAATGTGATATAACCTTTGACATCGATCGCATTTCCATTATCTGAGCGGAAAAACTCCATTTTTGTCTCTGCCCACTCTACTTTACAGGTCTCAATCCCCGGCCGATCCGTCACAAAACGGAAAAATGCTCCGTCCCGTAGTTCGAAATCAACCAGTGTCACTTTGATGTCCACCCATTTTCCCTGATAATACATCCTTTCCGGTACCAGGCATAATACTTATTCTTGTCTTTTTGCCGTAAGTGTCTTGCAGTCCTCCCTGCCATCCAGCGGTCGCCTTCGGCTGTAAAAACATCACTGCCAAGGTTCGTCTCACATTTGGCAGTCCTTCGAATGTAGCCTTCGTATCCATCCGGCAGTTGTGTTTTACATTTCCAACTTTCACACCGGATGCTTTATCCAGCGTCACCGCACTGGAACGCACCGTCAGATAAATGCTGTCTGATGCGACTCTCGCCTCGTTCTTCGCACTTTGCTTTTTCACTTTCGGATTTTTTTCGGTTTCTTCCTCTCCGGACGCTTTTCGGTTCTGCCGCTCTGTCTGTGAAATTTTCATCGAATCCATCACCTTTTCCGTCTGATCCGAACTGCCCTGAACCGTATTTTCTTTCGATTCCTGTTTCCTTTGCGATTCTAGATTCTCCTGACTGCCTGGATCTTTTTTGTCTCCGGATTTTTCTGTTCTTCGGACTCCTGTTTTATCTCCGGATTTTTCTTCGATGCAGACTCTGACTCCAGACCTTCCTCCCGATTTTGTTCGGTCTGCTTTTGTTTTTCCGTCTGCATCTGCTGTTCGGTCTGTCTTTGTAGCATTTCGCTCTGAGCACTCTTCGCTTCTGTTGCTTTCTCACTGCTCATTGTCTGTCTCTTTCCCGCAAAACTGCTCTTTTGCATCCCGGATGCATAGACGGACATCGGCGACGTCAGAAGACAAAGTATCGCCAGAAAGCCTGCCAGTATCCTTTTCCATTTGTCTGTGTTCATCCAAATTCTTCTCCTTTCTTTTCCTGCATGCAGAGATTTCCTGAGATTTAAGAATATCTCTGGCATCGTTACTGCGAGGTGCACACCATACATCGTTTTTCATACAAACCACCTCTTTTGATTCAAGTCAAACGTCATATCGAGAAGCATTGCGAAATATACTGGTAAAAACAAAAAGGAAACACCGATGTCCAAACCTAAAATTGTCGTCCTGCACATGAGAGAATTGATCTACACTGCCATTTTTATCTTTTTAATCCTGGTACTTCTGATCCTGCTTTTTCTGATGTTCCGGCCACACGATGCATCAAATACACCGGATACAGAAACAAAAACAACGTTTTCTTCTTCCACTGATGCAGATTCCGTCGGATATCAGCCCGAGTCTATACGGCTTCCCTGATTCTGAACAACCATTATGCGGATATTGAAGTTACGTTAAATACGGATCAGATTGATTCTATTCGCCTTGTAAATCTTGGGGATTCGGTCACTACTGCCTTTCCGCTCGTAGAACCTTCTTTGGATGAACTGTCCGAACAGATCTGTCAGAAACAGTCCTTAGATGGGATCACTTGCTCCCGTGAGAATAAATATACTTCTGAATTATTATTTCAGGCAATCAAAAACTCTCTGGCAAAAGCACAAAGGTAGGTGCTGTCACAGGCACCCCTTTTGCTTTCCCTCTTTCGTTGCTCTCTGTATAGAAGTATACATAAAGATTGCTTTTCTGTCAAATATTATTTTATATTTTAACTTAATATTTATGTGATTTATAACTTTTCAAGCTCTCTCTGCCACAGACGCACGCAGGCATCGCTTGGCATACGCAGATCTCCTCTCGGCGATACTGCGACGGATCCGACCTTCGGATCGTCCGGCAAGCAGGAACGCTTGAATTGCTGTGCAAAAAATCTCCAGTAAAATTTCTTCAGCCATTTCAGGATCGTCTCATCGTCATACACACCGGCAAACGATTTTCCGGCAATACGGTAAATTTTGCCCGGTGCATAGCCAAATCGAAGCACATAGTACAGGAAGAAATCGTGCAATTCGTAAGGTCCGACCAGATCTTCTGTTTTCTGTGAGATCTTTCCGTCTTTCGGCGGCAGAAGCTCCGGGCTCACCGGGGTATCCAAAATATCATACAGTACTTCTCCCAGTCTGCGATCCTCACAGGTATCGGCACAGTAACACACCAGATGGCGTACCAGTGTTTTCGGAACGGAAGCGTTCACGCCGTACATGGACATGTGGTCGCCGTTGTAGGTCGCCCAGCCAAGAGCAAGCTCTGACATGTCACCAGTTCCGATCACCATACCGCCGCTCTTGTTTGCAAGATCCATCAGTACCTGTGTACGCTCTCTCGCCTGGCCGTTTTCGTAGGTGACATCATGACAGTTGATATCCTGACCGATATCCTCAAAATGGCATGTCACGGACTTTCGGATATCCACTTCTTTTAAGGTAGCTCCAAGTCTTCTGGTCAGCTCACAGGCATTCTGATAGGTGCGGTCTGTCGTTCCGAAACATGGCATTGTCACAGACAGAATGTGATCTCTTCCGATGCCTGCCATATCACAGGCACGGGCCGCCACCAGCAGTGCCAGGGTGGAGTCCAGTCCGCCGGAAATTCCGACTACCAGACTTTTGCAGTTTGTGTGCACCAGACGTTTCTTCAGACCGAGTGCCTGGATGGAGAGGATTTCCTCGCAGCGACGTTCCCGGTCATTTTTATTCTGCGGAACGAACGGCATCTGTGCAAACGTTCTCTCCAGTTTTGTCTCTTCCGTTTTCAGTTCAAACTCCGTCCATTCGTATTCTTCCTGCGTAGTCGGATAAGTCGTCATTCTGCGGCGTTCTGCACGGATCCTGTGGATATCCAGATCTGCTGTCACGATCTCGTTTTCAAAGCGTTTTGACTGTGCAAGGATTGTTCCGTTTTCTGCGATCAGATTGTGTGCGGCAAAGACAAGATCCGTAGAAGATTCTCCTTCTCCGGCATCTGCATAAATATAACCGCAGACCAGTCTTGCCGACTGTCCGCCAACCAGATTTCTGCGGTAACTGTCCTTTCCGGTGATTTCATCACTTGCAGAAAGGTTGACGATCACATTGGCTCCTGCAATGGCATGTGTGATGCTTGAGGCGGCACCCAGAGATCTTCACAGATTTCCGCCGCAACAGTAAGACCCTCCATCTGCGGACAGTAAAAAATCTGTCGCATGCCAAACGGAATCCATTCCTGCTCTTCTTCACCCGGATATTCAATGTAATCTAGTTCTTCGTTTGCCGGCTCAAAATGACGCATTTCATAAAACTCAGAATAATTCGGAAGATTCTTTTTCGGCACCAGTCCCAGCAGTCTGCCATGGCAGATCGCCGCCGCAACATTGTAAAGCTTTCCTTTCCATTCCCACGGAAGTCCGACAAAGACCAGTGCATCGATTTCACGGCTTTCTTTTCTGATCTGATCCAGTGCGTCTTTTGCTCCATTTAAAAGTACCTCCTGCCAGAAGAGGTCCTCGCAGGTATAACCGGTGATGCAAAGCTCCGGAAATACAATGATCTTACTGCCAAGGGTCGCCGCTTCTTTCATTTTTTTGCAGATCTGTTCTGCATTGTATTCACAGTCTGCCACACGGATATCCGGTGTGACTGCCGCAACTTTGATAAAACCATCTCTCATGCCTTTCGCCTCCTTTTCTTCTGAACGTTATCTTTTCTTTGCCTGTGCCAGAATTTTTTCAGTTCTTCTACGCTGAACTGATAATGCGAATTACAGAAATGGCAGTTCATCTCGATCGGTTCGCCGTCCTTTATCATCTCTTCCAGGTCTTTTTCTGCCGATGCTGATCAGAGCCTTTTCCATACGCTCTTTGAACAGTTACATGCAAAACGTGTCTCCGTCTTTTCGGTGATCTCCACACCGAATTCACCGAGCAGCTCCTGCAAAATATCTTCCGGTGTCATACCGGCATCAAAGCATACTTGTCACCGATTTCACACTGGAAAGCTTCTTTTCCAGAGCATCGATCACTTTCTCATCGCAGAACGGCATCAGCTGAATGATAAAGCCGCCGGCCTGACGGACGGTATTGTCGTGGTTCATCAGTACGCCGAGTCCGACCGAAGAAGCAACCTGCTCAGAAGTTGCAAAATAATATGTTAAGTCTTCTGCAATTTCTCCGGTCTGCAGCCCAACCTGTCCGACGTACGGCTCTTTCATGCCCATATCTTTGATCACATTTAAAATGCCATGACCGACTGCACCGCCGACATCCAGTTTTCCGAGAGCATTCGAGGCAAAGCATCACCTGTGGATTTCCGGCAAACCCTTTGACATTTCCTTTTGCATCGGCCGTCACGGTCATGCCGCGAAAATAGGACCGTCTGCCCGGATCTGAAGGGTCAGAAGATCCTTATCTCCTTTCATCATCGCCCCCATCATCGCTCCTGCCGTCATCAGTCTTCCCAGTGCCGCACAGGCAACCGGGCTTTCTTCATGCACTTTTCTTGCATATTCTGTCATTTCTCTTGTCGTGGCAAAGCAAAGGCACGGATCTGACTGTCCGCGCCGTCGCTCTTACAATATAGTCTGTCATATCTGCTTGGTTCCTTTCTTTCCTTTTTCCCTCGCTATAATATAAATACGTTCGCTGTCCGCTCTGACCGGTTCTCTGGTAAATGCATCATAAGCGACCACAAATTCCATCCCTGACTTTTGGATCAGCTCTTTGACCGTCTCCAGTTCATAGGCTTTCTGGTAATGTGTCTCAAAAAAAATTTCTGATAATATTCTCCGTTTGTCCTTGCAAAAATCGTCAGGTCATATTCATTGACCTGTTCCTTTTCATACCAGGTATTTTCCCAGATAAAACTGGCATCCTCCCGGTTCTCTGCGATCGTCGCATCCCCGATCAGTTCCCGGTATTTGTATGGTGTGTTCAGGTCAAAAATAAACACCCTTCCGGATCCAGATAATTGTTGACCAGCTTTAAAGTTTGAAGAAAATCCTCTTCACACGGCAGATAATTCATGGAATCGCAGATGCTGACCACTGCCCGAACTGTCCCGTACAGCTCAAATTCCCGCATATCCTGCAAAAGATAGAGAATATTATTGCCGGACTGTTCCGTTTTTCCATAGCAATATCAAGCATGTCTGCGGACAGATCCACACCGATCATGTCGTATCCGGCATCTGCTAAAATCTCCGTCAGACTTCCTGTGCCGCATCCAAGCTCCAGCACCAGCCCGTCTGAAATACCCTGTTCTTCCAGGAGCGATTTCAGATATTTGCCCCACTCTTTATAAGGCACGTTGTCCATGAATTTATCATATACACAGGCAAAACTTCCGTAGATATCGTAATCTTCGTTTCTTTCATCCATTTCGCTGTTCCCCTTCTCAGGCTTTTTTCTTCAGATAGTCACGGAAGAATGCAAGCAGTGCATCCATCTCTTCATCCGTTCCGATCGTCACACGCAGATAGTTGTCGATCCTTGGTTTATTGAAATAACGCACATAAATTTTCTTGATCTTCAATGCCTCAAACAGTTCTCTGGTCGCCACTTTTTTCGTGTGTAATGAACAAGAAGTTTGCCATCGAATCTCCAAAGGTAAATCCAAGTCCTGCCAGTTCTTTTTTGACACGCTCTCTGGTCGCAATGATCTTGTTCCTTGTCTCTTCAAAATAAGCACGGTCTGCAAGTGCCGCTCTTCCGATCACAAGAGACGGATAGTTCATCGTGTAAGAATTAAAAGAATATTTCACATCGTTCAGATACTTGATCAGCTGTTTGTTTCCGAAAGCATATCCGATCCGCATACCGGCAAGAGAACGTGATTTTGAGAACGTCTGCACAACCAGCAGGTTCTCATAGCGGTCGATCAGCTCCAGTGCAGAATGTCCGCCGAAATCAATGTACGCCTCATCTACGATCACAACCACATCCTGGTTGTCTTTGCAGAATATCTTCGATATCAGAAAGATCCTGTGCAATTCCGGTCGGAGCATTTGGATTCGGGAAGATCACACCGCCGTTTGCCCGGTAATAATCTTCTTTTACAATGCGAAAATTTTCATCAAGCGGCTGGCACTCATACGGAATGCGAAATACATCTGCCCATACATCGTAAAAAGAATAGGTGATATCCGGGAAGAAGATCGGACGTTCGGAATTGAAAAACGTCAGAAAACACATGGCCAGCACATCATCGGATCCAACGCCGACAAAAATCTGATCTTTATCCAGATGATAAAAGTCAGCCAGTTCTCTCACCAGCAGATCTGCGGTCGGATCCGGATAAAGACGCATCTTTTATCATCCAGGCTTTTGATTGCTTCCTGCACTCCGGGAGCCGGCGGATACGGATTTTCATTGGTGTTTAACTTGATCATTCCGATCTGGTTTGGCTGTTCTCCAGGTACATACGGTACCACTGTTCTGACATTTTTTCCCATGCCTTCATGTTTCGTTCCTCCTCGTCCGTGCGTTTATTTATAATTTTTCATCAGTTCTTCAAATTTTGGCAGTGCATTTACGATGGTTTCATAAGAAACGCAGTATGCCAGTCTCACATAGCCCGGGCATGCAAAAGAGCTTCCCGGAACGATCAGCAGATGGTATTCTTTTGCTTTCTGGCAGAATTCTTTTCATCTGCAATCGGCGATTTTACAAACAGATAGAAAGCTCCCTCCGGTTTGATGCAGGTAAGTCCTGCCTTCTGAAGTCCGTTGTACAGCGTCTCACGGTTGCGGTTATAGTACTCCAGATCTGCTTTTGCATCCAGACATTTTGCAATCACACGCTGGAACAGAGACGGAGCATTGACATATCCGAGGATACGGTTTGCAACGGTCGCCGCCGCGATAATATCTTTTTGCACCGTCCAGCTCATCCGGCATCACCAGATAGCCGATACGCTCTCCCGGAAGTGACAAAGATTTACTGAAAGAATAACCAACGATCGTGTTGCGGTAGTATTTGGTAAGATACGGCACTTCCACGCCGTCATATGCCAGCTCACGGTAAGGTTCGTCTGAAATCAGATAGATGCTTGTACCGAATTCTTTCTGTTTTGTCTCCAGAATCGCCGCCATTTTCTGAATGGTTGCTTCAGAATAGACAACTCCGGTCGGATTGTTCGGTGTATTGACGATGACTGCTTTTGTCTTTTCGCTGAGCATCTGTTCAAATTTTTTCAGGTTTGGCTGGAAAGTTTCGGTATTCGGCTCCACTTCTTTTAAAATACCGCCGTAGTTCGTCACATAAGCACGATATTCTCCGAAATAAGGTGCAAAGGTCAGCACTTCATCGCCCGGATTTAACAGGGTTTTCATCAGGACATTCATGCCGCCTGCCGCACCGACTGTCATTAAAATATTTTCTTTGTGAAATGCTGTGCCAAAACGCTGATTCAACGACGCCGCAACAGCCTCTCTGACATCTTCGTATCCGGCATTGTTCATATAGCCATGCACCATCCGTGCATCTTCGTTTTTCAGGATTTCTTCGATTGCATTTTTTACTTCGGCAGGTGCCGGCACATTCGGATTACCGAGGCTGAAATCGTATACATTTTCTGCTCCGAACTGATCTGCCATCTTTTGCCTTCTTCAAACATTGCACGGATCGCAGAACTGTTCTCCACATATCCTCTCATTCTCTGAAATCATGCTGTTATTCCCCTTTCTCTGTCACAATGCCTTTCTCCACCATAAAAATCGGGTGATAGGATTCTTTGGCACTGCGAAGTCCCGTTTCGCCCATATCCTCTTCTCGATTCACGTAGGAAAATCCCTGCACTTCATGTTCCACAAACTGCTGATTGATCATCGGATAAGCACCCGGCACATCAGCAAATGCTTTTTCAATGTGGACTACAAAGGTGTCATCTGAGACCGGCTCTCCGATAGAAAACGCAACCACGTTTCCTTCGGCACGAAGCACGCCTCCGCGAAGATCCAGCTCTTTATACAGCCGCAGTGAATTCAGGGTTACACACATCTCACTGTTCTTTTCTGGATCTTCTCCGCGACCGTTTTTGTTTCTCCATTTCAGTGCCATCTGAAAACATTCTTCCACGTTCGAATCATTCAGTCTCTCATACTGCCAGTTCGGATAGAGCTTTTTGAACTTGTTCGTATGATTCTTCTTTCCATGATATTTCTTTCCGGATAATTTTGCAAGCTTTTTCTGCTTCATAGACATAATCTGCATAGTCTCTGCGGTATTCGATCTGAAATCTTCCCGGATAGATTTCTTCTAAAAGTGCAAACTGTTCCGGTGTTACATTGTGCATCTGAAACTTGCGTTTCTTCTCTTTACTGTACTCATAAAGTGCATCCACCGCCTCTTTTAAATACTTTGGCTTTCCCATCGGAAATCCATAAGACAGATAGTCGCCTTCCTCACTTTTTGTCAGCAACATCCCGTTCTCCACCGTCGCCGTAACGGCATAAAACCTGGACCAGAGGTACAGATTTGCAAAAGGTACACTCACAGCTTCTGCACTGTTGCTGTGCCATATAAGGTTTGTACGCTTTCTGATTTTCCAGCTCTACTTTTCTAAAATTTATCATACCTTCTGTTTCCTGTTCTTATAAAAAAGGCTGCCCTGTTTGAAAAAGGACAGCCCACACTTTTTTCTTATTCTACAACCAGTCCCTGTGCCTTCATAACATCTACGACCTGATCTACATATTTTTTCGCAGAGTGCGTCTTCTGTCGCTTCTACCATAACACGAATCAACGGCTCGGTTCCGCTTTCACGCACCAGAATACGTCCTTCATCTCCAAGTGCTTCTGCCACCTGATCGACGGCTTTCTGTACTTCCGGATTCTCTCTTGCTGTCTTCTTGTCGGCAACACGCACGTTTTTCAACAGCCGCGGATAAATCTTCACTTCTCCTGCCAGCGTTCCAAGTGTCTGTTTTTTCTCGGTAAGCACTTCCATGATCATCAGAGAAGTCAGGATACCGTCACCGGTTGTCGCATGTTTGCTGAAAATGATATGTCCGGACTGTTCTCCGCCCAGGCAGTGGCCGTTCTGTGTCATATTCTCATAGACATACTTGTCACCAACAGCTGTCTTTTCGTAGTGAATGCCGGCTTTGTCGCATGCTTTGTACAAACCGAGGTTGGACATGACGGTCGTTACGATCGTGTCATTTTTCAGTTTGCCCTGCTCTTTTTAAATATTTTCCACACACGTAAAGAATCAGATCCCCGTCAATAACATTGCCATTTTCATCGACTGCTATACACCGGTCTGCATCACCGTCATAGGCAAATCCGACATCCAGGCCTTTTTTTTTTACATACTGCTTTGCAGTACACCGATGTGTGTGGAGCCGCAGTTTGTATTGATGTTGGTTCCGTTCGGCTCATTGTTGATCACATAAGTCTTCGCTCCCAGTGCATCAAAAACACTCTTTGCGATTGCAGAAGAACTTCCGTTCGAGCAGTCCAGCCCAATGCGGTAATTTTTGAAGGATCTGGTTGCAGAGAGATCAGATAGCCGATGTAACGGTTTCTTCCGGCAACATAATCCACCGTGCGGCCGATATTTTCTTTTTGTCGCTAGCGGAAGTTCTCCTCTCGCCATCAATATATGCCTCAATTTTAGCTTCAACTTCTGCTTCCAGTTTACATCCCATTCCGTTGATCACTTTAATCCCATTGTCATAAAATGGGTTGTGGCTTGCTGAGATCATGATACCGCAGTCGAATTCATCGGTTCTTACCACATAGGAAACACTCGGTGTGGTTGTCACATGCAGAAGGTACGCATCTGCTCGGATGCGGTCAAGCCTGCTACCAGTGCATATTCAAACATATAACTGCTTCTTCTGGTGTCTTTTCCAATGACGATCCTTGGCTTATGCTCCTGTCCGTAATACCAGCCAAGGAAACGTCCTACCTTAAATGCATGTTCTACCGTCAAAGTTACATTGGCTTCCCCTCGGAAACCATCTGTTCCAAAATATTTACCCATAATACAAACCTCACTTCCTTATACTATATACAATCACTTTTTTAAGCTTCCTGCAGATTTGCAAGTTTCGCCGCCTGATCTCTTTGCGATCAGGCTGTCAATGATCTCATCCAGATCGCCGTTCATGATGGCGTCCAGTTTGTATAAGGTCAGTTTGATTCTGTGATCCGTCACACGTCCCTGCGGGAAGTTGTACGTACGGATCTTCTCGGAGCGGTCTCCCGTTCCGACCTGGCTTCTTCTTGCTTCTGCTTCTGCATCGTGCTGTTTTGCAAGTTCCATTTCATAAAGTCTGGAACGCAGTACTTTCAGTGCTTTGTCTTTGTTTTTCAGCTGAGATTTCTCATCCTGGCAGGAAATGACGATGCCGCTCGGGAAGTGGGTCAGACGGACTGCGGAGTCTGTCGTGTTGACACACTGTCCGCCGTTTCCAGATGCACGGAATACATCGAATTTACAGTCGTTCATATCCAGCTGGAAGTCTACTTCTTCTGCTTCCGGCATGATCGCAACCGTGATCGTGGAAGTATGGATACGCCCCTCCTGACTCTGTCTCCGGTACACGCTGTACACGATGTACACCGCTTTCGTACTTCAGTCTGGAGTATGCACCCTGTCCGGTGATCATGAATGTTACTTCCTTGAAACCGCCGATACCGTTTTCATTTAAGCTCATCATCTCTGTTTTCCAGCGGTGCATATCCGCATATTTCACATACATGCGGTAAATCTCAGTCGCAAATAAAGCCGCCTCATCCCCGCCTGCTCCGGCACGTATCTCGACGATAACGTTCTTCTCATCGTTCGGATCTTTCGGAAGCAAACAGAATTTTGAGCTTATGTTCCAGTTCTTCGATATTTTTCTTTGCATCATTCAGTTCTTCTTTGAGCATTTCTCGCATCTCTTCATCGGACTCTTCTTCCAGCATGGAAAGGCTGTCCTCTACCGTCTGCTTGCTCTCTTTATATTCTTTATATGCATCTACGATCGGTCGCAGATCACTCTGCTCCTTCATAAGCTTCTGAAATCTGGTCTGGTCGTTGACGACAAACGGCTCATTCAGTTCGCTCATGATCTCTTCAAATCGAATCAGCAAATCTTCCAGTCTATCAAACATCTTTTTCTTGTTTTCCTTTCTTTGTACCTGCTTTTCCTGCAACTACCCGGTCAAGCCCTGCCAGATCTTTTATTACCTGGACGGACACAAAACCGGCTTCTTTGAGCAGTTCACTCACTGCGCCTCCCTGCCCTGCACCGATCTCAAACAGCAGTGCACCGTCTTCTTTTTAAATAATCCCTGCATTGTGAAACAATACTTCTGTAATAATAAAGCCCATCAGACATTCCGTCAAGTGCCAGACGCGGCTCATGATCCCGCACTTCCGGCATCAGCGCGCGCAATCTCTTCCGTTTCAATATAAGGCGGATTGAGACGATCATATCGTACGATTCCTGTGCCTTCTCAAACAAGTCACTTAAAACAAAAGTTGTTGCTGCTTCCAGCCCCAGCCTTTTTCGCATTTCGTCTTGCAACCTCAAGTGCCTGTTCTGAGATGTCGATGCCGACTCCCGTTCCCTGCTTCAGATTTTTTCAGGATACTGAGCAGAATACAGCCGGAACCGGTACATAAATCCAGCACCTTCATGCCCTCTCTTTTTGCTTCAGTGCTTC
>VOFD01002909.1_pt1 | contig 34492 bp, 39 predicted proteins | sample 5384101 | NCBI WGS metagenome assembly VOFD01 (sample SAMN12384723, study PRJNA508395) | human gut metagenome | isolation source: healthy gut C | host: Homo sapiens
AATATTTCATTCATCGTCTGATCGGGACGATAAATGCGGGCAACATATGCTTTATTATAAACGCTATTGGCTTCCGTACCGAAGTGGTTGTATTATATTTCTGATGGGAAAAGGTTCACATTAATTCCTGCTTTCAGCCAATCGATTCACCTTCACTTCCTACATTACTACGCAAAGTTCACGACGCAGGGATGAATCATCCATAATTCATCCGTATCATAGTGACCGAATGAGACATAATAGTTTGATACCTTCAGAGCCACCGACCACATTTATCATCATATTGCTGGGTAGGAGCTGCATCTCCGAAAAAGACGTCCGACCAGTCTGTCGATATACCATTATCTACATAGAACTTTTTCCGTTTTTGGAATGTCGTATCATATACTTTCCCCGGGTCCAACATTTCCTGCAGAGTGAGCCATTGTTCGCTGTTCATCATCTCGATATTGTCTCCCGTCATTTTAGACCAGCCATATTGCGCATTAACGGTTACACGGGCTTTCTGTCCCATTTTACCTTTCTTACTAGTCATTATTACCACTCCGTTAGCAGCACGGGATCCATAAATGGCTGTTGAGGACGCATCTTTCAATACAGTCATGCTTTCGATGTCATTCAGTTTAATGCAGTAAATGCACCGGAGGAGATAGGTGAACCGTCGAGAATAAAAAAGAGGTTCTGTATTTGAGTTGATCGAACTTACTCCCGCAATCTCATTACGACAGTTCCGCTCGGTTCCCCACTGGGGTAAAAACCTGCAAACCGGCAACCTGTCCACAATGCATCCCCGGCATTGGCTACCGGTTTATTGGCTATCTTACTATTATTTACTGTTGTTACAGAACCTACTACCGAACCAAGTTTCTTTGCCGAACCGTAGCCCCCACCACAACTTCGTCCATCAGTTGTGCATCAGATTTCAAAATAACTTTAATAGTCGGCTGTACGAAACCGACTCCGTTTTCATACCTATATATGATATTTGTATTATTTTTTGCTGAATTTGGTACATTTAGCAAAGTAAAACGACCATCCACGTCTGTTATTGTACCTAAATTTGTGCCTTTTATGACAATCAAGCCCCTACAACAGGCTGTTTGTCATCATCGGAAATCACAGTCCCCGTGACTTTCTGCGTTTGAGCTGTTATCAGCCCGATACCTATAAAAGGTATCCAAATAGCAGCGCTAATTTTTTCTTCATAAATCTCTTTTTAAGTTATTAAATAGCCCTAAAACAATTAAACTCACTTTTCACACTTTATTAAGTTCTATCAGAACTTAATAAAGATTCATTACTTTGTTGTGTTTTTTACATCAAATATGTTATCTAGGGAAGAAATGTTGCTTGATTTTACTTTTTCGATCAATCCATATAACGATTTCGCAAAAAAATATGTCTTTTCGTTGTTTTTTGCAAAAAAGAATATATACTTTTGTTCCATTAAACGATACCAAAAAGGAATTGTTAATAAATACAACTTGAGAAAAGATTGATTTTACATTTAATAACTTATACACTTATTTTAATATAAATAGGGTATGAAAAATCACCAAGTTCTGATAGAACTTGGTGATTTTTCTTTAATGAAAAGTACGCTATAGCCATTTTAGCTCAATTAACCTCCTATCAAACCTTTCATCAATATTATAATTAAATTTCAAATTGATCTTAAACATAAAATAAAATCAGAATTATAAAAGAGTCTCGTTTAAACTATGTTAAATAGGTACTATCTGAAAATTCTCCATATATGACACTCGGTATATTTCTTTATACAAATAAAAACACTCAAACACATAGCGATACAATTTCTTTACATTGAAATAGATTAGATTATTTCACTATTTCAATTTTTGAGAGATTTACTATAGTTTTATCTCTTGATTTTAAGGAGCGCCTCGTTGCTTTAAAACCAACGGGGTGTTCCTCGGTGTCGAACGGGTCGTTCCTTTTAAAGGAACGACCCGTTGGTTTTAAACCAAAAATCACTTGTAACCACCTGAAATTCAAATCATTACACAAGCATTCTCTCGTACCTTCCTTTTATAAGAAAATTCTCAACACAATAATGCAAATGCCAATATTAAAAATGGTACTACTCTGATAAATATTTTACAAATAAAATCTAAAAAACAATGATTACAGTTACTTTCCAAATCAAGCCCTATCTAGCGGCTTACATGTACGTGCGCTATAAAAATCACCTCGACGTACCTCCAGACCGCTTTTTCCTCCTCGCCTTCCGCCATCCATCTTCTTGACACCCAGCCTCTTTACCACTTCCTCCACCAACTTTCCATCCCACACCCTCCCAATGCCTCATGGCACGAAACCGGAAATATCACCTTTACTCTCCCCCACCCAAGAAACGGAAAAAATCCAAATGTATATAATTATATAGGTCACGACAGTGCACTTATCATTGAAAAAAGCAATGGAAGTAGAAATGAAGGCCGAACTTTATGAATTTCTTCTGGAAAATAAATACTGCCACGGCATCATGTTCAAAAAAATCAATGGAAACTTTCGTCTCACATTATAATATGGTAGAGTTAGTGGAAGAAGAAAGTTTAATGAGGGCGTTTCAGAGGTGGAGAAAGATAGTGAAGGAGGAGAAATAAATAAAGTACCTCGAGTCTATATTCCAACATAACTCTTTATAAATACACTTCAGCACAAAAAATTGAAATCAGATACATCTTACTTTATCATTCATTTGAAACAACATTACCAATGAAGAATAAATATCTATTTTCATAATATGGTTTCATGTTGTCTCATCAAATACAATTTCATATTATTAACAAGTAGAATATATTGTGTGTGTCATATTGATTTTTAAGAAATTATATTTTGTTCAGTTCATACATTGATAGCCTTATAAATTGATGTCTATTTATAAGGTCATTGATTTACAATTATATCAGCAATCAATCAAAATACAAAACATTTTAAAATGTCCGAAATATGAAACTAAATTAGCTAGGAATACCTTAAAAAAAAATAATTATCTTTGTGCAATACTGAATAATTTATAAAATCGCAATAATGGAAAAAGATATAACTCTTGAATACGCGGCTTTTTTTAAGATCTTTCAAACGAAATATTGATGTACCACATTCATTCCTTTTAGGTGCTGGGGCTTCTATAAGTTCAGGGGTACAATCTGCTTATGATTGTATTTGGGAATGGAAAAAAGATATTTTCTTATCAAAAAATGTAAATTCATCAGAATATTACAAGAATTTCAAGGATAATGCTGTTAGGAAAAGCATTCAGAAGTGGCTAGATAATGAAGGTGGCTATCCTATATTAGATTCCCCCAAGAGTATAGTTTTTATGCAGAAAATGCTTATCCTATTGCAGAAGATAGAAGAAAATATTTTTTTAGTCTCATAGAAAATATAGAACCTTACATTGGGTATAAGTTACTTTGCCTTTTAGCGGAACATAATATTGTTAAATCGGTGTGGACCACAAACTTTGATGGGTTAATCGTACGTGCAGCTCATCAGAATAGATTAACTCCTATCGAAATAAATTTAGATAATGTAGATAGAATTTATCGAAATCAAAGCTCTAAAGAACTCTTAACTATTGCCTTGCACGGGGATTATAAATTTTCTACATTAAAGAATACTGACGAAGAACTAGACACCCAAAATGAAACCTTTAAAGATCACTTATCTAATTATCATATAGATAAGAACATGATAGTAATTGGATATAGTGGTAGAGATAAGTCTCTTATGGATGCTTTAAAAGAAAGTTTCACAAAAAAAGGATCAGGTCGTCTATACTGGTGTGGGTATGGAGAAACCATCAATTCTGAAGTCTCAGAATTATTGTTGACTATTAGAGCATCAGGAAGAGAAGCTTATTATGTGGCTACTGATGGTTTTGATAAGACGATGATTCATCTTTCAAAATCTGCTTTTGAAGATAATCCAATTATTTCATTACAAATAGATGAAACATTAAAAGATATATCTGAAAATGAACTCCATAATACAGATTTCACTTTAAATGTAACTAAAACAGACAAGTACATAAAAAGTAATCTTCATCCTATTATTTTTTTTCCCAAAGAGGTTTTTCAATTTGAAATCGATTATGGAAATGAGAAACCTTGGAGTTTTTTATGAATGCTTACAAAAGAGACAAATACTTGTGCTATTCCTTTTAAAAAGAAAGTCTTTGCATTAGGAACATTGAGTGAAATAAATGCTACATTTAAAAAACTATCTTAGAAGTGATATTAAGCGTGAAGCTATTTCTAAAAAGACATAGAAAATGTTGGAACATTTAGGGCATTAATGCTACAGGCTGTCTTAAAGTATTTCACACATAACCCAAATATTGAGTCAAATAATAAGGATAAACTTTGGATGAAGTCGTCAGAACGCAATATTGGTAATATATCAATTCACAAAGCATTATCCCTATCGTTATTTTTTTAGCAACAATAACGATTATGCTTATTTATCATTCTCTCCTACTATCTATTTAACTTCTCCAGAGGAGATATGTATAAAAAAGAAACAGGAAATTAGTAAGAAATTATTAGAAAAGCTCTATAATAATAAATATGATGAATATCTATCTTTATGGAATACTTTATTATTTGAAAATAAGCGATTGAAGTTTGAATATCCATTATGTTCAGGAACCGGATTTGAGTTTCAAATTTCCTGTAATTCTGCTTATGGTGAAATCAATGTCTTGGATTCTAATTTTAGAACATATTGCCTCCCATCTTTCGATAAGAGAAAAGCTCCATTTAAGGGAGTACAGTTCTTGGAACCTCAATTAGTATTCCGAAACAAAGTAAATGATAACGAATCTCGAGACTATCATCCAATGCGAGGATTAACCAGTAATAGACCTTATGATGTAATTCTAAATGGAAGAATTTACTCTAACGAAATTAATTTATCTGTGATTTGTGGCCAAAAGTATTCTAATGCTTTTTACTCATTTCTATCACAATTACAAACAAAACATTTCACAGGAAATATCAATCCAGACTACTTGATTGATTATCCAGGGTTTACTTCTATTTTTAATATACCTATCAACGTTCCTTACTTTGAAGATAAAGACAATTGGTATAATTTAGATTTCCAAAATGACAATAATCTAGAAGGCTCATAAAAATGCTCTTCAACTAGCTAGACTTATCACTTCAAAAAAATTGACCAAATAGCAAATACCCATACACAAAGTACAATTGTTATATTCATCCCTGAAGAGTGGAGAGCTTTTGAGAGTTATATATACAAAGGTGAAAGTTTTGATCTACATGACTATATAAAGGCGTTTGCTGCCTCAAGGGGTATTTCAACACAATTAATAAGAGAAGATACATTAAATGACAGTTTAAAATGTCAGATCTATTGGTGGCTTTCTCTCTCATTCTATGTTAAATCATTCAGAACCCCATGGATATTAAATAATCAAGAAAAAAGCACAGCTTATGCAGGCATAGGATACAGTATTTCTAAAATTCTAGATAAACCGGAAATTGTTATTGGATGTAGCCATATATATGATTCTAACGGACAAGGATTAAAATATAAATTATCCAAAATTGATAACTATTATTTAGATAAACATTCAAATCCATATTTATCATATAATGATGCTTTTCAATTTGGAGTTTCAATAAGAGAATTATTTTACCAATCTCTGGACAAGCTTCCAGAGAGAGTTGTAATACATAAACGAACAAAATTTACAGAAGATGAAATAAATGGAATTAAAACTAGCTTAAATAAGGCTGGTATTCATAGAATCGATTTGATTGAGATTAACTATGAGTCAGATGCTCGTTTTTAGCAATGCGTGTTGATAATCAAGCACAAATGCTGCAAGCAGATAGGTTTCCTATTTCGAGAGGTACCTGTATTTTGACAAATAAGAACTCTGCACTGCTTTGGACACATGGAATAGTTCCTTCTGTTAGACAGAATAATTACAAATTTTATTTAGGTGGAAGAAGTATTCCAGCTCCTCTTAAAATCACCAAACATTATGGTGATAGCAATATTAACACCATTGCTTCTGAAATCCTAGGGTTAACTAAAATGAATTGGAACTCATTTGATTTGTATTCAAAGCTACCTTCTACTATTGACTCTTCCAATCAGATCGCTAGAATAGGAAAATTGTTATCTCGATTTGAAGGAAAAACTTATGATTATAGACTTTTTATCTAAAAAATCTGATATTAGAATTACTCCTAAATATATAATAAGCAAATAAAAAAGCAATAACCATGGACAGAAGTTTACCAGTATTGTTAAAGCGTTTCTCGCCAGCAAATGATTTACAAACATTATCGGTACAATTTACAGAAATAGCAAGAGCGGCTCCGTACGGAGGTTATTTTGTAGTTAATAAAGATGAATATCATATTTATCTGCTAGATATAGAATTCTATTTCCACAGCGAAGAAACAGATGGGATACATGAGCCTAAAATGTACCATAAAGGTAATCTGCCTTTCTTTCCCAAAGGTACACTTTGTCCCCATTTATCGGGAGTGGATGTAACTTTTGAGAATGATGAATACCAAAAGTATCGAGCTTCCTTCTTGATCCGTGGCTATAAATATATTGGAAAGGATGGAGAAGAATATATCAATGGTACTGATGACTTTCACCCACAACATTTATGGGAGGAGCTGTTTGGTAATGCTTCTTTTCTACGCCACAGTGGTTTGACCATAAAATGGCAATCGAATGTATATTCCGAGGATGAACCACTCATTCAGTCTGCACGTATAAGAATGCCACAGTATGAAGGTGAAAACGAACCTCGCCCATGGAGGTTTTCTAAAAAAATAATATATAGCTAAGAAAGTCTGAATCCGCAAAATAATTCAAAATAAAATTATGACACTTTACAAATATAATACTTCAGGTGTCTTTTCTGAAATAAAAGAAAAGCCTTTTAAATTGGAAAGAGATATTCAACGCATGTTTGAAACGAATATGTCTGAAATCATGGGACTTGAAATGATTAAGTCCGAATTTACGATCAAAGACCGCCGTATTGATACGCTTGCCTTTGATCCTCAATCAAAGGCTTTTGTTATCATTGAATATAAGAGGGAAAGAAACTCTAGTGTCATAGATCAAGGGTTTACTTACCTAAGCCTAATGCTGCAAAAATCAGGCTGATTTTATTCTGGAATATAATGAAACACAAGCTGGGAACTTGAAACGGAATGAGGTGGACTGGTCGCAAACAAAAGTCGTTTTTGTTTCACAAGGGTTTACGCCCAACCAACGAGAGGCTGTCAATTTCAAAGATTTATCCATTGAGTTATGGGAAGTGAAGCGCTATGAGAATGATAGTGTATCCATTACTCCTATTCGCAAAAAGTCACGCATCGGCAAGCATTAAAACAGTGATGCAGAATAGTCCGGAATTTAAAGAAGTGACAGAGAAAATTAAAGAGTATTCGGAGGAAAATTTATTAAAAGGAAAATCTGACGATGTTGTAGAATTATACGAGAGTTATAAGAATGCAATTCTTAATTTGAATACAGAAATTGAAGTTAAACCACAAAAGTGGTACATTTCATTCAAAAAGGCCAACAGCCATATTTGTGCACTTGAAATCCAGAAAAATGGAATAAAGCTTACTATAAATGTAGCTAAAGGACATTTAGAAGATAGTAAGCAATTAACAAGGGATATTTCAACTGTCGGACATTTTGGCAATGGAGATTATGAACTCAAAATCTCGGATACTAAATATTTAGAATATATAATGAGCCTTGTGAAGCAAGCGATTAAATAAATATGGCTAATTATTGTAACATAGACCAATACTTATATAATTATCTGAAAGGTTGTTGGGTAGATAAAAATTCCATGGAGTATTTCCTTCAAGAACCTGGCAGCATAACAGATATATCCAAATCTCAACTCCAGTAAATGACTCTTCTATTCATTATGAATATCGTATAGATAACGAATGGAATGGATTAGTTGAACTTCATATAGAAGGACGCTATACTCAAACCGACGATATGCGTTTTTACGTTATTTACAGAAGCAGACAGAGATCAATCCAGATTTATCATGGCATCAATGGGGAAAATGTAAAGGACGATGCAGTCTTGAAATTACAATCAATAATTGGGAGGACATAAAAAATGCATTCCAGAAGCTGATAATGTTTTTCGATCCGTTGCTGACAGATTGTATTGATAAATTCAATCTTCACAGAAAGAATGAGATTTCCAGCCCATATACACGGGAATTAGAGTTTAAAGAACTTACCAATTCTCAAGAAAAAGGCCGTTTTGGAAACCAAAAATTTGAAAGATTTATTTTCTTCCAATTTGGTTATTCCCGATTATCAGCGAACCTATTGCTGGGAAGATAAAAATGTTACAGATCTTTGGGATAATTTACTTGAAATGCCTCACAACAGTGACTATCATTTAGGATCTATCATCTTACAAAGAAGAACTGTGAATGATTGCACTCTTTACAATATAATTGATGGACAACAACGTCTTGTCACTTTAACGCTTATTATGCGTGAGTTAGGATATACGGGACAGATGCCTTTGCTTAAACAAAAATTCATATCAAAAGATGCACGTCTCCATGTGGCCAATAACAAAGCACTGATTAGAACTCTCAATCAGAGGAATACAGACATAGCCATGTTGGAACGTCTGTCCCATCACCTGATTTTCTCTGTACTTATTCTTAATGACAGCAATCTTGATCTGGCATATACATTCTTCTCAAATCAGAATTCAAAGGGTGTATCGCTTTCAGACTATGATTTGCTAAAAGCGCACCATCTACGCTATTTAAACATTGAGGATCAGGCAGAGCATCTTGCTATGCGGTGGAATGATCTCTCATTAGAATGTGACAACAATGGAGATTATTATCTTACCCATACTTTGGGGGTACACCTCTTCAGATTAAGAAAATGGATGCGAAAGCATAATGTGGAGGAATTTTGTGCGACAAGAAGTCGTACAAGTAATTGTTCAGCATAATGTCTGAACCTGTTGTTCCGTCAACAGTAGCCTAAAGAGGCGTGCTTTACGCGTAATTGTTTGGTGCGAAGCCCTCTTGACAATATGGTTCTATGCAGAAATATCCAATGTATAGGCTGTTAGGCTGACCGATATGAGTAACGTATGTGAACCGCTGCACCATCGTAACAAAAGAATAGCTTACGGATATTTACAAGCTATAGCCAAAATGGCGGGCAGTCAGGATAGTTCTCTCTTTTTCAGGACTACACGGAAGCAGCACTGCCGGTGGATGGGCGGACTTTAAGTCGGTCGTAAGTTACTTGTACAGAACTTGGTAAGCCCGTATCTCTCCTGTCCTTTATCGGGCAGGTAAGCCAATCGCAAGAGAAGCCGAATGATGTGCGGGTAAAGGATTGCGGAGAAAGCGAACGCTTCCGTGTAATGCGGAAGATAGAGGTTTAAACGTCACCTCATGCGAAAGCAGGCAGACTTCCGCAGGGTAATTCTTTGTGAAACGATTGTAGAACTTTAACGAAATGAAGAAACAGCAAAGGAGCAAGGCGAAAGCCGAGTGTGCATCTTCAGCCGAGCGTAACACAACATGGAAAAGCATTGACTTCTCCAAATGTGAACGAAAGGTCAGAAAGCTGCAAGTCCGAATAGCAAAGGCTCATAAAGAAAAGAGGTACAACAAGGTTAAAGCCTTGCAGCACCTGCTTGTCACTTCGTTCGAAGCCAAGGCATTGGCAGTAAGGAAAGTGACCTCCAATAAAGGTAAACGCACGGCAGGGGTTGACCACATAAAGTGGGATACCGATGCCAATAAAATAGAAGCTATACGTTCTTTGACACGGAGAGGATATAAAGCCCTCCCATTGAAAAGAGTTAACATACCTAAGGCAAACGGCAAGACAAGACCGTTGGGAATACCGACCATGAAAGACAGAGCCATGCAGGCACTGTATCTTATGGCATTGGAACCCATAACGGAAAGTGAAGCGGATGCAAACTCTTACGGATTCAGAAAGTTCAGAAGTACGGCAGATGCGATAGATGCGCTTCACAGATGGCTAAGCAGGGATTGCTCTCCCGAATGGATATTGGAGGGAGACATAAAAGGCTGCTTCGACCATATCAGCCATGAATGGCTTCTCGATAACGTACGAATCGACAGGCAGATATTAAGAAAATGGCTGAAAAGTGGAGTTGTATTCAACAGACTGCTTCAACCGACTATTGAAGGGACACCACAGGGCGGCATTATTTCACCGACACTTGCAAATGCAACTCTTGACGGCATGGAAAGGATGCTCAAAGAGAAGTACAAGGCAAGTTATGTCAATGGAAAACTTTACTGCCCCAAAGTCAATCTCGTAAGATATGCGGATGACTTCATTGTCACTGCTGACAAAAAGGAAAACGTTACTTGAAATAAAGGAAATGTTGACAGTTTTTCTAAAGGAAAGAGGACTTACCCTATCCGATGAGAAGACACTGATAACACATATCAGTGACGGATTTGACTTTTTAGGTTTCAATGTCCGGAAGTACAACGGCACATTGTTAATAAAGCCGTCAAAGAAAAGTCAGAAACGTTTCACTGACAAGCTGCATGAGGTTGTGCTGACCAAAGGTAAGGCATCATCCCAGCAGGAGCTGATAGAGAAACTCAATCCTATAATAAAGGGATGGGGTAACTACTACAGCCATGTGGTATCAAAGGAGGTGTTCTGCCGATGTGACCATATCTTAATAAATCAACTTAAAAGATGGTCATATCGCAGACATACCGACAAGTCAAGGAAATGGATAAGGAAGAAGTATTTTATCCGAAAAGGTGGCAGAAATTGGATTTTCGGTTTTGAATATGTATGTGGAGAAATAAAGGATAAGTTCACATTACAGCAACTGACAGAAATTCCAATCAAGCGACACACAAAGATAAGATGCGATATTAGGCCAATCCGTTCGACCCATCATGGGACGAATATTTTCGAAAGGCGGAAACATCAAAAGTGCCCGTCAACGTGCGTGATGAGAAAACATTTTTTTTTATCGGAAACAAGTCATCGCAAGATGATTATGAGCCGATTTAATTTTGTGAGAATGATTTTTAGATAAAACAATAATCGAATATGGAGAATAAATATACGCCGGAACTTATTGCAACAAGTCAGTTTAAGTTTTCTATTCCGCTTTACCAACGTTTATTTGCATGGAAAAAGAAAGAGGTTACCAAACTTCTTTTTGATCTTAAAGAGCATTTTGCAAAGATGCCTGCCGATGAGCCATATTATCTCGGTATGCTTACTTGTATTGATATGAAAAATCATTATGACTTAATTGACGGTCAGCAACGATTTACTGTCATGACTCTTTTTTGCCATTATTTTTAAGGAATATGATGATAAATGGTCCGGTTTCTTAATGGATGGTAATCGCCTTAATTTCATAGCGAGAAACGATGATAAGGCATATATAAAGAGCAAGATCAAAGGTTATCCGACTAAAACGTATGTCAATAAGAATATGGAAGAGGGACTCGCCGCTATAACTGGTTTCTTAGAATCCAATTTTAATACTCAGGAGGAACGGATTGAGTTTGTGCAACAGGTTTTCACACGATTGACATTTTTCTTTTCTTACTTGCCATCAAGCTATCTTGCAGATACCACTTCGCTGAATAAATATTTTGAAGCGATGAATGCACAAGGAAAAGGACTAGAACAGCATGAGATTCTCAAAGTGCAACTGATGCGGGGAGAAAAGGAACAGGATTACTTGACGCATATTTGGAATCTGACCTCCATGATGGATCATCCTATCATTGCGAAGGAAGAAAACCAAGACGAGGCTTGTTACCGTCAATTTTATGAAGAAGCTATAAGTCTTTGTCGTCAGAAACGATTTCATGAAGCTTTAGAAAAGTGCAGATATACGTCTCTCGATGACGAGGAGGAGTATTCTATAGATGTGATCAAACCTGAAAAAATAGAGTTTAAACAGAATAGTTATGAAGATGGTGAAAACAGTATTATATCATTTCCGGAGTTTCTTCTTTTGGTGCTTGATGTATGTACTGGCGGCGAGCAACCAGCCAGTCATTATCAACCGGATAAACTGATAGAGAAGTTTGATGCTCTGAAAAGGCATTTCACTGCAGGGGAATTTTACGAAAAAATGCTTTATTACCGGCTACTGCTTGATTATTATACGATTAGAAGAGATATCAAGGATGGGCAGGGTAATTACAGTTTAATCCTGAAAGGTCTAAAGGATGATAATGATAAATTAAAACAATACCAATCGATGCTTTACGTTTCAACGGAGGCTTTCTACAATTGGCTCAAACCTTATTTGAGAAAATTAGAGCAAGATGAACTCCAGTCCTGTGCAGAGATGCTCGCATTCCTTAAAAAAGAAGATAATGAACGTCACGGCGTAGTACCTGCCAGAAAAGATCTTTCATATAAAGCATCCGGTAACATTAGGTACTGGTTTTGGCGTTTAGACTATTACCTTTGGGAACAGCGCAGCACTTTCTTCAATGAAGAAGAACAGAAGATTGTAGAGCACTATGTATTTCGAAGAAATCGTTCTATTGAACATCTGCATCCTCAAGACGAATCACACAATGAAGAATGGGAGGAAGAAGCTGTACATTCATTTGGCAATCTTGCCATGATTTCTCAAAGTTTCAATTCACAACAAAGTAATGACCATATACAAATAAAGTTTGCTCGAATCCATGAGCAAATCAGCAACAAATCACTGCAAAGCATTAAAATGTTTTTAATGTGTAAACTAGCTGACTTCAACTATCAAAATTGGACAATGAAATTAGCAACACGAGGATAAGATGATTGAATTTCTAAAACAATCTTATGTTTGCGATATTATTCTATCAGGTCCTTCATAATTTTCTTATTAAATTCCTTATCCTCACCACGAAGCAAACGTACTAATTTATATACCATTGTACAGGGATTATGCGTTGCATAGCGAGCATCATCAAAACTTGCAGCTTGACTCTGTGCATAATGAATAGCGCGCGCTTCATCACCATATGTGACCATTATTGTGCGTGACATCGAATCATTCTTCCGATAAACATACTTTATTTTTTGCGTATATATCGGCGATTCATTCACATGCTTGCTAATAGCTTTCTTATACTCCTCGCGACTCATAGCTGTAACGCGATTTGCAAAATAAAAGATATACCATAACTCAAATGCCTCATTACTCCAAGCACACCCAATGCCATGCTGTCCTGCTTTAGTGATTGCCGTATTAAATGACGAAGCTGGAAAATCATCCTTATCAAAAAAAACTGCCCAGACTGTATCATAAGGTGTACCGGAAGCCATAGCTTTATCTTGAAGTTCAATAGCTTTATCCACAACTTGCATTGTGTTTATTTTTCCACCCTCACATTCAATACTATAAACCACACTCCCATATTGCATTTGGTCGAATGACTTAAAGTAATTAGGTTCTGTTTTCTCCCCTCACATACAATCAATATGCGACAACGAACTTTTACATCATCATGAATAGCCTCCTTGTAACTATATCGTTCAAGGTTCATTGATGAAAGTTTCTTCTTCTTTCCCATAGTTACAAAAGATTATTCAATAGTACTTAAATAAGGAACGGCACCATAACGTCCTTTTTATATAATTACGTTCAAGATTACCATCTCCTCTCGGCTTCGTTCCGTCAGGTAACACTATATGCATCAAACTGTACAAATCTGTAGATTCAGCCTTATCTTTCTCTGTAAACCATATTTGATCACGACGTAACAAATGCGAAGAAAGCAGATTGGTATCATGTAGTAAACAAGAGTTGTGCATGATGCTGATTTGTCTTTTCACTACTGAACAGTTTGATTATATGTTGAGAAATCAATGGGTGCATTTTAGCATCCAATTCATCCATCACCAACAACCGACCATGACGTAAAGCTTCAAACAACGGTCCTGCCAGTTCGAAAAGTTTCTGTGTACCTTGTGATTCACAATAATCAAAACGAAAAAGTTGTTTACCTGTTATTTCTCCATCTTTATTATATATATTATGCACAGTAAAAACATCTATCGCTTTTCTGCCTTTTTCTATCTCATGCTCATCGGTTTCTATATCGATGAAACCTAGCTGCAAATCTTTGAAGAATTGTAAAGCATCAACTGATTCTGCTTCTTTATTCAAAAATTGTCTTTCCGTCAAGCCCTCATAACCTTGGCTATTCAATCCAGATATAACATTGTATCCAGAATTAAAAAAAAATTTAAAACATTTTTGCTGATAGTTCCACCAAGCTGAGCTACCAATGACAGGAACAAACGATTATCATTTGTTCGTTCTTCCCAACCTATACCTTCTGCAAAAAGCATTTCATCAACGCCAATACCTTCTTCATCACGTACGAAATAAGGCAATTCTTTCTTATTCTTTTTACTGATAAACAACCACTCGCGCTCTATTTGTCGCAATGTATAATCAAAGCCATACCTTACACGAGTCTCATCTGCATCCAAATATACGATTTCAAAATGAGTCGGTTGACTTCCGGAATCTTCCGCCAAAAGGAATGGATCATAAAACAGAAAGTCATGGTCATTCAGCTTTACTGAATTTAAAACCATTCTTTTCATGGTAGCTAACGCCATCACTAAATTACTCTTTCCACTGGAGTTTGCCCCATATACAGCAGCAGCCGTCAAGTATCTATAATGTCCTTCTGCTACCACACATTCTTTGGGATTATCTTGTATACTGCTGGGTACCATTGAAAATGTTCTTGCTTGATGGAAAGAACGGTAATTTCCTACTGTAAATTGCAACAATGTCACCATAAATATTCTATTTTTTTTCTATATTAATGTCGCAAAGTAACAAAAAGAAAGCGATAAAACAAGAAATTATTTGAGATTAAATCTCAAATTTAACAATTACACAAGATTCAAAGATATGTGCATAATACCTTTTTGTATTCATTATCTGATTTATCGGTAGGTAGTTCAAAGGTAAAACTATCAGTTGCTCGTAAACTAAAGGCATTACCTTCTAGTACTTCCAATTTCCATTGTTGCTCAATATTTGTCTGAGTTGGGTAATAAAGAACCCAAAATAAAATGCGACTATTGGATTTAGAAGCCAAATAATCTCTTAATAAGGCCAGACGTTCATGACACAAAAGCCTGTTGAATTGGGTAGATATCTAATCAGAAAACCCGGGGGATATCATTCTGTATAAAACAAGATTTGCAGTCAAAGAGAAAAAGCGTAAAAGGTATAAAGAAAAGAGGGTGTACAAGCACCCTCTTTTTTCTATACTCTTTTATCCTACAATACTCTTTATATAATCAGACGGACATACATGATAGAAGTCTTTGAACTTCTTTCCAAAGTATTTGGCATCGCAATAGCCCAGTATACCTGCAATATCCGAAATATTGTACTGCTGGGAGGCCAGCAATTTAAGTGCTTTGTCCATTTTGAATGAATTGATATAGTTTTCGGGAGGGTTGCCCGTAATCTCTCTTATCTTATTATAAAAAGCAGTGCGGCTCATGCCTATATCAACGCTTAATTTATCTATTGTATATTTATCAGTAGAGAGATTTTTCTCCAGGATTTCATTGACTTTATCCATAAATTTCCGGTCGGCATTTTCTGTTTCTATTTCGGCTTTTGTGGAAATCATCGGAGAAATGGCATCTGACAGAAACAGCCTGATCCGTTCGCGTAAGACCATGCGGTTTTCGACAAGCATACGTATGTCTGCCCTAAGTTTACAAATGCTTTCCGTACGCAATCCCAGACGGTCTGCACTCCCTAAATGTGACAAATAGCTTTCGTTATCAAAGGCTCTTAATAGAAGAATGATTGGTATGTATCCTATCGTTTTATCTTCCTTAATTTGAGTGCTAAGTATATCTCCGCTTATTCCATTCACATTGTCGTCAATAATGATAGCATCAGGCTTTTGACTGATAGCCGTATCCATTAACAGCTCCGGATTATCAAGAACTGAAACTTGAAAATAGCGTGATAAGGTTTTCTTTAAATAATCACTGAATAACTTATCTGCCATTACTAATAGGATATGGGAAGTTTCTCTCGCTTTAGTGTTTTGTTTATTGCTCTTAGGACTCTCGCAGGAGTCATTTGTTGGGATCTTCGTTTTTGTAGAAGAATGTCTCAATACCGGGCATGACTGATTCTGACAACGGCAGTCTGTCGGAATGACGATTTGAAAAGTAGCTGCTTTACCATGTCTGCATCCGGTTATTTTTCCGCCATGCAGACGGATGATTTTTCTTACCGTCCATAAATCACTATATCCATACACGGGAAATATAATAGGAATAAAGGGAAACATTTTCTCTGTTCTTTGCCCGGCTATTTCGTTATTGCTAATCTGCAACTGCCAAGAATTTATTGTGTGGGTTACGTTGATTGATATGCAACAGCCTGACTCGGAAATCAAAATCATCTTGTTGATAAGGTGTTGAAGTGCTGCAGTCATTATGTTTTCGTTTATCCTGCAACTGACGCAATCCGAACATTCACCAACAGTCAGCTGTATCTGGCGGGAGTTGGCATAAGCCCGGCATTGATTGACAATGGAAGTAACATAAGTGGAAAGTTCCAAATTTACCGTTGACGTTTTAGGAGGAATTCTCTTATTTACTTTATTTAGAGTTGCAATATTCTGGTTACAATATATGATACATTCGGCATATCCCAGTGCTTCTTCCACTTGTTGGGAAAGAGGTTCAGGGAGGTTGCCTGTTTTGAGTTCTTCCAATTGATTCCGCAGCAATATTAACGGTGTATGTGCTGTATGGAGCATGTTCATGGCAATCTTAAATTTTTCATGCGATAATAACTGCACATTGTATTCTATTATAAGATACGCAAATAGAATCACAAACAGTCCAATACCGAGACTTTCCACAGGGACCGCATATCCAAGCAACGACAAATCGGGTAAAATGATGCCAATAGTTTGTTTGCTGTTTACTAAATTGGCTCCAGGATCTGAAGAGGATAAAGCTCGGAAGCTTACTAATAAATTCAGGTAACAATCATTCATACTAATATCGGATTTGATTAATATTCTACACCTTTCGTAAAACACGCCTGATAATCTTTTAACGTGCTTAAAATCCGATGCAAGTATAAACTTTTCAACGTTCACACAGGAGGTGGTTTCCAACAAAAACAATGGGTGTTTTCTATCAAAAATGGTAACAATGTCTTTTGTTACCGAAATATTAAGAGGGGTATACTATCAAGTCTTCGTTTTACCCCAATAGCCTCTGTTAGTTAATTATTTTCATCATAATAATACGCTCATAATATCATGAAAAAATTAATTGAATCATCAAAACAATAGATTCTATTGAGTCATAAAGCTACGTATATAATTAGAAAATTATATATGTAAGTGAGTATCATTTAACCATAAGGAACATATATATCACAGAAATACCTCATCATACAATGGAATATTCTTCGCATCGTAGACATGAGTGACTGCAAATATATCGTCTTTCTTGATTAGTAACCAGTCTCTGTCCTGATCGTCCATATTCGTATGGATAAGGGTAAACAGGCCTTTGAGCTTATGACCATGTAATTTGAATTCAAGTATTCCGTTTTTAATGGCAGCGGAAATGTTACGATTATTACCGACACAAGCATAGGTTCCGCTATCCCATATTTCCACTGTACCCGCTCCATAGTTGCCTTCGGGTATAACTCCCTCAAAGTGTGCGTAACTCAAAGGGTGATCTTCTACTTGTATAGCCAGTCTTTTTATCTTTCGGATTCATGGAAGGGGCCTTTAGGAACCACCCAGCTTTTCAACACTCCATCCACTTCCAGACGGAAATCGAAATGAAAATGACTGGCTTCATGCTTTTGGACAACAAAAACAGGTATCCGGCTTGGAGTTTCCACTGTATCCGCCGTCGGTTCGGGAGTCTCACTGAATTGTCTTTTTGCCTGGTACTCTTTGAGGTTGCTGAAAGAGGGATCTGCCTGCTTTTCCACCATTTTTGTACTTTTTCCTTCATCGGGAGAATTCTTTGCCATAATCTGTATTTTTTCAGGTGAATAAAAACGAATGATTAATTGTCACAACAATCAGCATATCTGTTTGTTGCCGGAATTCATCTATTTTAATGGCTTTAAAACCGTATTTACGTTTGTTTATAGCAAAAAGCGGGTAAATATGTAACATTGCACATATTTACCCGCTTTCTGCAGGATCTAATTTCTTACTTGCCGGAAATTGAGTCTTTCTTACCTTGCTTATTTACAATAGAAGGACTTCCTTTGTATTCAATATCTCCGCTGCCACTGGCTTTTGCGTCCAACTGTTTGGAAGCGTAACAAGATATATCGCCGGAACCTGAAACTGTAGCAACGACATTAGTAGCCGTCAATTTGTCGGCACTGATATCGCCGGAACCATTCACAGTCAACATAGCCGTTTGAGTGGAACCTTTCATCTTCACGTCACCAGAACCGCTAACTATCGTTTTTACAGTAGTGGCCTTCACATTCTTCACGTCAATATCTCCACTACCTTTTACAAAAGCGGAAAGATTGGTATATTGCAGATTCTCCGCTTCGATATCTCCGGAACCGGCTATATTCAAATTCAGGTCATTCCCTTTGATTGCACCTTTCAGATATACATCGGCCGAACCTTTAATATCTACATCATCTAATGAAGGAGAAGAGGCAATCACTTTCAACCGGCGTTCTCCACTAAGAATCTTAACGCCTTTCTTTATATTTACCTGTAGCACTCCATTTACTGTAGAAACTTCCAGCAAGTCTACCAAATTATCCGAACCGTATATAGAAACTGTCGTTTTAGAACCATTACTCTGACGATACTCAACGTCGGGACTACCCAGAACTCTGATTGAACTGAAATTGCTCACATTATTCAGTTCTTTCGTGATATATTTACTTACTAGAGTAACGGTTTGTGCCTGTATTCCTGTAAAGCACAAGAACATCAGCACTACTAACATAGATGTAACATTAAAACTTTTCATAATTTCTTCTTATTAAATATTCTACTGACAAATATAGGAAGTATATTTCAAAGTATGACAACTGAAAGAATAATAAATCATTCCTACTTCTTAGTACCTGCATAGTGGGTACAAAATCCCCCATTAAACGTCCTTTTATAAAAGTATAAAAGCAGTTAGATGGAAATGAATAAAAAAAGATTAATCGGATATCTGTTTGTAATGGTCTCTGTAGGATGCATTCATGCGCAGGAAACGAATGTGTCTGCACAGGAATATAAACTATGGTATGACTGCCCGGCACAGGTATGGACAGAAGCACTACCTTTGGGAAATGGACGCCTGGGAGCCATGGTATATGGAATACCGGGTACAGAACAAATACAACTAAACGAAGAAACCATTTGGGCAGGACGCCCCAACAACAACGCAAACCCGAACGCACTGGAGTATATTCCGAAGGTACGTGAACTTGTTTTTGCCGGAAAATATCTGGAAGCACAGACTCTCGCTACAGAAAAGGTGATGGCAAAGACGAATTCCGGAATGCCATATCAAAGTTTCGGTGATTTGCGAATTGCCTTTCCCGGACATACCCGTTATTCCAACTATTATCGGGAGCTAAGTCTGGATTCCGCCCGCGCCATCGTGCGATATGAGGTAGACGGAGTACAATACCAACGCGAAACGATTACCTCATTTACCGATCAGGTAGTAATGGTGCGCCTGACAGCCAATCGTCCCGGACAAATTACATTTAACGCTCAACTGACTTCGCCTCACCAGGACGTAATGATCGCTTCTGAAGCAGGAAACTGCGTAACTCTTTCAGGAGTATCCTCCTTGCATGAGGGGTTGAAAGGGAAAGTGGAATTTCAAGGCAGATTGACTGCTAAAAATAAAGGTGGAGAAATAGCTTGTGCCGATGGGATACTTTCTGTTGAGAAAGCCGACGAAGCAATCATCTATGTATCTATTGCGACTAATTTCAATAATTATCAAGACATTACCGGCAATCAAGTAGAACGGGCAAAAAACTATTTGGAGAAGGCAATGGTTCATCCATTCATCGAATCGAAAAAGAGCCACGTTGATTTCTACCGGCAATACCTGACACGCGTTTCTCTCGATTTAGGAAAAGACCAATATTCAAATGTGCCAACCGATAAGCGTGTGGAAAATTTCAAGAACACCAATGATGCCCATCTGGTTGCCACTTATTTCCAATTCGGACGTTATCTGTTGATCTGTTCTTCCCAACCGGGAGGACAGCCCGCCAACCTGCAAGGAATCTGGAATGATAAATTATTCCCTTCCTGGGACAGTAAATATACCTGTAACATCAATTTGGAAATGAATTACTGGCCTTCGGAAGTAACGAATCTAAGTGAGTTGAATGAACCGTTATTCCGCTTGATAAAAAGAGGTTAGCGATACAGGAAAAGAGACGGCTAAGGTTATGTATGGAGCTAACGGATGGGTATTACATCATAACACGGATATATGGCGCATCACAGGGGCGGTTGATAAAGCTCCTTCAGGTATGTGGCCCAGTGGTGGTGCATGGCTTTGCCGGCATCTCTGGGAACGTTATCTATACACCGGAGATATTGAGTTTCTGCGTTCTGTTTACCCGATACTGAAAGAGTCCGGCCGTTTCTTCGATGAAATCATGGTAAAGGAACCCATACACAACTGGTTGGTGGTTTGTCCTAGCAATTCACCGGAGAATGTACATTCGGGAAATAATGGAAAGGCAACGACAGCTGCCGGATGCACCATGGACAACCAATTGGTGTTCGATCTTTGGACAGCAATTATATCTGCCTCTCAAATACTGGATACAGACCGGGAGTTTGCCTCTCACCTGACACAACGTCTCAAAGAAATGGCTCCCATGCAGGTAGGACATTGGGGACAATTACAGGAGTGGATGTTCGACTGGGATGATCCGAAGGATGTGCACCGCCATATTTCTCATTTGTACGGACTTTTCCCCAGCAACCAGATTTCTCCTTATCGTACGCCGGAACTTTTTGATGCGGCTCGCACTTCGCTGATACATCGTGGCGACCCGTCGACCGGGTGGAGCATGGGATGGAAAGTTTGCCTTTGGGCACGCCTGCTTGATGGCGACCACGCTTACAAACTGATAACTGACCAGTTGACTCTCGTACGCAACGAAAAGAAAAAAGGAGGCACCTACCCTAATCTGTTCGATGCGCATCCGCCATTTCAAATTGATGGGAACTTTGGTTGTGCCGCAGGTATTGCAGAGATGTTGATGCAAAGTTACGACGGTTTTATATATTTACTTCCTGCATTGCCTGCCGTTTGGCAAGAAGGTTCTATCAAGGGAATCATTGCCCGTGGAGGTTTCGAACTTGATTTGAGTTGGAAAAACGGAAAAGTTAGCCGGCTGGTTGTCAAATCTCATAAGGGAGGAAATTGTCGTTTACGTTCGCTCAACCCATTAACAGGCAAGGGGTTGAAGCGTGCCAAAGGCGAAAATCCGAACCCTCTTTATGCAGTCCCCACCATTCCGGAGCCATTGATTAACGAAAAGGCCAACTTGAACAAAGTGGAAATTGCAGAGACTTATGTCTATGATCTGCCTACCAAAGCAGGACAAGAATATGTATTGATTGGAAAATAATAACTCGACCGATATGAAAAAAACTTATTAAAACTGATGGTAGCTTAGTGGAACGACTTGTTTTCTGGCATGCACAGCACCTCAAAAGTAGAAACGGAAAAATGGAGTGAACGCATGGCACGCTCCGAAATGAAACGTTTCCCCCGAAGCCCTGGATGATAGAAAAAGCGAAAAAGCCTCGTTGGGGCTATACGCACGGACTGGTGGTGAAATCCATGTTGGAGGAATGGAAACATACCGGAGACAGCACATATTATGATTATGCCAAGATATATGCGGATAGTCTTGATTGATGCCGACGGACGTATCAAAACCATGAAATATCTTTCTTTTAATATTGATAATATCAATGCCGGAAAGATTCTATTCGATTTTTATGAAAAGACGGGAGACGGGCGTTATAAGGTGGCGATGGATACTCTTCGCAAACAACTGGCCGAACAGCCCCGTACCAGTGAAGGCGGTTTCTGGCATAAATTGAGATATCCTCATCAAATGTGGTTGGACGGAATTTTCATGGCTTCTCCTTATCTGGCTCAATATGGTTACTTTTGATGAACCTGCTTTATTTGACGAAGCAACGAAACAAATTCTTTTAATAAATAGTAAGACTTATGATCCTGCAACAGGATTGTATTATCACGGATGGGATGAAAGCCGCGAACAGAAATGGTCCAATCCTGAAACGGGTTGCTCTCCTAATTTTTGGAGTCGCAGCATCGGATGGTATGGAGCGGCTATCGTAGATGTACTGGACTTCCTGCCACAGGAAACTGCCGGACGCGACAGCATTATACAGATTCTGCAGGGATTGGCTAAAGCGCATTGTGAAATATCAGGATCCTTCATCCGGAACCTGGTATCAGGTAACCGATCAGGGAGCGCGTGAAGGTAATTATTTGGAATCATCTGCCACTGCCCTGTTTATCTATACGCTTGCCAAAGCTATTAATAAAGGATATATTGACAACGAATATATCGAACCGACACAAAAAGCCTTTGACGGAATGGTAAAACATTTACCCGTTTGGAAGAAGACGGCAGCTATACAATCACCAACTGCTGTGCTGTTGCAGGATTGGGTGGAGATTCAAAAAGATACCGTGACGGCTCATTTGAATATTATATCAGTGAACCGATCATAGAAAATGATCCGAAATCGGTAGGTTCATTTATTCTGGCAGCTATTGAATATGAGAAAATGACAGAGAAAAAATAATTTTTAGACACGGATTACACGAATTTCACGGCATTTTTGAAATATGACTAGCAACAGCGTAATTTTGTAAATCCGTGCCTAATATTCGAAAACAATAAACTAAAAAACGATAAAATACAATGATGAAAATTCAAGATTCTTTCCTCTCTTATTGCTGTTGCTAACTTTAGTTATCCCGGCAGCGGCACAGAAGAAAACGCAAAAGACGTACATTCCCTGGAACAACGGAAAGCTTGTAGTTTCCGAAGAGGGACGTTACCTGAAACATGAAAACGGTGCTCCTTTCTTTTGGTTAGGCGAAACGGGATGGTTATTACCCGAACGCTTGAACCGGGATGAAGCCGAATATTATCTGGAACAATGTAAACGCCGCGGATATAATGTGATTCAGGTTCAAACATTGAATAATGTCCCGTCTATGAATATCTACGGACAATATTCCATGACAGATGGCTATAACTTCAAGAATATCGACCGGAAAGGCGTATATGGTTATTGGGATCACATGGATTACATCATTCGTACGGCTGCAAAAAAAGGACTGTATATTGGTATGGTCTGTATTTGGGGAAGTCCTGTGAACCGGGGCGAAATGACTGTTGACCAAGCAAAAAGCATACGGCAAGTTCCTGGCAGAACGCTATAAAGACGAACCTAACATTATCTGGTTTATCGGTGGAGACATCCGTGGCGATGTAAAAAAACCGCCGAATGGGAAGCTCTGGCCACTTCTATCAAAGCTATCGACAAGAATCACCTGATGACATTCCATCCGCGTGGAAGAACAACTTCTGCTACTTGGTTCAATAACGCTTCCTGGCTGGACTTCAATATGTTCCAAAGCGGACACCGTCGTTACGGACAACGTTTTGGTGATGGTGACTATCCTATCGAAGAGAATACGGAAGAAGACAACTGGCGTTTTGTTGAACGCAGTATGGCCATGGAACCCATGAAACCTGTTATCGACGGCGAGCCTATCTATGAAGAAATTCCTCATGGCCTGCATGATGAGAACGAATTGCTCTGGAAAGACTATGATGTACGCCGGTATGCTTACTGGTCTGTATTTGCCGGTTCTTTCGGACATACGTATGGTCATAACTCCATCATGCAGTTTATCAAACCGGGTGTAGGCGGTGCTTATGGTGCTAAAAAGCCTTGGTATGAAGCACTGGATGATCCGGGTTACAATCAAATGAAGTATTTGAAAAACCTGATGCTGACTTTCCCGTTCTTCGAACGTATACCGGATCAGTCTGTCATCGCAGGTAAGAACGGAGAACGTTACGACCGTGCCATCGCTACACGTGGTAATGATTATCTGATGGTATACAACTACACCGGACGTCCGATGGAAGTTGATTTCAATAAGATCAGTGGTGCGAAGAAGAACGCTTGGTGGTTCACTACGAAAGATGGCAAGCTGGAATATATCGGCGAATTTGATAATGGAGTGCACAAATTTCAACATGACAGTGGTTATTGCAGTGGAAACGATCATATCCTGATTGTAGTGGACAGCAGTAAAAACTATATGGAGAAGGACTGGACAGAGTTACCGGATGCACAACAAAAATGGAGTAAATAATTATATTATGAGGCACGGATTACACGGATTTCACGGTTGCTTTGCGCAATCATATTTCTAAAAACCGTGTAATCCGTGTAATCCGTGCCTAAATTTATAGATGAAAACCTACTTATGAATAAAAAGAATATTTATATTATTCCTATTTTCCCTTCTGCTCTTTACCGGGTCCATATACGCAGCCATAGGTATCACTGACCTGCGAACAGAACAGTTGAAAAGTCCGGCAGGTATCGATGTGCGCCAGCCCCGATTGGGTTGGCGTATCGAATCGGACGAACAGAATGTGACGCAAACCGCGTATCACATTCTTGTTGCTTCTTCCCCCGAGCTATTGGAACAAGGGAAAGGGGATATCTGGGATTCAGGAAAGATTGAATCTGACGCTTCCCAATGGATCGCTTATCAAGGAAAAACGCTAAAGCGTAATGCTCCCTACTATTGGAAAGTGAAAATCGACACCAACAAGGGGACAACAGATTGGAGTAGTCCGGCTTTCTGGACTACAGGACTGTTTAATGAAGCAGATTGGCAAAGGGCAATGGATTGGTTTGGATAAAGCCGCTCCCGGAGACAGCGAAACACAATGGAGCCGCTTGGCAGCCCGCTATCTCCGCAAAGAATTTGCATTGAAGAAAGAAGTGAAACGTGCCACAGTGCACATTGCCGGAATGGGATTGTATGAACTGTTTATCAACGGACAACGTATCGGCAATCAAGTTCTGGCTCCTGCTCCTACCGACTATCGGAAAACGATTCTGTACAACACCTATGATGTCACATCGTTGCTTCAAACAGAGAATGCTATTGGAGTAATTCTCGGAAATGGTCGTTTCTATACGATGCGCCAGAATTACAAACCGTACAAGATACCGACATTCGGCTATCCTAAACTTCGGTTGAATCTGATTGTGGAATATATGGATGGCAGTAAAGAAACGATTGCTACAAACACTTCATGGAAACTGACAACCGAAGGTGCTATCCGTAGCAATAACGAATACGATGGTGAAGAGTACGACGCCCGTAAAGAGTTAGGAAACTGGACACAAAGCGGTTATGACGACAAAAGCTGGATAGCGGCACAAAGAGTCAGTATTCCTTCAGGAACATTGCGTGCCCAAATAATGCCCGGTATGAAAGTCACAGAAACCTTGAAACCTGTTTCCATTAAAAAGCTCGGCAACAAATATATCTTGGATATCGGTCAGAATATGGCAGGATGGGTACGTTTCCGGATAAAAGGGCAAGCCGGTGACAGCATCCGTCTCCGTTTTGCAGAAAGCCTGCAAGATAATGGTGAACTTTATACAAGAAATTTCAGGGATGCCCGTTCTACAGATGTATATGTTGTCAGTGGACGCGAAACAAAAGATGCTACCTGGGCACCTCGTTTTATCTATCATGGATTTCGCTATGTAGAAGTTAGCGGTTATCCGAATGCGAAGGCTGAAGATTTCGTTGCCGAGGTAGTAGAAGATGAAATGGAGCATACCGGAACTTTCAACTGTTCTGACGAGACTCTGAATAAGATTATCCGTAATGCATTCTGGGGAATCCGGAGTAATTATAAAGGTATGCCGGTAGACTGTCCACAACGAAATGAGCGCCAGCCATGGTTGGGCGACCGTACCATGGGGTGTTGGGGAGAGAGTATGCTTTTCGATAATTATGCCATGTACACCAAATGGCCACGTGATATCCGCGAAGCACAACGTGAAGACGGTTGTATTCCCGATGTCGCTCCGGCCTATTGGAACTATTACTCGGACAATGTGACTTGGCCCGCGGCGTTGCCTATGGCTTGTGATATGCTTTTTACCAATTTCGGAGATAAACGTCCGATAGAGGAGAATTATCCGGCTATCAAAAAATGGGTATCTCATATCCGCGAATACTACATGACAGAGGAATATATCATCACCAAAGATAAATATGGTGACTGGTGTGTTCCCCCGAATCACTGGAGTTGATTCACAGTAAAGACCCATCCCGCAAGACTGATGGAGATTTGATCGCCAACCGCTTATTATCTAAAGGTACTGCAACTGATGCACCGCTTTGCAAGTCTGCAAGGACTGGAAGCTGACGCAAAAGAATGGGAAGATTTGGAACATCGCATGAAAGATGCATTCAACGCCCGTTTCCTACACGTAAAAGAAAGCACCTCACTCGTGCCGGGACATGCCTTATATCCGGATAGTATTTTCTATGGCAACAACACGGTTACTGCCAATATTTTGCCACTTGCCTTCGGACTGGTTCCTAAAAATCAGATCAATGCGGTAGCCCAAAATGCCGTGGCTTCTATTATTACGACCAATAAAGGACATATAAGTACCGGAGTAATCGGCGTACAATGGTTATTGCGTGAATTGAGCCGCCGTGGACATGCCGATGTAGCTTATTTACTGGCTACCAATAAAAACGTATCCTTCTGGGGGTATATGGTTGGAAAAGGTGCTACCACCATTTGGGAATTATGGAATGGTGATACGGCAAATCCAGAAATGAACAGCGGTAATCATGTGATGCTTTTAGGAGATTTATTGCCTTGGTGTTTCAATAATCTGGCAGGTATCCGTGCAGACCGTTGGAAGTCCGGTTACAAACATATAGTCTTTCAACCGGCTTTTTGAAATCCAGGAGTTAAGCAATGTGGATGCATCATACATGAGCATCTACGGAAAATAACCAGTCGGTGGGCAAAGACTCCTACTCATTTGGAATGGGACATCGAGCTTCCTGCCAATACAACAGGTGAAGTGCACCTACCGGATGGACGGAAGGAAAAGATCGGATCGGGAAAATATCACTTCAGTGTAGACATCCCTACCCGGAATACAGCTATTCTAAGTGATGAATTCCTATACAAAAAAACTTCTTTTCCCCGAATGTCACGGAGCTACGATTGTAGAACTGAAGAACGGCGATCTCGTAGCCTCTTTCTTCGGAGGAACCAAAGAACGCAATCCGGATTGTTGCATTTGGGTATGTCGTAAGCTGAAAGGTTCCAAAGAATGGACTGCCCCCAAACTTGCCGCTGACGGTGTGTTCTTGCTCAAAGATTCACAAGCTGCATTGGCTGGAATCGATTCAACTTGTACACCTGTGAAAGATGAGAAAGGAAAACTTATTGCCCGCAGAAAAGCTTGTTGGAATCCGGTTCTTTTCCAGATTCCCGGAGGTGACTTGATTCTGTTCTATAAAATAGGTCTGAAAGTGAGTGACTGGACAGGATGGCTGGTTCGTTCACGTGACGGAGGAAAGACTTGGAGCAAACGCGAACCGCTTCCGGAAGGTTTTCTTGGACCTATTAAGAATAAACCGGAATATATCAATGGGCGTATCATCTGTCCTTCCAGCACGGAAGGAAGTAACGGATGGCGTATTCACTTCGAGATTTCTGATGATAAAGGCAAGACCTGGAAGATGGTATGTCCACTGGATGCCGAGTTATCCGTCCCCACCCAAAACCGCAAAAAAGGTGGCATGAATGTGGACGATCAAGAAGGAGGAGAAGCGATCAGAGGAGAAGGAGCCAAACCTGTTTATGCGATACAACCTAGTATTCTGAAGCATAAAGACGGGAGATTACAGGTACTCTGCCGTACACGTAATGCACAAGTAGCAACTGCATGGAGCAGCGATAATGGTGATACGTGGAGCAAAGTAACGCTGCTGGATGTTCCGAATAATAATTCCGGTACAGACGCTGTGACAATGAAAGATGGCAGGCATGTGCTTATTTATAATAATTTCTCTACATTACCCGGAACTCCGAAAGGTCCGCGTACTCCGCTTTGTGTAGCCGTATCAGAAGATGGCATCAACTGGAAGCCTGTTCTTACATTGGAAGACAGTCCGATCAGCCAATACTCTTATCCTAGTATTATCAGGGAAAAGATGGAAAACTGCATGCCATTTACACTTGGCGTCGCCAACGAATTAAATATGCCGAGATAGATTCGACGAAGTTTTTAAATTGAACCGTCATCTGAATAAAATCGACCGCTCCTTTGTCCGCAAAAAGAGCAGTCGATTCTTTGTATTTATCCATTTTATATTTTACATTTGCCAATAAATAAAAAAGAACGATGGCAGATAATTATATAGAAAGACAACAGGAACAATATGAAGCCAGAAAGGCTGCTTGGAAACAAGCACAGAAATATGGTAAGAAGAAATCTACAACAGTTCATCCGGCTGAATCGGCTTCGTGTACTCCAATGACCTCAAAGTCAGATACCTCCAAAAAAGAAGAGTATTTATAACAGGAGGAGCGGAAGGAATAGGCAAAGCAATAGTAGAAGCTTTTTCACCTGGCTGGAGATCAAGTTGCCTTTTGTGATATAAACGAAATATCAGGACAGGAAACTGCGAAGGCAACCGGGGCTATATTCCATAAAGTCGATGTCAGCGATAAGGATGCACTTGAAAGTTGCATGCAACGTATTCTTTCCGATTGGAACGATATTGATATTATTGTCAACAACGTCGGTATCAGCAAATTTTCTTCTATCACAGAAACAAGTGTAGAAGATTTCGACAAAATTCTTTCTATCAACCTACGTCCTGTATTTATCACCTCCCGCCTGCTTGCCATCCATCGTAAAAAGCAGCCCTCTCCCAACCCATACGGCCGAATTATAAATATCTGCTCTACACGTTATCTGATGAGTGAACCGGGAAGTGAAGGTTATGCAGCTTCGAAAGGTGGTATCTATTCTTTAACTCATGCATTGGCTTTGTCTTTATCCGAATGGAATATCACAGTTAACTCGATTGCTCCGGGATGGATACAGACTCATGATTGTGATCAACTCCGACCGGAAGACCATTCACAACATCCTTCGCGACGGGTAGGCAAACCGGAAGATATTGCCCGTATGTGTTTGTTTCTCTGTGAAGAAAACAGTGATTTCATCAATGGAGAAAATATCACGATTGACGGAGGAATGACGAAAAAGATGATTTAAAACTTGAGATGATATTATTACCTCTGTAACAGATATAATAATATCTATTATTGCCCAATATTATATTTATCAGATACAATGATATGTCTTTATCATATCATTAATCACCATGAGACTCTTGCAACACGCTTCGGGTAACTTCCACCCCTGTCTTCACTATCGAAGCTGCATGATGGAACTCCAGCATATCATAAGCATTGCCGGACATCTGAATTAAGATATCCGGCTGACAACGCTCTACCTGGTAACGAGTGATTTGTTGCATCATCATTCTTGAAGATTCTGTCAATAGATTATAAGGAGATATTTTCTTTTTCTTTCCGGAATCGAGGGGTGCATTCACATCGACAGCTATCAGAATATCTCCTTCAGTACGTTGCGCATGACTCAATGGAAGAGGATTCAGAATACCTCCATCAATCAATACCATACCGTCTTTTCTTAATGGACGGAAAAGCATAGGGATAGAAATAGACGCACGGATAGCTTCATGTAAGCTCCCCTGTCAAACCTCACTTCCTGATCGCAAACAATATCAGTAGCCATTGCTACATAAGGGACAGGCAGGTCTTCGATATTCATATCCGGAATAATTTGTTTCAGTTCTTTGATAAAACGGTCACCTTTCACCAATCCATCCCGACTTAAGGTCAGATCCGCCAATTCCCACATCTTGCGTTTGTCCCAGCTATAGAGCCATTCTTTACATTCCTCCATCGTTTTCCCGAAGCATACATTGCGCCTACCATCGCTCCCATCGAGCTTCCGGCAATAGAAGTTATCTCGAAATTATGACGTAACAATTCTTCAATGACTCCAATATGTGCTATCCCACGTGCTCCTCCCATGGAAAGGACTAATGCTACTTTTTGCTTATCCATATCATATACATTTCTGTTAGCCATCTACAAAATAACACATTTTCTGCGAAAAAGATGTTTAGTAATCGTGAAGAAATAATTTATAGCAGCGTTTTATGAGAGCTAAAGCTATGCTTTAGAGATGATAAAGCTATGCTTTGTCTGTTGCAAAGCATAGCTCTATTATATTCTTCTTAATTGTCCCGGATTATACTCCGATATATAGGAAGGAAAAAGGTCTTACCCTATTTATTTCTTTCCTTGGGCCTTTTTTCTGCGTTTCGCTTATTCACATAATCCTTTGAACATCTGACGCCAGTTACGACCGTGCTCATTGAAATACTGTTCGCATTTGGTTTTATAAATTTCGAAGATAGCAGAGATCTGCTTCATATTCTTATAGTCAATAGCCTGTTCGCGAGCCAGCTTCAACTGTCCCAAGACGTAAGCAGTTTCCTCCTCTGTCATATTGGGCACAATGGCCTGATAACCTTTCAAGGTAAAAGCAACTTTACCTACTGTATATTTATCAAGGATTTGTTCTATCTGTTCTTCGGTCAATACTCTGCGTAAATCTTTCATTAGCCTTTCATGCACTTCTTTCGGCATAGCAGAATCTGCAATCATTTCACGGTCGAGCTTGGAAAGCGGTTTGCCTGTCAGAGGATTGATACCCTCGGGAATTGTTGTATAGGGATGCTCATTGTGCCAGTCGCGAACTTTACGAAGATGGTTATAAATAGCTGTTGCCGCAAAACCTGCCTTTTTCTCATCATCCAACTTTAAAGAAGCTACCCAGTCCATAGCTTTCTTTTCAAGAGAAGCATCTGATTTTAAATCAGCAAAGGCCTTCTTGTCAAAATAGGCGGCTACCTTGTCAAATGACCGGATGGCATCTTCGGGAAGCAAAGCTCCTTTTTCTCCAAAACTATACATCGCAGATTCCGGTTCAATGGTAACTTTGCTTTCGTCCAGCATCTTTTTGTCCAACTTGAACACGTCTGCGAAGAAATCATAAACAGCATTCCGTTTGTTCGGACCAAAGTCATGTTTCTCCTTGGGGAGATGTACATTCGTTACTTTGTCTTTCGCGTTATAGAATCCATAGATTCGTTGCAAATAAGGAAATTCAAGAGTAGGAACACTAGCCGTCCAGTCGCCACCATCAGATACAACGAGTTGTGGACGAGGGGCAAAAGTAGCAGCTAGCTCCGCATTACAGGTTCCTCCTGCAGAAAGTTGAATGGGCATTCCGCTTTCACACGGACAGCCACCGTCAAAGTGAGAAGCAAGGCTCACCACGGGAGCAGAAGCGGCAAAACGATCATCTAATACACTCAACAAAACAGTAGGAGTGCCCCCGCCAGAACCACCATTCGTACCGATACGACTGGTATCAATATCCTTGCGGGAAGCAAGCATTGATTCAAGGATCAATAAGCCATTCATTGCCTGAATAGTATGCGCCGCACTACTACGATGTGCCGCACTGCCAACTTGCAAAGCCGACTCTCCCCATCCAAACAAATCATAGTCTACACAAACAGCTCCCATACGTGCCAAAGTTCCCATACGTTGTTGTTGGTCTTCCCGATAACGTCCGCCACCAAAATGTCCGTTAGGGCAGATTATCAACGCATGTTTTCCTTTCGATTGGGGCGTATAGATAGAACCGCAAACGTATAACCCGGGAAGTGTTTCAAGTGCAAAATTCTGCACTGTATAGCCATCAAATTTACGTATCTTTGAAAGAATAGGTTTGGATTTGACACATTGAGCTAGTAAAGTATCGATACCCAAACGTTGACGCACTTCTTTTTTCAAAGAATCAACTCGAAGTTCAAAAAGCCTGTCGATCTGCATAAAGAGTATTCAAATAAGCCAGCATCTTTTCTCCGTCTGCATCTGTACGACGTGGATACTCGTATGCTTTCAGCTTATACATATTTCCTTTCTGCTTGACAAATTTATAATCGAAAGGTGCCAATACATTCGTCAAGGATTCTTCCACGGAATAAGGACGAATACGGAAATCGGCATAAGACAGCACTTTTCCCACCGTATCAATGTCATATTTCAAACGGACTCCGAAACGGTTCTGTATATCCGTCAGTACTTCATTCAAGGGACGGGCAAATTCCGTCTCGTATGTTTTGTGTCTGCGCTTCAGCCGAAAGAGATGCGGCAAGAAGCATGGTAAAAAGGATTCGTTTCATTTTTAATTATTTGATTCTAAGTAAGTCATCATAAAGATATCAGATGCAGAGCAAGATTACATTTTAATCTCTTCACCATTGACGATCACATCATCCATCGTGATACGCTCACAATTTTCGAAGATACATTTCTGTTTTCCTCCCTGAATATGAATATCACGCAAAACAATGTCAGATATCGGTGCTTCTTCCAAACCCACCATTTTGATTGGAGTCTTTACATCTGTCACAGTCATTCCACTGATATGTACGTTACGGAAGATCGGAGTGCGTTCACTCTTTGGTTCCGCAGGCATTTTACTGTATTTCAAATTCAGCACGACCGCCTCCTGTTTAATATTGCTCATAACAACGTTGCTAACGCGAATGTCTTCAACAACTCCCTCCCCTTCCACGGGTTGATTTGATGCGGATTCCACGATCCGTTCCATCAAATACGCAATTGGAAATAGTCACTTTACGCACACTCCCACTCATCTCACTGCCGATAACAACGCCTCCATGACCCAAAAGCATGGTACAGTTGGTTATGGTGATATTTTCACAAGGTACTCCCAAACGACGGGCCTGCGCATCTCTTCCGGACTTGATTGTGATGCAATCGTCCCCTACTGATATATGGCAGTCGCTGATATGCACATTGCGGCAGGATTCCGGATTAACCCCGTCTGTATTTGGTGAAGGGGCATTATCGATGGTTATACCCTTTATTGTTACATTGTCACAAAATTCCGGATTCACCGTCCAGAAAGGAGAATTTATGATTTTCACTCCTTCAATCTTTACTTTCTTACAACGAACGGGCTGAATGAACGGAGGACGGAAAAAGCGACGCTGCAACGTAGTTACATAATCCTTATTCGTTTCAGCATAAATCGCTGTCGTATCGTTTGCTGCATCCCACATCGGCTGATATTTATTCATATCACGCATGCCGTTATCTTTCAAATCAATCATGACACGAAACAACTCCATCCACCATTTCTTTCCCTGTCCGTCTAAAGTTCCTTCTCCTTTGATCGTAATATTCTCGGCATCTACCGCATAAATCAAAGGCTGGAAACTTTTCATCATCACTCCTTCGTGGCGAACCTCGACAAAAGGAAGATAGTCATCGAAGTTGTCAGAAAAAAGAGCAAGGTAGCTCCGGCTTCCAACTCCAGTGTAATATTACTTTTCAGATGGATACTCCCCGTCAGATAAGTCCCGGCAGGAAAGAAAAGAGTACCTCCGCCACCACGGTTCAAACGATCAATCGTTGAATTGATTAGCTTTGTATTAAGAGCCTTACCATTTGCTTTTGCACCGGCCTTCAACATATCCACACGCTCGGCACGAAGAACTGTGGTTGCACAGAAGCAAAGAAAGACGAGAAGAATTGTCCGTAAATTCATAATCGATATTATTAAATTATATTTCATCATTGTCTTCTAAAAAAATCATGCTAATAGAATCTTTTTTTTTTCTTCCCAATGTTTGAATACAATCATTGAGATGTTTTTTTTCAAACATGCTATATGATTATAAAGATGCTGCATGACTTTTTCTATGAATGCATTGTTTTTTTAATTCTACAAATATATGCAAAAGGTTCTTTCATTTTGCACAAACTAATTTATATGTTCCACTCTGTATCTCTTTGGGTTCTTTTTCTCCCGGAAGATAAACAACAGCCGTAGTATTCACCGGAACAGATATGTTTAAAGTGAAAGTTCCATTCTGGCTAGTCCAATCCACAACAATAGTACCATATAAAGTTTCATACGATGCTTTGACATATTTCAAATCTCCTACCGGCTGGGGAGCGATGATAAACTTTTGATAAGTAGTAGATGGACGAATACCGACCAGTGAATTAAAGAACCATTCATCAATCTGTC
>VOFD01001818.1_pt1 | contig 34442 bp, 57 predicted proteins | sample 5384101 | NCBI WGS metagenome assembly VOFD01 (sample SAMN12384723, study PRJNA508395) | human gut metagenome | isolation source: healthy gut C | host: Homo sapiens
ACTTCTACCGCTACGACGCCATCCGCGACGTGCTCGAGGACCTTGGGTTTAGCGCCAGGGAGAAGACGGTCGTCTTCGTGCGGCCGTCCGACCACATGCGCATCCAGCCGGTCATCAACAGCGCCTTCCTGACGGGGCACATCGCGTGGGGCGACGACCGCCTCATGCGCTGGTTCTGCAACAACACGAGGCTCACGCCTTTCCAGAACAGCAACTACAAGTACGAGAAGAAGGAGGCTCGCGGGCGCAAGACCGACGGCTTCATGGCGCTCGTCGCCGCGTTCTGCGCGGTGGGGAGCCTGCCGGACGACGCCGCCGAGTACGAGCTCCCGGAGGCTTTCACGTGGTAAGGAAGGGAGGCCAGGTGAGCTTCATCGACGACATCGCTTCGTTCTTCGGCTACATCGTGCGCGACTCAGAGATCGTGCCGGCGTCCGGCGCGAGCGACCCCAGCCTGACAGCGAGGAGCTTCGCAGCCCGGCGGATGGCGATGTACATCGCCGTCTCGTACGTGTCCAACGCGCTCTCGATGTGCGAGATCAAGACGTACGAGGGCGGCAAGGCGGTCAAGGGCGACCTCTACTACGCCCTCAACATCGACCCAAACCCCAACCAGTGCGGCTCGGCGTTCATCAACTCGCTCGTCGAGCACTACTTCTACGACGGCCACGCGCTCATGGTGCAGCCGTCGAGGTTCAGGAACGACTTCTACATCGCCGACAGCTTCGGCATCGACGAGGTCCCGCTCGGCGAGAACGTCTTCTCCGGGATCTCGGTCGAGGGGCAGGGCATCGCGGCCAAGTTCAAGGCGACCGACTGCTGCTACTTCCGGCTCGAGTCGCACGAGGTCAAGGCGATCGTCCACGACATGTACGGCGAGCTCGGCGAGCTCCTGGCGTACGCGATGGCGAGCTACAAGAACGCCAACGGGGAGAAGTTCACGCTGACGCGCGGCCACCCGCCCGGGGGCAAGCGCTCCGACGAGAAGGAGTCCGCGGCCGAGGTCAACGAGAGGCTGCACGGCTTCCTGACCAACCCCAACGGCGTCCTGCCGCTCTACACGGGGCAGGAGCTCGAGCGCGTGAAGCCCGTCTCGACGGGGTCGAGCAACGACGTCATCGCCCTGCGCAAGGACATCTTCGAGACGACCGCCAGCGCGTTCAAGATCCCGCAGTCGATGATGTACGGCAACATGACCAACACCAACGACGTGGTCAACCAGTTCATCACGTTCGGGGTCGACCCCCACGCCGTGATGATCAGCAAGGAGCTGACCCGCCGCTTCTACGGGGACGACGCGTGGCAGGGCGGCTCGAACCGCGTCGAAGTCGACACCTCGAAGCTCGTCCACACCGACATGTTCCAGGTGGCCGACAAGGCCGACAAGCTCCTGGCGAGCGGCCTCTTCTCCATCGACGAGATCAGGCAGCCCCTCGGGGCCGACCCGCTCGGCACCGACTTCTCCAGTGCACATTGGGTGACCAAGAATTACACGCTGATTCAGGACGCCCTTGCGCAACTCATGGCAGGAACCGCGAACGAAGGAGGTGAACAATGAGCAAGAGCAAGAGCAACAGGCGGTACTTCTCGCTCGTGAGGAGCGGCAGCACGGCGGAGCTCGACATCTACGGGGACATCACCTCGTGGCCCTGGCTCGAGTCCGACGTGAGCGCCTACAACCTCTCGCAGCAGCTCGCGCAGCTCGACGACGTCACCGAGATCCACGTCAACATCAACAGCTACGGCGGCGAGGTCGCCGAGGGTCTGGCGATCTACAACGCCCTCATGCGCCACCCCGCGCGGGTGACCACCCGCTGCGACGGCTTCGCGTGCTCCATCGCGAGCGTCATCTTCATGGCGGGCGACGAGCGCGTCATGAACCAGGCGTCGCTCCTCATGATCCACAACGCGTGGACCTACGCGAGCGGCGACGCGAACGAGCTGCGCAAGCAGGCGGACGACCTCGACACCATCACGGGCGCCTCCAAGGCCGCCTATATGGGTCGCGTGAGCATCACCGAGGACGAGCTCGCGGCGATGATGGACGAGGAGACGTTCATCACGCCCGAAGACGCCGTCTCGATGGGCTTCGCCACCGCGATCGAGGGCGAGGAGCCCGAGAACGTCTCCCAGTCCGCCCGCCGCGCCGTCTTCATGCGACTCACCGACGAGGACGAGGACGATGACGGCACCGAGGACGGGGATGAGCCCGGCGAGGACCAGGGCGACGACCCCGCCGACGCCGCCACGGACGACGACCCCGCCGACAGCCCGGGCGACGATGACCCGGAGGCCGCCGAGGACCCCGGCGAGGCCGGGGAGGAAGACCCCGACGACGAGGAAGACGACGAGGAAAGCGACGACAAGGACGCCGGGGGCGCGAAGGCTTCGGCCGCGAGCGCGCTCGCCGCGTTCCTCAAGAAGACCCTCTAGAGAAGGAGATCTAAAAATGCCCATGACCATCAACCGCTCCGGCTCCGCCGAGCGCTTCGCCCAGGCGCTCATCAGCAACGACGCCGAGGGCATCACCCAGAGCTGGAACGACTGCATGCAGGAGATCGCGCGATCCGTCGCCGAGGACTACGAGCGCATGCACGGCGACGCCGACGCGGCCATCCTCGCGCAGCGCGGCTACCGCCAGCTCACCCAGGAGGAGACCTCCTGGTACCAGAAGTTCATCGACGGCGCCAAGGGCACGAAGCAGGCGTTCATCGACATCTTCACCAACGAGGGCGACGACGCCTTCATGCCCGAGACCATCATCGAGGACGTCTTCAAGCACCTCGAGCAGGACCACCCCATCCTCAGCCGCATCAAGTTCCAGTACGTCGGCTACTCCACCAAGTGGATCATCGACGACAGCGCCACCCAGAAGGGCGCCTGGGGCCGCATCGACGCCAAGATCACCGAGGAGATCGAGGGCGGCCTTAAGATCCTGGACCTCACCCAGAAAAAGTACACCGCCTTCGTCGTGATCCCGCTCGCGATCATCGACCTCGGCCCCGTGTGGCTCGACTCCTACATCCGCCGCGTCCTCTACGAGGCCATCGCCATGGGCACCGAGGACGCCATCGTCAACGGCACCGGACTGAACATGCCGTGCGGCTTCATGTACAAGCCCAACAGCTCCTTCAGCTCCAGCACCGGCTTCACCGCGCAGGACGCGCAGAAGGTCACCTCCTTCGAGCCCGCGTCCTACGGCGCGCTCGTCGCGAAGCTCGCCAAGACCCAGACCGGCAAGCAGCGCAAGTTCAGCAAGGTCCAGCTCCTGTGCAGCATGACCGACTACCTCACCAAGATCATGCCTGCCACGACCACCGTCACCGCCGACGGCACGGGCTACGCCCGCGACCTCTTCCCGTTCCCGACCGAGCCTCTGATCTGCAACGCCGTGCCCTCCGGCAAAGCGGTGCTGTGCCTGCTCGACGAGTACACCCTCGCCGCCGGCAGCCGCCGCAACGGCGTCACCGAGTACGACGACTCCCTCGGGTTCCTGGACCACACGCGCGCCTACCGCAACGTCAACTACTTCGACGGGCGCCCCTACGACGACACCTGCGCCGTCGTCCTCGACATCTCCGAGCTCGACCCGGCCTACATCACCGTCAAGGTCGCCGGCCAGGTCCAGACCTCCGCTGAGGTCACCGAGCTCCCCACCGCCTAGGCGGTGACGGCGCATGGCAGGTGAGGAGAACGCAACGTCCCTCGAGGCGGTGAAGCGCAAGCTGCGCATCACCTACTCTGACGCCGAGACCGACGCCCGCGTGCGCGAGATCGCGGAACAGGCCGAGGGCGAGCTCCGGTTCGCCCTCGGCATCCCCGACGACCAGAACCCGTTCGAGAAGCCCGGCGCCGAGTCCGGGCTCCTGCTCAACCTCTGCTTCTACGAGTGGAACGACGCGGGCGACGAGTTCTGGTCCAACTACGAGGGGAAGGTCGCCCAGTGCCGGGAGAAGTGGACGGTGATGGCGTTTGCTAAGGAAAACGAGGGCGATGACGTCGTTCAATGACGGCGTCCTCGACGTCTACCGCGACAAGGACATCAAGACCCCGTTCGGCGCCAAGGTCAACGCCCGCTCCGTCGACGACCTCGAGTTCGTCGTCAGGCTCGCCTACAAGGCTCAGGCGATCAGGGGCCAGGACTTCACGTTCGCCGAGCGCCACGGCATGGTGCTCACCATGAAGGTGAAGACGCACCTCGTCCCCCGCGTCGACGCGGAGTGCAGGGCGGTCATCGGGGGGAACATCTACGACATCTCGCACATCGACCGGACGACGAACGAGATGTACCTGTACCTGGAGGGAGGTACGCCATTTGGAGGACGAGACCCTGACGCTGATCAAGCGGGCGCTCGATGAGCGCTACGACCGCGTCTACTACGGCACGGCCGTCGACCACCCGAAGGACGAGCCCTGGAACTACGTCGTCTTCTCGCGCGAGAGGACCAGCTTCGCGGCGAACCTCTCCGGCACGTCGGAGGTCTACATCGTCGCCGTCGTGCGCGAGGGCTACGTCCCGACGGGGACGCTCGAGGAGGTCGTCGAGGCCATGTCGGCGATACCGGGCATGAAGCCCCTCGCGTCGGCGGACGCCGAGTACGACTACGACGTCAAGCCGAACACCAGGAGCACCGTCGAGATGATGACCGTGCGCTTCGTCAAGGGCCGCAAGAGATGAGCGCCGGCATCCTCGAGCTCGACGCCAGCCAGGTGGAAGCCCTGGCGAGCGCCGTGTCCGGGTACGGCGAGCGCGCCGAGGAAGCGATCAACGAGGTCCTGCACGACGAGGCGGGCCCGCTCATCTACCGGAAGATAAACCCGCTCATCCACCCGTCGGGAAGGACCTTCAAGGGGCACCGCGCGTCGGCGACGGTGTCCGACTGGGCGTCCTACGACACGACGAGGAACCTCGAGGTGACGGTCAGGGCCGACGCGAGCCACCGGTACCTCTACTTCCCCGACGACGGCGGCACGACCGTCCGCCACCAGGGGAACCAGCAGTTTTTCAAGCGAGGAGGCGAGTCCGCGACCCCGGAGATCGTGGAGCGGTGCCTCCGCGTGCTAACCAAGGATTGGAGCTGACATGACAGCGATTTCCACGACGGTCTTCAGCGAGTACGAGGTCCGTCAGATGAACGTCATCCTGGCCGACAAGAGCGTCGGGTCGATCAAGTGCATCGGGCAGGTCGAGGAGGAGGCCGAGGTCCGCGTCGTCACCAAGAAGTGCCGTGGCGTGGTCGCCAAGTCCCGCACGCGGGGACGGCTCCGGCACCCTCAAGCTGACCGGCCACATCCCCCACGAGCTCTACATCAAGCTGCACAACATGGACAGCGAGGCGAACCTCAAGGAGGGCGTCTCCGCGTACGGCAAGAACTCGATCCATCCCGTCGTCTGCATCACCGCCGACGTCTTCGACGAGGACGACGTCGAGAAGTTCAAGGCGTACCCCGTCTGCACGGTGTCCACCGGCCCCGCCCGCACCGTCGAGAACGGCGCCGAGGAGGTCGCCGAGGTCGAGATGGAGATCGCCTTCAGCCCCGACGACTACGGCGACGGCATCTACGAGGCGCTCGCCGAGGAGCTCGACCCCACGCTCAAGAGCCAGTGGATGGAGGGCTTCACGCCCGCGCTCGCCCGCGACGAGGAGGCGTAGGGTGGCCGCCGAGAAGGTGCGCGCGGTCGTCCTGAGGAGCTTCCGCGACAAGCGCACGAAGAAGGTCCACGAGCAGGGCTCCGTGATCGAGGTCACGCGCCGCCGCTTCGAGGAGATCGTGGCGACGGACCCGACCCTCATCAAGGAGGAGCAGTAACGACGGAGCGAGGGGGAGCGAGGCTCCCCCTCGCGCACATTTGGAGGACGAATGAAACCTGTCAACGGTGGCCCCGTCAAGCTGAGCACGTCCGTCGACTTCGAGCTCGCCGACGGAACCCACGTGCCGCTCACGTTCACCTGGAGCTGCATGATGCAGATCGAGGCCGGTGCCAAGGACGTCTACAAGCGATTCTCGCGCGCCTTCATGGCGGGCGAGCTCATGGACAGCATCATCACGGCCGCGACGTCCGTCTACGTCGCCTACCTCTGCGGCTACATCGTCAACAACGGGAGCATGCAGGGCTGCATGAGCGAGCGCGAGTTCCTGGACGCCATGCCCCAGGACTTCGGCCGCGCGGCGAAGGTCATCGGCGAGGTCTTCTTCCCAAAAGGGACGGAGGATTCCGAGAACCTTTCCTAGAGCGCACCGAGCGCCTTAAGCGGAAGCTGCGCGGCAAGCGCAGCAGGCGCCACGACGTGCCGGACTTCCACATAGCGACGGTCGAGGACGCCTACGCCTACTACGTCCTCGTGCTCGGGATCTCCGAGGAGATCTTCTGGCACGCGGACGTCGCCTTCCTCCGGGAGGTCGCGGCAAACAAGAACGCGTACGACTCCTGGCTCCAGACGGAGCGCGAGGTCATGAGATTGGAGGCCGAGAAGCGGCATGGCAAGCGCAAAAAACGAGGCTAAGATCCGGTTCACGGCCGACACATCGGATTTCAACAAGCAGATCAAGAGCGCCGACAGCGCCATGCGCGAGCTCAGGAGCGAGCTCAGGCTCAACGCGACCCAGATGAAGTCCTCAGGGGCTTCGGTCGAGGCGCTGACCGAGAGCAAGAGGATCCTCGAGGCTCAGGAGCAGGCGCTCGCGCAGAAGGTCGACGCGCTCAGCGGGAAGCTCGAGGCGGCGCAGAGCATCTGGGGCGAGAACTCCACGGAGGCTCAGCGCTACGCTACTCAGCTCAACAACGCCCGCGCCCAGCAAGAGAACGTGCGCGCCGCCATCGAGCAGGCGAACCAGGCCATCGAGGATCAGACGAGGGCCGAGTCGGACGCGCGAAGCGCCTACGGGCGCCTGACGGCAGAGATCTCCCAGCAGCGGTCGCACGTGGACCAGCTCGAGCGAGCCTACGCAGACGCGGTGCTGACCTACGGCGAGAACTCGCGCGAGTGCCAGGAGCTCAGGACCGAGCTCTCGAGGGCGAGCGCCGAGCTCCGCGAGAGCGAGTCGCGCATGGACCGCGCCGAGCGCTCGGCACGCGACCTGGCGCGCGGGCTCGACGACGCCGGGGACTCCGCGGACGACGCCGGGATCTCGTTCGGTGAGCTCGCGGGCGCCGACTTCGTCTCGGACGTCGCCCAGGACCTCATCGGCACGCTTATGGGGCTCTCCGAGGAGACGGACGAGTACCGCACGTCCATGACGCAGCTCAACAACACGTTCGAGTGGAGCGGGCGGAGCGCGGACGAGGCGCGAGAGGTCTACCAGAACTTCCTCGGGCTGCTCGGGGACAGCGACGAGGCCGTCGAGGCCGCCCAGGACATGAACAACCTGGCGGACACGGGCGCCGACATCGACACCTGGTACAGCATCGCCGCCGGCACCGTGAGCGCCTTCGGGCAGGCTCTCCCCGTCACCTCGCTCGTCGAGAGCGCCAACGAGTCGATCAGGTGCGGGCAGGTCGTCGGCGGCCTTGCCGACGCCCTCAACTGGACGTCCATCAACGCCGAAGTCCTCAACACCAGGCTCGGGAGCGAGCACCCGGCGGCCATGGGAGCCTTCAACGCCGCCCTCGCCGAGGGCATGAGCAACGAGGACGCCATGAACGCCGCCCTCGCGGCGTGCAGCGACGAGCAGGAGCGCCAGCAGCTCGTCACCGCCGTCCTCGCGAGCCAGTACAGCGAGCTCGGAGACGGGTACCTCGACGCGACGAGCGACATCGACGAGGCGCGCCGCGCGTCCGACGACCTCAAGCAGGCGCAGGCGGACCTCGCCGAGAGGATCACGCCCCTCAGGACGCTCGTGACCGAGTTCGCGGCGAACGGCCTCGGGTTCCTCAACGAGAACATGAGCGGGGTGGTGTCGGTCGTCATGGCCCTCGCCACCGCCTTCGTGGTGCTCAAGGGCGCCATGCTCATGCAGGGCGCTGCCAACCAGCTCGCGAGCCTCCTCAACTTCGTGAAGATGGGCATCGGCGGCCTCTCTCCGCCCATCCTCGTGGTGGCTGCGGCGCTTGCGGCGCTGGTAGGGATCTTCACCTGGGCTTACCAGGAGGTCGAGCCGTTCCGCGCCGCGATCGACCAGCTCGTCCTCACGTTCCAGCAGACCTTCGGCCCCATGATCCAGCAGCTCATGACGTACCTCGGGAGCGTCATGCAGCAGGCGATGCCCATGCTCGCCAGCTTCCTCACCACCTACGTGGTGCCGGCGATTCAGCAGTTCGCCGACTTCCTCGTGACGACGGTGTTCCCCGCGCTCCAGCAGTTCGCCAATTGGTTCACCGTGAACATCCTCCCGGTGCTCCAGCAGCTCTGGAACTTCGTCCTCACGAACATCCTGCCGCTGCTCCAGCAGTTCGCCGACTTCATCGTCACCACCGTGGTTCCGGCGCTCGGCAACCTATGGAGCTGGTTCAGCGCCAACATTCTCCCGGTGCTCCAGCAGATCTGGAGCTTCTTCGTCGCGAACATCCTTCCGATTCTCGGGCAGTTCGCCAGCTTCGTCCTCGGGACGGTCGTGCCGGCGCTCGGGGACCTCTGGACATGGTTCAGCAACAACATCCTCCCGGTCCTCAGCGACGTCTGGAGCTTCATCAGCTCGAACATCCTGCCGGTCTTCTCGTCCCTCGCCGGGTTCGTGACCGGCACGGTCGTGCCGGCGCTCCAGAGCCTGTGGAGCTGGTTCAGCAACAACATCCTCCCGATCGTCCAGGACGTGGGGGACAAGGTCAAGTGGCTCGGCGACCGCTTCGGGGAGGTTGCCGACTTCATCGGCGGACTCAAGATCGAGTTTCCGAAGTTCAAGCTACCCCACCTCAAGTTTTCCGGCGACTTCTCCTCATCCCGCCACGGGTTCCGAGCTTCTGGGTCGAGTGGTACGCGAAGGGCGCCGTGCTGAACAAGCCGACGATCTTCGGCTCGAACGGCGGGAACCCCATGGTCGGCGGGAGGCGGGGCCGGAGGCGGTCGCGCCGATCAGCGTGCTCCAGGGGTACGTCGCTGACGCGGTCGCGGCAGCGGACTCCCGTGGCGCCGACATGATCTGCGACGCGATAGAACGGCTCGCCGACCGCGTGACCGTGCTCGAGGTCAACGGGCGCGAGATCGCCACGGCGATCGCCGGGGACTCCGACCGCGTCGCCGGAAGGCGGCAGAACCTAGCGACAAGGGGGCTCGCGCTATGACGTGCACCAAGTCGAGCTGCCTCGGCGGCTTCACCATCGACGGAACCCACATCTCGCGCGACCTCGGCTTCGCCATCTCAGGACGGGAGCTCAGCGCCCCCGTCCTGAAGTCCGCGCGCAAGACCGTTCCGTTCACGAACGGCTCGTACGACTTCTCGATGATCTACGGACAGCTGTTCTACGCGGACCGTGAGCTCACCTACTCGTTCGACGTCATCGGGTGCGCTAAGGAGGTCGAGGCGGAGGTCGCGCGGCTGCTCGGGTACCTGTCCTCGGTCCACGAGGCGGACATCCACGACGACGACCGCCCCTACTACCACTTCAGGGGCTCTTACGGCGAGGCTGAGGTCGAATGGGACGAGAGCGGCGAGGCCGCCACCGTCACCGTCACGTTCCTCGTCTACCCGTTCCTGATCTCTGACGACGTCTGCGAGAAGCGGGTCGAGGTCGGCGACAACGTCATCGAGAACCACGGGCAGCCGACGCGCATTACCGTCGTGCCGGACGGGACCATGACGATCCAGATCGGAGCGCTCAAGCAGACGTTCAACGGCGAGACCGTCGCCGACATCGCCCTGGGCCACGGGGAGAACACGGTCAAGGTAACGGGCGGCGGCGGAGTCCTCAAGTGGAACGAGGAGGTGATGTAGGTGTACCTGGTCACCCTTCGCATCGAGGGCGTCCCGGTCATCGTCCACAGCACCTTCGAGCGGATCGCCGACGCGAAGATCGTCAAGGAGCGGAACGCGATCCCTTCCTTCGAGTTCACTCTCTACCCGGATAGCAGGGCGTACGACGCGATCACGCTCTACACCACGACCGTCACGTGCCAGCGCATGACGGACGGTCTGATGGAGTTCGAGGGCAGGGTCATCTCGGCCGTGCCCTCGATGGACTCCGACGGGTCCGTCTGCAAGGTGGTCACGTGCGAGGGTCTGGAGGGGTACCTCTGCGACTCAGAGCAGCCCTACACGGAGGAGAGGACCTGGGAGGGCGACACCGAGCGAACGGGGCTCCAGGAGTTCGTCGACTACGTCCTGGAGAACCACAACGCCCGCGTCGAGCCCGAGAAGCGTGTCTATCGCGGAACCGTCGACGTCCCGACCTTCAAGACGACCGACAACGTCACCAAGGGCACGAACTTCGAGCGCACGCTCGACCTCTTCCAGGAGAAAATCGTCAACGTCTTCGGCGGCGAGTGGAGGGTGAGGCGCGGCGACGACGGTCGGATCTACCTCGACTACCGAGACATGCTCGGCACCGTCAGGAAGACGCCCATGCGCGTCGGCCACAACATGGAGAGCGCGTCGCGCGAGCCAGACCCCGAGAGGCTGGTCACGAGGCTCTACCCGCGAGGCGCCAAGCTGAAGCGCACCGAGAGGGACGAGGACGGAACCGAGCGCGAGGTCGAGACCGAGGAGCGCCTGAGCATCGCCGAGGTGAACGGAGGCAAGCCGTACATCGACGACGAGAAGGCCATGGCCGACTTCGGCATCATCGAGGGCCACGCGGACTGGGACGACGTCACCGACCCGCTGAACCTCATGACGAAGGCGGAGGCGTGGCTCGAGGACAACAACGCCTTCCCGGTGTCGACGGAGGTGTCCGCGCTCGACCTCTCGCTGATCGGAATCGACCCTGACTCTTTCGCGCTCTACGACTGGTACCCATGCTACAACGACCTCATCGGACTCGACGAGAAGCTGGAGATCGTCAAGCAGACGATCGACGTAAACGACCCGACGGCGTCGTCGTTCGTCCTCGGCGAGAGCACGCAGACACAGTCGAACAAGATCGCCGCGCTCGAAGGGCTCGCCGGAGAGGTGGAGATCGTCAAGTCGCAGAGCCACACCACCGTCATCAACCTCGAGAACAGCGTCCGCTACACCATGTCCGCCATCCAGGTGGCGGAGGACAGAATTGTCTCCACGGTGGGCGAGCAGATCGTCCAGACGACGGAGCGCATCGACGGCGAGATCACCGTCATCGAGTCCCGCGTGAGCACCATCGAGCAGACGGCGACCCAGATCATCCTCGACGTATCGGTCCTCGAGCAGTCCCAGAGGGAGATGAACGCGCAGCTCGCGCTCATGCCCGACCAGATCATATCGACGGTCACCGAGGGGTACGAGGCGTACGTCGACGGGGAGATCAGGACGGTCAACACCGCGATCTCCGAGGTCGTCCAGAAGGCCGACAGCATCGAGAGCACGGTCCAGGGTCTACAGGCAGCCTACGGAACCTGCGTCACACCCGGCGCGACGGTCGAGAAGACGGTCTCTGCGGCGAACTTCAAGCTGTTCAAGGGGGCGACGATCTCGGTCAAGTTCTCGTACGCGAACAGCGCCGAGAACCCGACCATGAACGTCAACGGCACGGGCGCAAGACGCATCGTCAGCCGCTACACGAGCACGGAGGTCGAGTGGAGCGCCGGGGACGTCCTGTCCTTCGTGTACTCCGGCACCTACTGGTATATCTCGGACTGCGGGTCGAAGTCGCAGATCAAGCAGCTCCAGGACAGCATCACGCTCAAGGTGAGCAAGGGCGACGTGTCGAGCCAGCTTTCGGTCGAGAGCGGCGCCATCAGCATCTCGTCGAACCGCTTCTCATGGGAGAGCACCTACTCGTCCATGACGAAGTACGGCGCGCTCACGTGCACGAGCGGCAAGATCGGCGGGTTCACCATCAGCTCCTCGTCGATCTACAACAGCCTGATGACCCCCTTTCGTCCAGCGGGCTCACGCTCTATGACACACCCAGCGGCGGAACCAAGGAGCTGATGGGCGGCATCGGCACGAACAACTACACGGGAAACCCGAACATCAACGGCCTCGTCTTCGACCTGGAGACGAAGGGCGACTACATGACATGGGCTTCCAGGATGAAGTCGAGCGACACGGTCTACACCTACCGGCTCCTATACACACGCACCGCCTTCTCGACCTACGCCGCCGACTCGCTGAACGTCTCGTGCCGGCTCGACGTCTGGGACGAGAGCTACTGGCACAACTGGACCGCGCACGACTTCTGGTTCGACGTCGAAAGCGGCGGTGCCGTGGGAGGCAAGACGCTGACGACCAGCGGAGGATCATCCCTCGGAACCATCAGGCTCCAATCCCCGAGCGGGTCCTACTGGGACGTCAACGTCAAGAACGGAATCATCTGCTAGCGAAGGGAGGGCCATATGGAGGTCAGGAGCGTCGACAGGGACGGACAAAAACCCGATCAGGCCACGGTTGACGAAACGATCCCCGAGAGGCGCGGCGCCGACCTGGACGTAATCAACGACAAGCTCGATCTGATGCTCCAGGCTATGGGCATTTCGTACGAAAGGGAATGACATGATGAAACACCTGAACGTATCCCAGGCCGAGGCCGCCAGCATGGCTACGTCGGTCGAGCCGTTCTGCGACGACCGGGGACTGCTCGGGTTCGCCTGCGCGAGGAACATGCGCAAGCTCACCGACGCGTGCCTCGAGTACATCAAGATCAGGGATGCCGCCCTCAGGGAGTTCGGCGAGGAGGTCGTCGACGGAGGCCGCGTTGTCGGGTACCGCATCGGTCCTGACGATGATGGGTGGGAAAGTTTCAAATCAAGGATGGAGCCCTTTGCCAGCCTCATGTGTGGCGTGGAGATTATGACGGTCCCCGCCTCCGAGGTCATCGGAAAGGTCTCCGGCCGCGAGTCGCTGACCATCGACTGGATGATCGAGGAGGTCGACGGCGCATGATCTACCCACTCAGGGTCGATGACAGGGTCATCTCCCACCCCATGCACGACGACGTCATCCAGAACGGCATCGAGTCCGACTCCATCCAGGTATCGTTCGACGGCGAGTGGACCAACCTAGGGACTTGCCGCGCGGTCTTCGCAAACGGCGAGGCGACCGTCGCCGTGCTCTTCAGCGCAAAGGCATCGGTCACCATCGACATCCCATGGGAGGTGCTGGAGCGCCCCGGATGCCTCTACGTCACGTTCGTCGGCTACCCGTCGAGCGACAGCCGAATCGTCACGCGCATGATGGACCGACCCTTCAAGGTGGCGCCGAGCGGCCGCATCGAGGGCGACGAGGAGCGCGAGCCGACGCTCGACGAGGCGGCGGTCATCCTCGAGGCGGTGCGCCAGGCGCTCGAGGACGTCGAGAAGACCAACAAGGAGATCGACTCTGCCGAGTCGGCAAGGGCCGCAGCCGAGAAGACGAGGCAGTCCAACGAGTCGACGCGCCAGAAGAACGAGACGTCGCGCGTCGAGGAAGAGAAGAAGAGGGCTGAGGCCGAGAAGGACAGGTCTACGGCAGAAACCTCAAGGGCGAGCGCTGAGAAGGAGCGCGCGAGCGCGGAGAAGGAACGGCAAGGCAACGAGTCAGGTCGACAGAAGAGCGAGGCCGAGCGAGTTGAGAGCGAGGGGTCTCGCGCCGAGGCGGAAACCACTAGGGCAATCGAGTTCGACGCCCTAAAAAGCCAGTTCTCCGCATCCGTTTCCGTCTCGAACGCGGCGACGCTCGAGGCGAAAGCGGCGGCCGCCAGCGTCGACGAGGCGATCAGGGAGGCCATCGGAAGGGCGTCCTCGATCGGCGACCAGAGCAAGGCAATCGATACCCTCGCCAGGAACGTGTGCACGAGCGGGATCTTCGTGAGCGGAGCCTGGTACGTGAAGGCGTCTTCAGTGTCGCTCGGACAGGGAAGGCTGACCGTGCACGGATCGGGGCTCAGCATGGGGCGCATGCTGCTCCCATCCACCCGCTGCCAGGCGTCGAAGGCGCTTGAGATCGCTCGAGACGCGCTGTCGACATCTACGGAGCTCGCCTCGATCGTATCCGGCATCACGTCGACCATCGACGCTCTCGTCGAGGGCTTGAAGACGCTCGCCCGACACGCCGGAAGCTACCCGTTCCGAATCGGGAAGTCCATGTACGTGCGAGGGGTCACCTCCTCGAACCGGCTGACCATGCCGACCGCATCGTTCGATGACGGCCGCATGAAGATCTCAGACATGTAACCTAGCCAGCAGAAGGGAAGACCAATGGCAACCTACGACCTGAACGAGTTCGTCGACGACGAGGGCAACATCTACAACTTCTCTGACGACGAAGCCCGGCGCATCGCCTCGAGCGCCCTCGACCTCGCCGAGGAGACGCGCCTTGCGGCGAACGGCATCGGCGAGACCTGCGAGGGCTACGTCTGGCTCGGCGAGAACATCGCCACCAAGTTCGCCGAAGAGATCGGGTCCACCGACCCGATCACCTGGCTCAAGCAGCGGGCCGCCGCCGGCGACTTCGACGGGCTCGAGATCGGCATGTATCTGCCGGTCACCCTCAACGACGGCAAGAACACCCAGATGAAGTACCAGATCGCGGGATTCGACCAGTATTACGGGGTCGGCGACACGGTCAACGGGCACATGGTCACGCTCGTGCCCGCCATCGTCTACCCGGAGAACGTCAAGTTCAACGCGACCAACGACAACAACGGGTCGGCGGAGGAGACGACGCCCTGGCGCAACAGCGACCTGTTCGATTGGATGAACACGACGTTCTACAACTACCTGCCCGCAGCGTGGAAGAGCGCGCTCAAGGACATCCGCGTCTACCAGGCCATCCGCTACTCCGAGAGCGGCAAGCTCACCGATGACAACAGCGGCGCGTGGATCAGTCTCGGCAAGGTGTGGGCTCCGTCCGAGATCGAGGTCTGGGGTTCCGTGCGCACCGGGTCTCCCCAGAACAAGCCCACGCTCATCGCGTGCACCGACCGCCAGCTCCCCATCTTCGAGAACGGGCGCACCGTCATCCGCTCCCGCGCCTACTGGTGGGGGCGTCTGGCTGCGGCCGGTTCGTCGGCCAGCGTCTGCTGCGTCAGCGGCCAACGGCAGCTCGGCCTGCTATGCCGCGTCGCACGCCTCCGTCCGGCCCCTGCCGTGCTTCCACGTTGGCTGATACAATCAGCCAAGTGCCCGGCGCCCTTTGCGCCCCGCCTTGCGCGGGGCGCTCTGGTGAGGAGAGGAGACGGCCGTGAGCAGCGTGTACAAGAGGAACCGCAGCGCAAGCGAGCCCGATTTCTACACGAACGCGATCAGCATCAGGGTCGAGGTGACCAAGATCGCGTGCTCGGAGTCGGTCGTGCCCAAGAAGTACCGCCTGATACTCGGCGTCCCGATGGTCCAGACCGCGCAGGACCTCGTCGACGACGTGGTCCGCGCCGACTCGTTCTACCCGAACACGGCGCACGGGGGTGCTTTGGAGGAAGCACTACCTGACGCTCGCCATAGCCGACTGCCATCGGCTCGAGCAGGACGTGCAGACGATCAGGGACATTGGGCTGCCGGTCAACCTCAACAGGATGAGCGACCTGGCGGACATGATTGACCGCGAGATCGGGCTGCTGAAGGGGTCCAGGAAGTCCGCGCGCCTGACCGGTTCCGCCCCGATAGGGGAGAGGATCGAAAGGGCGCGTGCCGACATAGCGGAGCTCGAGGAGCTTGCCGCCGACATGGCGGGGACCATGGGTTAGAATCGCATGGTGTGTTACGGCTTGTTAAGCGCGCCAACTGGTGGGAGCGTCTGGCTGCGGCCGGTTCGTCGACCAACGTCTGCTACGTCAGCAACAACGGCAACTCGAACTACAATGCCGCGTCGAACGCCTCCGTCCGGCCCCTGCCGTGATTCCATCTCATAGGCCAGACCGAGTAGGCTTCAGCCGAAAGCAGCGCCTCAGTGGAAGGAAGCCGTGACCGTCGGGTGCGTGCCCGTAAATAAGCGCCCTGCGGACGACGGCGGACGCTGCTTGCATGGCGGTCGGCAGGATGCCGCCGGCCGTTTCATGCCGTCGTACCAAGCGGCTGTACGGGCATCCATTGGGAGCCGTGCAGGGCGCACTTTTCCAGGCGCGAGGAGGTGGCGCATGAACTCGGAGGAGCGACGCGCCGCCAGGAGGGCGAGGCGCGAGGAGGAGAGGGCGAGGAAGCGCGCCGAGAGGTCCGATGGGCTCACGATCGAATCCGTTGCGGACATGAACGCCCTCTACAGGGCTCAGCGCGAGGCCGCGCGCGGCGTCGGATGGAAGGCGTCGACCCAGAGGTACCAGATCGACTGGCTGCTGAACATCAACCGCATGAGGCGCGACCTCATGACCGGCAGGGACTTCCATAGGGGATTCCACGAGTTCGACATCGTAGAGCGGGGCAAAAGGAGGCACATCTCCAGCGTCCACTTCTCCGAGCGCGTCCCCCAGAAGTCGCTCACCCAGAACGTCCTGATACCGGCGCTCAGGCCGTCGCTCATCGACCGCAACGCGGCGAACATCAAGGGCAAGGGCGTGTCCTACTCGCTCAATGCGCTGAAGCGCGACCTCGTGAGGCACTACGCGAAGCACGGTAAAGAGGGGTACATCCTCCTCGTCGACTTCGCAGACTACTTCGCCTCGATCGACCACGGCGCGGTGAAGTCCATGATCGCGAGCAGCGTTGACGACCCCGGCGCGAGGGACCTCGCGCTGCGCTTCGTCGACGTGCAGGGGGAGCGCGGGCTCGGCCTCGGGAGCGAACCGAACCAGATCGAGGCCGTCTCCCTGCCGAACCCCATAGACCACTTCGTCACCGAGATGCTGGGGGTCGAGGCGTACGGGCGATACATGGACGACTCCTACATGATCCACGGGAGCAAGCAGGTACCTGCGCGTCTGCCTCGCCCTCGTGAAGGAGAGGTGCGCCGCGCTCGGCATCACGGTCAACGACCGGAAGACGAAGATAGTGAAGCTCTCTCGGGGCTTCACGTTCCTGAAGAAGAGGATCTTCTACGGCGAGAACGGGAAGGTGGTGATGCGCCCATGCAGGGACTCCATCACCCGAGAGCGCCGCAAGCTCAAGAAGATGCGCTCCATGGTGGAGCGCGGTGTCATGACCATGGAGGACGTGCTCCTCTCGTATCAGTCGTGGCGTGGGTCGCTCTCCGGTCTCGACGCGCACGGCACCAAGCTCTCGATGGACGCGCTCTTCCGGGACCTATTCAAAAACATGGAAGACCCCCCCCAGTAACGTTTTTTACAACCGACCAGGCAACCACCAGACCCCTCGCAAGAGGGGTTTTTCTTTAGGAGGATAAATGGAAGAGAACGAGACGATCAGCAAGGCGATGGCCGAGATCGCAGCGTTGAAGTCGTTCCTGGAGGCGACCGACTACCAGGCGATCAAGCACGCTGACGGTGCACTCTCCGACGAGGAGTACGCCGAGACGCAGGCGAAGCGTCAGGAGTGGCGCGACAAGATCAACGAGTACGAGGCGCTGGTCGCCCAGACCACGGCCGCCGAGGCCGACGAGAACGCGGTCGGTTGGGGGTCGTCTATGGACGGAACAGGTGCCGCCCTCGTGGAGGCGGTCGCCCCGTACGGGCTCGTCCCGCTCGCGGTCCTCGGCGTCGCCCTAGTGACGGTCGTCGCCATGTGCGCGTTCGTGCTCCCCGCGTGGCGGGACAAGATGAAGGCCGACGCAGAGACCGCCCGAATGAGGGTCGAGGCGGAGATCAAGATGGAGCAGGAGCGCGAGCAGCGCAAGGCGAGCGACGCCGAGCGCAGGTACGAGCACGACCAGGAGCGGGCTGCGATAGACAGCCGCACCGCCGTGCTGCTCGAGGGGCTGAAGACCTCCATCGATGCCCTGAGGACCGACCAGGAAGGCCAGCGCACGGAGCTGCAAGCCTTCAACGCAAGGGTAGAGGCGTCCGGGACGGCGAGCAGAAAGATGGGCGAGACCGTCGAGGACACGAACAGGATGGTGCGCGAGATGCACCACGAACTCATCCACAGATAGGAGAGGTAAATGATCAACTGGACCGTACGAATCAAGAACAAGAACTTCTGGCTCGCGCTGATTCCCGCGCTGCTCCTGCTTGCGCAGGTCGTGGCAGCGGTCTTCGGCTACCAGCTCGACCTCGGCGAGATCGGGAACCGACTCATCGACGTCGTGAACGCCCTGTTCGCGGTGCTCGTTATCCTCGGCGTGGTCACCGACCCGACCACCGAGGGCGTCGCCGACTCCGCCCAGGCGCTGACCTACGACGAGCCCAAGAAGAAGGAGGCGTAGGTGGCGGGGCGCAAGCCCCTCGCCGCCGCAGCAGCCCTTGCCGCCCTCGCGCTCGTCTGCATGTGCGCCCTCCTCGTCTCGATGGTGTGGAGCGCGCAGCCCGAGCAGCAGCCCGAGGAGGCGGAGCCCGAACTCGAGGTCGTCTACGACGAGCCCGCCCCGACCGTTCCGCTGTACACGCAGCTCGACGAGCGTTGGGGCGGGCTTCCCTATGCGGACGCTGACCTCGCCACCTCGGGTTGCGGGCTCACCTGTGCTGCGATGGCGTGGGAGTACCTGTCGGGCGACACGTGGACGCCCGTCCAGATGCTCAACGCGGTGGGCAACTCCTGCGTCCAGGCGGGCCAGAACTACATGCCGGGCTTCTGCGCATGGATGGCCGAGCAGGACCCCGCGCTCGACTACACGGTCATCTACGAGGACCGCGACAGGGCGCTGAGGGAGCTTTCGGACGGACGTCTCGTGTTCGGAGAGATGCAGGGCCGTCTGGTCGATGACGGCAGGGAGTACGGTGGCCACATCGTGCTCCTCACCGAAGTTGAAGGCGGAGAGGTGACCATACACGACCCGTGCGTGCCCTACGCGGAGGTCGTCCGGAGCCCCGGTTCCACAAGGTGGACTGGGGCTATTTCATATCAATCGGAAGGAGTCAGTGATGGCAGCAGAAGAGAAGGTTTTCGAATCCGAGGAGAAGCGTTACCAGGAGTTGCGCGTCGAGGGAAGGGAGCCCTCAGCGCCCGACGACTTCGAGCCAGACGGCGACGAGGAGTTTGAGGAGGTCGAGCTGTGATGTCCTATCCCATCAAGTTCTTGCAGTGCGGCTCGGACCACATGACCTACGGCCGCACGATGGCCGTCGATCACCTACTCATCCACTACAGCGCCACCAAGGCGTCCGCGAAGAACAACGCAATCTACTTCTCGCGCAACGAGGGCCAGGGCGCCTCAGCCCACCTCTTCGTGGACGACATCTCCGAGGAGATCTACCAGTCCGTGCGCTTCGAGGACACCGCCTGGCATGCGGGCAACTGGGCGATGAACTGCCGCTCCATCGGCATCGAGGTCGTCTCCGCAGGGGAGGACTTCTCGAAGGTTGAGCAGGAGAAGGTCCGTTGGCTCGTCAGCACGCTCATGGACCGCTACGGCATCCCCGCGAGCAACGTGATCCGCCACTATGATGTCACTGGCAAGATCTGCCCTGCGCCCTACATCAAGGCGTCGAAGTGGGCCGCGCTCAAGTCCTACATCACGGGCGATGCCGCCTCAGCCCCGGCCACGAAGCCCAGCGCGCCGTCCGGCGATGTCACCGAGGTTGCGCTCAGAGTCATCGCCCTCGAGTACGGTAACTACCCTGAGCGCAAGACCAAGCTCGAGGCCGAGGGCTACGACTACGGCGAGGTCCAGGATGAGGTCAACCGCATTCTCGGTGTGGGCGGCGGCTCGGGTAGCGTGAAGCCCTCCGGCGGCTCCGTCGCCGTTGGCTCCATGGTGCGCCTCAAGACCCAGTACGACTACAACGGCACGCACCTCGCCATGCCGGGAACCTACCGCGTCGGCCAGCTCAACGGTGACCGCGCGGTGCTCTACTCGGGAAGCGTCGTCATGGCCGCCTGCAAGGTCAGCAACCTGACCGTCGTCTCCGGCGGCTCGACGGGAGGCTCCTCCTCGAGCAAACCGTCCATCACCGTCGGCTCCAAGGTGCGCGTCACCAACCCCGTGGACGAGAACGGCACCCGCCTCGCGGTGTCAGGCACCTACGACGTGATTCAGGTCAACGGTGACCGCATCGTGATCGGCAGGGGTGGCGTCGTCACCGCAGCCATCAATCGGGCGAACCTCAAGGTCGTGTAGGTCGACATTTCGAGATTCATGGGCGAATGTTCCAGGACCGATGTGGCACCGGTAGACGCTCTCGCACGTCTCCGCGTTCGCACGCGTCGTGGACGCGCGCCTGCCGGGCGCGAACTGGACCCAGAAGTAGGTGTCGAGGTCGGTCCCCCTGCCCAGGTTCACGTTCTTGCGCATGGACGCCGCAAGCCTCAGGATCGCGGTGTCGGCGTCGCGCTCGTCGCCGTGGACGTACTCCGTGACGCGCCTCTGGCCGCCGTCCGGGCGGTAGCCCACGCTCACGCGCACCTGCCACACGCCGGGCGAGACCTCCTTTTTGGAGCCCAACGATGCGCGCTTCCTGCCCCTGCTGGTAGAATTAGCCATAAGGGTGCACCTCCGCACTCTTCTCGTGACCCCGTGCGCCGTCCGCCAAGAAGCCGCACGGGGTCTCATTCTGTTCACGCCTACTCGGCGATCTTGTACTCCGCGGACTTGTAGATCGTCACGGTGTCGCCGTCCTGGGCGACGACCTCGACCTTGTGCGTGCCGGGCTCGAGCGCCGAGCCGGTGAGCTCGAGCTGCATCTGCACGCTGCCGGCGTTCAGGCGCATGTTCTCCATCCCGTCGACGTAGACCGTGCAGACGCTCCCGTCGCCGTCGAAGTAGTTGATGCCGATCTGCATGAGGTCCATGCCGTCCGCGACGATCTCGGGAACGTTGCCGTCCTCCGTCGTGCCGGCGGCCGAGGAGAGGTACATCGTGCTCGGCATGCCCGTGTCCTCGAGCCCGGTTCCGTCGAAGTCGACCTCGGCCGCCTGCTCCTCCTCCTGCTGCTGGGCCGCAGGCTCCTCCGTCGTGCCCTCGGGCGTCGTCGAGCCGCACCCCGCGAAGGACAGCGCGACGACGAGCGACGCGGCCACCGCAAGTGCCTTCCTTGCCATGTGATCTCCTTTCCTCCAGGGCGTGAGCCCTCTTCTACCAAGACTTAGACCGCCCCTGCGTCCCTCGGCCTCATGTGCAGGACGTTCGGCCATCTCTTTAGACATGACCGCCGACGAGCGGGCGGTCTTGAGGATGTGGTCTTGCCACTCGGGAGTTGATGATCGGTAGCTATTCACGAGCTCTTTTTCAAACTCGTCACCCGCGATCTCTTCTGACACTTCCGACTGCCAGCCGCATAGGGTGTTCACATCACAGCCGAGTGCCAGCGCGCATTTGTATGCGTCATCAAAGAGGATGTTAGTCTCTCCTCGCTCCCAGCTCGCCAGTTTGCGCTCAGATACGCCAACCATCACCGCAAGTTCGGCCTGGGTGAGCTTCTTTGCCCTGCGTATGGGCTTAAGCATCAGTTTGTATTCCATGCTTCACCCTCCTTAGACAGTACAAGCATACATGATTCTGGTAGTCCAACCAACGAAAACTGTACTTTTGTCTTGACACCGACAGGAACACGGGTATTCTCATGTTGTACCTACAGAAACACGGAGGTTTTGGAGGAGGATAGATGACTGAGTTCAAGGATGTTGTCCGCAAGCAGCTTCGCGTTCTCATGGCCGAGGCAGACATTTCCAGTGCCGAGCAACTGGCGGCGAAGTCAGGTGTCTCCGTAGACGCCATTCGCCAGTACCTGCGCGGGGAAACTGGCCCTCTGTTTGAGACGGCATACAAGCTCGCCAAGGCTCTGAACTGCACACCCAACGACATCTGCGCTTTTCCGAAGGAGGGGTAGGCATGCGCAAGACGTTCTACCGATGCGCCTACGACACGACGGCGATCATCACCGAGCACAACAACGGTACCGCGACGCTCGTCATGGATACGAGGGGGACGCGCTCGCGTCGCACCTACAAGAACGCGGGGATCGCCAAGCGCGTGCTCTCGAGGGCCGTCGACGGGTTCTACTGGGAGGTCGAGTCATGAGGAAGGGAAGCAGCGGAAATAGCAGCGCTTCAAGCACCGCTAATAGCACCGCTTACGAAAGCGCCCGCCCGGTGAGGCAACACCGAACGGGCATGTCAGTTAGCGCTGAGCAACCGACAACAGACATCTTAGCGCACCTCCCGCGCTGGAAGCGCTGGGGATTGTGTGCGATCGCCGCCATGACCATCACGGGCGTCCTGCCCATGCTCGCGTGCGCCGCGCTCTTCGCGGTATGCGACGTCGTCGGCTGGTGGCTCCCGCTCGCCGCGCTCGGCGCGACGGCCGCCTACGGCCTCAAGGCGGTGATGTCCCTATGAGGTCCCGTGAGGTCGAGCACGGGTGGCTCTGCATCACGGAGGCCGCCAAGTACGCCCAGGTCGCCGAGAAGGACATCAACGCCGCCATCGCGAGCGGCGACCTCCCGGCATTCAACCACCCCGCCTCCGACCCGTCCGCGAGGCGCAGGAACATCCGCATCTCGCGCGACGACGTCGACGACTGGATCAGGCGCTGCTGGGCGCCGGTGGTCGCCGTATGAGGATCGTGAATTATCTGGACGGCGAGGAGCGCCGCTTCCTCGAGCTCGAGGACATGCCGCCGTGCCGCGCGTGCGGCTGCGCGCCCGTTGAGAAGAAGACGGGCATCGACGTGACGCGGCTCCAGTGCCCGGAGTGCGGCATCAGGACGGCCGGCAGCACCAACAGCCAGGCCAAGTTCATCACCTGGAAGAGGGTGATGGGATGAAGCCGATGCTGAAGGTCTACAGCGGACGCGACTCGTCCGGGCGGTGGGTCGCCTACGTCGAGGACCTGCGCGGAAAGCCCGTGCCCGACTCGGGCGCCGGCGACGTGCGCACCATCGTCGACCTCGGCCTGCCGGAGAGCGCCACGAGGCTCGACGCCGCCATCGAGGTCGAGAAGCTGGTCGCTGATGCCAAGGTGCCCGTCCTCTACCAGTCGCGCGACGGGTGGGTGGTCGCATGAACCTCGACGACTACACCCAGAGCCTCCGAGGCCGTCATGGCCCAGGAGCGCGCCAATCCCAGGCCGTGGCCGCTCAGGCGCCGCGACCAGGTCGAGCTCTTCGAGACGTGGATGCGCCTCAACCCAGACGCCGCGCGCGAGATGGAGCTCGTGGCCGTCTCGATGCACGAGAAGGGCTTCCGGGTCTCCACGAAGTACCTCGTCGAGCGCCAGCGCTACGAGGGCTCCGTGCGGCTCGTTCCGGTCCCGTTCTTCGACGAGCGGGGCGTGGAGCACAGATACGGCATCAGCAACTCCATCACGCCGATGCTCGCCAGGTGGCTGCTCAAGCGGCACCCGGACATGCGGATCGTGACCAAGCGGTCCATCTACGACGAGGAGGTGATGGCGAATGGCGAAGGCCAAGGAGGACATGGAGGCGATTGAGGAATATGCCCGCTCGCCCATGGCGTGGTTCCGTCACGAGTCTACCGCTGCGGGGAACACGAAGCTGCGCAAGCTCATGATCCGCTACGGAATCGAGGGGTACGGGCGCTGGTGGCTCCTGTGCGAGTTCTTGGCGTCCGTCACGGGGCACAAGTTCTCCCTCCAGACGGAGGAGGACATGACGCTCCTCGTCCAGACGCTTCAGTTCCAGGGCGGTGCCTTCAACGACCTCGTCGCTCGCGAAGCCTGTCACAAGTTCATCGACGACCTTCTCGACCTCGACCTCGTTCAGGTCAACGAGGACGGCGAGATTCACTGCGAGCACATGGACGAGGAGGCGCTGTACTTCGGGCGCCAGCGATACAACGCGTCGAAGGGCGGGAGCTCCAGGCGCAAGAAGAAGCCTGCGGAGGTGAGCGATGAAGCCGAGTGATACCGCGCTTGCAGCGGTGCTAATAGCGGTGCTTAAGCGGTGCTATAAAACTGGCTCAAGCCCAACAATACATAACAATACAGAACAGAACAGTACAGTACAGCGCTCTGTTCTGTCCTTAAGACAGAACAGAACAGAGCGCGTTGTAAGGTCAACGTTTGAAGCAAGTCCTTCTTTTTCTTGCTCCTTCTTTCTTGTGGAAAACTTCGACTTTTCCACAGACCGAAACCCAGTTTTCAACATTCGGCAGGTACTTGGCGGTGTTTCGCATGACGCCGGCAGGATACCTCAAGGGACAGCTCCGCGCGTCGCGCACGCGGAGATCTGGGACGAAAAGACGGGCCAGCCCGGCACGGTCCCGGTCCTCTTCCACGGGTTCTTCCAGCACTCAACTCCCAAGACCGCGCTCCTCGTCGGTGAGGCGTCGGGAACCGTCGCGTTCCCGGTGGCGGTCGTCGAGCGGGCCGACGACGGAAGGGTGCTCACGGTGAGGGCCGACAGCGTGACCTTCTGCGACGGGCTCGGCAGCGAGTACGCGTTTCCACCGGAAAGGGGCTGACATGGGAGTTCAGAACACGCTCGGAGACCTCACGAACCATCTTTTCGCCCAGCTCGAGCGGCTTGGCGACGAGAGCATGACGCCGGAAGAGCTCGACCGAGAGATCGAGCGCTCAAAGGCCGTCACCGGCGTCGCCCAGCAGGTCGTCGCGACCGCCAACACGGCGCTGCGCGCCCTCGAGTTCCAGGACGGCGCCATGAACGCGCACACGCGGCTGCCGCGCATGCTGACGGACGGCCAGTGATGGCCGCGCTCAGGTCGTGGACGCCGGAGATGCTTGCCTGGCTCGACGCTCGCTACGGCACGACGGACATCCACGAGCTCACGCGCGAGCTCAACGCCACGTTCGGCTGCGACAAGAGCGAGACCGCGCTCTACGTCAAGGCCAACCAGCGCGGGCTGCACCGTCCCAAGGACAGCGACCGCAGGAAGCGCGCCGAGCGGGTCGTCAGGTGGTCGAAGGAGCCGGAGATGACGGCCTTCATGGTCGAGAACGACAACGGGTCCATCCCGTCGATCATCGGGAAGTTCCGCGAGCGCTTCGGGGTCACGCTCACCGGCACCCAGGTGAGCGCCTTCCGCACCGCGCACGGCACGCAGAGCAAGCGCGGGCGGACGACCGCCCAGGACTGGCACCGCCGCCCCGTCGGCTACGAGCGCGACACGGGCAAGGGCTACACCCTCGTCAAGGTGCGCGAGGACGCCGAGGTGCCCGGCAGCAAGGACAACTGGGTCCCGAAGCACGTGCTGGTCTGGGAGCGCACGCGCGGCCTCACGCTTCCCGACGGGTGGCTCGTCCTGTTCTGCGACGGCGACCACTCCAACCTCGACCCGGCGAACCTCAAGGCGGTGCCGCGCGGCTTGATCGGGATCATGAACGGCGGTCCCGCGTGGAGCGACCGGGCGACCATCGAGGCCGCGATGGCGACGGCGATGCTCGTCAAGGCGACCGCAGAGGCGAACCTGCGCCCGCGTAAGTGCGGGGTCTGCGGGAAGACGTTCACGCCCGACATCCGCTCCACCAAGCGCGGCGTCCAGCAGAGGACGTGCCGCGAGTGCCTGGACAAGGGGCTCAGGGCGCCAAAGGACTACGGGTTGATCACCTGCCCCACGTGCGGCAGCCGCGTCAGGAGAAGGAGCGCGTCGCAGCGCTACTGCTCGCCGGCTTGCTGCGAGAAAGCCTACCGAGAGAGAAGGAGGAAGCGATGAACATATCGACCGACGACCTGAGGTTCCTCCGCGAGCTTCAGGACGAGCTGAACACCCAGGAGCACTTCTGCCAGGCTGACCCGCGATTCTGGGTCGTCACGACGCTGGAGTGGCGCCTGTGCACCGAGGACGACGAGGTCGGCCGGGTCGACTTCTACGACGAGTCCGAGCTCGCCTCGTCGAAGACGCTTCAGGAGGCGCTTGACTGCGCGTACCGTGCCGCCTTGGACATGGGCGGAGAGGAGTACGCGAGCTCATGGCTCGACGACCACGGATACCTCGACCTCGACGACGAGGGGCACGTGAGCACCATCGGCTGCCGTCAGGTCGAGATCGAGCGCGCGATCGAGGAATACTCGAGCGCCTTCGGCTTCAGCGTGATCTACACGTGCGCCCACCGAGTCATCGCCGAGAACACGATGTTCCTGACCTACCGGGAGTGCTGCGAGCACATCGAGCGCAACGGCTACCACTACGAGGACCCGAAGCCCTACGCGATGACCGCGTGGAGGAGCCCGCAGGTCGAGCGGCTTGTGAGCATCCTCCAGAACGCCGACTTCACGGACGGAGGCGATGTGCGGTGAATCCGAACGTCAGGGAGATCCTTGCCGACTGGCTCAGGCAGCACGGCTACGACGGGCTGTTCAACGACGGCGTGTGCGCGTGCTCGGTCGACGATCTCATGCCCTGCCTTGAGCCGTCGTCCGAGTGCCAGGCGGGCTACGCGGTCGCGTGCTGCGAGTGCGCCTGCCAGGACGAGTGCCCTGGCGGCGGGGACTACGACTACCTGATCACCGAGGAGCAGGACGGGTGCGGCGTCAGGAGGGACGACGCCGACCGCCTCTGACAGGAACCACGAGATAAAGGAGGAGACATGGACAAGGCGAAGAGCGACGGCACGAAGGGGCTGAAGCTGCCGTCGACGGGGCTCCGCCCCGACTGGATCGAGTGCGACGAGAGGGTCTACGTGCCCAGGGAGGATCTGGCTGAGACCACCTGCACCTTCACCCCAGACCTCGAGGCAACCGAATGGGACGAGGACGGCAACGAGGTCGACATGGGCGAGCAGGAGACCATTGAGCCCCACGAGGACTGCGAATCGTTCTTGTGCTCGAACTGCGGACGCTCGATGTTCTACGGCGAGAACGGCTGGTTCGAGCTCGACCCGCCCCACACGCCCAAGTTCAGCTACTGCCCCTACTGCGGCGCCAAGGTCATCAAGGAGGCTTCATGACGGATCTGAAGCCCTGCCCGTTCTGCGGCGGTGAGGCCGTCGTATGCGGCTACCCGACTGAGCAGATGGTCTATGTCAAGTGCCGGGAGTGCGGTGCCTGTTCCTTCGGGTGCCAGGCAAACGAGGAGAAGGCAGCCGCCGCCTGGAACCAGAGGGCCGAGCGAACCTGCAACCCCGTCAACGTCGACCGCGAGGACGAGGACGGGATGCTCCACCGGATGTTTCACCGGTGCTCTGAGTGCGGCCACGACCTGCCTTACGAGGCGGAGAAGGGCCACGGCTGCTACTGCCCTCACTGCGGCGCCAGGGTCGTCTCATGAGGACCGGTGGCATGCGGGTCGAGTGCGACCGATGCGGAGCCACGTGCTTCGCCGCGCTGCTCGAAGAACAACCCAAGTCCACGGACGGCGGCTACACGACGTGGATGGAGAGGAGTTTCGAGCACCTGCCCGATGGATGGACCACGGGAACGTTCTACGGGTCCTTGACCGGCTACGTCGACCTCTGTCCGAGCTGCACGGCCGAGCTCGTCGCCGCCCAGAGGGAGTTCATGGGAGGTGATGCCGATGTACGTGCAGATGCCCAACGGCCGGGTTCGCAAGGTCCACGTGCGGTCCAACGGTAGGTACGGCTACGCCTTCGTCTGGATCGTGTGGCCGATCTTCAAGAGGGAGCGCGCCGCCTGCAACCCGGATGTCGCGGTCAGGAACCTGACGAAGGAGCTCTGGAAGGAAGGATGGAGGGTCATCGGATGATCTTTGGCGAGGAAGACAGGCGAGCGGCTGCGATGCAGGTGAGGCAGCACGTTTGCGATACGAGAGCACTTCTGAGCCGGATTCTGAGGACGGTCAGCACGCCGGTTCCCGACTTCGACCGATGCCTGGCTCTCACTACGGAGCTCGCTCTGGAGATTGACGAGATGCAGAGGATCGCCCTCAGGGGCTTGTGGTGCCAGGGGTTTGGCTACGCCCTCGCTGCGGCGTCAAAGGCTTCTCCAGCCTGCGAAGGACGAAAGCCGACGGCAGCGGAGCACGACGGAAACAGCAGGAAAAACTAGGAATCGTTGGAGTTGGTACGAATGATTGAAAGCAGATCTGAGCACGCGAAGTCCCTGGTAGAGCTCGTTAAAGGGACGACCGACGACGCAGGTACCGCGAAGGGGGCGACCGACGCCGTCGAGCATCCGGCGCACTACGCGGGGACCGGAATCGAGTGCATGGACGCCATGTCGTCGATGATGGGCGCCGTCGCAGGCGACGTCCCGCCCATAGCCGCCTACTGGTGGGGCAACGCCTTCAAGTACCTCTGGAGGTGGCGCAAGAAGAACGGCCGCGAGGACCTTGAGAAGGCGCGCCAGTGCATCGCCTATCTCCTCGACGAAATCGGAGAGGTGGAAGGGGCGAAGTGAGGAAGCAAACGCAACTCGCCGCGCTGATCGTCGTCGCAGCGGCGACGTTCGCATCGACGGTCGCGATCCTATGGGCTCTCTACCGCTGCGCCCTGGCAGTCGCGCGCTTCCTGATCTTCATCGTCTACGCAACGCTCACCTACTGAGGAAGGAAACCAATGGACGACAACAACGCAAAGGCCATGGGGTGCCTGGTCTTCATCATCTTCGCCGCAGCAGCGCTCTGCGCGAGCGTGGCGGTCGGGTTCCTGTTCGGCGCCGGCTACGGCTTCCTCGCCGCGTCCGGCCTCTGCATCGTCGCCATCCTGCTCCTGATCGCGTCCGCGCGCAGGATGTTCGGCCACGGCGAGAAGCAGTAGGGGTACCGTCATGCACGTGAAGGTGAAGATGGGGCGCGACGGGATCTGGTACGCGCGCCCGTACATGGGCACCGACGCCCTGGGCCGCCAGATCAAGCCGTACCGACGCTTCCCGGACGCCCGGGACGAGGAGGAGGCTCAGAGGCTCGCGGAGGCGTGGGCGAGCCACCTCACCGCCGACGGAAAGGTCAGGAGCGCGCTGCTCGTCGACCTCCTCGGCGAGTACATCGCCATGTGCGGCCGCAACGGGGCGAGCCCGAACAGCCTGAAGTCCTACCGGCTCTTCACCTACAACTACGTGCGCACCTACCTCAAGAACGTCCTCGCTCAGGACCTAACGGTCCTCGACGTGAACAGGTTCCAGCAGCGCCTCCTGACCCCGAAGAAGGACGGGGGCCAGGGACTGTCCAGGAACTCGGTCACGGCTGTCTACAACTTCCTGCGCGGCGCCTACAACTACTTCGTCAGCGCGGGGATCTGCGAGGGCAACCCGGTCGCAGGCGCCGTGAAGCCGCGCCCGGAGCACGCCGAGGCTTTCGCCCTCGACGAGTACGACTTCGCCGCGACCGATGCCGCGCTCGAGGCCGACCTCTCGCCCGAGTCCGAGGACGAGGCGAGCGTGAGGCGCGCCGTCTGTGCCTTCGCCGCGTGGATCGTGCTGCGGACCGGCCTCCGCTGCGGCGAGGTCTGCGCGGTCAGGCGCCGCGACGTCAACCGGGTGGCGCGCTACGTTCACGTCGGCGGGAACGTCATCGAGGAGACCGGGAAGCGGCCGTACAGGCGTGAGGTGACCAAGGGCAAGCGCTCTCGCAACGTCACCGTCACCGAGCACGACGTAGAGGTCGTCACAGACTTCATGGCGCTCCTGGACCGCACGCTCGGGCCGTTCGGGGCCGACTCGCCCCTCGTGACCGTGGACGGGACGTACATGCGCCCCTCGACGGTCTCCGAGGCGTTCAGCGCCATCAGGGACCGCCTGGGGCTGCCCAAGAGGCTCACGTTTCACGGCCTCAGGCACACGCACGCGACGTGGTGCCTCATGAACGGCATCGACGTGAAGACGCTCCAGGAGCGCCTTGGCCACGCCAGCCCGTCCATCACCCTCAACACCTACGCGCACGTCCTACCGGGCCGAGACGCGCTCGCCGCGACCGCCTTCGAGGACGCCGCAAGGAGGGCGAGGGGCAAGTGACAGAAGCGTGACAAACGCCGTCTGGCAACCGGCTCGGCGAGAGCGCGGGAAAGGCGACGCAGAGGGCCGCGAACCGTCAGGCGCGAACGGCCCACCGAGGAATAAGAAGCACTTATACGGAACGAGAGGAAGGAGGCGAGTTGATGGCGGAAAAGAAGGACAGCTCTCAGCGACTTCAGGAGGTCATGAGAAGGGCGATGGAGGCGTCGAAGGAGCGTGCTGCGCGGGTGGCGGCAGAGGCACAGACCCGGTACACCATCGAAATCCCCTCGCAGAAGCTCGTCATCTACGACCGCCAGCTTGCAGACATCACCATCCGACGTCTCAAAGACGTGGGAGTCCGCGGGTCATACCGCGCGACCAAGGCTTAGAAAGGACAAGAGATGAACCCGGTACCCACACTCACCAGCGACCAGCGCAAGGAAAACCTCGACAAGGCGATGGCGGCGCGGTCGGAGCGCCACCAGATGCTCCTCAACGTCAAGCGCGGAGGTCTCTCCGTCCCCGACTTCATCCGCATGGCGGGAACGAGCAAGGTTGCCGCGAACACGCGCGTCTTCGCGCTCCTGAAGGCCGCGCCCGGATACGGCTTCGCCAAGGCTCAGCGAGCTCTCAAGCAGATCGGGATCTCAGAGACCAGGAGGGTCAAGGGTCTCGGCGCCCGCCAGATCAGGGAGATCTGCGACCTGTTCGGAGGTGCCGAATGAGCCTCAACCAGGTATCCGTGTCCGGCAACCTCGGGGCGGACGCCGAGCTCCGCTCGACCAAGGGCGGCACTCCCGTCCTCACCTTCGCCCTGGCGGTGAACGAGAGGGTGAAGCAGGCGGACGGCACGTGGGGAGACAGGGCGAGCTGGATCGACTGCGTACTGTTCGGCACGCGCGCCCAGGCTCTGGCGGACTGGCTCCGCAAGGGCAGCAAGGTTGCCGTCCAGGGCAGGCTCCGCACCAGCACGTGGGAGCGCGACGGGGTGAGCCACAAGCGCACCGAGGTCGTCGTCGAGGAGGTCGACCTCATGACCGTCAGGCGGGACAAGCAGCAGGGCGCCGCGCAGGACGCTCCCGGCGTCTACGACGCGGACATTCCGTTCTAGGGGGAGAGATGTTCAAGGCACTCAAGGCGCTGCTCAGGCGCGACGACAAGATACCGAGCGACCGCTTCGACGCGGTCAGCGACCTTCGCGCGATGCTCCCGAGGGACAGCGCGGGCGTGACCCTGTTCCTGGACGACACGGTTTCCTATCGCGGCAAGCCCTACGAGGTCGTCGCCATGAGCCACAGGCAGAAGGTCGTCATCCGTAGGCACGGCGCGACGAGCGGGGGCCGATGGGTTCCCTCCCGCCTCGTGCGACTCAGCCACCACCACACCGACTAGGAGGAGACATGTTCGGACGAAAGATGCCGGCAAAGAACACGAGCGAGTTCCCGATGCCCGAGTACGCGCACGAGGGCGACGCGGGCTTCGACCTCAGGATCACGGAGACGGTCACGCTCCAGCCATTCGAGCGCGTCATCGTCGGGTGCGGACTCGCGGTCGCCATCCCGAGCGGATGCGTCGGCCTGCTCTTCATGAGGTCGGGCATATCGGCGAAGCACGGTGTCACGCTCTGCAACTCCGTCGGGGTCATCGACTCCAGCTATCGCGGCGAGATCGGCGCGGCCCTCGTGAACAACAGCCACGAGGCTGTCACCCTCGAGGCGGGAGAGCGCATCTGCCAGCTCGTCGTCATGCCATACGTCCCGTGCGAGCTCGTCCCCGTCGAGGACCTTAACGAGACCGAGCGAGGCGCCGGCGGCTTCGGCTCGACCGGGACGGAGTAGGGTGAGGCCATGACGCTCGCCAGGGAATACTTCGAGGGCATACGCTCAGAGCGCGTCAAGATCTCCAAGACCGAGGAGATGCTTGAGCGCATGGCGGAGCGCGAGGCGGCCAAGGCGCAGAGCTACGAGATCGGCAGGGGCTCGGGCGGCACGACGGTCTCTGACGCCATCGACCGGCGCATCGACATGGAGGGCAGGCTCAAGAAGCGCGCCGCGAACCTCCAGAAGGACATCGACGAGGCACTGGTCGTGCTCTACGGTCAGGACAACAGGGGCGGCCTCGCGAAGCTCAAGGGGAACAGGTACGCCGACGCGATCTGCATGTACTACTTGCAGGCCGAATCGTGGGAGGACATAGCCGACGTCATGCAGAGCTCAAAGCGGTGGTGTCAGCAGCTATGTTGTGCAGGTTTTGTGTTCATTGACAAGCTGGGCTGGGCAAATGTGAAAAACGCCTGATAAAGGCATGTTCGCATTTGTTCGTCGCTTGTGCTAGATTTCGGTATCAACAGGAGTGTGTCGAGGGCCGCGCGGAGAGATCCACGTGGCCCTCGTGCGTTCGAGGGGAGGCGCCGTGAGGATCCCTGGCGACCGCCCGCTCGAGTCCTGGATACGCGATCTCATGGAGCACGACAGGCTCTACGCCTTCTACCAGTCCGACGACTGGCAGGAGCTGCGCGACGCGGTGTTGCTCGACCACAACTACGAGTGCGAGATGTGCGCGGCCGAGGGAAGGTACGGGCGGGCCGACACGGTCCACCACGAGCACGAGGTCAGGCGCGAGCCTTCCATGGCACTGACAAGGTTTGTGACAACAGATGATGGGGAGAGGCGCGAGGTGCTTCATCCCCTTTGCAACCATCATCACAACGTGGTTCACAAGCGCACGTACTCAGAGCTGCGGAAACAAAGGACGCAGGACAAGGACAAGCGCTCGAACCTACGCGAAGAGATCTGGTAGACACCCCCCGTACCCCATATGGGGTCAATTTGGGGGTTATTTGCAACGTTAGGGGGAATCCGACTGTCGGATTTTTTCTCCTACAACCGAAAAACAGAATCGGGGGCGATGTAGGGCCATGGCACGACCGAGGGACCCCACTGCGCTCAAGGTAGCGCGCGGGAAGGCGCACATGACCAAGAGCGAGATCGCGGAGGGGCTGAGCCGCGAAATCTACGCCGCAAACGGTGAGATCGCGGCGCCGGCCTGGCTCCAGGGCGAGGCGCGGGAGATCTTCGACCGCGAGGCCGCCTACATGAGGCGCGTGAACGTCGCCGCAGGCGTCGCGATCTACGGCGAGACCGACGTCGAAGGGCTCGTGACGATGGTCACGAGCTACGTCCGGTTCAACGAGTACCGCAAGCGCGAGGAAAAGGCGCGGGAGCTGGAGAGCAAGCAGAAGTACAACTCGATGAAGAACAAGGAAGCGGCAACCTACGAGCGCTTCAGGCGCCTGCTCAAGCTCGACCCATCGTCCCGCGTCGACTTCGCGGGGCTGAAGGGCGGCGCGGATGGCGGCCAGCAAGACGCGTACGCGAACATCTAGGGCGCGGCGCCACAAGCAGATCCGGTGCAAGCGCATCACCGAGTACATGCGTATGGTCGAGACCGGCAAGGTCCGCTCCTGCGAGCGCCAGAAGAAGCTCATGGCGTACGTCCGGCGCGTCTTCGCCGAGGAGGAGCTGTTCATCGACACCGAACGGCTCGAGAAGTACGAGGGCATGCTCGTCTTCTTCCCGTTCCACGAGCTCTTCCCCTGGGAGTGGTTCGTCTTCACACTCTTCATGTGCACGTTCCGCGCGGACGGGCAGCCGAGGTGGGACGAGCTGATCGCCGTGCTCGGCAGAGGCGCGGGAAAGAACGGCTTCATCTCGTTCATCTCCTGGTGCCTGATGACCAAGGCCAACGGCATCCCGTTCTACGACGTGAACATCGTCGCCAACAGCGAGAAGCAGGCTGAGACCTCGTTCCTGGACGTCAAGCGCATCCTCGACTCGGACCGGCAGGTCTGGAAGCGCATGTGGGAGTGGAACAAGACCGACATCACGAACAAGTCGACGCTCTCGACGCTGCGCTACCTCACGAGCAACGCCGACACCAAGGACGGAGGCCGCCCGGGGCTCGTCGTGTTCGACGAGGTCCACATGTACAAGCAGTGGAAGATCGTCGAGATCATGACCACCGGCCTCGGCAAGGTCGACCACGGCCGCACCGCCTACATCACCTCGATGGGTGACGTCCGCGAGGGCGTGCTCGACTCGCTCATAGCCGACTGCGACGCCATCCTCGACGGCAAGGAGGACGACGCCGGGCGCCTCCCGTTCGTCTGCACGCTCGACAGCGCCGACGAGGTCCACGACGAGGCCAACTGGGAGAAACCGAACCCCTCCTGGCGGTGGAAGCCGGAGACGTTCAAGGCCAAGATGCGCAAGGAGTACGCCAAGTGGCTGAAGAACCCGACCGGCGGCAACGCCTCGTTCATGACCAGGCGCATGGGCATCCCGCAGGGCGACCGCGACTTCGACGTCACGAGCTACGAGAACCTGCTCAGGGCGAGCCGCGAGATCCCCGACATGCGCGGCAGGCGCTGCGTGCTCGGCCTGGACATGGCCCGCAAGGACGACTTCGTCAGCGCGTGCCTGCTCTTCCCCGAGCGCGGAGATGACGGGGACAGCTACTACGCGATACACCACTCCTGGCTGTGCCGCAGCTCCCGTGACTGGGAGCGCATCGACGACCAGGTCAAGGCGTACGCGGACGAGCGCCCGGACATC
>VOFD01001947.1_pt1 | contig 34442 bp, 57 predicted proteins | sample 5384101 | NCBI WGS metagenome assembly VOFD01 (sample SAMN12384723, study PRJNA508395) | human gut metagenome | isolation source: healthy gut C | host: Homo sapiens
CGGAACGATCTCGTCAACCTCGAACTCCACGGGTGGCCGGCCGGCAGCGAGTAGTCTATGGGCATGCCGCAGATGTGGCACGGCCTTCCCTCCGCCCTCAGCCTGTCCCTCAGCTTGCGGCGCGCGTTGCCGTTGCGCTTGCGCGGGTCACGCTTGCCCATGGCTCCCCCTCTCGCCCGGCTGGCTGTTCCTGCTCGTGAGGTGCCACATGTGGCAGTAGGGGCATCGGTACCAGTCCTGCCCCCATCGCGCCCCGAACCTCATTGCCGCGTACTCGCTCCGGAACGCCCTCTTCTCGGCGCACATGCGCCTCCTGCGCTTGGTTCTCCTGCTCCTGCGGTGCCTCCCCATGGCGCGCCCCCTTCCCGTCGTGCGGATGGTATTGCGCGCATGAGAAAGGCCACCCGAAGGTGGCCTGTGGGCTACCGGCAGAACGCCGCGAAGCTGAACCCCCTCGGCCTCACCCCGTGCTTGCGAGCTACGGCCTTGGACTTCTCGTTGTACTCGCGGGCGTACCGCGCCATCATCCTCTCGGCGGTGTCGCGGTCTATCGCACCCGCCCGGTATAGGTCTCGCGCGTAGCACGCCCTCTCGAACTCGCTCATTCCTCCCCCGTCATGTCCGGTATCACCACGTCCCCCAGGCGCTCGGTGGCTCTCTTGGGGTCGCCCTTCACGAACGTGAGCACGTTCTGGTGCGTCTTGCCCAGCTTACGGGAAGCCGTGAACTGCTTTCCAGCCCTGATGGGCAGGCTTCCCGCCGGGGTCACGAGGATGGCCTCGTTGTAGTAGCGCGCCCCCGCGTCCTCCATGGCCTGAACCGTGATGCCGGGGAGGTTGTAGTAGAAGCCTTCCCTGTCGCGGGCGTCCCCTATCACCACCACCGCGAATCGGTCATCCGCGAGCTTGGCCACGGCCTTGGCCATGATCGCGCGGTACGCCTCGATGAACTCCACGTGGGGCATGTTCGATATGTCGGCCGGGTCGTCGCTGTAAACCTCCAGGCCTGCGTAGGGCGGGCATGTGAACATGAAGTCGTAGCCATCGGAGCGGACAAGCTCATCGATGCGCGCGCTGTCCCCCACGACCCACTCGGGAGCATCGCAGGCGCATATCTCGGCCGCCTGCTCCCTGTTCGCCTCCACCTGCTCCGGGCGAAGCTCCACGCCGGTGTAGCGCCTCCCCATGTGGGATGCCACGATGCCGCGCACCGAGCCTCCCGCGAACGGGTCAATCACCCTGTCCCCCTCGCGCGTGTACCACGCATAGGAAAGCTCGCACAGAACCGGGTCGAACACCGATGTCCCGCTGTCGCTCAGGAACCGCCGCTGTGGCACGGCTCGTACGCGGTGGCCTCGAACTCCTTATTGCTCATGCGAGCACCCCCCCCGCTTCTCTGCCGCGCGCTTCTTCCGGTAGTACGCTGGGTCGGACGCCGAAACGTCCCTGATCGCAAGCCCCATGGTTTACCTCCTGTACGCGGTAGCCCGCGCGTCGATGTTGTACGTCAGCCTCTTGCCCTGTTGAGCGGGAGCGGCGAGCCGCCCGGAACCGCAGCCCCGGCTATTGAGCTGCCCCCCGGCCAAGTTCGGAGCGGATGCCCAGCGCGAGCCACGCCCGCTTGCGCTCGCCCCACTCGCCCTTCCTCGCGTCTAGCACCGAGAAGGGCGGAACTCCGAACCTATCGGTCAGAGATGCGGAAGGCTCGTCGTCCTCGGCCATGCAGTCGGAAAGGTCGCACTCGAACCCGAAGTCGCTCATGTCGAAGTCCTGCGCCAGCACGTCAAGCTCGTATGCCAGCATGTCCTCGTCCCACCCCGTCATCACCGTGGTCTGGTTGTCAACGAGGGTGAGCGCCCGCCGCTGCGCGTCCGTGAGGTCGTCGGCGAACACCACCGGAACCTCCTCCATGCCTATCGCCTTGGCCGCCGCCGCGCGGGCGTGGCCGGCAACGATCTCGGCAACGCCGTTCTCGTTGTGCCACGCGATGATGGGGTTGCGGAACCCGAACTCGCGTATCGAGTTCCCCACGGCCTCTATCTGCTCCGGCGTGTGCCGCTTCGCGTTGTTGTCATACGGTTTGAGCGATTCCAGGGGAACGCTCTCCACCTTCATTCTCATTCTCTCCTCCAATCGAAGCGCCCCCGCGCTTGACGGGGGCGCTGGTTCCTATCCGATGATGGTGCGGACGAGCCAGACGATGAGCGCTATCAGGCCAACGTCTATGGCGAGGCTGCACAGAACGAACGTCATGCAGCCAAGGCACCCACGAGCCTGAACGTCCCTGCTGTCCGCCCCCCAGTAGGTGTTTATGTCGTACGGCATCACTCCTCGCCCCCAACGGGCTTCGCCACGTCCTGGATGAACTTGTCGTACATCTTGGCTCGCCTCATGAACTCATTGCGAAGCGCCCCGGTGGCGTTCTGGGCGTGCAGTTCATACCAGTCGCGTATGAACGCGACGACCATCACCTGGAACTCGACCGTCATCTCACAGCCTCCAATCTGCGGTGCACACGGCTATGAGGAGCAGGGTCACAGCGATGGCACCGATGTAGACCCACTCCATTACCCGACCTTGATGCTGAACGCGTTATCTTCGTACGGCTTGTTCAGGTCGGCGAGAACGCGGTCGTAGTCCTCGCTACCGTCCGTCTCCTGGCCGCAGAACTTCGCGATGGGGCAGACGCGGCACTCGCGGACTCCGAAGCACGCGGTGGCCACGCTCCCGCTTGTGCACGCGATCTCCTTGTCAACGAGCGTCTGCGCGGCACGCTCTGGCGTCCCGAACAGGGCGCTCCAAACCGTGTCCCCGTCGGCGTCATGGGTTCCCATGGCCTTGTTGAGGATGTAGTTGTAGCGCCCGCTGTTTCCGAACAGGCGCTTGGCGCAGCACAGCAGGAGGCCGGTGCGCGGGTCGTAGCGGTCGCCATCCTGGCAGTGAACGACGGTCTTGACGCCATCGCCCCAGTAGACCACCGTGACCGGCTCGTTGAAGATGACCTTCTTGATTCCGGCGTCGGCGACGCTGTTGATGATGCTCTGGATCGTGCCGTGGAACGCCATGTTGATGGCGTCGAACGGGTTCATCTCGTACTGCTTGGCCATAGCCTTTCTCCTATCCCTCGTAGGGGCGCTTCACCTCGCGCCCCTCGTTGTCGATGTACCAGACGTACACGGGCGCTCCGGTGTACGGCTCCTTGTACTGGCAGTAATGCCATTCCGTCACCTCGAACACCTCTTGCAGGGGTATCCACTTGGCAGCCCAGCACCTGTCCCACACCGTGTGGTAGTCGATTCCCTCATCGAAGATTCCTATGAGGCACGGCGGGCATGCTTGCAGGCGCGGGATGGCGTGGCGGCCGGTTCCGTAGAAGTACGCGAGGCATCGCGCCCGGCTGGTTCCCTCGACGTTCCCGAACTTGCGGAACAGCTCCTCAACGAGGGGTCTTACGCGCCCCTCATCGCAGCCGCACGCGATCAGGCCGTCTATCATCCGCTCCGGCGGACTCTTCCTCTTGGGTCGCTCCTCCGGGAACAGGTCAAGAACCATCTGCCTCGGGTCGTTCCTCATTCTTCGCCCTCGTCGTGCGCCAGCTCGATGTACTTGCGTTCCGGGCAGTTGCAGATGTCGAGAAGAGCCTTCATCAGCTCCTCAACCTCGTCATCTTCGATTGCGAACTCATCACGCGGCCTTCGGTGAAGCGTGGTCTCATAGAGCGAATAGAGGTTGTAGGGTGGTTCTCCCTCATCAACGCGCGGCTCGAAATCGCATCCGCCCTCCAAGTCGCCCTGGGTGCAGCTGCACCAAGAGCACTTCTCGCAGTGAGCGCAGAGCGCCCCGGGCGTCGCATCGGCCGGCTCTACGAGGTCGGCGATAAGCCCGATGAGAGCGCCGTCGATCTCACAGCTCATGGGCATCCCGAACGCAATATACAGCGCCTCAACCGGGTACTCGGCCATAGGGCTTTGGCCTTCCGTCATCGCCCTCAGCTTTGCCGCGACGCGCCGCTTCTTTTCATCGGTCGGCATCATCGGTCACCACCTTTCGGCCGCAGTTTGGGCAGTGGGCGGGAACCCCATTGTTCATCGTGTCGAACGGGTACCCGCACTCGGAGCAGCCGTCGGACATCGCGTTATAGATCACGTTCCCCTTCCGGTACGGAGGGTTCCCGGCCATGTCCATCGACACGATGTGGCACGTAGGCTCGGCGCGCTTGTTCCATGCCAGGCGAGCGCCGGCCTCGTTCTCGTGGTACAGCCGCGTCTTTGCGGCGCACTGCCGGTTGGTGCAGCGCACGAAGTTGTCACCGCTGCTGTTGGTGACCATCTCGGCCTCAGAGCCGCAGAACGGGCATGCCTTCAGATCCTCACCCATGTCACTGCTCCTCAACGATCACGATGCCGCCGTTGATGGTGTAGCGCCTGCCGTCGAGGTCGAAGAGGGTTCGGTTGTCGTCGTACTGGATGTCAATCTTCCCCTCGTAGGTGGTCAGCAGCTCGCCCGTGTTGGTGTAGACCTCGACCGTGCGCTGCATGCCGCCGGAAACGTCGCTCTCGAACGTCTTGATTGCGCGAGAGCACGAGGCGCATCCGCTGAGGCCACACACCGCCACGAAAGCAAGCGCGATGAGTGCCACCGCGAGCATCTTCATCTTCTTCATTTGGTAATCCTTCCTCTGTCTCGGTTGCGCTGGACGCAGCGCCCCATGGCCTCCCTAAGGTCGTGCACGCCGAGCGCCGCCAGGAGGTTGCACGCGGCCATGATCGTGTCGCAGCACTCGTCCACCATCTGGAGGCGGCGTTTGTCGTCGGGCAGGTGCGTGAGCTGCCAGGCACCGAACACCTCGCTCGCCTCCTCGACAACCTTCAGGGCTTGCGCCTTGCTCGGCTCAACCTCATCGAACACGCGCACGGAGCCGATGCGCAGCCACTTACTCTTCGGCCTCATCCCTCACCCTCCTCTCGTGCTCCCTCAGCTCCCGGTGGAGCGCCATGCGGACGCGGTTCACCGCGCCGAAGTCGCGAGACCTCTCAAGCCGCTCTATCTCGCGGCGGTAGCGCTCGATGATCTCGGCGCGCTCGTCCTCGGCGCTCACTCCTGCTCCTCGGCGATGGCATCCTCGTACGCCTTCCGGAACTCAGGCTCGAAGTAGCGTGCGAACTCCGCCTTGCTGAGCCACTTGGGCAGGTTGTAGTCGCGGATGTAGCCCTCGCAGAACACGTCGAACGGGACGCGCTCACTGTCGCCGTCCGTAACGTCCGGCGCGTAGCTCGTGCAGTAGTCGAACAGCGCCTTGCGCCCCTTCTCCGTGACCCAGCGCTCCAGGCGGGTAGGCTCGGCGTTCAGGTTCGCCTCCATAAGCTCGACCTGAGCCTGAAGGCGCTCGTTCTCCTGGGCAAGTCGCTCGTTGGCGGCCTGCGCGGCCTCCAGCTCGGCGAGGACGTACTGCTCGCAGGTGGTCACATCCATGGTCGTCTCCCTTCTAGGCGCGTATGCGCCTAACGGTTCCTATTCCGAGGCGGGCGATCTCCCACCCGCCGAACTCGTAGAGCATCGGGCTTGCCGCCCCGTACTCTCGAAGAAGCTCCCCGCTCCACCACGCCTCCGCGTACTCGTCGGAGTCCCACACCCACTCGACGCGCATGAGGCCGCTGTGGCACTCGCCGTGGCACCCGGTGGTGCCGCTGCCGCACAGGGCGATGAGCGCCGGCCGCAGCTCGTACCCGTGGAGGGCGAAGCCCTTGTTCCGGCCTCCCATGCCGACGTTCGGCACGTGGTGGGCGTTGGTGGCCGGCCTTCGGCAGAAGGCGCAGAGCGCCCCATCGTCAAGCCGGTTCGTGCGAACGCCCCTCCCCTCGTAGTGAGCGCCGATGCTGGGCATCCCGAACTTCTGCGCCGCATCGACGGAGAGGCCGCGAAGGAGCGACGCGGGAGGGACGTAGCTCATGCCAGCCTCCTGTCCCCGCCGCCCATCTGGATGCGCTCGCACGCCCCGCCGAGGCGCGAGGCGATGCGCATGCCGGGCATGCCGCCCCAGCGGTCTCGAAGCTCGCCCAGGCTGAAGTTGCTCGTTACGATGGTGGGAAGCCCCGATGCCACCCGGGCGTCGATGAGGCCGGTGATGGTCTCCATCGCCCACTCCGTGGGGCGCTCCACCCCGAGGTCATCGAGGGCGAGGAGGCGGTAGCGCTCGGCGCGGTGGATCGTCCCCTTCTCCCCTCCGTCCCACTCGGCCTTGACGGCATCGAGCAGAGCCTTGGCGGTGACGAGGCGGGCGTCCCATCCGGCCATGACGGCCATCCTCACGGCCGCTGCTGCCGCGTAGGTCTTGCCCCTCCCGGGCAGCCCCCAGAGGTACGTCCCGCGCCCCTCCATGGCGCGGCGGTACGCCTCCTCTCCCACGGCGCACTCCGCCTCGGCGTAGGTGCCGCGAAGCCCGGCCTTGTGAAGGCGGCTCTCGATGATCTGCCTCCGCATCCTGCGGTACTCGTCCGTCTCCTCGAACGGCACGGGCTTGGCGGGAGCTACCCCATAGGGAGCCTTGAACTCCTTCAGCGCCTCAGAGAGCCGAGTACTCATCGCTTCCTCCCTTCTTCGTCTCCCGGCAGTCGCGGCGCACCCAATCGCGCACCGCCGCCTTCCAGTCCCTCATCGCGTTGCGCCCCACCTTCCAGCCGTTGGCGGTGTAGTAGTCGATGAACCGCTCGGCGTCGAAGCCCCCGGGGTCTAGCTTCTTCTGCTTCGCGTATGAGTCCGCGTAGCCCCGAACGTCGGCGAGGGCGGGTGGTGCGAAGCGACTCACACCCTTGGTCTGGCTTGGTTTGGCTTGGTCTGGTTTGGTTTGGCTTTCGGTTTTCGCCGCGTTTCCCGAAACCGGGGGTTTTGCAACATCGGAAACCCCCGGTTTCTCGTTCTCAGAAACCTCCGGTTTCCGCGTCTCCGAAACCATTTCCAACGATTCGGAATCAGGCTCGGAAACCTCGGAATCCGTCTGGCTCTTGCGAGGCCGACCGCCCTTGGAGCCGCGCATGCGCGATTCCTTCGAGTTGTCGATGTCCTCCTTCAGGCTGATGAAGATGGCCTTCAGGAGGTACGGAAGCTCGACCTCCTGGCCGAACATGCCGTACATGCAGATCGCGTAGCAAAGCTCCTTGCGGTCGGCCTCGTTGAGCGCGGCGCACACGTCACCGAACTTCTCGAATATGGTGAACGCCGCCGCCATCGCTAGCGCTCCCAGTGATAGGCGCACATGCTGGCGTTGATGGTCACCGTGGCGTGCTCGCCGATAAGCGCCTCGATGACGTGGAACTGAAGCTCCTCCACGTCGGGGTGCTCGATGAGGTAGGCCATGGCGATGCGGCGCATCTTGGCCTCGCTCTCCCTGGGCTTGGCCACGGCTCCGCGCGTGCGCTTGGCGCGGGCGATGACGAGGTGCGCGATGCCGCCGTTGTTGGCCACGATCTGCGCGGAACCCTCGTCGCACGAGAAGCCGCCCTCATCGATGTTCTCGAACCCAAGCTCGCCCAGGCGGCGCACCGCCGCGAGCATGGCGATGGAGTAGGTTGTCTCCTGCTCTGGCATGTTCCCCTCCTTAGAACGGGCAGTCCTCGTCGTAGTAGTCCTGTTCCGACACGCCGGAGGGCGCAGAATCGCTGCGCACGCCTCCGCTGAAGTCGATGTCATCGGCGATGACCTCGAGCTTGGAGCGCCTCTGGCCGTCATCGGTCTCCCACGTGCGCTGGTTCAGGCGCCCGTGGATGGTCACGTGCGTGCCCTTGGTCAGGTACTGGCCACGCTCTCCGCGCGCTTGCCGAAGATGCTCACGTCAACCCAGTTGGGCTTGTCCTCCCAGGAATCGCCGCGCTTGACGCGGCTGTTAGCGCACACGCTGAAGCCCAGCACCTGCATGCCGCTCTTCGTGGCGCGAAGCTCGGCGTCGCGGCCCAGATTGCCGCTGATCGTCACGCTGTTAATGCTCATTGGTCTTCTCCTCGCCCTTGTACTCATCGACCGTCTTGGCCAGCTGCTTGCCGTAGTCCACCAGCTGCTCGTCCGTCAGCTTGTCGGCGGAGTCCACGTCGTAGTGCGCGATGAGGTAGGCGTCCAGCCCGTCCTCCGTGAGGCCGCGCTCCATGAGCGTTGCCTTGAGCTGCGCCACGCGGGCGAGCATCTTCTTGCGCTTGTCCACCGGCTTCGCCTGCTTGGGAGCCTGCTGCTTCGGGCCGGTGTCCCCGTCGGTATCGTCCTCGCCGGCGAGGCCGAAGGCCGTGAGCAGCGAGTAGCGCCGAGCGTAGGTCTCGCGCTTCCCGAACTCCTGCGGGTCGCTGTCGTACTCGAAGGGCTTGGTGTCCAGAACCATCTGGGTTCCCTTGTAGAAGACCACCGTCTGCACCCGCATGGTCCCGTCATCGAGCTTGCCCGACGGCTGCGACAGGAAGATTCCGCGCGAGTTGAGAGGCCCCTTCACGATGTCCAGAACCGCGTCGAGGGTTGCGTACTTGTACTTCTGGTATCCCTTCTGGCCCTCGCGGGACTTCTTCGGGTTGGGCATCTCCTTCTGTGCCTCGGACAGAAGCTCCATCAGCTCGGCGGCAAGGCTCTCTGGGGTCTGCGTCTCCGCCATTACCACTCCTCCTCTTCCTTGTCCGCGCACTCGGTGGTGAGGCTGGGATCTTGTCCTTGAGCCGCTTGTTCTCCTGCTCGACCTTGTACTTCTCGTTCTTGAGCTCCGAGAGCTCGGCGCCGTGCTTGGCCCTGAAGCCGACGAGCTCGCGGTACTCGGCCAGCGTGATTTGCACGGTGGTCTCGTTCTCGACCACGTAGTCGTTGTTGTTCATGTAGGGCTTGCTCTTCTCCTCGGCCATCTACTCCACCTCCCCGTCGAGCATCGCGATAGCGTCCATGCTCTGGAGGCGCGGGCCGAAGGCGCGCAGAACGTCCTCGGGCTTGCACCCGCGCACCGCCGCCGTCTTGGCGGCCTTGGGGTTCCACCCCGCCCACTCAACGACCTCGCCGGTGGGCTTGTAGACTACCTGCCCGCCAATGAGGTCGAACTGGTTCTCCCAGCCCTTCGCCGGCAGTCTCCTGCACGAGGCCGACCTGGCGCAGGAACTCCAGCGCGGCGTCCATCTGCTCGCGGTAGATGTAGGGCGCAGCCTTGGAGTAGCTGATGCCCACCTCGCCAACCTTCTCGCCGCCGACGAGGATGGCCTTGCGGTCAGTGCCGTCCTCGGCGTAGCTGTCCATGATCTCGGCGCGAGCCTCGTCCTTGGCGTCCTCGAGGGCCGGCTTCACGCGCTTGTCCAGAGCGGCCAGGAACGCCAGCCTCTCGTCCTTCGTGATTTCCATGGTTAGTCCTCCTCCGTGTATGCGTTGACATCGAACATCTCGTTCTGCGCGGGCTCTATCGACAGGAACACGCTCTGCCCCGTGAGCCTCGACAGCTCCGGCAGCAGCCCAACGCTCTCGGTGCTCAGGCTGAAGACCATCTGCGTGCCCCGCAGGGTCACCGTCATCTTCGAGAACACCGCCTTGCAGTCAGCAACGAGCGACATGGCTCTCACCCTCCTCGTTTGCGGCCGGCGGCTGCCAGTCGCTCATCGGTTGCCTTCTCCGGGTGCCATCCTTCTTCTCCTCAATCAGGTGGTAGGCGATGCCCCCGGAACCTTCTCCGCCATGATCGGGAGCGCCCCGACCGACGTTGCGTAGTCGTAGAGCTCGTTCCATTCGCCGACTCCTATGAGGCCGCCGAGCTTGCACTGGATGAACACGAGCGAGCCCTTGGCGAAGCAGTAGATGTCGGCGGGTGACTTCGATGCTGGGGAGCGGACGGCCAGATAGCCCTTCCCTGCATGTCCTTCATCACCGCGTACTCGAAGTCGCGGCCCCGACGGTACTTGCTTGTCTTCGGGTGCTTCGCCGCCACCACCTCCTCGTACTCCTCGGGGAAGTTCCTGCGCATGCAATCGATGAAGTGCTGTATGTCGTAGTGCCTCCGGCGGCAGAACTCCGTGACGCCGAGCCTCTGGCGCTTGAACCCGTCCCAGATGCCCTGCACCGCCTCCCTTGGCATGTCCTCCCACACTCGCAGGTATCGGCGTTTGCAGTTCTTGTCGGTGAGTCCCAGTGCGCCCGCCTTGCGGCAGATGAACTGCTTCGTGCGCCCCATCTCGTCGGCGAGAACCTGCAAGGCCCCGGCGTCGCGGTACGGAACGTATCTCTCGGCCAGATACTCCTCGTCCTCCTTGGTGAACAGGTTCTGGCTCGTGTCGATTCCCATCCTCTTGAGGCGCTCGTGCACCGACTGGCCGCACATGCCGAACTCGGCCGCAACCTTCCAGATGTTGCCGAGCCTCCCGTAGGCCTCGCGGAGCTGATCGTCCGTGGCCTTCTTCCGATAGCTCATCGGAGCACCGCCGTGGTGTACTGGTCCGCGTCGCTTCTGGCAACGCGCATGCGGATCTCGGGGTCTTGCTCCATGGCGATGCGCGCGAGGTACGGCGCGAAATGGTTGGGCATCTCGGTGCCGTAGGCGATGCGCATGCCGTAGAGGGCGCGGTTGGGCGATGCCTTGCCGTCGTGGGTGCGCTTGCACTCCTGCCGCGCGTTCCGCAGGTACCACGCCCACTCGTCGGGGTGCGCCTCGACCCATGCGCGGGCGTCGGCCATGCGCTGCTCGCCCTTGGGGTCTAGGCCCGGCAGCGCGCTCTGGTTGCTGGGTGCCTCCATCCTCCTCATGCGACCATCCCCATCGCCGTGGCCACGGCCGCGTCCATCGTGGGGATGACCCACGCCCACAGGATCAGGCCGAAGACGAGAGCCGAGGCGATGAAGCCGATGGCGATGCCGCACTTGAGGGCCTGCATCTGCACGTCGTACTCGTTGACGGCTTGGCGGCGCCGCGGTACGCTTCGGGTGGCCGCAAGGCTGTGGGCGCTCGTGCTGTGGTAGGTGGGGGCGCCCTTTGCTGTGTGGTGGTTCATGTGATTTCCTTCCATTTCCGCTGGTAGATGGCCAACTTTCATCTACTTGTCACGTTTTCTCAGCTTTTTCTTGGCGCGATGCTTGCGGGCGTAGAGCCTCTGGCGCTCGCGGTCCTCGCGCTCCTTCCGCCTCACCTCCTCCTCAAGCTCCCGCACCTCTTCGGCGATGCGCTCGCGTCGCGCCTCCTTGGTGCAGTTGGCGCACCAGCCGGTCACCGTTGACAGCGGCCTGAAGGTGACCATCCCGCACCGCGGGCAGCGCCAGCGCTTCCGCAGGCTGATGCCGTAGCGGCTCGCCTGAACCTCCACGGCCGTTCTGGAGCACCCGAGCGCCTCGGCGATGGCCTCCGCGCCCTCGTTCGCGTGCTCCTCGAGGTAGCGGAGCTTGTACGTTGTCCAGTACATCGCTACCTCTTCTCCGGCTTCCCGAGCCACTTCCAGAGGCGGATGCGCCTAATCAGGTCTGCTGCTAGCTGGCGCTCGCAGAACTGCGCGTGAACGCGCTGCGGGGTGTCGCAGAGGCGAACGATGTCAGTGCACATACCGCCCCCTCATCCCGATTCCGAAGCCGAAGGTGAACACCGAGGCAAGCCAGAAGAGCACCCATATGGGGCTGAGCGGCGATGCGATGAGCAGGGATGCCGCCATCCCGACTGCGCCGCAGGCGATGGGATACGTCGATGCCTTCATGCGCTCCTCCCCTCGGATCAGAACCCGCACAGGTCGTTCGGCGTCACGCCGAGGGCCTTGGCGAGCTTCATCGTGGTCTCAAGCAGCGGTGCCGCCGTTCCGGCCTCGTAGGTCGCGATAGCTGCCTCCGACACGCCGGCCGCCTCGGCGAGGTCGGCCTGGCTTCGCATGCCCGCCCTGATCCGGGCGACCTTGATGTTCAGGCCCACCTGCTTCTTGAACTTGTCGACGTCCAACACAATCACCTCCGTTTGGTCAATGAGCCATCAATAAGCAGGTGACGAATGTCAACTGCTTCCCTAGACTCATGGGGTTCCCTTTACGAGTCTTTAGGTGACGAATGGAATCCGATCTCATGGGGTTCCCTATGAGTCTTTAGGTACGGAATCCGTACCTTGCTAGATAGTAGCACCGATTTCATACTTTTCAATACAGAAGTACGAATTTCGGACATTTGATTGGGCTTATTGGCTATCATGTACGTGAGGAGGTACAGCTGATGAATCTTCAACTGAAGCAACTCCGCAAGCAAAACGGCAATTTGACACAGGAGCAACTGCACAGGCACTTGGAACAACCAAGCGCGTTGTTGGCTCTTGGGAGCGCGGAGAGACGCAGATAACGCTCGAAGATACAATCGAGGTCTGCCGGGTGCTCAACTGCACCCCAAACGATCTTTGCGGATGGTACATCGACAACCCGCAGGACGCGCCGGTAGCCAAGGCGGACGCTCGCGCCGGTTTGTCGCGTGACGAGACCGCGCTCATCTCCGACTACAGGTCGTGCACTCCGGAGAGAAAGCGCTGGGTCGCCGACGCCGCACGCGACCAGCAGAGGCTTTCGCAGGAGCAAGACGGGCTGGCATGTCGTACGCGGAGGCCGTATAGGAGATAGGAAGGACTGACCATGGGGCTGTTTGACAGGGCAAAGGAACTGGCAGGAAGCGCAGCGAACATCGCCTCGGACGCGGCGGTTCAGAAGGCAGAGGAGATGAGGCAGGCATCCATCGAGAGACGCGAAGAGCGCGCAGCCATGAAGCAGGCTGCGAAGGACGAGGCGCGAGCGTTCGGAAAGCGCATCATGACGGTTGACGGAGAGGAAAAGGGTATCGGCGATTACGCTTTATCGGCGAGGGCGGTATCGAGTTTGCGAGCAAGCGACGAAGATCTCCAGCCGGGAAAGCATCTGTTTGCAGATATCAACTCGGTTGCAATAGAAGACGCGGAAGAGTTGCAGCAAAGAGTCACCGTAACTCGCCTGCTTCTTGTCGGCGTATTCGCATTCGCGTTGAAGAAAAAAGAAGGGCGGAACGAAGTTCATCACGGTCGAGGGCGATGACTACCGTGGCCCATCGAAATCGGCAGGAAGAACGTGAAGGACGCCCAGAAGTTCGTCATGAAGGCGCGGGCGTTGATGAAGTCCTCCAAGTAGAGAGAAATGAAAGCGCCCCGGTGCGTCCGCCAAGACACATCACCGGGGCAACAGTCGCTCCTAGAAAGGAGACGGATAGATTATGGCACATGGGACGGCGGTTCTCTACGCCCGCTATTCCTCGGACAAGCAGCGCGAGGCGTCCATCGATGACCAGCTGAGGGTCTGCCGGGACTACTGCAAGGCCGAGGGCATAGAGGTCGTGGCCGAGTACAAGGATTACGCGCTCTCGGGAAAGACCGACCACCGGCCGGAGTTCAGGCGCATGATAGCCAACGCCCCGGAGACCGACTACGTCGTGGTCTACATGTTCGACCGCTTCTCGCGCGACCGCTACGATTCGGCCACGTACAAGAAGATGCTCCGCGAGTGCGGCGTGCGCGTCCTCTGCGCATCCGAGAAGGTCGAGGACACGCCGGAGGGCGGGTTGCAGGAGGGCATGCTGGAACTGCTCTCTGAGTACTACGTGAGCGATTTGGCGCGCAAGGTGCGCCGTGGCATGGAGGGCAACGCCCTGAAGGCCAAGGACAACGGGTACCGCATATTCGGCTACTCCACAGACCCGGAGACGCGGTGCTACGTGGTGAACGAGGCCGAGGCGAACGCGGTGCGCGAGATGTTCTCCATGCACATCGCCGGCAACAGCGTGAACTCCATAGCCCGCGAGATGGCGAGCCGGGGGTGGACTACCACCACGGGCAAGCCCGTCGATTACAACTGGGCGTGGCGCGTCCTGAACCGCAAGGCGTACACCGGCCTCTACTCATGGGGCGGCATCGAGGTTCCGGGCGGAATGCCCCAGATCATCGATGAGGTCACGTTCGCCCGCTCGCAGGCCGTGGTACCCAGGAAGCACCGCAAGGACGAGAACTGGGACGTGTACCGGCTCACGGGCAAGCTCTTCTGCGGCCTCTGCGGAAAGCCCATGCACGGCACGGCAGGAACGGGGAAGAAGGGCAAGCGGTACCACTACTACGCTTGCAGGGAGAGCGACGGGTGCAGGCGGCCGTGGGTACGCAGGGAGCTTCTGGAGGACTCCATAGCCGACGCCGTTCTGGAGACGTGCTCGGACGAGCGGCGCATGAGGATGCTCGCCAGGCGCATCGTGGAGGCGTACGTGGAGCCGGGCGAGGAGGAGGCAGAGATGGCCTCGATAGAGGCTCAGATAGCCTCCCTGGAGCGCGAGCAGCACAACATGACGCAGGCGGCCATGAAGGGCTTCGTGACGGACGAGATGGTTGCCCGCAACGACGAGATAAAGGCGCAGCTGAAGAACCTCCACAACCGACACGGAATCCTGGCCAGCCAGATGTGCGAGATCACCGAGGATGACATCGTGGGCTACATGATGCACGGCTTCAACCGCGATGACGAGGATTTCATCTTCGGGAGCATCGTGCGCGAGGCGTACCTGTTCGATGACTGCGTGCTCCTCGTGTTCAACTTCAGGGACGAGGTTGGAGACCTCACCGAGATTCGCGTCGCGCTCCAGGCACAAAAAAAGTGCGAACCCGGTGAGGGGTTCGCACTGTGTTCGCGTGGTGTACCGGGCGAAGAGTTTCCCGAACCCATCAGCCTACCCGGCGGGTTCGGCCTCATCATCCGCTACGCCGCGCCGCCTAAGCCTCCAGGCAGCGCCGAGACGATTCTACCACGGCTAGATGACGAGCTTCTGACCCGCGTAGATGAGGTTCGGGTTGCTGATGCCGTTCTTGGCCGCGATGGCCTGATAGGTTGTGCCGAACTTGGCGGCGATGCCGGAAAGCGTGTCGCCGCTCTTCACGGTGTAGGTGGTCTGCTTGCCCTTGCCGTTGATGATGTCCTGCGCCTCCTGGTACTTTCCGCCGCACGCCTCGATGACGGTCTGGCGAACCGGGTTGTTGCCGTACTTTCCGGCCTTGATCCACTCGGCGAGCGTGGACGAGGAGGCGTCGTGGGTGTCGTTGATGAAGCCCTGCACCTCGTCGTAGCGGCTGCCGCAGTAGTCCCTGCGTGCATCGCCGTTGATGTTGTTCGTGACGATGTGGTACACGAGGTCGAGCGTGGAGCCGGATGGCGTCACGCTCCCCAGAGCCATGAGCGGAAGAAGAACCGGAGCCGCCGCCGTCTGAAGCGTCTCCCCCGTCGCCGGAAGAAGCCGCTCCTTTGGGGTCGGCGTACTTGTCCCACGCCGACTCGTCGCCATAGAAGATGTCGCCGTCGAGATTGCCGTTGTAGCCGGAGAGACGAACCGAGCTGGAGAACTGCCAGGCGCAGATGGTTCCGTTCACGGAGTAGCTGGACGGAATGGCGTTGTTCTTCCCGTAGTTGATGTCCGTGATGCCGTTCTTCGGGTAGCCCGCAATCCAGCGGCCGCAGTTCTTGTTCACGGTTCCCTGGTTGAATCGCCATGGGTTCGCGTATACCCAAGGCCAGACGCCGGTGAGGTCGTGGATGCGCTCAACAAACTTGTTCACCCACGCGATGTCGTTGTCAACCTCCCAGTCGAGGACGGGAATCGCCTCGCCGAAGTAGTTCCTCGTGTTCTCATAGAAGAAGTCCGCCTCCGCAACCGGGTCGTTCTGGCGTGCGAAGTGATAGAAGCCGAGCTTCTTGCCGAGGCGCTTGGCCTCCTGATAGAACTTGTCGCACGACTTGTCAACGAACCCGATGCCCTCGGTGGCCTTCACTATGACGAAGCCGATGCTCCCGCTAACCGCGCTGAGGCTCATGCCTGCCTGCCAGTTGCTGATGTCAATGCCGTTCATGGACATGGCTAACCCCTTCCTATCGAGATGAAGTAGTTCCATGCGACGGCGCTAAACTCGTCGTACGTGAGGGAGAGGGCATACGCCTCGCATGGGTCGTGGATGGTGATGTGGCCGTAAAGGTTCTCGGTTATGAGAACTACGTGGCCTCCGTACTCGCGCCTTCCCTCGGTTAGGCTCCCTGACATGGTTCCGAACACCATCCGGCCGGAAGCGGACTCGTCAAGGGCGCGCTCAACGCTCTCGTAGAGCACCGTGTAATTGAGGGAGCTGTCCTGCCGGCACATCCACTCGCAGAATCCGGGCATGTAGTTCTGCCCAGCCTGGACGTAGTCGTTGCCCACGAGGTTGAGCAGCATGGGTGGGGTGCACGTCTCGCCGGACAGCCACTCCCACGCCATGGCGGCGCATGTCAGACCGCAACCGGATGTGGCGAGGTCGGCGTCAGCGTACGGAAGCCCGCCCCACCGCTCGTCCGTCTGCTTATACAGGGGACTTGCGGCTCGGCGGGCGTGTCGTACACGATCATCGGCTCAGGCTCGCCCACCAGCTCAGGCTCGGGCTGCGTCATCACGACGAGCGCGACGAACCCGGCAACGGCGGCGAGCGAGAGGGCTAGTCCGACGGCAGCTGCTTTGAGAGCGGGCTTGCGCCCGACTCCACCTCCGGAACGCCGGCGATGCTGGTGCACACGGACAGTACCATCATCGTTGCGGTGATACCGAGAATCTGCGGCCAGTCGAGCGACACGATGTTCACCATGTCCGAGCCGACGAGCGTGACGATGGCCTGAGCGCCGGTCTTGACGGCGCGAACAACTGCGGCCTTCGCCCACTTGATAATGCTTTCCTTGTCCATATCCGGACTCCTTTCTAACCTTCATCGCCCGCTCCTTGGCGACGGACGACGATTGCATGAACCTCATCGAGCTGCTTGGCCATGGTGCTCGTGGTGGTGTCGATGCGCCCGGCCGTGGTGTCGATTCGCTCAACGCGCCCGCCCATCTCGCGGCTCTTCTCCTTGCTGTCGGCGAGCTGCACGACGGCGGTGTTCACCGTCACGTTCAGAGCCTCGATGGCACGCGTGCCTTCCTCCTGCGCCGCGATCTGGCGCTGCGTGGTCTTGATACGCTCGCGCTCGCGGTCATCGAGGGCGGCGTCCGCCTTCTCCTGAACCTCGATGCGGTAGCGCTCTATCTCCAGCTTCTTCTCCTGGATGCCGGCGCGATGCGGGATGTACCACTTGACGATGACGAAGAGGACGGCCACGACCGTGAAGGCGAGGAGCGCGGCTATCGGCTCCGCAACTGCGGCGGCCTCGAACCCGCCGGCGAGCGATTCGCCGCTCATGCCTCCTCCGTGATGTCTTTCCAGATGTTCTCGCCCACGCCGACGATTCCAGGCTCCCAGACGTTTGCACCGTCGAAGGTGGACTCCCAGAGGCGGCCGTTGTGCCAAACCCTGTCGCCCTTCTTGTAGCCGTTGGTGGAGTCGGGCTGAACCCACTCCCCGATCTCCGTCCCCTCCTGGCCGGGGAGCACCTTCGCGTAGACGCTCGGAGCCTTGTCGGGCGTGTGGTCGGGCTGCGTCGTGTAGCTGCCGGGGTAGATGAGCTTGTAGAGGACGCCGTTATAGAGGAACTTCTCGCCCTCCACATAGGTGTGGGCGTTGCCGTCCCACTCCGGGAACAGGCCGTATCCCACGGTCGCAAGCTCCTCGGAAAGGGCAGGAGCCTGCATGCGATAGATTTCGAGCATGGAGCGAAGCCCCTGCTCCTCTTCTGCCGTGAACGCCATAGCGCACTCCTTTCGTTAGGGTGCGCACAGCGTATCGGCGGCGTGAGATTATGGGCGCTCGCCGAACAGCTCGAAGAACAGGCGGTCGAAGTCCCTAACCGTGTCGTGGGTGTTCATCACGAGCCTCGGCTTGCCCTTCCGTTTCTCGATTGAGCCGCGCCATGATATATATGATTGCCTCGCCTGATCCATGGTCATCCTTCCGTCCCTGACCATGGCGGCGTGCTTCTTCATCTTCCGGCGCTCGCGCGTTAGAGACTTCCGGCACGGGCGCACGACGATCCTGCCCGTCTCGGTGTACCGGAAGTGCTTCTTCAGGAACGTGAACCCGCGCGTGAGCTTCACTATCCTCGTCTTGCGCTCGTTGATGGTTATGCCGAGCCTTTCGCACTCCGCACGAACCTCGCGCAGCGCGCCCCTAAGCGTCTCCTTGTCCATGGCCACGGCATAGGTGTCGTCCATGTACCTGCCGGACGCCTCTATCCCGGGGGAGCCTTTCGAGGAGATGGTCTATGGGGCTTGGTATGGCCACGGCGAGAATCTGGTTCGGCTCGGAGCCTAGTCCGAGGCCGACATCGCCGGAGGCGTCAATCTGAAGGTCGATGAGATCGCGCACGCGCGGGTCATCGATGTTCTTGGCCACGAGAGCCTTGGCGGCGTCGTGGCTTATGCCCCCGAAGTAGTCAGAGAAGTCGATGAGGAGGATGTAGCCCTCCGTCCCGTGCCTCCTCTGGTGCTCCGCGAGCTGCCGCTTCAGCCTGATGAGGGCGTAGTCCGTCCCCCTGCCCTTCATATTCGCGGAGCATCCCGGCGTGAGGGTAGGCCACACCGCCGGCGCTAGAGCCTGGCGGCTGATGGACTTCTGGATTACGCGCTCGCTGAACCTCACCGACGTGATGTGCCGCAGCTTCCCGCGCTCCATGAGGTCGAACCTCACGAAACCGCACCGGATGTCCTTGCCGGCGAGCAGGTTCCTGTGAGCCTTCAGGACGTTGCGGAGCACGTGTGCCTCGTAGCGCTGGACGCTGGCCTTCCACCGCACCCCTCGCGCCCGACAGGCGCCGCCTCGTATAGGCTGTCGGTGCTCGCGATACTTTCTAGCGAGCCCCCCCCCGTTACGTTTTTGCCTGTTGGCGGCTCTCTTCTCATCGCGCCGCGCGCGCCTCGCGGCTCGGCGCTCCTCACTGTTCATGGTGGCACCCCGCACGGCCTTCCAATGGCGTTCGCAGGCCGCATAGGACGAGGCCATGAAACCGTGGTGAGCGCCGAAGCCCACGGCCATGCAAGCAGCGAACGGCTCGCCCAGCGGGGTGCGTCTTTACGGGCTTTCGCCCGAGCGTCGCCCCTTCCTTCCTCATGTGCTCGGCTCCCGGGGCTTCGCCCGGGAGGTCTGGCATAGAGCAATCCGACGCGGGGACACATCGACCCGTTCGTGGCCGTGTTGTTGCTGGCGTTGCCGTTCGCGTTGACGTTGCAGACGTTGGAAGACGACCCGCCATGGACGGAACGGAGCCACCAATTGACGCGGGAACTACTAAGGGGTGACGCTCGGCCATTTTAGCGCTTTCCTATCAGCTTCACGCCCTTGCGCGCGCCCTTCAGCAACTCTATCTCCCTGTCCAGCGCCTCGCTGATCTCGTCAAGGCGCGACACCGGCACGGGCAGACCCATGGCCAAAAGGCACTGCATGTCCTGGTAAAGCTGCTCGCAGTCGGCTATGGCCAACGTGAGGTGACGCTTCCTCAGCGTCACGGCGTCCTCGCTGTTCGGGTAGAACGCATCCGCCGTCACTATGTTGTAGACCATGCTCCTGGCCGTCTGCGCCATCGGCACCGCGAACGTGAACCGGTACGACTTAGGCACCGCGCTCGACGTAACGAGCCTCGTGATCCGAACCCGTATGTCTATCGCCGTGTTGTAGAACTCGAACTGGCTTATGTTCCTAAGCCGTACCGGCACTCCGCTCACGCAAAACTCCTTCCGAGCAGAAACAAGGGCGCGCGCACAAGGCACACGCCCTTATGGTAACAGGTACGGTTAGCTGCGCTAACCTAGGAGGAAGCCGACGCGGGGACACACCGACCCGTTCGTGGCCGCGGGGTAGCTGGCGTCGCCGTACGCGGAGACGCGGCAGACGCCGGAAGACGACCCGCCATGGACGGAACGGAGCCACCAATTGACGCGGGTTTCATCCTCGTAGTCCCCCTGGCGATGCGCCGAATCACGGAAGTAGTCCCACTGGCAATCGACACCGACGCTCCATCCCTTGGTTCCCCACACGCACTGGCCGTATACCTCGGTCTCGGAGAGCGAGAACACCTTGCCGATGTCGTTCCACTCCCACCCGGTGGAGTCCGTGATGGCACCGGAGGAGCTGTAGCGAAGCTCGGTGAGGACGCGCTGAACGAGGAGGTACTTAGAAAGCCCCTCGGGCAGGCAGCCCTCGAACAGGTTCTCCCACTTCTTCAGGTTCGAGGCGAGGTACGGGGCGCTCTCAGCGGCGGTACCCTGGTTGGTGTTCGTAGTGTTCCACTGGAGATGCCCGCCATCGGCATACCCGGTTACGCCTGAAGCGACCTCGATGGGACGCGATGCAACGAAGGCGATGTGGTGTCCCTTCATGTTGTCGCCGCAACGATAGTAGGGGTCGATGTGCGCCAGGATGAACCGGACGCTCTGCATCGTGGTGACGGCGCTCGCGCTCACGAGGGGAACGTCGATGTAGTCACCCACTCGGAGGCCGGAGAAGTCGGCATCCTGAACGCGGGCGTGAAGCGCGTCGTACACGTTCTCACCCGAGCCGATCTCGGCGGCGAGCACCGTTGCGAGGTCTTGTCCGGGGTACTTTCCCACGAGCGAGAGGCGGTTGTACTCTGCCGATTCCAGGGCGGCGGAGGCGCGCTCGCGCGCGGTCTCATCGATGATGCTGATGTCCGTCCCGTCGATTGTGAATGTCTTTGCGTCTGCCATTTCTCCTCCTATGCAAGAGTGATTGCCTGCGTTTCCTCGTTGTACTGGCACGTATTTGCGAGCATCACGCGCTCACCGTCGAACGAAGCCTTGCTGCTGGGCGCGTAAACCTTCTCGTCCAGGTAATAGAACTCGTCCCTGAGGTCGGCGATCATGGAACCCATCACGGTCTGCTGGTGCTTCAGCTCCTCAATCTGAGTGCAGCACGAGCCGCCATCGAACTTCCCCGCCGCCTGGGTCGCGGCGGCAGCCGCAGCGTTCGCGGACGCGGCAGCGCCCATGGCCGCGTCCGTGGCGGCCACCGATGCTGCGGAAAGCTCGTTGAGGAGGTTGTCAACGGGGACGGCGGCCATCATGCCGCACATCTCGCCGTTCATGCGGAAGTCGATGAGGTTGCCGAGCCAATCGACGCGCCCAAGGACAAGCTCCCACACGCTCTCGGTGCGCTCCGGCTCGAAGTCCGTGTTGTTCGTGACCTTGGCGTAGATCGCGCCGTCTCGGTATGTGGAGTCGAAGCGCCCGGCCACGATGATGTACGCGTACTCCCCCGTCGAGATGTCGTAGGAGTCGAGAACCTTCACGGCCTCCTCGTTGTCGATGAGGAGGCCGGAGGTAACTGCTGCGCCGGTTCCCACGTACCACGAGCCTCCGGAGATGGAGACGGCAAGCTCGTCGCCGAACCCGCCGCACACGCCGTCGGAGACGAGGTGGCGCATGACGCCGCGAAGGTCGCTCGCGTTGTACGGGCGGTCGTACACGGGAAGCCCGTCATCGCCCTCCGAAACCATGGAGTCCATCGGGTAGACGGTCTTTATCGATGTCGTGCTAAGAGCCACGCTATCTCCTTCCTATCAGCGCCCTCGCGATGCGCGAGAGCTGCTTCGTGCCGACGGTGGCCTCGACCGTATGGCCTTCGGCCTTCCACACCTCGCGAACCTCCTCTATGCGCTGCTCGGCCACGAGCGAGAGCGAGGGAAGCTCGGCCTCAACGAGGTCTCCTAAGTCCCACGTGTCAAGGTATCCGGCGCATGAGATTTTTCCGTCTATCGAGACGGCGGCCTGATGGTCGTAGGCTCTAAGCGCGCCGGCCGAGTCAACGAGCACTGCGGTAGGCTTCGCGTCCTGGTCGATGAGCGATGAAACGTCCTCGAACGCCCGAGCCTTCCACATCGCCCCGGCGTCGAAGCCCGGAACGCCGACGGTGCGGCTCACCGAAACCTCGTCGGATTGCCCCTCGTTCTTGGACGCGTGCGCGAGCACTTCCGAGCACATGCTGGAGTAGTCACCGCTGTACTCCATGGAGTCGGCGGTGCCGAGCGAGAGGGCGAACACGCACACGGCGTTGACCGTCTGCCCCCTCGTGCGGTCAACGCCGTCAACGAGGCTCACCACGAGATGCCCGGGGTCTTTGTCGCGGTCGTAGGATACGAGCGGGCGGCTCCCGGCGTCGAACGTGACAGCGTAGACGGACTCCATGCACGACTTCCCCTGCTCCGCGACGAGCGAGTAGGAGCTTCCGGTTGCGGAGCTGGTTCCGCTCCCCATGGAGAGAGCCGGGATGTCGCTCATGTGCCAGTTCGCGAGCGCTGACGTGACCGCCTGCCTCCAGTTCGCGCCCTTGGCGGTCGAGCCTCCCGCAGGGGCTACCCACCGCGCCCAAAGGCACTCGGCGAACCTTCCCGAGATTGAGCACGCGTTCCCGGACGAGTCCTCGGATGCGGTCACCTTCTCGATGACGCCAACCTCGTCGCGCTCGTCGGACGTGAGAAGGTAGCGCCCCGGCCACTCGCCGGGGAACGCGCACGCAAGCTCGGCGGCGAACTCCCCGCACGTCGAGAGCCGGCGCGTCCACTGGAGGTTCGAGTAGGGTACGTTGGCCGCCATGAGCGATATGGCACCCGATGGGTCAACCCTGTGGATGGAGACGATCATATGCAGGTGTACCTCTCGCGAATCGATGGGACTACGGAGAGTGCCGCGTCTCCGGACTCCGCGTACCACTCGACGTGGAAAGCGCCCACGGGGATGCCCGCCGCGAGCGTGGAGCCGCTGGATACCTTCGCGGACGCGTTCTCTCCGTTGAGGAGCACAGACGTAGGCCGCTTGGTGAAGTCGATGACGAGCGAATCCCCGTCCTGCATGGTGATGTCCATGCCCACGTTCACCACCGCAGCGCCGGATGCGTCGAGCACCCTGATGGAGGGCTTGACCACCTCGCCCGTCGTCCTAACGTCGAACCTCGGGTACGCGAGCGTATGGCCGTCGTTGCGCATGGAGATGCGGTTCTGGATCACGCCCACCACGAAGCCGGCGACGTGCCTCTCGTCCTTGATAGATGCGTCCGGCTTGGGCGCTACCCGCTCCAGGCACGAGACGAACGGGAACCCGCGACGCTTCGACGCCTCAACCACGTCGATGCTCTTCTCGTCCTCGCTCATGAAATACGGGTCGAGGCATAGGAGCGTCCAATCGAGCGTCTGGGTCTCCCCCTTCGTGAGCGGGAGCGAGAAGGCGTACTGCCTGCCCTCGCAGAATCGCTCGTGGCCGGCGTAGGCCACATGAACCTGATACGAGCGCCCGGGGATGAAGAACCTCTCCGCCTCGTCCCTCGCCTCGCCGCGCGAGAGGCGCATGAAGCGGGAGAGGGCGGAGATGGTTCGGTCAACCGTGCCGGTGCGCTCGGCGAGGAGGTACCCGCCGTCGTACTGCGCGTACTCCCCCGTCGATACCTCGTGGGTGAGTCCGTCGAAGCCCTCCAGGCCGTCCTTGGCCACAGACCAATAGGAGCCGTCTATGACGAAGGCCGGGTTGTCCTGGCCAAGGCCGTCGTCCCTCACGATCCTGATTGTCGGCTGCTTCAGCATGCGAGCCTCCTAGTAGCTGCCGGCGAAGCCGTAGCGCTCGTTGAGGCGCATCATCCGCGCAATCTCGTCCGGGCTTTCGGTCTTGCCGTAGAAGTTCATGGTCACCTCGCGCGTCATCGGCTCCTCGGCTCTCGGCTGCGCGACGGAAATGCTCTGCGTCGTGGTGAGCTGGGCGGACAAGCCCCTCTGCGCCACGCCGAGAACGGATTCGGTGGCCGCCGCGACCTTGCCGGCCTGGCTCCTGATGGAATCGGCGAAGTCCCCATGAGAGCCTTGCCTGAGAACGTCGTGTATCCATGGCCGCTGAAAGGCCCTCGCTTGGCGGGCGAGAACGGGAAGAGGCCACGGATGAAGCTGAGGCCGTCCTCGACCACGCCGGTGACGGCATCGAAGCCCGCGCTGATGCCCGACGCAAGGCCGTCGAGGATAGCCCTGCCCGAGTCAACGAGCCACTGCCCGGCACCGGAGAAGAAGCCTACGATCCTGTCCTTGATTCCCGTGACCGTGCTCACAACGGCGTCGATTCCGGCCGATGCGGCGCTCTTGATGCCGTTCCAGATGCTGGAGAACAGGGACTTGACGCTGTTCCACGCGCTGCTCCAGATGCTCTGGATGATTCCCAGCGCACCGGAAATGACGCTCTTGACGCCGTTCACGGCCGTGGACACGAGGCTCTTGATGCCGTTCCAGATGCTGGACGCCACCTGCTTCACGCCGTTCCACACCGCCGACCAGTCTCCGGAGATGGCACCGGTCACGGCGGTTATGATTCCCTGGATGACGCCGAGAACCGTCTGGATGACGGTGCTGATGGCGTTCCACACCGTGGTGACCACGCTCTGGATGACCGGCCACACCGCGTTCCAGATGGCCTGGATAACCGCGAGCGCCGCCTGAATCACCGTCTGAATCACCGTCATGGCGTTGGTCACGATGGTCTGGATGAGCGGCATATGCTCGTTTATGAACGCGAATATCTGCGTGAGGATGGGAATCACGAAGGACATGATCTGGGTGGCCACGTTCACCACGGTGGTGGCAATCGTGGCCAGAATCGGCGCTACCCCCTGGAGGAGCGTGCCGAGCTGCTGCACGAACGGCATGAGGAGCGGCGCGACCACGTTCACGAGGTTGCCCAGGGCGTCGGACACAGGCTGGAAGGCCGGGGCGAGGGTTCCCGAGACGAACCCGGCGAGCGTCTGGAACGCCGTCATCATCTGCGTCGTGTCGATGGGCGGGATCATGTTCGAGAGCGCCGTGAGCACGTTAGCCGCGAGCGTCTGCACGAGCGTGGCGGCCGGCATGAACTTCTGCCCGATGCTGGCCACGGACGTGCCGAGCGCATCCTGGCTCTGGTTGTAGGCGATGAGGTCTTTGTTGGCCTCCTGGTACTTCTCGCCCGCCTCTCCGTAGAGCGCGTTCATGGCGGAGAGAACGAGCTGCTGGCGCTCGCCCTCGTTCGAGCACGCGGCCAAGGCGGCGTTGAACGCGTCCTCCTTGGAAGCCCCCTGCGAGACGGCGGCGTTGAACGCGTCCGCCGCAGCCTTGTTCCCGCCGAGTGCCGCGCTCCACTGGTCGGACGAAGCGTTGACCCAGTTGAGCGCATCGGCGAAGGAGCCGGTCACGATGCCGCACTTAGACGTTTCGTTAGCAGCCTCGGCAAGACCCTCGATAGGCAGGCCGTCGCCGAACTGGGAGTATGCACCCGTGAGGCTGGTGGTCAGCTGTTCGAGCTGGGCTTGGTTGTCCCCGCACAGGGCGAACATGTTGCCGGCGGTCTCAACGGAGCGGTCTGTCTCGCCGAGCACGCCGATGAGACCATGGTAGGTGCTCGTCATGGCCTGCGTGCTCACGTTGTTTGCGTCTGCGGACGCGGACAGGCGGGACATGTAGGTTGCCGACTCCGCAGCCTGGCCGACCGCGCCGCCGATGGCGGCGAGGAGCGCGGCACCTCCGGCTGCGGCGGCCTTCGCTGCCGTCCCCATGGCCGACTTCACCGCGCTGGGTATCTGCTTCAGGCCGCTCTCGAAGCTGCTGGCCGCGTCCTTGGCCACCGCCTTCAGCTTCGGGGCAAGGTCTTTCACCGCCCCGGCGGCCGTGGAGGTCACCGGGGAGAGGACGGCCTTTGCCGTGTTCGCCACGGACTTCAGCGGCTGCGGTATGGCATCCGCCGCGCTCTTCATAACGGACTTGCCGGCGCTCTCGGCCTTGGAGAGGCCGGACTTCACCGCGCCGGTAACGCCGGAGAGCTTGGAGGACACGGAGCTTGTGATGGGCGAGAACGCGGCCGTGATGGAGCTTGCCGCGCCCTTCGCCGATGAGGTCAGCTTGTTGAACGTGCTGCTGTTCGAGAACGCCTGGGAGAGTCGCTTGCCGGACTCCTCGAAGGCAATGCCCATGTAGCCGGCCTGATCCTTGGCCTCGGATGCGAGCTGGCCGAGCGCGCTCTCGGACTTCGACGTTCCGAGCACCACGCCGGACGTGAGGCCGTTGCCGAACTCCTTCCCTGCGGACGAGCCGGCACCTGCGAACTCCTTGTCTATCGATGCCGCGAAGCCCTGCATGGAGGGCATGAGGGTGACGTATGCGGAGCCTACGTTAGCCATCGATTCCCTCCATTCCGAGCGCCTTGTCTATCTCTTCCTTCGCGGCGAGCGCCGCGTCCCTCTTCCGGTGCGCCTCAGCCCTCTGCCCGGGCGTCTGTATGGGCTGCGGCTTCGGCTTCGGGTGCTTCTTGTCGTACGTGAGCGACCAGACGAGGCTCCGAAGCTGGTACTCGATTTGCCAGAGGAGGTATTCGCCGGTCTCCCATTCGAGGGACGGTGCCTGCATCCTCGCCGTGCGCGAGTCCGCAGGGAGCTGAACCCAGAGCAGCGCCATCCTCGGAAGGTCGGGTACATCCCCCTCCAGCGGGAGGGGGATGCCGTAGTACTGCTGGAAGTCCGCTACTACTTCGCCCCGGTGCCTCTCGATGCACGAGACGAACCCGAGGAGTTTTTTGCCTTCGCCGCCTCGGTCGCGGCGTCGTTGAGCAGGTGAAGGTTCTCCAGGCCGCCAACGCGCTCGACGTACTCCTCGTCCTTGCCCATGTAGATGCGCTCCAGGGCGTGGAACATGCCGGCGGGGTTCTCCTCGGAGAAGGCGAGCTGCTTCACGGTGCGGTAGCTCGTGAGCTGGTCGGCATCGCAGAAGAAGTCGCCCTCGACGCCCTCAACCTTGAACTTGATCTGGTTCATCCGAGTCCCCTTCCCTACGCGGCGGCTTCGGTCTCGGTGGACTCGAAGTAGTCATAGCAGGTGTTGCCCTGCTCGTCGGTCAGGTACTTCATCGTGAGGGCGCGGGCGCAAAGCTCGCCGACGGCGATGGTGAGGTCGTCAAGCTCGCTGGACTGACCCTTTGGGAACGACCTTGCGCCAGCGGCGTCCGTTCTTCAGGAGGAGTTCGAGCACGTAGGCGCTCGTGGTGACGGAATCGCCGTTGTGCTTGACGGTGATGATGCCGTTGGCATCGGTGACGTTCTTCTCGCCGTACTGCACCTTCAGCGTCTCCGCCTTGATCTCGGCGAGGGTGAACTGGGCGCTCTCCACGCGGGAGGTCTGGGGGGAGTCCATGAGGTCGCCGTTCATGTCAACGATGTCATCGGAGTCGGTCTCCAGGCTCTCAACGTAGCCGTCCTCGGAGATGAAGCCGAGAACCTTGAAAGCGGGGTCGAGCGGGGTCTTGATGTCGGTGGGAAGCTCGGTGCCGACGGGGGCGCGGAAGATGTAGCCGCCCTTCACGCCCTTGGCGGAGCTAACGTTGTCGGTGTTGTTCGACGTTGCCACGGTCTTGGCCATGATCTCGTCCTTCCTATTCGCATACGGTCAGTTCGACGTTGGTCTGGTATCTCTCGTGGCCTGAGTCGGGGTCAGGCCACCGGTAGGAGCCGTTCGCCACGGCTCGGAACACGTTCGGCTCGTCCGCGATGTCCGGCGTCGCCTCCTCAACGAGGCGCGCTATCTCGGCGGCTCGCCTGCGGGTCTTTGCCCATGACTGGACGGCGAGTGAGGCGGTTCGCATGAACCGGTCTCCGGAGCCTCCGGTCATCTCGACAGAGATGAACTCGCTCGGGCGGCGCTTGGGAACCTCCAGAACGGCCTTGATGCCCGTCGCGTCCATGAGGCGCTGAGCGGCAACGCGCTCGATGTCCATCAGGAACCACCCCCGTCGATTTCCTTCTTCATCGCGTTCTCCTTCAGCTCGCGGAGCATCGCCCCGTGCGTGCCGGTTCCGACGATGTAGCCGCGAGCGAGCCGTCCCTTGACCGGCTTGACCACGTAGGGCGTTCCGATCTCGCCCGCCGGGCGCTCGTATCCCGCCGTGAGCCTGTTGGCGATTGCCTGGGCGGGCTTCCGTACGAGCGCCTGAACCTCGGGCGAGTCCATCACCGCCGCGTAGTCCTTGCGGCTCCATCGGAAGCTCCCGAAGCGCACCTTGCACCTGCACCTAGCCATCGGTTCGGGTCACCTCCGCCGTGAGGTTCCAATCGCCCGGGGTGTTCTCCGGCGTGTACCTCTGCGGGTCTCCCACGACCGAGTACTCGGTTCCGCGAACCTCCACGGTGCAGCCGCGAAGCTCGCCCTCGTAGGACTTCGGGAAGCAGAGCGTGAACGAGACGGTCACGCCCTCTGGGCGCGACGCGTCGAGGTCTGAGGTGGAGCCGGGCGCTACAACGACGTTGCCGACGGCCTCTCTCGTAACCTTCTCTCGAGGAAGGCTCCCCAAGCTCGTCGCGCTCGACCTCGCGCCGGATGACGGTGACCGTCTCGCCTTGGATGAGGTTCATTCGGCCTCACCCCGCTCCAGTGGATGGAGCGCGCGGCGCACCTGGGCGTTCAGGCCGAGCCTCTTCAGGTCGGTCTTGCCCAGGTACATCTCGCCGAGCGCGGAGCCGTAGGTGACGGAGGCCGTGTAGCCGCCCGCCCCCTGGCTGTACTGGGTAGCCCCCGCCATGGCGGCGGGGGCGCTGAGAACCCGGTTCACGAGCAGGCAGCAGACGGCGGTGGCGTTGCGGTCGAAGGCGGCGCAGACACCCTCCTGATAGGTGCCGTACACCTCCTCGAAGGCGGAGAGCATCTGGTCGGTGGCATCGGAGAGCAGCACCTTGCACCGCTCCTCGTCGCCCGGCTCCCCGTAGCGCTTCTTGTAGTCCTCGACCGTAGCGAACACCGTCTCCATGGCGCGCCCCCTAAGCCATCTGCCCGGCGGTCTTGACCTTGGACAGGTGGTCGTTGAGCTGCGCCTTGCACTCGTTGAGGAGCGCCACCACGGCATCGAACTCCGCCTTGGTGGGCGCATCGCCGGCCGCCTGGGCGGCGTCGGCCGAGGAGACGGCTGCGGTGTTGCTCGCCTTCTTCACGACGCCCGCCTTGCTGGTCGTGGCGTCGCTCGGGGCGGAGCCACCGCCGGTGAACGGCGTGCCGTCCTCATTGAACAGGGCAACGTCCATGGGGAGGAGCGGAGAGGCGTCCGCGCCCTCGTGGACGATGACCTTCTGCACGATCTTTGCCATCGCTCACGCCCCCTTACGCGGCGCTCTTCAGCACGGAGAAGGCGTCCTCGTCCAGAACCGCGTAGGCCAGAACGGCCTCGGTGCGGTAGGCCACCTGGTTGTAGCCCTTCAGGTCGTTGCCGGTGTTGTCCGGGTCGCCGTACTCGATGAGCTCGGAGGTGATGTCGCGCACCATGCCCCACTTGATGCACGAGAAGTCGCCCATGATGCCGAGCACCTTGGTGGGGGTGGTGGCGAGGCGGCCGTTCACGGTGCCGGAGGCGGCGGCGGGGATGCCGTCGAAGTTGCCGACGTTCAGGGACAGCGGAATCTCCGGGTAGAGGCGCATGCCGGTTGCGGGGACGCGCAGCTTGCGGAGGTCGCTGGCGAGCTTGCGGGAGAGCGCGAAGCCGTTGATGTCGTAGTCGATGAGGGCGTCCGTGAGGGAGTCGATGTCGGCCACGAGGTCATCGGTGGCGGTCACGGTGTTGGCACCGGCGGTGAGGGCGGTGTAGCCGGAGAGAGCGCCGCCCGTCTTGGGGTTCACGGCGTGATAGACGATGTAATCGAGCGCGCGGCCGAGCGCGGCGGCCTGGTCGGCGATGATGTTGGTCACGATCTCCAGCTGGTTGTCCTCGTCAGCCCAGCGCAGCTCGTCGCTCACGCGGGTGGTGGTCACGATCTTGGCGCGCTTGGCCACGATGGGCGTGGTGCTGATGTCGTAGGAACCCTTCTTGGCTCCCTCGGCAACGACTTCCGCCTCGGAGGTGGGGTTGAACACGAGATAGGTCTTGTCATCGAACTTCTGCGGCTCGCTCGGGGAGAGCGCGGCGATGGTCGAGGTGTCCTTGACCTTGTTGATGACGGTGGTGACGGCCTCGCGGGGGAGCGTCACCTTGGTGGTGTCGTTAGCCATTTCGGCCTCCTATTCCTTTCCGAGGAGCTGGCGGGTGAATCCGCGCAGCCCCGAATCGTCCTTGCCCTCGCCGTGGTCGAACTGACCTGGCTTATCGACCTTCGCGGCGGGCTTCTTCTTGAAATGGGTGAGCATCTTGTCGGCGAACGCCTCCATGGACTCCTTGTCATCGCCCACGATCAGCTCCACCGGGACGCCCTTCTTCTCGGCGACCTCGGCCGCGAGCTTCGCGCGCTGCTCGGCCTTCTCCTTCTCGTCCAGCCGCTTGGTGAGGTCTGCGATCTGCTCCTCGGCGGTCTTGCCCGCCTCGCGAGCCTTCTCCAGCTCGTCTGCCGCCGAACGGTTGGCCTTGGCCTGCTTCTCCCACTTGCGGGAGTGCGCCTTCTCCGCCTCGTAGAGCGCCTTGTAATCGGGTTCCTTGTCCTCGCCGTGCGGCTCGTTGTCACCCGCGCCCTCCGGGGGCTTAACCTCGTCTGCCATGTCGCCTCTCCTTCCCGCGCCGTGTGGCGCGCCCGGCTCGCCGTGCGGCTTGCCGAATTACGTCACTTAGATGCCGTGCGGCATCTCGCGGGAGATTGTCTTTGGTGCGTGAGATTTGGCAGATTTCCGAGGTATTGGGTATAATTGCGTCGAGGAGCGATTCCTACCCGGGTTCAGGTCACGGGTGTCTGGGCGCTCCTCATTCCTATTTCGGGCGCTTCATCCTCGTGAGCGTTCCGTCATCGCCCATTACCAGAACCTCATCGATGTACTCGTAGTCGCCCTTCTTGAACGTCTCGGCGACCCATTTGCAAACATCCTCGGCCGGTGCGTGGTTCTTGGTACAGGAGATGAGCAGCTTCGACGTTCCCTTGCCGCGAGCCTTCCAGAACTGCGTTCTCACCGTGTGCTCGCCGTTGTATCCCTCGGGAACCTTGAACTCCCACACGACCCCGCACAGACGTGCGTCGGCCGTTTTCACGCCCTTCTTGTTGACCTCTTTGATGAACTCGACAGCGAACCCGCTCTCGGCCAGCACTTCGGAAACGTCGCGCTCCTTCGGAAGGGGCTTCGCTCCGCGTTCCTTCGTGATCCCCGGAATCTTCCCGGTCGTGAACCACTCCGGGTCTCGCGTCTCTATCTCGTCGGAGACGCGCTTGTTCACGTAGGCATCGAACGCATCCCCGGCCTTGTTCCCGTGCTTTGCGATATAGCTGTCCCGGTACTCCTTTGGGAGCGCGTTCCACTCGGCACGTATGCCGTCGCGCCCGCCGAGGGTTGACAGGCACTCGTTGAACCTCCCGTACATCTGCTCGGGGTCGTAGCCACGCACGGTCGCCTCCCCGAAGCTGGGGACTACGCGGCAGTTGCACTTGCGGTGTGAATGGCTCGCCGCCGATTCGCTCGTGTACTGGAACCCGAAGCTGGCCAGCATCAGGCAGAACCCGCACGTCTCGCCAACGGGGACGCGGGCGTAGAGGGGCTTCGCCGGGTCTCGCCCTGCGTTGTAGGCAACGCACTGGTTTGCCGCGCGGCGCATCTCGGTGTCAACGCGGTCAAGCGCCTCGCGCCTGAACCGCTCAACGTCTCCGTCTGCGGCGAACTGCACGATCGCCCTTATCGCGCCCTCCGTCGCCTTCGGGTCTCGGCGGGAGTCAACCACGGCGCGGTACTTCCTGCGAACCATCTGCGCCTCGCGCGATGCGTCGTAGAACTCGGCGGCGCGCGCGGCCGATAGGTCTGTGTACGTTGACAGCAGGGCGTCGAGGACGGCGAACGCCGCCGTCCTGAGGTCGGCAACGTCCTCGCCATCCCACTCCGCTATCACCTTCCCGATGGCGATGCTAGCCTGGCGCTGCGCGGCCTCGGAGAGGGCGTTCACCTCTCGCGTCAGCTCGTCAAGCAGGCTGCTCGGTATCTCCACCGTCATCCTCCTTCGGTGCCAGCAGCGACATCACGGCGGCGCTCGCCTGAGCCTTCTTGTTGTCGCTCTCGATGCGCTGCATCTGCTCGTCCGTGAAGTCGAGCATTTCGAGCATCACGTCGGAGTTCGCGAGCTTGGGGATAGCCTGAACCTGCTTCAGCACCGCGTCGCTCTGGCTCACCACGGACGGGTAGGCCGGGGACATGAATCGGGGGTTGACGTTCCGGCCGGCGTCTCGCTCCGTCTCGTAATCCGTGCCGTGCTTGACGGCGAGAGCCATGTAGGCAACGTTCCGGAGGGCGTTGCCGTTGTCACGGTTGAGGTTCTTGGCGTCGATGACCAGAGGCTCCAGGGAAGCGGCGATGGCATCCGAGGAGCTGGGGTTGTCGTTGCTCACGCCGAAGAAGCTGACCGGCACGTTGGTGACGCTCGACATCTGGCACGCGAGGTTGCGGAAGTACTCGCTGAGGGGTGCCATTTGGAGCTGCGCGGACTGCCAGATGCTCGGGGAGTCCCCGTCGCTGTCCTTGGTCACCTCGTTGATTGCCCCCATGGACGCGTCGTACTTGTTCTCCTTGTTCGTGATGCGCTTGTCGGTGCCGAGGAGCCACATCTGAGGGAGCGTCGAGGACTCCGCCGCCACCTCCATGCGCGCACGCTGCCTGATCGCGTCGTCGGTGATGCTCATAACGGAGCGCGTGATGCGCGAGGAGCCGAACGGGCGCTCCAGGGTTGCTCCGTAGGGCATCGGCTCCATGAGGGGACGCCCCATGGAGTGCTCCCGGTACTCGGCCTCCCAATTGCCGTCCCTGCTGCGGAGCACGATCACCGCGTCCTTGGTGTAGACCTCGATGAGCGTGGGCTTGCGCGTGACCGCGCTGCCGGCCACGGCCTTGGACTCGGCCACCACGAGGCCGGCGCGGATGGCCTTCAGGGAATCGTCCCAGAGCGCAACGGAGGCGGTCGCCGGGTACGCGCTGATCACGGGCATACCGCCCTCGCCCTCGGATACCGTCCAGAAGCCGCAGCAGTGCTTCAGCTCGCAGATGAGGTTCTTGCGGTAAAGCGCCTCCATACAGTTGGCCGCGCATATCTCCCTAAGCTCGTCGGTGGTCGCGTCATCGTCGGTGGTGAACCCGTCGAACACGCTCCTGTCAGCCAGGGCGTGGACGGCCTTCTTCGGCCAGTCGATGCGCGGGTCAATCTTCCTCGCAAGGCTCTTCGGCATGGCGATGCCGAGATCTTTCACGCGCACGTGGCCGAGGTAGTACTTCTCGCGGAGGAGGTTGCGCGGGCGCTTCTTGCGCCACAGGTTCATCAGCTCGAATACCGTCTCCCTGTCCTCGGGTTCGAGGTTGGCGGCTGAGGAGACCCCGGCCGCGAGGTTCATGTCGATGTTCATCAGAAACTTGCCTCCTGTACTCTTTGCGGGTCTCTCCTCGTAGTTCGCGCCGCGTAGAGCGCGAGGGATGCCGATTCGATGGGCGCGGAGATGCTGTTCGCGCCGTCTCCGAAGCCCCAGCCGTCGTGGCCGATGTCGCGGCGCACCGACTTCATGGCGGACTCATCGAGGGCGGGCGAGGCGATGTGGCTGAGCGTCCCGGCGTTCACCTCGTCCCGGAGCATCGTGGCAGCGCTCTGCACCACGGCGGCGGAGCTTGGGATGATGGCCTTCTTCGGGAACCTGCCGTCATGGAGCCGCTGCACGAGGGCGGCCGCGCCGGTCTTTCCGTCGATGCAGACGGCCGCGATCTCGTCCTTGTTCCTGAGGAGCATGTCCGCTATGTTCGCCGTGCCGCCGCCCGCGCCCTGAACGTCGTAAAGCTCAACGTACGAGCCTCCACCCTTCACGGCGCGCGCCCATGAGATGGCCACCGTCCCGCCGTCCGCCGTGAACTTCACGCCGAACGCGAGCTTGCCTTCCGTGGTTCCCGCGTCGCGCTGGCACTCCAGCCATTTGGAGCCGTCTAGCGCCACGTTCTGCACGCCGCCCACCGGAGACCACCAGCCAAGGCGCTCGCGGGCGAACACATCGGGCTGCATCTGCTGGCACTCGCCCTCCACGGCGGAGATGTCGATGAGCGTCCCCAGGGAGGGGTTGCACTCGTACCACCTAGCGCGGTCGGTCTTGTCCCCTATCTCCGATGCAGCCCACTCGACCCACGCCATCTCGGAGCGCCCGTCGTGTACGGCGTCGTGGAGGTCGCGGAACACCGTCCCCTTGTTCTCCGGTGCCGGCGGCGTCCCGAGGTAGATGGTCTGCGGGTTGTGCTTCGCGCCGGCGGAGATGGCGGGGAGCGACGCCGCCTGCTGGCTGTTCGTGAGGTCTTGCGCCTCGTCGTAGATCAGAACGTCGTAGGTCTTTCCTCGCGCCAGGGAGTCGGTGCGCGTGGTGAAGCGGATGAGGCCGCCGTTGTTCAGGCGTATGGCCTGCTGGCCGTTCGTCTTGCGCACGGTTTTCAGGAGCGCGCCGAACACGAAATGCCGGGATTAATGGCGCTACGCCAGAAATACGCCGATCAGAAACCCTTGAAAGGCGCACGTATCACCGGCTCACTGCATATGACTATTCAGACGGCGGTGTTAATCGAAACATTAGTTGCGTTGGGAGC
>VOFD01002250.1_pt1 | contig 34434 bp, 57 predicted proteins | sample 5384101 | NCBI WGS metagenome assembly VOFD01 (sample SAMN12384723, study PRJNA508395) | human gut metagenome | isolation source: healthy gut C | host: Homo sapiens
GACGAAAAAGCAGGAGCAGCCTGCCTTCTCCCTGTCAGGGGCCGCTCGGTGACCCATGGCTGTGACCTCGACCTTCCACACCACTGGCGAAAGCCGGCAGCGGCCAGGTGTCCTACCGGTGGAGATCAAATAAAGCGGCGAGTACTATCGACGCTAACGACGGCCACCCAGGTGGGCAAGGTGCTGGTCTACGCCACCATGGATGACCGCCATCAGAGCCAAGTACAACCCGGTGGAGGTGACCATCCATCAGGCCCAGGCTTCACCATCCGGGCCCACAATAAGACGGCTGGTGGGAGACCGGGGTCCCTGCCCTGTCTTCCTACGACTATACGATTGGCCTGATCGGCCAGGATGGAGCCAAAGCGCCTGCCCTTTCGCCCATGGCGTTCCTCCCCGATATGTCCCGGGCGGGGACCCACCCCATTCAGATTCCGCGGTGGCGCTGGCGGGGGGAAACTACCGGCCCGACATTGCCTTATGTGTCGGGGACGCTGACCGTCAGGCGAGCTCCCCTGTATCCTTATTACCCTGCGCGCCCCGCTCAACGGGACGCCGACGGCGGATCTCCAGGCGGGCTGCGCCGGGGACCGTGGTGGTCTCACCGTCCGCCCGGCGGAGGGCTTCCGGCTGAAAGAGCTCACGGCCTCCGCCAACGGCGGGAAGGTCTCCCTGGGGGAGCGGGAGCCAGGGGACCTATATCTTCTCCATGCCCGACGGCGGGGTCACGGTTTCGGCCGTCTTTGAAGCCCTGGCCCCGGCGCTGCCCGCCATCCCCTTTACCGTGTGGGGGAGAAGGACTGGTTTTATGAGGATGTGGCTTACGTCTATGGCAAAGGGCCTCATGAACGGTACCGGGGTCAAGAGCTTCCAGCCCAACGCCCCCACCACCCGGGGGATGACCGTCACCATCCTCTACCGGCTGGAGGGGAGCCCCGCCGGGGGGGAACTGGTCCCCTTCACCGACGTGCCCCGGGGACGCCTACTATTCAGCCCCCATCGGCGGGAACAGGAGACCGGACGGAAAAGAAAAATTCTTTCAAGAAATTGAAAAAATTCCTTGACAAATCAAAAAAAGCCTGCTATAATAAGTTTTTGCTCTCAGCGAGTGAGCGGAAAACTGGAACCCAAATAGCGGAATTGTGTAAGGGTAGCACAGCAGACTCTGACTCTGTATGTGAGGGTTCGAATCCTCCTCCCGCTGCCATTTAACCAAAACACTTGATGCCATTGGCTTTTCGCCAACGGCATCAAGTGTTTTCTGGCCATTTTGCCCTCTGAATTTTACCGGTAACTCTGTAGATTTGAAAGACGGTTATAGAGCAGTCTACAGGATTCGAACCCCTCTACTTCTGCTTTTGACCATATAAGATCCTAACGCCCTTTTGAACTGAGAAAATTCAAAAAGGGCGCTGTTTTAACAGTAGAACCTTACACGTAAAACGGACACGAAACACGGGGAAAAAGCGGAATAATTCGACGGCGGTCAGACGCCCGATTCAGGCGGCCCACCTGCCCCATCTGGATCCCGGAGGCTTTCAGCTAACTGCGTAGCGTGTCGATGCAGACCCTCAGCTCTTTGGCCGCTGCCGGAGCCGCCAGAGGAGAAACCCATACACGAACCTACGAAGAAAAGAACTGTACGAATAAAAAAACGAAACGTCCCAAGGCCGATGAGGAAGCCTTGGGGACATTTTTCATTTAAAAAGGCCATCTATGAAATTAAACTCCGGCCCCGCTGTCGGTCCGATAACAATGACCGCCGGAGGCTGAACACCCGCCTCCCGGGTACGAGAGGCGATATCTGCCAGTGTCCCGCGAACGTCAGTGGGATGCGGTGCGTTACCCCCGGAGAGGACTGCGACGGGGACAGTCGGATCTTTTCCGGCGGAGATCAGGCAGTCCGCGATCTCCTCCAGCCTACTTAGGCCCATCAAGACCACAAGGGTCCCCGGGAGGTGGGCCAGACTATGAAAATAGTCGGGCAGAAGGTTGCTGGCGGCGGTGTGGGCGGTGACGATGTGAACCCCTGGCTCATGCCCCGATGGGTCACAGGGATTCCAGCCAGAGTCGGGATGGCAATGGCCGAGGAGACACCAGGAACGATTTCAAAAAGGGCACCCGGCCTGTTGGAGGGCCAGGGCTTCCTCACCGCCCCGTCCGAAGACGAAGGGATCGCCGCCCTTGAGACGGACGACAGTCATTCCTTCCTGTGCAAGAGAAATGAGGAGCATGTTAATCTCTCCTCCTGGTGTGCGCTGTGGCGGCCCTTTCGCTTGCCCATGGGATACTTTTCCGCCTGGAATGAGGCCTCCAAAAGAGCGGGATCAAGGAGTTCATCATAGACAACAGCGTCACAAGTTTTCAGAAGGTCTGTTCCCCGGACCGTGATCAGGTCTGCCGAGCCGCACCCGGCGCCCACTAAATAGACCCGGCCGATGTTTTTCTGTTTTCGTTCAGGATTATCGTGCTTTCCTCCGGCGTAAGAGGGTGCCCCGCTTCCAAGCGGGCGGCAAGCAGACTGGAGAGGGCAGTGGCCCGGGCCTGCTCTGTGGGGAGAAGGTCTTTTGCGGTTTCGCGAAGGGATTGCATCTCCTCTGCAGAATATTTTCCAGATCATCAGGAAGTAGCCTCTCGATCTGCTTCCGCAGCCAAGCTGCGGCGGTGGGGCTGGATCCTTCCGTGGTAACAGCGGCGCAGAGAGGACCACGCTTGACCAGGGCGGGGAAAAGAAAGGTACAGAGCGCCTTGTCATCCACCACATTCACCGGGAGACCCCGGTCGCGGCATAGAAGCGAGACCGTCTGATTCGTCTCCCGGTCATCGGAGGCGGCGATAACAAAAGCGGCTCCATCCAGTAGCTCAGGAGAAAATGGGCGGTAGGCTGCCGTCACCCCAGGAAGGGCCACCAACTCCGGTAAGATCTTCGGCGCAGCCACGGTGAGCAGAGGGGAAAAGGGCAATAGCTTTTCCGCCTTGCGCAGGGGCTACCGTCCCGCCGCCTACGATCAGGCCCGTTTTCCGCCGATGTCGGTGTAAAAGGGAAATATCCCATGGTCTTATCCTCCTTGCGTTTCTTCTCTTGGGGACAGGTAATAGTATCGCCAGCCGGCCTCCGTCTGGGTCCTTTGGAGCGTTACTCCCATGACCCGGTCCAGGGTCCCGCTGTCGTAGATTTCCTCCGGCGTACCCCACCGGAGCAGCTTGCCCGGAGAGAACGGCCACCTCATCGACCCAAGGGAGAGCCAGGCAGAGGTCGTGGAGGACAAGCACAACAGCCTTTCCCTCCTCCGCCAAGCGGCGGGCAGTGGTCATGACCTCCAGCTGATGGCGCACATCGAGATAGGTGGTGGGTTCGTCCATCAGAATAGTATCTGTGTCCTGGGCCAGAGCCATAGCCAGATAGACTTTTGCCGCTGTCCGCCGCTCAGCTCGGGGAGTGGAGCGGACGCCAGGGAAGCGGCGTCTGCCCAAATCAGTGCTTTTCCACAGCAGCGTAGTCTTCGCTGCGATAGCGCCGGGGGTAGACAGGTAGGGGAAGCGCCCGTGGAGGACCATCCGCCGGGCGGTAATATTGGGGACAGTTCGGGATTGGGGCAAATAGGCCACCTGTTGAGAAATCTGCTTGGGAGAGTATCCGGACAGCGGCTTACCATCCAGCAGTATTTTTCCGCCGGTCACGGGGAGCAGGCCGTTGGATACTCTCAGCAGGGTACTCTTTCCGCAGCCGTTGGGCCCCCAGGGGCCAGTATCTTTCCGGGGAGAAGGTGAGGGAGATGCCGTGAAGGACCTCCTGCCCGTGATAGCCTGCCCGGATGTCTTTCAATTCAATCATACCGCCGGCCTCCTCTCTGCCGCAGCAGCAGCCAGATGAAGAAGGGGCCACCGCCCAAAGAGAGCACAATGCCTACCGGGAGCTCATAGGGAGCGAAGAAGGCGGGCAGCGAGATCACAGACGGTGAGAAAAGCCGCTCCGCCCAGGGCGCAGGAGAGCAGAAGGGGAAAGCTGTCCTCCCCAATCAGCCGCCGGAAAATATGGGGAACGATCAGCCCCACAAAGCCGATGAGTCCGGCGAAGCTCACCGCCGCCCCAGCCAAGGCCGCCGCCAGGGCCAGGAGAAGGATCCGCCGGGATTTAGCGGGAAGCCCCAGACTCTGAGCCTGTTCGGCACCCAAGCGGAGAACGTCCAGGTCGTTGGCAAGAGACAGGATTGCGATGAGCGCAGCGAAGATAATAACCGCCGCCGGCCCAATGCGGGCCAGGGATAGGTTGGCCAGACCTCCGATGCGAAAATCGGAATAGCCGTTCAAAGCGTCAGGGACAAAGGTGACAACCGCGTCGATGCCGGCGCTGAAGATACTGGAAATAGCCACCCCGGCCAGCACCAGGGTGATCCTTGCCGCACCGGTCCGCTGGGCGATGAGAAGCACCAGCAGCACCCCAGCCAAGGCGCCGAAAAAGGCGGCCACCGGCGCCAGGATCATCGAGGCAGGAAGAAAGGCGCAGAGCAGGACCACCATCAGCCCCGCCCCGGAATTGACGCCGATGATATTGGGCGCGGCCAGAGGATTATCCATGACCCCTTGGATGACCGCGCCGGAGACTGCCAGAGCCGCCCCCGCCAGTAGACACCCGAAGGTACGGGGCACACGGGCCAAAAGGAGGATGTTCCGTGCGGTTCCCTCTTCTTTGCCAAAGAGAGCGGAAACCATTTCCCCCGGCGTGAGAGGGACGGAACCGAGACATAAGCTGGCCAGGACGCAGCCCCCGAGCAGCAAAACAAGAGCAGCAGCCAAATGGTGCCGCCCTTGCTTAGTTTGGATAGAGGATGTCCGCGAGCTGTTCATAGGCCTCCCCCAACGGGCGTTTGGTTTTAAATTGTAAAGCTGCTGATCCAGGATGTAGAACCGCCCCTCCTGCACCGCCCGCAGAGTCTGCCAGGCGGGGTTGGAGAGCAAGGCCTCCTCAAAGGTCGCCTGGGGCTTGGCGGAGTCTGTCCCCTGAAGTACCACGAAAATATAGTCGGGATCGGCGGCCATGATGGCTTCCAGACTCAGGTCCTCCAGCAGGGAGCTGCCGTCGGCTACGTTTACACAGCCCAAGTCGGCCAGCATCTCGCCTAAAACGCTGCCGTCGCTCCCTTTCACCTTGCAGCTGGAGGAGGAAGCGCGGATGTAAAGAACGGTGGGGAGGAGCCATCCTGCCGGGCGGCCTGTTCCTCCACAAGAGCCTGGATCTCGGTGCCGTACTGCTCGTAATTCTCCGGGCGGCCGGTGATTTGGGTGCAGATCTCCAGCATATGGAGGTATTCATCCAGACTCTGGACGTCAAAATAGGCTGTAGGGATGCCCGCGGAATCGAGGGTGTCCGTCAGATCCACATCCGCCTGGGTAGCGCCGCTGGCAATGATGAAGTCGGGCTCAGAGGCCAGCAGGATCTCTAAATTGGGCTCTTTCGAGGAGCCGATGTTGGCGACGTCTTCACCCAAGGCGAGCGCAAAAGAAGTCCAGGCATCGTCGGCCGTAGCGACCATGGTGTCTTGTCCACCGGCCAAACACCAGATATCGGCAAAACTGCCTATGAGTACGGCCACCCGCTCCGGCTGTTGGTCCAGGGCAACCTCCCGTCCCATGTCGTCGGTGAAGGTGAGAAAATGTTCTTCCACCGCTACATCATCCTGGGCGGGAGAGCAGCCGGCAAGAGGAAGGAACAGAAAAAGAAACGCCAAAATACAACCGCGAGAAAATCGCATGAATGATCCCCTTTCATAAAATGTCAGATGTTATAATGTTTTCCCCAAACCTCCTGACGGTAGGTTTGCAAATTATGTCCGGTGCGCTGGAGGAAGAGTTTTGCAAAATATTCTTTATCCTTATAGCCCAGACGGGTAGCCAAATCCTCCGGGCGGATATCGGTATGCTGAAGCAAATACTGTCCACGGAGGAGTTTGAGTGTAGTCATATACTCCCGGTAGGAAATGCCCAGCCCGCGCTGGAACCGGGTGCTCAAGGTGGAGCTGGTGATAAAGTAGCGCTCCGCCACCTCCTTCTGCTGGACATTCTCGTCGATGGAGTGAAGCAGGAAGGTAAACAATTCTTCCAACTTTGGATTTTTTTTGCGATGGGGAAGAGCTCCCGAATAGACTGACTTAGCCCATCCAGCTTTCGGAGGCAGAAACCCACCACCATGTCACTGTCCGATTCCCGGATGTAGTCCAGGGAGGAATACTCCTCCGGGTGGTGGTAGAGCCTGAGCCAGGGATAGGTCTGGAAGGTCTCGCTGATCACGGCCTCGTAAAACTCACGCCAGCGCAGGCTCCGGCGAACGGGATCCTCCTCAGTGATGAACTTATGGCCGGTCTCGAAGAAGCTCTCCTCCGCACCCTCCGCCCACAGGCGGCTGACGATAGCGCGGGCGGCCTCTCGAAAGGGAAGATCAGGATTTTCGCTGGCTCGAAGCTTTTCCAGAACCTGCTCGATATCTTCAGCGCGCAGGGGCCGCAGGAGATAGGCGGTGACACCATAAAGGATTCCCTGCTGGGCATAGGTGAAGGAGGGACAAGGCTGGTTAGGACCGCTGAGGCACATAGCCGTTCCTGCCGGCAGCGGCGGAGCAGCTCCAAGCTGTCCATGCCGGACAAATGGAGGTCAAGAAAGACCAGGTCAAAGGTTTCCCGCAGAAGGGCCTGATAGGTACCCCTGACCCTCCCGCAGGAAGGTCAGGCAGGCGGAGGAACGAAAACGCTCCCACACAGGATCGGGGACCTCGTCGATGGCCACCAGAATATTCCATTTTTTGCGTTCGATGTCCATTCAGATTCCTCCATCTTTGAAAATGACAGTCGTTTTATCTCAGGAGAAGCTGCTGGGTACCCTGCTGCTCCTGGTCCAGAAGCTGCCCGGCGGGGGAGCGTCCTGACAAGGACCTCCCGCTGTTGGGGGAGAGAGCAGGGACTTCGGCAGGAGGGTGATCAGCCCCGCGTCGTGAAGCAGCACGGCGGCGGTCACGGGATCATAGCCCTCCTCTACCACCATGGTGTGGCGGCCAAAGAGAATGATCTCCTTTTCCAGGGCACGGGCGGCCTCGGCGTCGGCGGTCGGGACCACATAGGAATCTGCCCTTTTTGGGCAGCCCGGCGGGCGGGAGTCACATCCTCCAGCCGTTGCTCCTCTGGCTGGTCAACTTTGCGGATGATGCCGCAGGCGCTGGTGGCGTTGGAGATGCGGTCAATGAGGATGAGTTCGCCCAAGGCCTTGTGCTTGATGAAGATATCCATGACTGCGGTCTGGGCCAGGACGATCTCGCATAGGGCCAGTTCGTTTTTCAAAAGAGTCTCAGCGGCATGGTGCTCACCGGTGTTTACATTGATGGTGTAGTGGATGAAGCGGACATGGCCAGGGATGAGTTGAGTGCCGATCTTCACAAAAACTCCCGGCCCGGCAGCAAAGGCTCGTCGTCCATCCACAGCAGGGCGGCGGCCAGGTGGTTGGTGACCACGGGGAGGTCCCCTTCACCAGCACGCAGCCTCGGGAGACGTCCATCTCCCGGTCCAGCTGAACGGTGACCGGCTGCCCCATAATGGCGCTGTCCGCGGGGCTGCCCGCCACGTAGAGGCTTTTCACATGGGCCTGTTCTCCGCTGGGCAGGGAGACAACCTCGTCGCCCACCGCCAGCTCTCCGGCCTCGATCTCTCCCTGGAAGCCCCGGAAAGTATGGTCCGGACGTGAGACCCGCTGAATAGGAAGATAGAAGCCCTTCTCCTGCCGACGGCTCTCCACATCCACGGTCTCCAAGTAGTCCAGCAGGACGGGGCCAGTGTACCAGGAGAGGTTGTCAGAGCGCTTGGTCACATTGTCCCCTTCAGTGGCGCATAGGGGGATGATCTGCACATTGATGAGGCCAAGCTCATTTTCCAGATCAAATATGAAATCGTTGATCTGCTCCACGATTTTGTCATAGACCGCCTGGCTATAGTTTGCCAGGTCCATTTTATTGACCGCAAAGACGAAGTGTCGGATGCCCATGAGGGCGCATATCCGGGCATGGCGGCGGGTCTGTACCAGAACGCCCTGAGTGGCATCCAGCAGGATGACCGCCAGTTGGGCAAAGGGAAGCCCCCACAGCCATGTTCCGGTGTACTCGTCATGGCCCGGGGTGTCGGCCACGATGAAGGAGCGGCGGTCGGTGGTAAAGTAGCGGTAGGCCACATCGATGGTGATGCCCTGTTCTCGTTCTGCCATCAAACCGTCCAAAAGGAGCGCGTAGTCGATCTGCCCACCCCGGGAGCCCACCTTGCTGTCCAGCTGGAGGGCCTTTTCCTGGTCGGCGTAGAGAAGCTTGGCGTCATAGAGGATGTGCCCAATGAGTGTGGATTTGCCGTCATCCACACTGCCGCAGGTAATAAATTTCAATAGCCCGTTGCTCATGATTAGAAATACCCCTCTCTTTTTACGCTTTTCCATGCTTGCTGCGCCGCCGTCGTGATCGATGACCCGACTGGTGCGCTCACTTTCTACGGCGCTGAGAGTCTCCTCGATGATTTGGTCAATGGTGACGGCTTCAGATTCCACGCCGCCGGTGAGAGGATAGCACCCCAAAGTGCGGAAGCGGACCTTTTTGGTCTCTACTTTTTCGCCGGGGCGGAGGTGAGAGAGGATGCGCTCGTCATCCACCATTATGAGATCACCATCCCGCTCGATCACCGGGCGCTCAGCGGCGAAGTACAGAGGAACGATGTCGATCTTCTCCCGGCGGATATACTCCCAGATGTCCTTCTCCGTCCAGTTGGAGATGGGGAAGACCCGGATGCTCTCTCCCTGGCGGATGCGGGTGTTGTAGAGTTTCCACATTTCCGGGCGTTGGTTCTTGGGATCCCAGGCCTGAGCGGCATTGCGGAAGGAGAAAATACGCTCTTTGGCCCGGCTCTTTTCCTCGTCCCGGCGTCCCCCGCCGAAGGCAGCAGTGAAGCCGTACTGAGAAAGGGCCTGCTTTTAAGGCGTTGGTCTTCATCACATCGGTGTAGGCCGAGCCGTGGTCAAAGGGGTTGATTCCCTGGCGTACGCCTTCCTGGTTGGTATAAGTGAGCATTTCAATGCCATATTTCTCCGCCACCTGATCCCGGAAGGAAATCATCTCGGAACTTCCAGGTTGTGTCAATATGCAGAAAGGGGAAGGGAGGCTTTTCGGGGTAAAATGCCTTGAGAGCCAAGTGGAGCATCACCGAGCTGTCCTTGCCGATGGAGTATAGCATCACCGGCTTTTCACACTCGGCGGCTACCTCCCGGATGATGTAGATGGCTTCGGCCTCCAGCTTATCCAAATGAGATAATTCTCGCATAGTGGGTATCTCCTTTAATATTGATTGGCGCTGCGGCTGTCTACGGTAATGGTGACGGGGCAACGCCGGGGATTCGATGATCCAATGGGAGAGGGGACCGTCCTTTTCCACGTGCATAACGCTCCCGCGCCCTCCAATATCCGCCCCTAGATAGAACTGGATCGCGCCGAAGGTACATTCCTTCAGGCAGGAGGTACAGCCCCAGCATTCCTCGGGGGCGCTTGATGTAGGCCCGCTTTTCCTTGTCCGGTTTGATGAGGTTTCCGGGACAGGCTTCCACGCACCTGCCGCACTTGTGGCAGGCATCAGCTTTCACGCGGATGCTCATAGCGTGACCTCCCTTCACCAGGCTGCGGAAGATGACCTCCACTTTGCCGTTATTTAATCTTGAATTGACGTACCGTTCGCTCCATGCGGGATCCTCCGCCGGGTGGTCAGTGTTCACCCCGAAGCCCGGCCAGCGGGTTTCCTTGCGTGCCAACAGGTGGGCGATGAGGACCCGGCAGACCACCAGCCTGTCTTTCAGTTCATAGATTTTGAGCAGACCGTCGGCGTCCTCCGCAGTCAGGGCCTCGGCTAGTTCGGCCAGGGAAACGATCTTCTCCTCTGCCAGCCTAAGCTGTCCCTCATTGTACCGGTAGCCAGAACGGATGCCGCCGGCGTAGTCGTCCATAACCTTCTGCATAGCCTCCTCCAGCGCGTCAGCGGTGAAGGCTGAAGTCTTCCCGGAAAGATGGCCCGCATAGGATGCCAAGATGGCGTTCTCCTGCACCGTGGCGTCGCTGGGAAGAGATAGTTCATCTAAATCAGTTAAAATGCTTTCCATGGCCAGCTTTCCCTCTGCCAGGGCACCGGTGACGAACTTTTTCGGCGCGCCTCCCGCCACATCTCCGGCGGCGTAGAGCCCTCTAAGGGTGGTTCTTCGCCCGGTGTCGATCCAGTAGCCGCTGCCGGTGTGACCGCCCACAACATAAGGTTCCGTCCCTTCGATCTCTACGTTCTGTTGGGAGGGCAGTTTGCCGCTTTCGATCCATTTCAAGGTTTGGCTGGGAGCCATGTTGAGGTAGGCCCGAAGAAGCTGCTGGTCCTGCTCGGGGTGATCCCCACAGTGCGCAAATAGCAAGGACCGCGTCCTTCGTGAGTCTCGTTGGCCACGCCGTAGGCACGGCCGGAAGTGGACAAGCCATAGCGGTCCTCGAAGATCTCACCCCTGGCGTTGATTTCCTTTGCCCCCACGCCCAGAGCAATGGTGCCGGTGGGCGCGATGGTATCTTTACACCGCTGAGCCACAAAGCGCATCTCAAAAGTGGTCATCTCTGCCCCGGCACGAATGCCAAGGGCATAGCCCGCGCCAGTATTGAAGGGGGGATACCACATCTTATGGCGGGAGAAACCGGCATTGTTAGGTCGGTACAGACCTGCCGCGCCGCCGGTGGCGCAGAGGACCGCGCGGCTGTGGAGGAAATAGACGGTGCCGTCATTCACGTCAAATCCCGCAGCACCCACCACGCAGCCTCCCTCAATGAGGTAGTCAGTGATGTTGATATGATTGATCACTGTGACGTTGGGCAGGGCATTCACCGCGTCAGCCAGAATGATTTTGATGTTCTCGCCGTTGATCTTAATGTTCTGTTTGCCCCGGGTAACGTATTCGCCGCTGGCATCCTTCAGAATGACGAGACCCAGTTCTTCCAATTTCCTGGCGGCCTCGTTGAATTCCCGGGCCATGGTGAGCACCAGATCATCGCGGATGAGTCCTGCCGCATCCCATCGAACGAACTCCAGATAGCTTTCCGGGCTCTGGCCCTTGGTGATATAGGCATTGATGGCATTGACGCCGGCGGCCAAGCACCCACTGCGGCGAATGTTGGCCTTTTCCACCAGGGTGACAGTCAGATTTGGATTTTTTCTGCGGCGATGATGGCGGCATAGCAACCCGACGTGCCGCCACCGATGATAAGGACATCGGATGACCTTCTTTGAATATCCAAGAGTCCCACTTCCTTTCTTCCTGCATTTGTACGCTCAGATGATAAGGCTCTCTCCCCGCAGGGATTCGTTGTTTTGCAGGGTGATTTGGTCCCCGTCGATGACATAGAGACGGTAGATAAAGACACTTACCTTTTCGCCGATTTCGATGGGCGGCGCTGTAATGCTTCGGTTAGCGGGGATGAGGGCGCCGTGGATGCGCACCAGAAGCTCGATACTGCTGCCCCGGAAGATGATGTCCTCTACCACGCCTTCCTCGGCGGAAGAGCTGAACTGCTGGCTTTCATCCAGCTTGAGCACACTGATAAACTCCGGCCGAAGAATGGCGATACTGTCCGGCCCGCCTGGCTGAAAAAAGCGGAAATCGTCGTAGTTCTTCACCGGAATGGAATTGCCGATGAATTGAGCCACAAAGGGAGTGGCAGGGGTTTGGTAGAGCTCCAGAGGAGACCCGGCCTGCTCTACTCGGCCCTGGTTGGTGACGATGATCTTGTCGGCCACCTCCACAGCTTCGTCTTGATCGTGGGTGACGAAAATACTGGTAATGCCGATTCGGTTGATCATCTCCCGCAGCCAAGTGCGCAGTTCCAGGCGGACCTTCGCGTCGATGGCGGCAAAAGGTTCATCCAGCAGCAGGAGCTGAGGATTAGGGGCCAAGGCTCTGGCGAAGGCTACCCGCTGACGCTGGCCGCCGGATAGCTGGCTGGGGTATCGCTTTTCCAGCCCATCGCAGCTAATGAGGGAGAGAAGTTCGTGGACCCGGTCGTCGATCTCAGCCTTACTTGCTTTCTTAACTCGCAGGCCAAAGGCGATGTTGTCGTAAACGGTCATATAGCGAAAGAGGGCATAGTTCTGAAAAACAAAGCCAATGCCCCGCTCACTGCCCGGGATATTGTTGACTACCTTGCCGTCGATGAGGATATCGCCGGAGTCGGGATGCTCCAGGCCGGCGATCATGCGCAGGATGGTGGTCTTCCCGCTGCCGCTGGGGCCCAAAAGAGCGGCCAGTTTGCCCCGAGGAATGGTGATGTTGATATCTTTGGAGGCGTGAAAGTCCCCAAAATGTTTCTCCACATGGCGCAGTTCCACGTAGTTTTCGGCAGTTTCTTGCATATTAACGCCTCCTTTACTTTAATGTGTCGCTGGGCTTGTTGCCCTTATACTCCAAAAAGCTGCGCAAAATCAGGATCAGGATGGCCATGATCACCAGGAGAGAGGAGACAGCAAACGCGCCGGTGAAATCATAGCCTTGGTAGAGCAGCTCGATATACAGCGGCATGGTGTTGGTCTTACCTCGCAAATGGCCGGAGAGGACGGACACCGCGCCGAACTCGCCCATGGCACGGGCAGTACACAAAACGATGCCGTAGAGCAGAGCCCATTTGATATGGGGAAGGTCACTTTGCGGAAAATGCGGAAGGTTCCAGCCCCCATGAGGGCGGCGGCTTCCTCCTCGTCGGTCCCCTGGGCGGTCAGGACGGGGATCAGTTCTCGGGAGATGAAGGGGAAGGTGACGAAAATGGTGGCCAGGACGACCCCGGGCACAGCGAAAATGATATCAATATCATGGGAGTGAAGAAATGGATAAAGGGAACTCTGCCGTCCGTAGAGCAGGACATAGATTAGCCGGCAATAATAGGAGAGACAGTCACCGGCAGGTCGATAAAGGTGGAAATGATTTTTTCCCTCGAAAGGAAAACTTGGTGATGCACCAGGCGGCGCAGACGCCAAAGATGGTATTGACCAAAACGGCAATGAGGGTCACCTCAATGGTCAGGGTCACGGCCTTTAGTGCGTAGGGAGTCAGTAATGGCTGCGAGGTATATGCTGATGCCCTCCCGAAAGCGGTGAAGATGATGTATACCAGGGGCAGAATGAGCATGACGCACAGAAACACCGCGCAAAGCACAATAAGGAAGATGGCAAAGGGGGCAGCTTTTGTTTTTCTTTCATATCAGTCCCTCCTTATGCGATGCCGCTGACCCGCTTGGAGACAACGCTTTGAATGATGGCATTGACCAACAGGATCAAAAAGGCAATGGCCAACATCACCAGGGCGATAGATGTGGCGCTGACGTAGTCATACTCCTGGAGCTCCGACATGATCAGCAAAGGGGTGATCTCCGTCTCATAGGGCGTGTTGCCCGCGATGAAGACCACACTGCCGTATTCGCCGATGCTGCGGGCAAAGGCCAGGGTAAAGCCGGAGAGCAGAGCAGGCAGAATCTCGGGGAAGATGACCTTCCAAAAGGTCCGGCGGCGGCTGGCCCCCAGAATGAGAGCGGCCTCCTCATACTGCCGGTCGAATTTTTCCAATACCGGTTGGACGCTGCGTACCACGAATGGGATGCCGATAAATACCAAGGCCACCGTGATGCCGATGCGGGTATAGGCGATATTGATGCCGAAGTGGGCAAAGAAAGCGCCCACCCAGCCGTTGGTGGTCGTCAGATGGGTCAGGGAGATACCCGCCACCGCCGTGGGCAGGGCAAAGGGCAGCTCGATGAGGCCGTCGATAAACCGCTTCCCCGGGAACTCATAGCGCACCAGGACCCCGGCCAGGATCAGGCCCATGAGCCCATTGATGACCGCCGCGATGATGGCGGTGAGAATACTGACATAGTAGCTGGCCAGAACCCGGGGCCGGGTGACGGTGGCGAAAAACTCCGCGGGTGTGATTTGAGCCGTGTAAACTACCAGGCTGGCCAGGGGGATAAGGACGATAAAGCTCAGGATCGCCATCATAATGCCGAAGGAAAGGCCAAAACCCGGAATGATGCTCTTTTTTCTGTTTTCGTCTGGATTTCGTATTATTTATGATTCCTTAGCAGGACAACGGACTTATTCTTCGTAAATGCTGTCAAACAGACCGCCGTCATAGAAGTGCTTTTCTTTGGCCGCGGTCCAGCCGCCGAAGTGGTCGATGTTGGTTAGCTCCACATCGTCGATGATCCATCTGCCGTCAGGGGATCTCCGTGATGACCTTGCTGTCGGTGTCAAAAACGAACTGGTCATATACGGACTGGGTAGAAGGACGGTAGTAGTTCTGGGCCTCCAAAGCCTGGGCCTCATCAGAGTAGAGGTAGTTCAGGTACTCAGTGGCCAACTCCCCGGGTGCCCCTGGTTGTCCACGACCTCATCCACCAGAGCCACAGTGGGCTGGCAGAGGATGGAGACGGAGGGATCACGATCTCATACTGCCGGGGTATTCATCCAAAGACAGGAAGGCTTCATTTTCCCAGGCCAACAGCACGTCGCCCTGACCGTTTTCCACGAAAGAGGTGGTGGAGCCCCGGGCGCCGGAGTCCAGGACCAGCACGTGGCTGTAGATGGTCCTCATGCTGTCCACGATGGCGCTTTCATCCAGACCCTGGAGTTCGAAGTAATACCAGGCCGCCAGATAGTTCCAGCAGGCGCCGCCAGAGGTCTTGGGATTGGGGGTGATGATACCCACGTCATCCCGCAGCAGGTCGTCCCAATCCTGGATGTCCTTGGGGTTCCCCGAGCGGACCAAAAAACAATGGAGGAGGTGTAAGGGGAGGAGTCCAGGGGAACTCGGAGGTGAAGCCTTCCTCAATGAGACCGGCGTCTGCCACCGCTTGAACGTCGCCCTCCAGAGCCAGGGTCACCACGTCAGCCTCCAAGCCATTGGCCACTTCCAGGGCCTGCTTGCCGGAGCCGCCGTGGGATTGGGTAACGGTCACTTCCTGGCCGGTGAGCTCCTGCCAATGGGCGGCAAAAAGTTCATTATAGTTGGCGTATAACTCGCGGGTGGGGTCATAGGAGACATTGGTGATCTCCAGGGGGCCGCTATAGGTGCCGTCGGTGTTTTCAGCGTCGGTATCTGCGGAACCGTCATCCGTGGAGCCGCAGCCGGCCAGCAGGGAAAGGGAGAGGACTAAGGTGAGCCCTAAAGCAGTCAGTTTTTTTTGAATTTCATGGAAAAGCTCCTCTTTTCTTTCTATTATTTTATATGTATGGTGGATTTGTTCAAAGGGGATACCAAAGATCGACAGCGTCAACATCGAAACTCCATTGGAAGGCACATTCGACGACGTACTCCTGTATGAAATTGCATCGACATGCCTCCGTTCTCTTAATTACCTATTTACATATAGGATTTATTGGTTTTGCTTTTTTGGTATGATACCAGTCCTTTTCCTGGAAGTCAACCCCAATGGGAAAAAAGCAAACTCATTCCCAAAAGTGTGAACTGAGTCCTATGAAAGAGGACAAAATTGAGAAAATTTTCCGTTGGTCAGAGTGGAATTAAAATTAAATTCGAAATAAACCCGCTGCGGCGTAAATTTTTCAAAAAAAGAATTCGCATTTTTCTGAATTAATTCTCGTATTTTTACCAGTTACGTGGGGAAAATTTTTTAATTTTCACGATTAAATTTGAAATCTCCCCAATTTCCTTGACAACGCCAACAAGCCCGTTCTATATTTTTTGAATCCGATCGGACAAATAGGAAATAAATACAAGGAGATTTGAAAATATGGAGAAAAACATTCAGAAAGCTTCGTTGCTGTCATTCCAATCATTCTCTTTATGTGCACTTTTTTCGGCGCCGGCATTTTCTGTGCCAGCATTGGCATTGACAAACCCTTTGCACAGTTCCCAGCGTCCATGGGCGCCTATATCGCGCTGATCTCCGCATTCATTCTTGTCAAGGGCACTCTTTCCGACAAATTTGATTGGATGCTTAAGAGTATTGCGCAGAACAATGTCTTCATTCCTGTAGTCGTGCTGGCGCTGGCCGGCGGCTTCTCTGCGGTGACCAAGGGTATCGGCGGTGTGGACGCTATCGTTGCTTTATGCCTGAAGTACGTTCCCACCTCTGTTGTCACTGCGGGCTTCTTCGTGGTCGGCAGTATCATCTCCCTGGCCAGCGGCAGCTCCGCCACCACGGTGGTGGCCATCGCTCCTGTTGCGTTGACTTTCGCCTCCTCCGCAGGCATTTCGCTGCCCCTGATGCTCGGTACCATTATGGGGTCCGCGATGTTCGGCAACAGCTGCAGCCCCGTTTCTGACTGCACCATCGTTTCCAATAGCATCATAGGGCTTGGCACCAAAAAGGGGCCCACAGATAAGCTGATGATCTCAGTTGACGATATACGCCGGACCGTATCTCTTGACCGTCATCCTGCTCTTTATCTTTGGCCGCTCCTCCGGGACCGCAGTTGGTCTTGAAACAGCCGCCGACGCGATCAACCTGCCGGCGATCATACCGTACATCCTGATTTTGATTCTGGCCTTTTCCGGCATCAATTTTGTGCTGACGCTGAGCGCCGGTATCTTCGTGGGCCTGGTGATCGGTGTGGCGCAGAGTACCTTTTGATCTTCTGAACGGCTTCCAGACGATTGCCAACGGTATGTACGGCATGGCCAATATGATCCTGCTGTTCATCTTCATGGGTGGCACTGTTGGCATCGTGGCTGCGGGCGGTGGCATCGAGTGGATCGTTGCCCACCTGACGAAGCTGATCAAGGGCCGCAAGTCCGCCGAGGCTGTGGTTTTGATCCTGAACGGTCTGCTGGTCTTCCTCGTGGGCAATGACACCATCCCCATGATGACACTGGGCAGTGTGATCAGGATATCGCCCATCGATACAAGCTCGACGCTCGCCGGGTCGCCGCGCTGATGCCCATCGGAACGGCCAGCATGGCGGTCATTGTCCCCTATACCGGCGCCTCTCTGACCGCGGCCAGCTATCTGAAACGAACACATTCAGCCTTTCTTTTGTGGAAGGCATCCCCTACGACTGGTTCGTCCTCCTGGTCCTTTTTCTTCACCGTGATCTCCATCTTCATTCCCTTTGCCAATAAGCGGTTTGAGAAGGATCCGTGGGATTATGAGGAGTGGATCATGTAATCTGAGGCCGAGTCGGCCTCAGATTACATGATCCGGATGTCTTCGCATCCTAAAAATTATGAATAGCTAAAACGATAAACGCGAAAAAGGAAAGGATACAATTATGGCCAATGAAATGCTTTCCCGTCGCATGGGGACAAGTACATTACAATCCCATCCGCGCTCTGCTCAACAAAGGTATCGGCGACGCGATCCCCCTGATTGCGGGCTATCCTGCTGTTGAGGCCTATGAGATGGATGTGTTGAAGGAGATCGCCGTTGAGACCATCGAGAAATACGGACACCTGTGCTTTGCCTATGGCAACACGCCCGGCTTGAATTCCCTGAAGCAGTCCATCGTGGACCACTATCTGAGCTACCGCGGCATGCCCGATGCTAACATCGAGAGAATGATTATCGTCACCGGATCTACCCAGTGCTTCGACATGACCAGCAAGGTCCTGTTGACTCCTGGCGATACGGTCCTGGTAGAGAATCCCACCTTTGTGGGCGCCATGTCCGCTTTCTCCATGTGCGAGCCAAACATCGTCGGAGTGGATTCTGATGATATCGGCATGAACCTGGAGGATCTGGAGGCGAAGATCATCCAATACCACCCCAAATTCGTCTATGTGATTCCCACCTTTGGCAATCCCTCCGGCAAAACCCTGCCCACCGAACGGCGTGAAAAATTGCCCAGCTGGCCGCCAAGTACAATGTCTACATCCTGGAGGATGATCCCCTACGGTGATATCCGCTTCTCCGGAGAGCGTCTTAAGCCGATCAAGGCCTATGATGTGGGCGACCGTGTTATCTATATCCAGAGCTTCTCCAAAAACTTTGTTCCCGGTCTGCGTACCGCCTTCGCTGTGGTTCCCAAGGACCTGTACGCATCCATGGTCTTTGCCAAGCAGACTACCGATATAATGACGCCTTCCTTCTGCCAGTATTTCCTCCAGAGCTACCTGGACAAGGACCTGCTGTGGCCCAACATCCTCCGCCTGTCCGCGTTCTACAAGACCCGCTGGGACACCTGCAAGGAGGCTTTGGACAAGTATCTGCCCAAGAGTGTGAAGTATGTGGACACCCAGGGAGGCTACTTTACCTGGCTGACGCTGCCTGATGGCGTTGACACCGAAGAGCTGTACTACAAGTGCATGGAGGAAGAAAACATCGCCTTCAACCCCGGCTACGGCTTCTATGTCAATGAGGAGTGCAAGAACAATATGCGCCTGTGCTTCTCCGCCTGCACAGAAGAAGAGCTGAGAGATGGCGTTAAGCGCCTGGGCTTGTTCCTGCAGCGGCATCTTCCCCAAATGATTCCCGGCTGAATGAAATGCCAAACAAACTACAACAAATCAAACAGGAGGAACAACTATGGCGGCAATTGAAATTGAGAAAAACGGCGTGCGTTTTATTGATGTGAACAAGCTTGAGGAGTACCCCGCGAATCCCGGGGGCACCATCACCCGCGTCTGCTTCCACTCTGACCACAACACCTTCTCTCCAGCTACTGTTAAGCCCGGCCATGTGGGCACCCCTGCACTCACATCCCCATGAACAGCTTCTGGTCTGCCTGGATCCCAATTTGAAAGTGATTTGCGGCGGCAAGACTTATCTGATGCAGCCGGGCCAGGTCTTGATTATCCCTCTTTTGTAGAGCACTCCGCCTACAACGAGACAGATAAACCTATCCGGATTTATGAGATCTTCTACCCTGTGCGGATGGCTTATGAGGCCAGCAAGCCCAATGTGAATTGTCTCTGATTTTCCCGACTCACTTTTAATTTTCCGGATCTAGTTTTCATTTTGCGCGTATACATTGCTTTTCCGGGGCAGGTCTGTTATCATCTATGTACTTTTCTACATACTGAAATAATAGGTTAAAGGAAGCGTGCATATGAAACCAAATACAGCGATTCTCCACGGGCCCAATTCCGTGGACCCAACCACAGGCTCTCCTCTGCCGCCTATTGCCCAGGTGTCCGCCTTTGCCCAGCCCAGTGCGGAGCAAATGGAGCGGGTGTTCCGTTCTCAGACTCCCGGCTTTGTCTATACGAGGCTGGCAAACCCCACAATCTCCGTCTTTGAGCAGCGGGTCGCCGCTTTGGAGGGCGGCTTTGGCGCGGTGGCCTGTGCCTCCGGCATGGCGGCTATTGCTATGGCCCTTCTGAATTTGCTGAAAACAGGGGATGAGATCGTCGCCACCTGTCAACTCTATGGCGGCACCCTCAACTTATTTCATAATCTTGAGCATTTTGGCATCACCATTCGGTTAGCCCCGGGCTGTCGGGTGGAGGACATCGAACCGGTGATTACGGAGAAGACCCGACTGATTTTCACCGAGACCATCGGCAACCCCGGCCTGAATGTGGCGGACATTGCCGCTCTGGCGGAGATGGCCCATCGGCATAACCTGCCACTTCTTGTGGACAACACCTCTGCCACCTCGGTGCTGGTTCAGCCCTTAAAGCTGGGGGGCAGATATCGTCATTCATTCTTCTTCTAAGTACATCAACGGCAGCGGCGACGCCATTAGCGGCGTCATCGTAGACGGCGGCAGGTTTTCCTGGGACCCGGCGCGCTGGCCGGTGTTGGCCCCCTTCTGTCAGCCGTCCAAGGCTGCCTTTACCAAACGCCTGCGACAGGACATCTGGCAGAATTTCGGCCCCTGTATTTCGCCCCAAAATGCTTATTTGAATGTGCTGGGGATCGAGACCATGAGTTTGCGGGTAGAGAAAGCCTGCCATAACGCCCTTGCACTGGCAAGGACGCTGGAACAGCTTCCCGGCATCTATGCGGTGAACTATCCCGGCCTGGAGAGCAGTTCTGTTCACAACCTTACCAAAGTGCAGATGAAGGACGGCATGGGCGGCGCCCTGCTGACCTTCCGGGCCGGCAGTAAGGAGCGGGCGTTTGCTATTATTAACCACTTGAAGTGTGCCTTTATTATCAGCAACATCGGCGACGTGCGTACCCTCGCCATTCACCCAGCCTCCAGCATTTTTATCCACTCATCGGTAGAGGAAATGGAGCGGACCGGGGTCTATGATGACCTCATCCGGGTGAGCGTGGGCATTGAGGATGCAGAGGATCTGGTGGAGGACTTCACCCAGGCTGTCGCTTCCCTGAAATCGCCGGAAGCAAAGGAGGAATGACTATGGCAATCGATTATGCAGCCCTCAAAGCCGGTGGCTTCATGCGGCAGAAGCAAAGCGATACCTTCTCCCTCCGCCTTCGGGTGGTGGGCGGTACCGTGACCACGGAACAGTTGGTGGCCATCAAGGGCGTGGCCGACAGGTTCGGTAAGGGCTACATCCACCTGACCTCTCGGCAGGGCATCGAGATCCCCTTTGTCAAATTAGAGGATATCGATGCGGTAAAAGAGTGCCCTGGCGGAGGGCGGCGTCTCGCCCGGCGTCTGCGGCCCCCGGTACGCACTGTTACCGCCTGCCAGGCCGGACGCTGCTGCCCCAGCGGGTGTATCGAGGCCCTGGATATCGCGGAAAAACTGGATGCCCGCTACTTCGGAAGACAACTGCCCCATAAGTTCAAGTTCGGCGTTACGGGCTGTCAGAACAACTGCCTCAAGGCCGAGGAGAACGACTTCGGTGTCAAGGGCGGCTTGGTCCCCACTTGGGATGACGAGGACTGCATCTTCTGCGGCGTGTGTGAAAAGGTCTGCCGCAGCCAGGCCATCAAGATTGAGGGGAGCAGATCCTTCTGGACCCGACCAAATGCAACTACTGCGGCCGCTGCGTCAAGTCCTGTCCCACAGACGCATGGAAAGGGAAGGCCGGCTACCTGGCTTCCTTCGGCGGGACCTTCGGCAACGATATCCGGCGAGGCAGCGAACTGCTCCCCATCATCACCGACGAGGACACCCTCTTTCGGGTGGCAGACGCGGCCATTGATTTCTTCGATGCGAACGGAAATGCCGGCGAACGATTTGCCAAGACCCTGGAGCGGGTCGGTTGGGATCAACTAAAAGAGAAAGTGGAGAAAGCATATTATGGCTGACTATCTAATTACTGATACCGTGGACATCACTGATGTGGTGTGCCCCGTGACCTTTGTAAAGGCGAAGGTCGCCCTGGAGGAGCTGGAGGACGGCGACGTGCTGGCCATCCATCTCAATGACGGCGAGCCGGTCCAGAACGTGCCCCAGGCGTGAAGGAGGAGGGCCATAAGATCCTCAAGCTCCTGAATAACAACGACGGCACCTATGACCTCATCGTGCGAAAGGTGGGCGGCTGATATGGCATCTCAGCTGAACGGAGAGACATTTGCTCCCTTTCTGGCAGCGAGCAAGCTGCCCGTGCTGGTGGATTTCTACCAGGACAGCTGCGTCCCCTGCCGCCGGGTAGCTCCACTCATTGCCAAGGCGGAGGGGGAGTATGATGGCAAGCTTGCCGTCGCCCGGGTGAACCTTACCCAAAACTGCGCTCTGGCCCAAAGTCAGGAGGTCGCCGCCGCTCCCACCCTGATCCTGTACCGGAACGGGCAGGAGATCGCCCGGCACCGAGGCGTCATCGACAAAAAACGGCCTGAAAGAATTTCTCTTTCAGGCCGTTTCAGAAGAATAAAGGAGGAGACTGAAATGAAGATCACTGTTGCAGGCGTCGTCAAAGACTACCCCGCCGGTACCACCGTGGAAGAACTGCTGGCTGCCGAGCAGGTGGAGATGCCCCAATATGCCACCGTGACCATCAACGATGACTTTGTAGAGACTGCCGACCGTACCTTCCGCCAGATTCAGGAGGGGGGACGTTGTGGAGTTCCTCTACTTCATGGGAGGGGTTGCTGATATGGCCTTTACCAATGAACAGCAGAGCGTTATTCCCGCCACATTATCCTTAAAAGAGGTGGGCGTGAAGGGGCAGAAAAAGCTCCTGAACGGCAAGGTCCTCATTATCGGCGCCGGCGGTCTGGGGGCGCCGGCTGCTTTGTATCTTGCGGCTGCCGGGGTTGGCACCATCGGCATTGCAGACGCCGATGTGGTGGACTTGTCCAACCTCCAGCGGCAGGTCATCCACACCACCTCTGACATTGGCAAGCCCAAGGTAGAATCTGCCAAAGGAAACCATGCGGGACATCAATCCCGATGTCAATGTCATCACCTACCATGACTTCATCGCTGCGGATAATATTCTGGATATCATTCAGGACTACGACTTCATCCTGGACGGCACGGATAATTTCCCCGCCAAGTTCCTTATCAACGATGCCTGTGTCATGGCCCAAAAGCCCTTCTGTCACGCGGGCATCATCCGCTTCCAGGGCCAGCTCATGACCTATGTCCCCAGGGAAGGACCCTGCTACCGCTGCGTATTCCATGAGCCGCCTCCCTAAGGACGCGGTGCCTACCTGCAAGCAGGCAGGGGAGTCATCGGTGCCATGGCAGGCGTCATTGGCTGTCTCCAGGCCATGGAGGCTATTAAGTATCTCACCGGTGCGGGAGAGCTGCTGACGGGATACCTGTTGACTTACGACGCCCTCAAGATGCAGTTCCGCAAGGTGAAGCTGCCCAAAGACGCCAACTGCGGAGTGTGCAGCGACCATCCCACCATTACCGAACTGATCGACTACGAGCAGACCGAGTGCGAGGGACCCCATGATTCGATTAAGCAGTAAGAACTATGAAAAAAATACTCGCCCACGCAAAGGCGGGTCTCCCAAACGAAGCCTGCGGTCTGCTGGGCGGGGTAGAGGGAGGACGGCGTTTTTGGAGATCCGGGCGGTCTATCTTCTTACCAATACCGACGCCTCCAACGGCATTTCACCATGAACCCCAGAGAGCAGCTGGCGGCGGTGAAGGATATGCGTGCCAAGGGTCTCAGGCCCCTGGGCAACTGGCACTCCCACCCGGAAAGCCCCTCCCGGCCCTCCGTGGAGGATATCCGCCTGGCCTACGATCCTGCGGCGGTCTATATGATCCCTCGTGGAGTCCAAATTTGCCCCCAACCTGAATGCTTTCGGATTCGGAACGGCGCCTATGAATGGGAGATTTTGAGTATTTATGATTGACCTTGCTATTATCGGCGCGGGACCCGCAGGTCTCACCGCCGCGATCTATGCCGCTCGGGCCGGGCTGGACTTTGTCCTTTTGGATCAGGACGGTTACGGTGGCGGACAGATCGTGGCCTCCCACGAGGTAGAAAACTACCCCGGTCTGGGTCGAATCTCCGGCGCGGACCTGGGGGATGCCTTTCGTGCCCAGGCGGAGGCCTTAGGTGCGGAGGTCCGATTCGCCGTAGTTCAGGGGATAAAGGACCTCGGCGCGTATAAAAACTCCTGATTGAAGACGAGGAGCCCATCCAAGCTCGGGCGGTTATCGCCGCCACCGGCGCCGTGCCAAGGGCATTAGGCGTCCCGGGAGAAGCCGCTTTCACCGGCCTTGGCGTTTCCTATTGCGCAACCTGTGACGGAGCCTTTTTTCAGGACAAGGACGTTCTGGTTGTGGGTGGTGGTGATACCGCGGTGGAGGATGCGCTGTATCTATCTTTCGTATGCCGCAGCGTGACCGTTGCCCTGCGCCGAAACGAGTTTCGCGGGGCCAAACGTAGGGTAGGGCTTTTAAAGACCCAAAAGAATGTGACCATCCGCTATGAGACTCACCTGACAGAGATCCAGGGCACCGGTCATGTGGAAGAAGTCATCTTGAATGGTCCTGAGGGGCCGGAAACGCTGCCTATGGACGGCGTCTTTCTGGCTGTGGGCGTCACCCCTGCGTCCCAATGGATGAGAGAACTGCCCCTAGCCATTTCCGAGGAGGGTTATGTCCTGGCCAGCGAAGATTGTGTCACGAATATTTCTGGCTTTTTTGTTGCTGGAGACCTGAGGAAAAAAGTCCCTGCGTCAAGTAGTGACTGCAGCCGCTGACGGTGCCAATGCGGTAGCTTCTGCTTTGGAATGGATGAGGCGGCAATAGACTATGGGTAAAAGGTATAATGCCGTCCAACCGAATGGATCTGTTTGGTCTCCAATGTCTACTGCCACAAGGGGGAATGACACGTTACTGTCGTAGGCGATACAATTTGTCGAATAATTTGCCCCGCAAAGACAATTTAGTCTTTGCGGGGGGTTTTTTCATGTCGGAGTATCGCAAAACGCAGTAGTATCAATTATTTGATAAAATCCCCTCGTATCTTGGCTTATTCCCCAAAAGGGGACATAAACTTGTTTATTTCCGCAGACAACACCTGACATGGGCTGCGAGGATAACGCACTTTTTGTTCTTCCCAGGATGCCGATCACCTCCGCTTCTGGAATTTGGATTTTCTAACGTTCAGAAGAACGGAGGGCTGCCAGATGGCAGTAGAAAAGATTTACTACATAAGGGTTTGTGGGGAACTTGAGCCCTTCCCTTAAAAACGGATACGAAACGCGGAAAAAAGCGGAATGATTCGGCGGCGGTCAGACGCCCGATTCAGGCGGCGGAAGCGCAAGCTTGGCTTCGAAGTGTGGGGAGATCCAGCCCAGGGCAGAATGCGGACGCACCGTGTTGTAGAAAGTCTCCAGATAGGCGAACACATCGTTTTGAGCAGCCGCGCGGATTGGATACTGCTTGAGGTGGATCAGTTCACACTTGAGGCAGCTGAAAAAAGTTTTCAGCCACGGCGTTGTCGTAGGGGTCTCCTTTGGGGGACATACGCTGGCGGATGCCGTACGCTTCCAGCCGTTCCCGGTGGACCCGATTGCGGGAGCAGCCGAATTCCGGCGTCAGCATGTGGTGTAGGCTGTCCAGCCCCATGGCGGGGTATTTTTCATGCAACTCTACCAGCCGCCGCCTCAGAGCCTGATTGCGCCGGCTCCGCTCCGAGGGCCCGCGGCCCAGCCAGGCGTAATACCCGCTGCGAGAGACCACCAATTCCCGGCATGCCTGCTCCACAGCGGCTCCCTCCGTCAATCCGGGTATGGGGGCAGTCTGCAAGCTATTCAGGTCCGCAAGGAACTGACCGATGAGTGGAATACCCGAGGTGTTTAGAAGGGCGTGGAGTATGCCATCCTCACAGATGAAATATCTCGGGCTTGGTCCGGAATGTCCACCAGGCAGGATAAGAACTTCAAAGGGCTGAAAAAGGAAAACCTCCGGGACAATATGTCCACACTGGAGCTGGTACTGAATATGCTGGCAGAGGCAACCACCACGGAGAGCTCCAGGCAGAGAGAGCCAGAGAACTTTGCTGAGAACATGGCAATCGCCCGTGAAGGCGGCGAGGTTGCCGGAATTGCACGGAAAGCCGCTGAGGAAAGAACCGGAATACCTGTGATCACATCCAAGAATGCCGCTCAGCTCAACCAGGTTGTTACCAACATTATAGAGGGCGTTGTTGATAATAATGACTTAAAAGAAGAATAATGCATCAATGCGGGATTGTTTTTGTGGAATCCAAGAAATCTATAGTGTTTGGGTTAGCCAAAAAGACCTTGAGATTTTCTCAAGGTCTTTTCTTCTGCCTAAATTGCTTCGCAACAGTTTGGGGCTCTGAAGGCGGTATTGCCCTCGGAGCCCCAGGCCGCAGAACCTCATAGTTTTTTATACTGCCGGTAGAACAGGACGGAGGTGGTGCTCACGGCCAGGAAGTCGGCCACGGCTCAGCCAAAAAGACGGCAAAGACCTTGTCGGCCAGGAAGTGGGGCAGAATGTAGATCAGGGGGGATCAGCAGGATGATCTTGCGCAGCACCGCCAGGAACAGCGAGGTCTTGGCGTTGCCCAGGGCGATGAAGGTCTGCTGGCAGGCCAGCTGGACCCCGTGCAGGAGGAGACCGCCATATAGACCCGCAGGGCCCAGCGGGTAAACCGGACCAGGGTGGGATCACTGGTAAAGATCCCGATGAAGACCTGAGGAAAGACCATCACCAGCAGCCAGAGTCCGCCGGCAAAGATCATGCAGCAGGCCAGCAGCAGCCGAAAGGCCTCCTTCACCCGGTCTGGGTTGCCTGCCCCGTAGTTAAACCCGATGATGGGCTGGGCGCCCTGGGACAGCCCCTGAAGGGGGAGGGCGGTAAACTGCATCACGCTGGCCAGGATGGTCATGGCGCCTACGGCGACGTCGCCCCGTAGGCCAGCAGGCTGGTGTTGAAGCAGACGCTGAGAATACTCTCGGTAAACTGCATGATAAAGGGGGCCACCCCAGGGCGATGCAGGGGAGGATGGTCCGCCGCCGCAGCCGGGTGTTTTTCAGCCCCAGATGCAGGGTGGCCTGCTTCCCCGTGAGGAAGCGGAGAATCCAGAGACAGGAGATCCCTTTGGGAGAGAATGGTGGCCAGGGCGGCCCCCCCGCACTCCCATGTGGAAGGCGAAGATGAACAAGGGGTCCAGCAGAATATTGCAGACGGCGCCGATGGTGACCGTGAGCATGCTGGTCTTGGCAAAGCCCTGCGCGTTGATAAAGGCGTTGAGCCCCAGGGCCAGCTGGACAAAAATGGTGCCCAGAGAGTACAGCCGCATATAGTCCCAGGCGTAAGAGATGGTGTTTTCACTGGCGCCGAAGAGGAGAAGCAGGTCCTCTCCAAACAGCTGGATGACGCCGGTGAGTAAAAGGGAGGTGATCACCAGCATGGCGGCGCAGTTCCCCAAAATCCGTTCCGCCTCTTGGTCGTCCCCCTTCCCCAGCATAATGGAGGCGGGGGGCGCCGCCCATGCTCACCAGGGCGGCAAAGGCGGAGATGGCCATAATGAGAGGCAGGGTGATTCCCACCCCGGTGAGGGCGCTGGGGCCGACGCCGGGGATGTTGCCGATGTACATGCGGTCCACCATGTTGTAAAGCAGGTTGATGAGCTGGGCCAGGATGGCGGGCAGGGCCAGCTGGAAGAGCAGGCGGCTGATGTTATCTCGCCCCAGATCAGCCCCTTGGGCGTGGGATAGGCGCAAAAGAAATCCCTCCGTTTTTTTCTCATTCGTAAGCTGAGTATACCACAAAAAAGGGCCGGCGGGAAAAGGACGAAGGATTGGGGCCTTGACAAGGGGGTGTCCAGTGTGATAGGATACTGCCCGGAAGGCCCTGCCGCCGGGTGGGGCGCACGCGTTTGTTCCTGTGTCGTTAGGCCATAGAAGACACGGGATCAGGCGCGTATTTTATTTGTTTGAAAAGGAGCGTGTTTGTCATGGCATGGATCTGCCTGTTGGCGGCGGGCTTGCTGGAGACGGTATGGGCCACCGCCATGAAGCTCTCAGAGGGATTTACGAAGGTGGGGTGGTCAGCCCTCACGGTGGTGGCCATGGGGGGCAGCGTGTACTTGCTGGCCCAGGCCATCAAGACCCTGCCCATGGGGACGGCCTATGCCATCTGGACGGGCATTGGGGCCCTGGGTGCGGTAATTCTGGGGATCATCGTCTTCAAGGAGCCCGCCACCGCCGCCCGGATCTTCTTCGCGGCGCTGCTGCTGGTGGGGATTGTGGGCCTGAAGGTGACGGCGAGCTGAAGGACGCGGGGTATCCCAAAGGGCTGCCCCCGGTGTTGTTCCGCTGAGGGGAGACAACGAGACACGGGGGCAAGGAAAGTGGTTTCGGATCAGTAAAAAGCAAGCCGCCGAACAGCGACTTGCTTTTATTGTGCACTTAATTGTGTTTCTCTGGCTTCTATCCGTTCTTACCAGCGGTTCCGGAAGGAATCGCTGATATTTTTTTCTCATTTTTCACCCTTACTATACCACAAAATCGCCCATTTTTCAAGTCTTGTCATGGCTGGCTCCTTGGTGTAGAAAGAGAGGGAGGTGATGGATCAGATGGACAGAATGGGAATGGAACCTGTTTTTAGACTGCCTCTTTCCCTGGGGGGAGAGAGCATCTCCCTGCCGCCGGCAGAGAACCGGGCCATGAGGGACACCCTCCGAAGCATCGGGGCTTCTGGCGGCGGTATGATCCCCGGTTTTTCGCCCAGGAGATTCCCTGCGACACAGACTATCAGCTGGCGCTGCCGGTTCCCCCGGCAGTTGGCGTCGGGGGGCAGGTAGAGCCGCACGACGTCGGCCTTCTTGTTGGCGACATGGTCCAGAAAGCCGGGGTCCTGGTGCGTGAAGCCGTTGTGGTCCTGCTGCCAGACGTTGGAGGAGAGGACGTAGTTCAAAGAGGCGATCTTCTGCCGCCAGGGCAGCTGGTTGCAGACCTTGAGCCACTTGGCGTGCTGGCTTAACATGGAGTCCACGATGCGGATGAAGGCCTCATAGCTGTTGAAGAAGCCGTGGCGGCCGGTGAGCAGGTAGCCCTCCAGCCAGCCCTCGCACATGTGCTCGGACAGCATGGAGTCCATCACGCGGCCGTCCCGGTCCAGGTACTCTCGTCCAGGTGCTCGTCGATGGGGTCCTCCCAACGGCGGCCGGTGACCTCAAAGACCGGATAAAGCCGGTTGGAGGCCGTCTCGTCCGGGGCGAAGATGCGGAAATTCCGGGACTCCATATTCAGCTCCATCACGTCCCGGACATAGGTGCCCATAACGATCATGTCCTGGGCCTCCACCGCGCCGGGCTGGGGCACCTCCACCGCGTAGTCCCGGAAGTCGGGCGTCCGCAGGTCCCGGAGGAGCAGCCCGCCGTTGGCGTGGGGGTTGGCGCCCATGCGGCGGTCCCCCTTGGGGGCCAGGGCCTGGAGCTCAGGGATGAGAGCGCCGTTCTCATCAAAGAGCTCCTCCGGGTGGTAGCTCTTCAGCCACTGCTCCAGCTCCTGGGGCGCCGTCGTGGACGGCGATGGGCAACTGATGGGCGCGCCAGCTGCCCTCCACCGTCTTGCCGTCCACCTCCTTGGGGCCGGTCCAGCCCTTGGGCGAGCGGAACACAATCATAGGCCAGCGGGGCCGGGCGGCGTCGCCGGTGGAGCGGGCATACTCCTGGATCCGCTGGATCTCCCGCACCGCCCAGTCCAGGGCGGCGGCGGACCTGGTTGGCCACGTTGACGATGATGTCCCCATACATCATGGCGAACACCGCCTTGCGGATAAAGGCGGAGGGTGAGGCTGGAAGCCCGGATTCTTCTCCAGACCGGACAGGTTCACCGACATCACCGGCATGTAGGCAATGTCCGCCTTCTCCAGCGCCTTGCGCAGCAGATGGATGTAGTTGCTGGCGCGGCAGCCGCCGCCGGTCTGGGTGATGAGCAGGCCCACCTTGTGGGGGTCATAGCCGCCGTGCTTCACCGCGTCGATGAGCTGTCCGATGACCAGCAGGGCGGGATAGCAGGTGTCGTTGTGGACGTACTTGAGGCCCTCATCCAGAATGCCCCGGTGGTTGGTGGTGAGCATATCCACCTTGTAGCCCTCCAGCTCCAGCAGCTTCGCAACATGCCGAAGTGGATGGGCAGCATCTGGGGCATCAGGAGGGTGTACTCCTCCTTCATTTCCTTGGTGAACAGGAGGCGGCCGGTTTCGTCATAAACTAAAAGCCATAAAAAATCCCCGGTCGATCGTCGTAATCAGGAATGGGGCCATGGGTCAGGAATTGGTTTCCCTTCTCGATGGGTGAGCTTTTGGCCCGTGATTTCTAATTTTCTTTTCGCGCATCAATGGCGGCCATGAGGGACCGGATGCGGATCTTGACCGCGCCCAGGTTGCTGATGTCGTCGATCTTCAGCTGGGTGTAGAGCTTGCCGCCCTCCTCCAGATGGAGCGCATCTCGTCGCCGGTGATGGCGTCGGTGCCGCAGCCGAAGGAGACCAGCTGAATCAGCTGCATATCCGGCTGGGTGCAGACATACCGGGCGGCGTTGTACATGCGGCTCTGGTAGGTCCACTGGTTGAGAACCTTGCGGGGGGCATAGTCCTCCAGATAGGCCACCGCGTCCTCCGTAACCAGAATAAAGCCGTAAGAGGTGATGAGATCGTTGATGCCGTGGTTGATCTCCGGGTCGATGTGGTAGGGACGGCCGGCCACCACCAGAATGGGCGGCCGGTCTGGCGGGCGAAGTCGATGTACTGCTTGCCGGTCTGGCCCGCCGATCGTCCGCACCATAGGCGTCGTAGGCCTCATAGGCGGCGTAGGCCTTGCGGCGGCGGCCACGGTCTCCTTTTTGGGCATGCCGAACTCGTTGAGCAGAACTGGGCCCCGGCTTCTTGCGCTCAAAGTCCTTGGGGCGGTGCAGACCGAAGTAAGGGTTCAGGAAGCGGGTGGTCTTCAGCTCCGGCACATTGGCCGCCAGCAGCTCGGGGTAGTAGGCCACCACGGGGCAGTTATAGTTGTTGTCGCTGACGCCCTCATTGAAATTATATGGCATGCAGGGGTAGAAAATGGCGTCCACCCCCTGCTCCACCAGGGCCTCGACATGGCCGTGGAGGAGTTTTGCGGGGTAGCAGACCGTGTCCGAGGGGATGGTGCGCTGTCCCTTCATGTACAGCTTCCGGCATGACTCCGGGGAGAGGACCACCTTGAAGTTGAGCCGGGTGAAGAGCTCGAACCAGAAGGGCAGATTTTCATACATATTCAGGCCGAAGGGGATGCCGATGCGGCCCCGGGAACCGTCCCCCTCCCTTGCCATGGAGGGAGCGGAAGCTTTGCATTTTATACCGCATCAGGTCGGGCAGGGGATCTCCACCTTTTCCTCGCCCAGGGGGCGGGAGCAGCGGTTGCCCGAGACGAAGCGCCGGCCGCCGTCAAAGGTGTTGACAGTGAGGGAGCAGTGGTTGGTGCACAGATTGCAGGTGGCGGGCTTGGCGGTGTGGGTGAACTTCTCCAGGGTCCTGAGGGAAGAGAGCAGAGCGCTCCTCTCCAGGTGCAGGTCCCGGGCGGCCAGGGCGGCCCCAAAGGCGCCCATAATGCCGAGATGGTGGGCCGGGTCACCTTCCCGGCCCAGCTCCAGCTCAAAGGCCCGGAGCACCGCGTCGTTGTGGAAGGTGCCGCCCTGGACCACGATGTGCTTGCCCAGGTCGTCAGCGGAGGCCGCCCGGATGACCTTGTAGACCGCGTTTTTGACGATGGAGATGGACAGGCCCGCGGAGATGTCCTCCACGCTGGCGCCGTCCTTTTGGGCCTGCTTGACGCTGGAGTTCATGAATACGGTGCACCGGGAGCCCAGGTTTACCGGATGCTTGGCAAACAGGCCCAGCTTGGCAAAGTCCGCGATGTAGTAGCCCAGGGCCTTGGCAAAGGTCTCGATAAAGGAGCCGCAGCCGGAGGAGCAGGCCTCGTTGAGCATGATGGAGTCCACCGCCCCGTTGCGGATCTTGAAGCACTTCATGTCCTGACCGCCGATGTCGATGATGAAGTCCACATCGGGCTCGAAGTGGCGGCTGCCTTGTAGTGAGCCATGGTCTCCACCAGGCCCAGGTCACAGGAGAAGGCGTTTTTGATGAGGTCCTCGCCATAGCCGGTGACCGCCGCGCCTTTGATCTCAATGCGGTCCCCGCACAGCTCGTAGATTTTTCTCAGCTGCTCCAGCACGATGGACACGGGGTTGCCCAGGTTGGAGTGGTAATAGGTATAGAGCAGGCCGCCGTCCGGGGTGATGAGGGCCAGCTTGGTGGTGGTGGAGCCGGCGTCGATGCCCAGCCAGGCGTCCCCGCTGTAGGTGGTGTGATGTCCACCTGGGGGGGTGGCTGGCGTTTGTGCCGGGCCAGGAAGGCGCCGTACTCGGCCACGTCTTGGAACAGGGGGGGCATGGTGTCCACCAGGGTGGTGGTGTCCACGCTCTCCTCCAGCCGCTTCAGGGCGTCCTCAAAGAGATGGTCTCATAGTCGGAAGAGCACAGGGCGGCGCCCATGGCGGCAAAGCAGTCCCCATCCTCGGGGAAAACGGCGTGGTCCTCGTCCAAGGCCCATGAGGAAGTGGAGGGGGCCGCCCAAGCCGGTGAGGCGGCTCATGGTGTGCTTTTTCGGCAAACTCCGTCATGTCGAACCGGAGCAGGGCCTCCTCCGAGCCGAAGAGCACCTGGGCCAGGGCCTTGCACAGCTCGGTTTTCCCCCACCCCCGTGGGGCCCAGGAAGAGAAGGCCCCCACAGGGCGGTCGGGCTCCTTCAGACCCGTGCGCCCCCGGCGGATGGCCCGGGCCACGGCTGAGACCGCTTCCTCCTGGCCGGTCACCCGACGGCGCAGGTCGGCTTCCAGGTTCAAAAGCCGCTCCTTTTTCCGACCTGGTCAGGCAGGTGAGGGGAATCCCGGTCCACTGGCTGACGGCCTTGGCCACCTCCTGGTCGGTGACCACAACCTCCCCTGCTGCTCCTGCCACTGCCGGCGCTGGAGTTCCAGCTCCCGGCGGAAGTCGGACTCGGCGTCCCGGTATTGGGCGGCCTTTTCATAGTCCTGGCCGGCGATGGCGTCGTCCCGCTCCCGGGCGGCGGTCTGGACCCGCCGTTCCAGGGCCTTGAGCTCCGCCGGGGCTCCAGGGCCTGGAGGCGGGTTTGGGAGGCGGCCTCGTCCATGAGGTCGATGGCCTTGTCGGGCAGCCGCCGGTCGGCCAGATAGCGTACCGAGAGGGAGATGGCCGCCTGGAGGGCGTCGGGCCGGAAGGTCAGGCCGTGGTGGTGGGCGTACCGGGGACGAGGGCCTGGAGGATTTCCAGGGTGGTCTCCTGGCTGGGTTCGGCCACCCGGATGGGCTGGAAGCGGCGCTCCAGGGCGGCGTCCTTTTCGATGTGCCGGCGGTACTCCTCGGTGGTGGTGGCGCCGATGAGCTGGATGCCCCCCGGGCCAGGGCGGGCTTGAGGATGTTGGCGGCGTCGATGGCGCCCTCGGCCGCGCCGGCTCCCACGAGGGTGTGCAGTTCGTCGATGAAGAGGATGACGTTTCCCGCCCGGGCCACCTCGTTCAGGATGTTTTTCATCCGCTCCTCAAACCCCCCGGTACTTGGTGCCGGCGATCACCGAGGGAGGTCCAGGGCCAGCAGCCGCTTTTTTGCCGCAGGGCGTCGGGGACCTGGCCCAGGGCCATTTTCTGGGCCAGGCCCTCGGCCACGGCGGTTTTGCCCACCCGGGCTCCCCAGCAGGACGGGGTTGTTTTTCCCCGGCGGATGAGAATCTGGATCACCCGGCGGATCTCCTCCTCCCGGCCGGTGACAGGGTCATAGCCCCCCGGCTGGCGGTCTGGACCATGTCCCGGGCGTGCTGGTCCAGCAGCCGGGTGGCGGGAGAGGAGGCGGGAGGTGTGTACTCCCCCCTCCCCGGGACCGGGGGAGTAGGAGCCGCCGGGGCCCAGGGGCGGAGGGTCTGGCGGTAGAGGAGGCGGGGTTCAGGCCCGCCTGGGTCAGCAGCTCCACCCCCCCCCTTTCCCAGGCGGAGCAGGCCCAGCAGCAGATGGCGGCTGCCCACCTGGGAATGCCCCAGCCGCTGGGCCTCCCCCACGGCCAGCTCCACGACGGATTCCAGCCGGGGGGGTCAGGGGCGGCGGCAGGCTAAGGGAGCGCCGGTGCCCAGGGCGGCGGTGAGACGGCTCTGCAGGGCCCGGAAGGTGAGCCCCTGGGCGGTGAGAAGCCGGGCGGCGGCGCCCGGGACTCCTGGAGCAGGCCCAGCAGCAGGTGCTCACTGCCTACGTAATCATGGCCCAGCCGCTGGGACAGGGCCCGGCGGCCCCAGGCTGCCCCGGGCGTGGGGGGTGAAGGTCACGGTTTTGATGGGGACCCCTCCTTTCCGGGCGCACTGGGAATATCTCCCTAGGGGGGAGGTAAAATGACGGGAATGTTTCGGTTTTCGTGGCTGGCAGAACTGGGTGCCCCTTCCAGATCGGGCGTGAGACTGCCGGAAACGGACGGCTTCAAGATGTTTTGCATAGAGAAAATCCTTTCAGGGTACATTTTGTGGGGAAAAGTCTCTAAAAAATCATGCCCGAAATTGATAAAAATAACCCAAAAATTTCTATGATTTTTAGAATTGCATTTTTCAAAAAAATGTGGTACAATGTAGCCTGCCAAGAAAATTTAACTGGAGGTACTTAACTATGTATGTGATCGATCCTGAACTGTGCACCTTCTGCAAGAAGTGCATCGAGGAATGTCCCACCGGCGCCATTGTCGAAGGCAAGGCTGGCGACAAGGAAGTCTGCGTCGTGACCTCTGAGTGCATCGACTGCGGCGGCTGCGAGGACGCTTGCGAGACCGAGCCCAAGGCTCTGGGCTTTGCGGAGTAATCCAGACCCCAACAAAAGAGAAAAAGCGAGCGTGCCGGAAAAAAAGCTCTCGGTACGCTCGTTTTTTTTAGAAATCTGGAACCCGCTTCGCTGGGCTTCCGGATTTGGGGGTTGCAGTCGAACCGCGCCAGCGGAGCCGGCGAAAAAAGAAAAATGATTGGGATTTGTTCCGCCGCCTGCGGGTGGCGGAAGTCTGCGACGCTGGA
>VOFD01002765.1_pt1 | contig 34430 bp, 56 predicted proteins | sample 5384101 | NCBI WGS metagenome assembly VOFD01 (sample SAMN12384723, study PRJNA508395) | human gut metagenome | isolation source: healthy gut C | host: Homo sapiens
GGCAGGCGGCGGATGAAGCCGTGGGCATGGGCAGTCCTGGCAGCTGCCTGAATCTCCTCCAAGGTTGCCTCCAAGCGGCCCATGGCAATGTTCTCCCGATGGTTCCTGCCTTCAGCCATGTGTCCTGGAGGACCATCCCGAAGCATTGCCGCAGCTCCTGCCGGGCCAGGCTCCGGGTTTGGACGCCATCTACCGAGATGCTCCCCCGGTCCACCTCATAAAACCGCATCAGAAGGTTGATCATGGTGGTCTTGCCGCATCCTGTGGGGCCCACAATGGCAACCCGCTGCCCCGGCCGCACCCGGAGGCTGAAATCCTGGATGAGGGGCGGTCCGGTGTATAGAAAAAGAAGACATGGTCCAGCTCCACCTGCCCTTTCACCGCCGCCAGCTTCCCCGGCGCGGAGTCCGGGGGCTTGGGCCGGCTCCTCCAGCAGCTCAAAGATACGTCCCGCACAGGCCAGGGCATTTTGCAGCTCCGTGATGACACCGCTGATCTCATTAAATGGCTTGGTGTACTGATTGGCGTAGCTCAGAAAGGTGGTGAGTCCCCCCACCGTAATCCCCCTGACACAGCGGCCAGGGCGCCTGTAAGGCCAACGCCGGCATAGACCAAGGCATTCACAAACCGGGTGCAGGGATTGGTGATGGAGGAGAAAAAATGGCGGAGGTAGCACTTACGCAGCTCCTCATTGACCTGGTCAAACTCCGCCTGACTTTGACTTTGGTGGCCAAAGGCCTGCACAACCTTCAGCTCCCCTGATGGTCTCGTCGATGAGGGCCGTCTGACGGCCCCGGATCTGGACTGGAGGCGGAACATGGAGTAAGTCCGCTTCGCCACAAATTGGGCCACAAACAGGGACACCGGCGTAATGAAAAATGACCACCAGCGCAATTTTCCAGTGAATGAGCAGCATAAACAGCAGCGTCCCGCCAATGGTCATGAGGCCGGTAAACGCTGGGTAAAGCCCATAAGAAGGCCGTCGGCAAAACTGATCCACGTCTGCAACGATCCGGCTCACCGTCTCTCCGTGGGGATGCCGAATCCAGGTAGCGGAGGGGCAGCTCCCTGGATGTGCCGGAAGCGCCTCCCTCCCGCAGGTCCCGAACCACCTGAAAGGTAATGCGGTTGTTCAGCTCTCCCATGCACCACTGGGCCAGGGCGCCGGCAGCGGCGGTCAGTCCAATCCACAGGAGAATGGCGCCCAGAGTCTCAAAAACCACCTGCCCCGGGCCCAGAATGCAGTCACGCCCCGGCCCACCAAAAATGGGCATAGAGCTGGCAGGCCACACAGGCCAGGCCAGAAGAAGGGTCCCGGCCAGGAGCATCCAGTGGGGCGCAATCCGGCGCAGCACCTTTCTGAGGATCGCCTCCTGCTTTTTGTCACGAGACATGGCTGTGCGCCTCCTTCCGGAACTGAGAATGGTAAATTTCCTGATACACAGGGCACTGCTCCAGGAGTGTTTCAATGGACGCCGCCCGCTGCGAAACCACAAAGGTGGTAGGGGGATTGGGCAGAGCGCCTATGGCGGCCCGGAGCCTGGCATCCGTGGCATAGTCCAGGGCTGAGGCGCTGTCGTCCAGAATCAGAATCTCCGGCTGCCGGATCAGGGCTCGGGCAATGGTCAGGCGCTGGCGCTGGCCGCCGGAGAGATTTCCTCCCCCCTGCTGGACCTCCGCATCCAGCCCCTGGTCCTTCCCCTGGACAATCTCCATAGCCTGGGCCACAGTGAGGGCCGCCTGAAGCTCCTCCTCCGTGGCGTCCTCCCGGCCCCAGAGGAGATTGGAACGGGATGGTCCCCGGAACAGCACCGCCTTCTGGGGAACCACGGCAATCCGCCTGCGAAGCTCCTCCAGGTTCAACTCCCCGCACATCCACCCCATCCACCAGAACCTGGCCCTGGGTGGCGTCATAAAACCGGGGGATCAGATTCACCAGAGTGGATTTGCCGGAGCCGGTTCCGCCGATGATCCCCACTGTCTGACCGGGACGGGCCAGAAAGCTCACGCTGGAAAGGGCCTCCGCACCTGCCACGCCGTAGGTGATTCCGGCATTGCGGAACTCCACCTGTCCCCGCAGCGTCTCCTCCGGTGACGGCTGCCGGAAGTCTGGCTGGATTGCATGGCAAAGACGCTTTGAATCCGGTTCCCCGCAGGCCACCGCCTTGGTAATGGTAATAATCAGATTGGCAAGCTTAATCAGCTCCACCAGAATTTGAGACATGTAAGTTATACAGAGCCACCACTTGCCCTGGGTGAGCGCTCCGGAGTTCACCCGGAGCGCGCCAGTGCGCAGGAGGGCCACCACAGCCAGGTTCAGGATCACATAGGTCACCGGATTCAGTAGGTTGGAAATCCGACCTACCCGGAGCTGGAGCTGGTTCAGCAGCCGGTTTCGCCGGGAAAACTCTGCAATTTCCTCCTGCTCCTTCCGAAACGCCCGCAGAACCCGCACACCGGTGAGATTCTCCCGGGTGGCCGCCGTCACGCCATCCAGCCGGTTCTGCACCTTCCGGTACATGGGAATCGTCACCAGAATGATGGCAAAAACCACCGCCAGCAACACCGGAATCGCCACGGCAAACACCGTTGCCCCAGGGACGTCAATGGTAAAGGCCATAACCATGGCCCCAAACACCACAAAGGGGGGACCGAAGCAGCAGGCGCAGGGCCAGGTTTACCCTGTTTTGCAGCTGGTTTACGTCGCTGGTCATGCAGTGATCATGGTCGCAGAGCCCAGGGTATCTATTTCCCGGTAGGACAGCCTCTGAAGATGGGCAAATAAGGCGCTCGAAGCCGAGCGGAAAATCCGGTGGCTGCCCTTGCCGCAAAAATATTGGGCCGTGATCGAGCAGACCAGCCCCACAACTGCCAAGAGCACCAAAAGGCCACACCGCTCCAAAATATACCGGCGGCTTCCGGTGGCAATCCCAACGTCGATGATGGACGTCATGACCAGCGGCACAAAAAGCTCAAACAGCGCCTCCAGCAGCTTAAACAGGGGACCTAGGACGCACTCTTTTCGATACTGCTTTTAGGTAAATCAGCAGTCCCTTCACACACATTTCCTCCCATCCCGGTGGCCTCGGCCTACCAAAGCTTCATTTGTCTTTCTTCCAATTTATTTGGAAATTCCCGCAAAAATGAAAGTTTTCCTGTAAATCCATGCAAATCCCCCTGTTCCCGGCAAAACTCCTCCATCAGGCTCATCAGCGCCCTTCCCCTGGGGCTGTCTACCTCGTAGGCACTTCCATAGCAGCGCCGGTAGCGGTCCGAAAGGCCGGGGGAAATGCCGGTCCAATTGGCTGAAAAATATTCCCGGTTTCCTCCCGCAGAGTGAGGCCCATGCCGAAGCAAATGATTCGCCTCACCCCCCGCCCGGGCGCAGTACCGAAGCAGGCCCATAAGATTTTCCTCTGTGTCGTTGAGAAAGGGTAAAAATAGGGCTCAGCCAAACCATTGTGGGTATCCCAGCCTCCCGGCAGGCCTCCAGCATCTGGACCCGGCGGGCGGTGGTGCACATATTTCATGCATGCGGTTTTCTCCCGGCCTGTCTCTCAGGACTCTGGATGGAACAATACACGCCAATAATCCCGGTCCAGAATCCACGCAGAAATGGTAAACTTATTATTGACCATATCCTTGATAGACTGCACATAGTCCTCTGAAATTTCCCCGCCGGTGAGGCTTTTCACCTCGCCGGTCTGAGAATTGTAAGAGGCCCGGTCTGTGAGCCAGCTGCGGTTGGAGAAGATCACCAGGGGCTCCGCCTGGGAAAACACATCCTGCCCCATGTATAGCCGGGAGTCAAAGTCCAGCCCGAAGAGATTACACAGGGTGGGCAGGAGATCCAGGGAAGAGCAGGGACGCTCCACCTGCCCGGCGTCATGCCTTTTTTATATAGAATGCAGGCGTTGCGGTACAGCTCAAAGTTTTCCTCCAGCGTGTGTCCGGCCAGCTCGCTTTGCTCCTCCGGCGTGAGGCCATAGGGGTAGTGGTCCGCCGTGAGGGCAATGACGGTGTTGTCCGCCACACCGGCCTCCTCCAGCCGCTCCAGCAAAAGCTCCAGCGCCCGGTCCAGCTCAATCTGGCAGGCCAAATAAGCGCGGACATGCTCACTGTATGGGGCGTCCTCCACCAGAGCCTGGTTCTTGGCAGCCATGGCATTGCCCTGGAAGTTGTATTCCAGATGGCCGGAAACCGTCATATAGTAGGCGTGGAAGGGCTCCTCATTCATATACTCCTCTGTGGTCACATCTATCATTTCCAAATCCGATTCCGGCCAGGACTCTGTAATCTCCAGGCCGTTTCCCACCGCCTTGTACACATACCCCAAATTGGGATGAGAGATCCCGGTCGTAATAGCCATAGTCATGGTTGTGATAGGCGTAGGCGCTGTAGCCCAAAGCCTTCAGCTGGGCGCACATGGTGAGGGGCATATCGTTCTCTGAGGAGCGGTAAAAGCTCCAGACTCCGGATTTGGGAATGGTACCGGTCACCGCCACGTACTCGCCATCGGAGGTGGAGACGCCCAGATGGGCGTATAGAAATTGGTAAAATAGAAGCCCTCAGTCTGGAGCTTTATAGAGTCGGCGTGCGCGCCGGGTCAATGGCCAGGTGAGAAAAGCCCCTGCCGTAATGAGGATCAGATTGCAGCCTGCAAACATGCCAGTCTTTTCGTTTTTCCTCGTGGGCTGGAGGTTTTTAAAATAGGTGTGCATCTGCCGGAGCCTCGTCCTCCTCTTCTGCCAGCAACCGGTCAAAGTCGATTTCCAGCACATTGGGACTGGTGTCCAGAGGCGGTTCCTCCGTCTCCTGAGATTCCTGGTCCGCCGTTGGGTCTGGTTTCTCCTCTGTGGGGGGCAGGCTCTGTAGACTCCGGCAAAACCAGAGAGCCGGAGCCTCCCCCTCCTGTCACCGTCCATTTCACATCCGGGCAAACGCCGTCCCAAGCCCCAGCTGGGCTGCAGACTCTTTGACTCTGTTCACATTGTGAAACATCCCGTGGGAGACTCCCCATCGGTGCCCCAAAGGGAAGCAGCCAGGTCACAGCGAAATAGAACAGCACTGCCAGTCCCCCCCAGGAAGACAGAGACCTTCCAGCTGACCTTGCCTGGGAAGCTCCAAATGCGCCTGCCATACACTGCCGCAAGCACCAGCGGCACTGCCAGGAGCAGAAGGAGAAACAGGTTTTTCCCAATGGCAGACAGGGCAACCTTCCAAAAACTGAACCACCTGGCCCGCGTTTCCCATAGAAGTCGCAGAATAGAATTGGAAGAAAATTTTGTAATAAAACCAGCTGTGAAGCGTACAGCAATAGGTGATAATTAGAAACATCAAAACCAAGAGCCGACTCCACCTGGCCCGGAGCTGCACCGCCAGCAAAAAAACCGTCAGCGCCAGCGGAATGGCAAACAGCACACTGAGCACCAGCCCACCTCCGCCAAAAGCAGCGGAAATGGTGACAGCCCGCACCAGCCATTCCTGAATAGACCAACGTCAGCCAAAGAAACAGAAGCAATCCCCAGGGCGGCCCTGAACTTCTCAGAACCCCGGCTTGATTTTTCTCGCCTCGGCAAACTTTCCTGTTCTTCTCATAAGCATCCCCTCACGCCAGCTCAGTTTACAAGTATATGTTTGAATGCCACGGAAAACCCGGCTCAGCCGGAAATCAATCCACCGGTGAGCCCGTACTGCTCCGCCAGTGTATCCAAGGTACCGTCCTCCTGCAGCGCCGAAAGGGCCCGGTTCAGCTGGCCGGTCAGGTCGCTGTCGTGGGCAACGCCACAGCCAGCTCCTCCGTCCCCAGCTCTACCCGCGGCTGCACCGTCAGCTCCCGATGGGCCTCTACGGCGGCCTGTGCCACCAGATGATCCACCACAGCGCCCTGGGCAAGCCCCTTTGACTTCCTCCAGAGCTGCCTTCTGGCTGCCCACAGAAGCCACTGACACGTCCGGCAGGCATGCCAGCGCAGCGCTCTGCCGGCAGAGCCGGCCTCCACCGCCACGGTCTTCCCTTTCAGCTGCTCAGCAGTTTGATACTGCTCCACTTCATCCCACCGGATCACCAATGCCGGGCGGCTGGCCAAATAAGTCTGGGTAAAACCAGGGTCTCTAAAAGATCCGAACGGGCTGTGATGCCGCTCCAGAGGCAGTCCACTTCGCCCTGATTCAGGGCCTCCACCCCTGCCGGACCAATCCAGCTCCACAAATTCCGGCTCCAGCCCCAGCTGCCGGCACACTGCGGGCCAGATCCATGTCAAAGCCGGACCAGCTGCCGTCTGCCTCCTTCTGGCTGAATGGTGCGCATTCCGTTACGCCGATTCTCAGAATGCCCTTTCTTCAATCTCTTTCCAATCCTGCCGCTCTGCCTGCTTTTTGCCAGCGGCAACCAGCCGCCAGACAGGTCATCGCCAGGGCAAGTAATAAAGCAAGCCAATCGTTTCATAAGCATATGACTCTCCTGTCTCAAAAGATGAACTTCCATGGGTTCCCTGCCCTGGGTCTACTGGACGACAGAGCAGGGCAATTCTCCTGGGTATTTTACCACATCTGACCTCTTCTGTCACGGGTCCGCAAAAAATTGCGAAAAAACAAAGCTTCAAAGCCTGGCTGCCTCTCTCCAGCCCATTTTTTTCAGCAAATCTCACAATCCAAACTATTGACAAGTGTGATATAATGGCAATGTGCACCAAAGATTCCCTTACCACTACTTTTAGGAGGATTTTCACTATGGCAAGAACTCTGCAGGACGTCCTCGTTTCTGTGCCGGGAGAAGGACGTCAAGATTGTGGATTTCAAGATGACCGACATCGACGGGCGGTGGCGTCATTTGAGCATCCCCGTTGACCGCCTCAATGAGGACACCATTGTCTATGGCATCGGTTTTGACGGCTCCAACTACGGCTACGCGCCGGTGGAGAACAGCGACATGGTCTTTGTTCCCGATCTGGACTCTGCAACCATGGACCCTTTTACGGAAATCCCCACCCTCACCATGATCGGTGACGTTATGGTCATTGACCGGCCCAATAACCGGCCTTTTGACCAATATCCCCGGAACGTGGCCAAGCGGGCTACGGAGTATATGCGCCAGCTGGGCATTGCGGACCAGATGATCGTGGGCCCTGAGTATGAGTTCTATGTCTTTGACCGTGCAAGCTACGTGACCAAGCCCCAGGAGATGGGCTTTGCCGTGGACACCCACCAGGCAGAGTGGGCCTCCGGCGAAGAGGGCAACAACGGCTATCAGGTTGCCCACAAGGCGGGCTATCACACCAGTCTGCCCATGGACATTACCAACGATTTGCGTAGCAGAATTTGCCTGCGGATGGAAGACTGGGGCGTTAAGGTCAAGTATCACCACCACGAAGTCGGCGGCTGCGGCCAGCTAGAGGTGGAAGTGGAGCTGGGGGAAATGACCCAAATGGCGGACAACACCATGGTTGCCAAGTACATCATCAAAAACTCCGCCATGGAGGCCGGCCGTACCGCTACCTTCCTGCCCAAGCCCATTGCTGACGAGGCCGGCATGCATGGCATGTTCTGGGGACGGTCAGCCCATTTTCTACGACGAAAACGGCTATGGCCAGCTGAGCGACTGGGACGGCTTCTGAAGCATGCGGCATTTTCTACGACAAAAACGGCTATGGTCCCAGCTTTGAGGCCCCAGTCACCGTAGGCTACGCCATCTGTGGTTCCCGCCACGCAAAGGCCCCCAAAAAAAAGGCTTTGCTGAAAGCATGCGGCCTATTATGCCTGCCGCCATTTTGATCGGCCAATCCCCCGATCCCAAACCAACGGCTGGGGTCCCTACCTTCAACCTGTTTGACCTGCCTGGTCCAAAATCGGCGGTCTGCCCAAGTCCCTGGAGGAGGCCCCTGAGTCAGGACCACGAGTATCTGACCCGGGGCGGTGCCAGCGGCTGCCATGGAAAAAAGCGGAAGGAAATCAGCAAATGAACCGTGTCCCCCACCCTATGGAGATGCCATGTACTGTGACCTGTAATCGGATGCTGCCCCGCATGAAGAGGGTCGCCTCAAACCTTGTTTTGGGGCGGCCCTTTTTCTTCCGTCCCTTTTTTTCCTAAAATCCCCCCATGAGCTTGCCCATGGGGGATTTCTTAGAAAGGAGTATGATGAAAACGCTCTTAGAAAGCTTGGGAATCCTGGCCCAGGTAGTTCACATCGGTGAAGGCCGTCTCAAACCGGTCACCTCCGGCTCGCCCGCCAGACGGTACAGAACCGTCACAGCCATCGCCCGGCTCATGGCTCCGTCGGGAACGAAGGTGGTGTCCGTCACGCCCTGGAACAGGCCCTGCTCCGTTGCGAAGCAGATGAAGTCCTTGGCCCAGTGGCCGGAAATATCCGTAAAGGCTGCGCACTTGTGTCCCAGAGCCTCGGTCAGCTCATCCACATAGCTATCGCCGCAACGCGTACAGGTGTGGGTGGTGTAGCCGCCCTCGTCCGGAGTGGGTGCGGTCACCACAGCCTCATAGCTGTGCCCCCGAGGTTGAATGAGATCGGAGATGTAACTGTAGCCGCAATCTTTGCAGGTGTGCTCGGTGTAGCCATAGCCCAGGCAGGTGGCGGTCACGATGGTGGTTGCGCAATCGTGCTCCGTCTTGGGAATGGGCATGGTATAGGTTTTGCCGCAGCCCTCGTGCTTGCAGGTGAAGGTCATTTCGCCCTCCTGCGTGCAGGTGGCTTCCTTGGTGACGGTCTGCTCGTAGTCGTGGTCGGTGGCAGGGACAAAGGTGTCGATGTAGCTGTCGCCGCAGACGGAGCAGGTGTGGGTGGTGTAGCCCATGGTATCGCAGGTGGGTTCTGTCACCACTGTCTCATACCTGTGGCCAGTGGGCTCGGTCATGGCATCCACATAGCTGTGACCACAGACAGCACAGGTGTGGGTGGTGTAGCCGTAGCCCCTCGCAGGTGGGAGCGGTGACGGTTTCGGTGTATTGATGCTCCGCCTTGGCAATGGCCTCGGTGTGGGTCTCCCCGCAAACGGTGCAGGTGTAGGTCATTTCACCCTCTTGCTCACAGGTGGCTTCCTTGGTCACCTTGCCCTCGCCGAACTGATGCCCCAGGGCTGCCAGGGTGATGGTCTCCTCCAGGCCGCAGTTGGCGCAGACCCGCTTCATTTCGCCTTCCTCGGTGCAGGTGGCTTCCTTGGTCTGCTCCCAGCTGAGGATGTCGTGCTCCACGGTAAAGGTGGTAGCCGCAACAGGCTCTCCGGCTTTCGTGTAACTGATCTGATATACGCCCGCAGTATCCGCCTTCAGCAGACCGTTGGTGTTGGTTCCCAGCTGGCCAGTGTAGGCAAACAACTGCAGCTCCAGAATGCGGATATTCCAGCCCCAGAAGTCAGTCTGCTGGGACTCGTCAACGTACAGGCGGTAAACCTGCGCCGTGGCCAGGTTGTCCAGATTGATTTCCCGGGTGACTTCGTCATCGGTGTTTCCGGTCACCACATCCAGATCCAGCCAGTTTGCGCTGTTGCGCAGCACATTGCGCTTCTCAGAGTCGGACATAGCCATATAATCGGCTTCTGCGAGCACTTTGGGATTCAGGTACTGCAGCCGGAAGTCCCGGGTGATGGCGTCGCGGCTCTCGCTCCCCGGCGTGCAGGGTATACCATTCACCGATGACGGCAGGCGCTTCCAGCTCAAAGCCGGCCCAGCCAGTGTGGCCGCTGGTACACCACTTGGAATTTTCGATGCCGTCGAACATCATCTCGGGTCCTTCGCCGTTGTTGCCGCCGCTGGCTAGGCTGTTTCGAACAGCCAGCTTGTTCTCCCGATCGATGATGCCCAGAGTGGGGCCTTCGGTGGGAATGACGTAAGCGGTGCCGTCAGGCGCGGTGATCTCCACCTTCACGCCTGTGGGCGAATCGGTCTGCTCTGCCAGATAAGCCTTGTCGATCCAGTCGGCATCCACCAGCGTGGAGGCCAAGGTGCCACTCTTCACCAGGCGAGTGGAGGCATACTGGTTTCAAGCAAATCCAGCATCTGATAAGTGGCGCCATCATCCAAAACCTGTGGGCGCGGCGATGTCATCGCGCTCCATGGCAGGCTGCTGGCTGTCATAGACAAAGGCCTTCGGGAGCAGGCGTGAAGCCATTAACAGTGATATCGACAGTGCACTGGTTGTTTCCGGAACAGTAATTTTAACGAACGTGCATCGGGTACCTTCCGGCAGCTTAACGGTGGTAATGTGTTTTGTCAGGTCCGGTATATTCTGCCACCTGCGTATAGGTAGTTCCGTCGGTAGAAATTTCAACGGTGAAGGCAGACAGCGTGCCATACCATTCTGGATAGTAGATTCGTCCACCTCAGTCGGCTCCAGGGCGGATACACTGCCCAAATTGAGGGTTTTCTGTTACCTCATCCAGGAACCCAGAGTACCCTTCTGCCAGCAAGGGTCTCGTCCGTACCATTCATCCGGAATATCCGCAGTTGCAAAGTAATTTTGCATGCCGGCCTTCAAGCTGGCCTTCGGAGGTGCCATCGGTGAGATCCAGTTTGGCGGACTGCCAAGACCAGTAGTATCCATTGGTATAGCGGTCCGCCTTGCAGCCTTCAGCTCAGCAATCTGGCTATTCGAAAGATTGAAGTTATGCAGCTTGGTCAAAGGCCCTTGATGTTCAAAGCAGTCATCTGCCGTGCCGGCAAGATCCAGATTCAGCAAATTCACGCAGTCAGACAGATCCAAAGCATGGTCGCCATAATTTTCAGGGACAGATCCGTCAGAGCATGCAGTCCTTCAGAATAACCGTCAGTTCCGGGCGGTCGTCCAGATTGACCTCTGACCAGGCTTTGGCACATCCGGTGAGATCCAGCTTCACCATGGCGTTGGGCAGCATATCTGCTGTGACTTTCGTGAGAGCAGAGCCAGACAGATTTCACACCTGTGAGGCCGGTGAGAAGGTTCAGGCCGGTAAGATCCTGCGATGGCGCAGCCAGACAAATCCAGTTCACCAGCAAAGCCGATGAGATCTGCAACGGTGGGGCCCACCTTTTCCTGGAGGGTAGCCCGGAGCACAGGATCGGGAATCATCTCTTCCCCATATGCCGTTTCTGCCGCCGCAGGCCTGCCATTCAGGAACATGAGCGAGACAGGTTGGGATTGATTGCCGTCCATATCCTTCCAGGATGATGACCATCAGGGTCAAGCCATCCTTCTTAACAGACAGATTTTTGAGGAACCGCCATTGCCGCCGATAGGTTGTGGTATTTCCGCCCACTTCCACGTAAGCCAGATTCCAGTCATCAACAGCCGGCAGTGGTGAGATCGATTCTTCCGGGAGGGATTCACGCGGCCCTCGCCGTCATAAGGGGCGCAATACTTGTCGGCCAGGTCGCCGAAATAGCTGACGGCCTCGTTCTTGGAACCATCAGCGTTCACAGTGGCCAGGGTCAGGATGTACTGAGCGCCATCTTCCAGCTCAATGGGGAAGGAGGCCTTCTGGTCGCCCTGAGTTACCGTAATGGTCTGGTTTTCATTTGTAGTTTCGCTGTACCAGTAGGTGAGGGTGGCCTCCACCTTTGCAAAGCCTCGGGATCGGTCCAGGTGACGTTCAGCATGTTGTTTTCGCTGACGGTGCGGACGTTGGAGACCCGGCCGGTGGACGCCAGGGCAGCTCGGCCGCATCGCTTTCAGAGCCGTCTGCGCCAACCGCGTAGACCCGCAGGCCGTCACGTTTGCTGGCATTTTCCAGAGTTTGGATATAATAGTTGCTGGCGTAAGCGCCGCCCACAAACCGCTGCGTGCCATCGGCGTAACCGGCGTACACATGGTAGTTCTTCACGGTGCTGTAGTCGCCTAGATCCCATGCCAGCTGAATTTCGCCGGTGCCGTCAAACCGGTTCACCAGCTTCAACCCAGTGGGAGCTATCGGGGTATAGGACTTGCCATCGGAGACAACCAGGCGGCCCAGGTTCAGCTGGTAGCCCTCCACCTTTTCGGTGGCGGACAGCTCCAGGGCGATGGCGGCGATGGTCTGACCGGCATAGGCGCTTAAATCCAGGGTGGCCGTGGTCCAGCCGTCAGTCTTCTTGCCGGAGTTCTCAATGGGCAGGTAAACCGTCTTGACGCCGGTCTCCCCGTCCTTCAGGACAATGGCAGCCTGGAGCCTGGAGGTGTCGTCGGCGCTGGGCTTGTTGTAGGTAAGCTGCAGCTTGCTGGAGGCGGTGACATCCAGCTCGGTTTTGTACAGGTTCACCGTCTGGCTGCCCAGCAGGTCGCCGTACATCACCAGGGAGGAGCCGCCGTTGTAAGCGCCGATCTGGGTGTAGGGGAAGGCGTAGGTCTCGCCGTTGCTGTCATAGCGGTAGAACTTGGAGCCATAGTCCCAGTCCAGCTCCAGCCGGTTGTCATCGGTAGAGGTGATCCACCACTGCCAGGTGGGCAGGATGTCCTGAAGGTTCAGGTTGGTCCACTCCATGTCCCGGGAGACCTGGCCATTCACAAAATACTGCATGCCGTGGCCGTTGTTGAAGTCGGAGGCAAAGGAGGTGCCATGGATCACGGATTTCTCCACCACGTACTTGGAGAAGCCCTGGAAGTTGATGGTGCTGTCGTAGCTGATATCGTCCCGCTGGACGGTACCGGTGCTGTATTCGCCAGCGTTCTCGGTAGCGGAGGTATAATACATACGCTCCCGTTCCTCGGCTTCCCACTTATAGCCCACCTGATAGCGGCCGTTGGGCTTGTGGAACTGCTCGTGGTACCAGTCGGAGCCCCAGATGGCAAAGCTGGTGTAGGGCTTTCCATTTTCATCCACGGCATCATACCAAGTCTCAATATCGGTGTCAAACCTCCATCCACCGCCTTCAACACCCATGAATACCACTTCATAGGGATCCAGACCCAGTTCTTCGGCATACGCCTTGGAATCCTTCAGAGCGGTGTCCCCATACCAGTAGTTCAGGAAAATGGAGTCCGTTACCCGGCCATTGGTCTCATTCCAAATCCAGCCAGAATTGCGATTGTTAAACGCATTCTGATAAGAGATACTGCCGTTGTCTACAATAGAATCGTACCACTGAATGTAAACGCCTTCATCACGCATATACTTCAGCATTTCCCGGAACAGAGGGACGTAAGAACTGTCAATTTCCTCCTCTTGGTTGATGAAATAGCCGTCAAATCCGTAGTACTTGGCCAGCTCCACCAGCTTTTTGGCGTAAGGGAACTCACCGTTTTCATCCTGGTACAGCCACTCCTCGGTATACTGGGGCGTTCTGGGGATGAAGTACTCGGCCAGGGTGATGACGCCGTTTTTGTGGGCGGCGTTGGTGGCAGCCGCCATGGGGATGGCGATGATGCCATACTCCTTTTCGGAAGAGCCGATGGCGATGTTCTGGGTGGGCCGTCCGCCGGCACCCACCATGTCAGCATACTGCCAGAACTTAAAGAGGTTGTAAGAAAACTCGTCATAGGACATACCCGCATTCCAGGGGGCTTCGTTGACGTCCGTAGAACGATAGTTGCCAGAGGAGATCACGTACAGCTTCGAATCGTCGCTCAGGTCTTTGTTGGCCTGGGTGGCGGCAAAGGTAGCGTTGCGCTCCTGCAGGGGGACACTGGCCACCAACTCCTGAGAGTAGGGGTCAGACGCAGGGTCAAAGTTCAGAATGTCTACAAAGCGATAGCCATGGCCCCAGGGCTCAAAGCTGGAACTGGCCTCCCCTGTTGCCCTCCGCTGCCGGTCTCTCCGGCGGCATGGACATGCTTTGGAAAGGATGGTCAGGAACTTGGCCATCTGGGCTCTTGTCACGGGGTTCCTGGGACCCACGGTGCCATCGCCGTAGCCCTCCAGGAAGCCTTCGGCTGTGGCCCAGGCCATGGCCTCTCTGGCATAATCGGAAATCTTGCCAGCATCCCGGAAGATGGACAGGTCGCCGCCCCTGGCGGGCTCCTGACCCAGGTAGTTCACCACGTACCGGTACAGGAAGGTCACAGCCTGCTCCCGGGTCACGGCGCCTTCAGGAGCAAATTCTGTCTCGGTGATGCCCTCGGCAATCCCCAGGTCCTCGGCCCAGGCAATGGCATCGGTGAAATACCGGCCCTCCGCCACATCGGCAAAGGTTGCAGGCTCGGTCACTTCCGGTTCCCCAGCCAGGCGGTACAGGGTGGTCACCAGTTGACCCCTGAGTCAGATTCGCCTCGGGGCGAACTGGGTGCTGCTCATGCCGTTCATGAGGCCGCGGGCAATGACGTAATCGGTGTACGCATGGTACCAGCGGTTGGTGTTCAGGTCGGTGAAGGTCTTGCTGAAGCAATCCTCGCCGCCGTCACAGGTCTTGTACTCGATGTTCTCTGGGCCCACGATCACCGCGTCTTCCGTAATCGATGAGGGTGGCGGTGGGATCCACAACCAGCTTGCCCTCGATGGTCAGCTTGCCATCGATGACCACATCGCCGGTCACGGTGACGGTTTTCCCGGGGGAACACAGGAACCATCGTTGAAGGGGATGTCGGTTTTGCCGTCCCAGAAACCACGGGGGATCTTCTCCAGGTCGCTGGAGGTGACGCAGAGATTCCGCTGGCTGTTTAGGACTGTGGTAATGACCGCATCCTTGCGGAAGGCATTCCAACCCAAATCCCGGAGTCCGCCGCCAATCGCAACCTGCTTTGGACCGGTGGGAATTTCATGATAGTCCTCGTCCCAGACGCTGCCTGTAAAGGCTTGGGCTCCGATATAAGTTACACTGTCTGGGATCACGATTTCCTCATCCAGCGGTGCAGAGTAAAATGCCTCCTTCTCCACGCGTTCCAATCCTCCGGCAGCGAAACTGCCTCCAGGGCGCCGCAGTAGCGGAAAGCGCCCACACCGATTTTGGTCACAGTATCCGGTAAGCAGACTTCCTCTAAGGATCCAGCCATTTCAAAAGCGCTCCTGCTCACCTGGGTAATTCCCTCGGAGAGAACTGCCCTTCGGTAATGGGTTTCGCTGAACGCTGCCTCCCCGAAGGTTCCTACACCACCAGGAACTGTCAGCGTCTCGTCCGCCCAGGTTTCAGCCTGTCCCATACCAAGGAACGCCTGCTCCCGGATTTCTGTCAGTCCCTGGGGAAGGTGGATGGAGGCGATTTCCGAACCGCTAGATGCCAAATGGCTGATCCAGGTAACGGTTTCCGGCAACGTCACCGTGCCTTTTGCACCTCCTAAACCACCAGCTTCAATTCCGGTAACCGTATAGGTCATGTCATCCGGCTCCGAATAGACCGTCTCGGGGATCACCAGATTCTCACCCGCATGGTCATAGCAGCCTGCAACAAAAGCGGTCCGGTCACTGGTGGGCTGATAGATCACACCATCGGACTGGAACGGTAACCCGGTGTAAACTACATAGGGCAGGCCATCCTTTGTACACCACGCCATGGTAGCCGCTGCAGAACAACGCGCTGGCTGCAGACTCGCTGACCACCTCGATGTGGATTTCGTCCAGGCCCTCAGCAGGCGTCACGTAGTTCAGTACACCTGCTCCAATGTACTGGACAGACTTGCCGAAGATAACGGTTTCCACATTTTTACAGCCTGCAAATGCCTCCCTCTTCCACCCGTTCCACCTGGTTGGCAATTCGAATGACTCTGCTGGCATTGTAGGCAAAGGCAGAGATGCCGATCTCCCGGCAGGCCTCCGGAATGACAATTTCCGTAAGACCGGCATATGCGAAGGCTGACTCCCCAATGACGGTCACTGTATCCGGGATCTGGACATCCGTCAAGCTGGAGCAGTACTGGAACATATTGTCTGAATCTCCGTGAGCCCCCTGGGGCAAAACAAACCGTTTCCAATGCAGAGTCAAAGGTAAACAGGCCTTCGCCCAGTTCCTCCGGAAGCCCCAAAAACTCCACTTTCGTCAGGCTGTAGCAGCCGGCAAAGGCCTCGTCACCCAGCCGGATCACAGACTCGGGGATGACTGCCTCCGTAATGCCTGTTCCGTTGAATACCTTGGAACCCATGACCTCCAAATTGGCCGGCAGATTGCAGTGAACACCGCTGGAATATTGGAAAGCCATATCGTCCAGCCTGCGGATCGAATCCGGCAAATAGGTAAGCTCCAGGGCATAGCAGCCCGAGAACGCAGACTCGCCAATGGTCTCCAGGGATTTCCGGCAGGGTGACAGCGGTGATACCACTGTTGTTGCCGAAAGCATGCTCCCCCAATGCTGGTGACTCGGAAGGCTGTATTCTCATAGGTGACTTCGGCGGGAATGATAATCTCTCCGGAGAGCTCCGGATAGCTGCTCCAATCAGACCCAGGGTCCCGAATCAATTGCACCGTGTCAGGTCCTGTCACCTTGTACCAAAAAATCACCTGCCCGGAAGCGGTCGTTCAGGTACGGTGTCTCGCCGTAGTGGTTTTGCAGCTCCTCATTGGTCACACCGGTGCCAACCGTAACATGGCAGCTGGCCGTGAGGCCGGAAGCCGCTCTGGCACTTACAACAGCGGTACCATTCCGCAGGCCTGTAACCCGGCCCCCCTCGTCCACCGTGGCCACAGACTCATTGGAGCTGGTCCAGGTAAGAGGAATGGAGGAAAGCTTGTCCGGGCGGATGGTATAGGCAATCTGCTCCGTTGCCCCCACAGCCAGGCTCAGATTCTCCAGCGTCATGGACCGGGGACCAATCTCCACATAGTTCATGCTGGTATTGCCTGCATAGTCTGTGGTATATACCGTAATCCGGGCAGGGTTCAGTCCCTTTTTCGCGCAGAGGTCGCCATAGTTTGTAATGTCAATGGAAACTCGGGTCAGAGCTCCCGGCTCTGTGATCTCCCCAAAGCCGTCGCCCACAGCTGCCAGCCGTTCCTGGCTGGTGGAATCCCTGCTGAATGTAATTGACATAGTGGTTGTCCTGAACCAGGAACTCCAGGAGGTAACGGCCATCCTCCTCCACCAGCGTAAAATCTGTGGCCTTGGGGGCGGTATTGTCCAAGAAGAAGGGAATGTCCATGGTCTGCTTCGCCTGAGACTGACCCACGCTGCCAGCGAGCCGGTAGATATAGCCTGGGCCCTCAGGGGCATAGGTTCCGTCTGTCAGGCAGCCATCCCAGCCCTCCCAAACCGCCAAGAGGGTAATGCCGCCGGAGTTGGTGTTAAAGTAGTTCTTCGGCACCCGGTCATAGCTGGATTCCCACATCACGCTGCCTGCCGGGTCCAGCACAGAGAGATTTAAACTGGTTGCATTCCGGCGCAGTCCTGGAAGCAGGGCCAAAGCCGGTTCCCCTCTCCATTGTAATCGGCGGAGAAGGCCAGCTTGCTGTAATCATAGGTTCCACCAAAGCCCATTCCCAGATAGTCGCCACCGATATAGTCTGTGCTGGCACCCACAAGTCGGGTGGGGAAATGTAATAGTCCCCGTCAGGCATCATCAAACAAGGGCGCCTGCTCCCCAGTCTGCGTAGAAGCCCAGGTAGGGCAGCCCCCAGGGTCACACCCTCTCCCTCCGGAACCAGGCTCACATAGCCCTCCACGTAGTTTCCATTGGGGAAATCCTCCAAAAATCTGGGTCTTCCAGCTCTGCGTCAGAGCGAGGGTCACCGTGCAGACCGCTTCACCACCTGCCGGAACTGTCAGCTGATTGCCCTGGGTCAGGCCCTCATAGGTCACGGTATAGTCCGTTCCCTCCTGCAACCTGGGGGGAACCATATCTATGAAGCTATGTCCCTGATCCTCCACCACGCCCTCTGTGGTGGAGATGAGGTTTGGGGTATAGGACAGGGGGTCTGTCCCAAATTATGAACCCGGAAGGTAAAGGTGTAGCTGCCTTCCCCGCTCTCCCCAGCTGTACCTTGGGCCGGTCGCAGCCGTCCACCGTGAGATAGGCTTCCGCCATGACGGCATCCTTCAGGTTGAGGACGCCCGCGCCTTGCTGACGGGGAGAAATAGGGACTGCCGTCCTCCCGGAGGGCAGGATGGGCCGTGCTCATCAGGAGCGCGTCTGTCAGGTCGTACACTTGGCCGGATTCTGTAAGGCCCAGCTTTTTTCCTGCAAATACTGCCGCACCACCGCTGCTGCACCGGCCATATGAGGAGATGCCATGGAGGTACCGCTCATCAGCTGGAAGCCGCCGCCAGGCTGGCAGAGGAAATGTTGCCGCCAGGCGCTGCCATTTCCGGCTTCAGCTGAAGGTCCGGGGTGGGGCCCCAGTCGCTGAAAGACGAAGGCTTCGCGCTGGTGTCCGTAGCGCGGTAATCGATCCAGGCGGGAGAGAAGGAAATCTGTTTCTCCTCCGCCATCGCCAGCTTTTTGCCCGTCCGCCTGGGAAATGCCCACGGTTCCGATTGATACGGTCTCCCCAAGGCCAGGCAGGAGGCTGCCGCTTTCGTTGTTATAAATGATACAGCCCACAGCGCCCGCTGCGCCGCATGATTGGCCTTATCGGAAAAGCTCAGGACACCTCGCTGGACCACTGCAATTTTTCCCGCCACATCCAGGCCGGTGTAGTCCTCCACATCCCCAGGCCGGGCACCATCACATACGGCAGGGTGACTTCCTGCTCCTCCCCGCAAATCATCTTCGCCGCATGCAGAGCCTGGCCGGAATTGTTATCCACGCCATTTTGGAACAGGATTTTCCGTCTGACCCAGCTTCATGTAGCTGCACCTCGTTTTTGAAATTCTCCACACTGGCCACAGACATAGCGGCAAAGGAGGTGGACGGTGTGCTGACCAGGGCGCTATCCGGGCTCTCCGCCAGGGGTAAGCCATTGCCATACCGGTTGCCCACGGCACTGTTCATGTCGTTACCTGCGGCAATCATCAGGCTGACGCCCGCCTGGGCACAGCGGTAATAGGCGTCCTGCACGGCGGTCTCCTCAGTATCTGCAAAAGCCAGCCGATGCGCCCAGACTCATGTTGACCGCATCCACGCCCAAAAGGACGGCATCCTCCAGGGCCGCCAAAATGGTGCTGTCCAAAATGGAACCGTCGGGACTCGTCACCTTCATAATGAGCAGCTGGGCATTGGGGGCCACACCTCGCAGCTCTTCACAATTTCCCGCTACCGTACCAGCCACATGGGTGCCATGGCCGGCAGAGTCCCGGACGGCTTCGGCGCCTGCCTCCCCGGCGCCATAGTCGTAGGCATAAGGAATTTTGCCGGAAACATAGGCAGCCTCCGCCCCGTCCAGTTCCGCATGGAGATGGACCTGGTTCATTCGGGTCTCCAGCTCCTCCAGGGTCAGGGTCTGCACTTGGGGGGCGCAGTTGCAAAGGCAACATGGTCCGTGTCCAAGCCGGTATCCAAAACGGCTACCATCATGCCGCTGCCGTCATATCCCATGGCATTGACCACATCGGAGCCAATGCCCCCGGTACTGCCTGCCATCATAGGCTCCAGGCCCGTTTCCACTGGCTGGGGGCCTCATAGCGGGTAGCCACATATGCGGACTTCACGCCTGGCATGGCCTGCAGCGCTTCCAGATCACCATAGCACATCTCCATGGCGAAGCCGTTAAAAATGGCAGTGTACTCATAGGTGGGACTTTTTTTCATGATTGGTCGCCTGGGCCGCAGTCCAGGGCAGGCGGCGGATTTTCTCTTGTAGAACCTCATGAGAAGCCAGCAGCCGCTGAGCCTCAGCCTGACAGGAGGCAGTATGTAAGTCCTCCCGGACCTGCCCATTGAGGAGCGGCTCCTCCTCCAGCTCCACCATAACCGTAACCCAATCGTCCTGCCGATAACCCAGAGGGGCCACTGCCTCCCGGAGGGGGAGCTGAGACTCCGCAGTATCGCTCAGCGCCAGGTCCACCACATGACTGGGTCGGGGCGCTTCGGGAGACGCCCAAACGGTCCGGGACTCAGGCACAGCAGCAGCGCCAGACACGATGCCAGCAGTCTTGTTCGTGCTTTCATGTTTGTCCTTCCTTTCTGTGCAATCTGAAATTCGGTGTTCATAATTTTGTGAACATCCTTATGGGGATCTTACCACATCGTTCACAAAATTGCAATACCTATACAGAGGAAAAATTTAGCTATTTTGCAGGCAAACAGACGCCTGCTCCACCGCTGCATCGTGCCGCAGTGAAGCAGGCGCCTGTTATGATTCATTGCTCCCCTTTTTTTGCAGCGACTTCAAATGCTGCATAATGGTTTCGATTGATGCAAAGTTTGTCTTGTAGCGGTTTCTCCCTGTACGGATTCCAGCAGCAGCAGCCTGGCGTCAAACAGGCTCTTCACATCCCGACCCACAGCCCCCAAGTGGAGGTCCAGCTGCTGAGCCATTTCCCGGGAACTCATGGGTTTCTCCGCCATGGCCTGGAGCATTCTCATCCGTGCAGGACTTCCCAGGAGCCGCAACGCATGGTATTCCCAGTCCTCAAAATCCAGCGGTTCCTTTCGCTCTGTCTCCTGGGCCACGCCGGTGAAAAAACACCGTCCTGGCTTCGTCATCCAACACACCGGGGCTGCCGTGGGCTGTAGATAACGCAGATTGATGAATAGCGCCTGCACGGAGCTGCCTGCATTGCAGCATGCCCGTTTCTGCAAAAATTTCCACAGCATTTTCCCTCTCGATAACGTGCCTCCCAGCTCCTGGCCAAGGGCTCTGCCCCGCAAAGCCCAGGGACGCAGCAGCGCCTCCAGCCGGGTAGCAACGGGCTCCAGCATCTTCTCAAGAATGGCGGTATATGTCTCAAATCGGAAAACACCTCCAAGAGCTTTTGCCGGTATTCCGGCGTCACCTCCAGCCGTTCCAGATCCACAGACAGGGGAACAAAGCTTCTGTCCTCCTGCTCCATGTAGTCCATGCCAAATTCCCCAATGGCGGAAATATGCTCTCCCCGCTGCCGCAGCTCCTGCCAATTTCGCCGCAGGGAGTCAAAAGACGCCCCCAGGGTCTTGCAGGAGAAGTCCATGGTGTTATAAACGACAGCCCTGGCCAGGCAGGTAAAAGAGCCCAGATCCATCCTGGAGCGGCTCCTTCAGAAAGAAAAACTGCATCGCCGGGTCCTGCCTGGAGATCCCCTCCGTGGCGGATGCCAGCATGTGCTGCAGCTCTGACGAAGGGATGGTGTATGGGCCGGGGCCGTCAGCTCACCGGCCGGGAGCTCATTGATAAAGGCATACAGCAGCTCCACCGTCTCCAGAATCATGCAGGGCTCGTTGGTCGCAGTGACGTTCATAAGCAGCCTCCATCCACTTTTTTGTTCACACATTTGTTAACAAGTATACCGCAATTTCAGGAAATTGCAAGTGGTTTCACATTTCATTCCAAAACAAGAGCGCTGAACAGCATGGCGTTTCTTACTGTTCAGCGCTTGATTTGTTTATTGACCAGCTGCCACACCCCGGCGGACCAGGGCCCGCTTCAGCCGGGCTTCGGCCAGCTTCAGCTCTACCTGGCTGGCGTTTTGCTGTGCAAGACCTTTTGGGCCCGCTCATAGGAGGCCTGGGCCCGAGCGGTGTCAATGTCCTCCGCCCACTCAAAGGTGGTCGCTACCAGGGTCACCAGCTCCTTCTCCACCAAACAGCATCCCGCCAATGCAGGCTGCATACCGGGTTCCCTGGTCTGTGACTACCGTAGCCCGGCCCATGCCCAGGGCAGTCACCAGGTCCAAGTGGCCGGCCAAAATGCCCACATCTCCTGCGACGGTACGAACGGTGAGGGAGAACGCGTCTCCGTCAAAAAAAGAGGCCGTCTGGCGTGACAATTTTTCAGATGAAAGGCCGTCATGGCGCTCACCCCTTGCTGGCCTTGGCCACCACATCGTCGATGGACCCGGCAAAGAGGAACGCCGACTCCGGCAGACTGTCGTGTTTGCCTTCGATGATCTCCCGGAAGCCCCGGATGGTCTCTTTCAGAGGCACATACTTGCCGGTCATGCCGGTGAACTCCCTCCGCCACGGTAAAGGGCTGAGACAGGAACCGCTGGACCTTCCGGGCCCGGTTCACCGTGAGCTTATCCTCGTCGGACAGCTCGTCCATGCCGAGAATGGCGATGATATCCTGCAGCTCCTTGTACCGCTGGAGAATCCGTTGCACATCCCGGGCCACCTCATAGTGCTCCCGGCCCAGAATTTCCGGATTTAAAATCCGGGAGGTAGAAGCCAGGGGGTCCACTGCCGGGTAAATGCCCAGGGAGGAAATGCCACGATCCAGCACCGTCGTGGCGTCCAGGTGGGCAAAGGTGGTGGCCGGGGCCGGGTCTGTCAGGTCGTCGGCAGGCACATAGACTGCCTGCACAGAGGTGATGGAGCCCTCTTTGGTGGAGGTGATGCGCTCCTGCAGCGCGCCCATCTCGGTGGCCAATGTAGGTTGGTAACCCACGGCAGAGGGCATACGGCCCAGGAGGGCAGAGACCTCGAGCCTGCCTGGGTGAAGCGGAAGATGTTGTCAATGAAGAGGAGCACATCCTGATGCTTCACATCCCGGAAATACTCCGCCATGGTGAGACCTGACAGGCCCACGCGCATTCTGGCTCCAGGCGGCTCGTTCATCTGGCCGTAGACCAGGGCCGTCTTTTCCAGGACGCCGGACTCCTTCATCTCGTTATACAGATCGTTGCCCCTCGCGGGTGCGCTCGCCCACGCCGGTGAAGACGGAGATGCCGCCGTGCTCTTTGGCGATGTTGTGGATAAGCTCCATGATCAGAACCGTTTTTCCGACGCCTGCGCCGCCGAACAGACCGATTTTGCCGCCCTTGGCATAGGGACAAATCAGATCCACCACCTTGATCCCGGTTTCCAGGATCTCCGTGGTGCTGGCCTGGTCCTCATAGGAGGGGGCGGGGCGGTGAATGGGCCAGTGATCTGCCGCTCTGGGGGCGGGCTGCTCGTCGATGGGTTGGCCCAGCAGGTTAAACATCCGGCCCAGGCAGCCCTCGCCCACAGGGACGGAAATGGGCGCGCCGGTGTCCGTGGCGGGAACCCCCGCTGAAGGCCGTCGGTGGAGCTCATGGCGACGGCCGGACCACATTGTCGCCCAGATGCTGGGCGACCTCGGCCACAATGGTGGCCTCGCCTTGGGAACTTCAATGGCATTCAGCAGCTCCGGCAGGCTCCCCTCGGGAAAGCGGATATCCAGCACGGGGCCGATGACTTGAATCACAGTACCAATATTTTTTGGCCATAGGGGTCAACTCCTTGCATCCGGACCGGTCAGGCTTCGGCGCCTGCCACGATCTCGGTGATCTCCTGGGTAATGGCGCCCTGGCGGGCGCGGTTGAATTGCAGGTTCAGGTTCCCAATCATCTCGTCGGCGTTTTTCGTGGCGGCATCCATGGCCGTCCGCCGGGCCGCCAGCTCGCTGGCCACGGATTCACACAGCGCGCCGTAAACCACGCCCCCCAAGTACTCCGGGATGATGGCGTCAAACACCGTCTGGGGGTCCGGCTCATACAGAGCTGCCGCCTCCTCCGGCTCCTGCCTGGACGCGGCCGTGAGGGACAGAGGAGCAGCGGCAAAATAGCCGGAGTTTGGGACAGAACTGAGACAAAATTGGTAAAGGCCACAGAAATTTCGTCGAACTCCCCGGCCAAATAGGCTTTGGCCAGCTGCTTGGACAGAGGGAGAAGCAGTCACCAATGGTGACATCGGCCGCCTCGCTGTAGGCCTGGGTAACAAGGGGTACGCCCCGGCCGCGGAAATGCTCCACTGCCCGCTTACCCATGGGCAAAACCGATAGCTCCTTTCTCCCCAGCTCCTGCTGAACCAGCTTGAACATGTTGTTGTTATAGCCGCCAGCCAAACCCCGGTCACCGGCAATCACAATGCAGCAGACCCGCTTCCCCTCCCGCCGGGTGAGATAGGGGAGGAAAAATCCGGCCGGGTGCAGGCGATGTGGGCAATGGTTCCATAGAGGATCTCGAAATAGGGACGGTTGTCCCGAATCCGGTCCTGGGCGTGGCGGAGCTTGGAGGCAGCCACCATTTCCATGGCCCGGGTGATTTGCCGGGTGCTCTCCATGCTCCGGATGCGTTGCTTGATGTCTTTGGTGGAAACGCCCGCCATGGGTCAGCCTCCTAACTGTGGGAAGATTGGAACTCGGCGGTGAATTCCGTGAGAAATTGCTTCAGAGCCGCTTCGTTCTCCGGGGTCAGCATTTTGGTGTCCCGAATGGACTGGAGAATCTCCGGACGGCGGGTGTCCAGCTGCCGGTGCAGCTTCTCCTCGTAGGCGGAGACCTGCTCCACCTCCACCTGCTCCAGATAGCCCTTGGTCACAGCGTAAAGAATCGCCACCTGGTGGGCCACCTCCACAGGTGCTCCGTTTTCTGCTTCAGAACCTCCACAATCCGCTGGCTCTGAGCCAGGCGGGATTTGGTGTCGGCGTCCAGGTCGGAGCCAAACTGGGCAAAAGCTCTGGAGCTCCCGGTACTGGGGAATACAGCAGCTTCAGAGAACCGGCCACCTGCTTCATGGCCTTGATCTGCGCCGAGCCGCCCACCCGGGACACAGAGATGCCAGGGTTCACAGCGGGCATAACGCCGGAGTTAAAGAGCTCCGTCTCCAGGTAGATCTGGCCGTCGGTGATGGAGATAACATTGGTGGGGATGTAGGCCGACACGTCGCCCGCCTGGGTCTCAATAACCGGCAGAGCCGTGAGGCTGCCTCCTCCATACCCGGCGCCATCCGGGCCGCCCGCTCCAAGAGGCGGGAGTGGAGGTAGAACACGTCGCCGGGGTAGGCCTCCCGGCCGGGGGGCGGCGGATCAGCAGGGGAAAGGGCCCGGTAGGCCACGGCATGCTTGGACAGATCGTCGTAGACGATGAGTACGTCCCGCCCCTTCCCCATAAAATACTCGCCCATGGCGCAGCCGGCGTAGGGGGCGATGTACTGCATGGGCGCCTGCTCCGGCGCCGTGGCGGAGACCACAATGGTGTACTCCATGGCCCCGCTCAGCTCAAAATCATGGACAATCTGGGCCACCGTAGAGCGCTTCTGTCCAATGGCCACATAGATGCAGATCACGTCCTCCCCTTTCTGGTTGAGGATGGTGTCCACCGCAATGGCGGTCTTGCCCGTCTGGCGGTCGCCGATGAGCAGCTCCCGCTGTCCGCGGCCAATGGGAATCATGGAATCAATGGCCTTAATGCCCGTCTGCAGGGGGACCGAGACGGATTTTTCTCTGGATGATACCCGGCGCTTGGTGTTCAATGGGCCGGGTTTGGGAACAGTCGATGGGGCCTTTGCCATCGATGGGGTTGCCCAGAGCATCCACCACCCGGCCAATCAGCTTCTCCCCCACCGGGACGGAAAAGGACCTCCCGGTGCGCCGCACCAGGCTCCCTTCCTCCACGCCCACATCAGAGCCCAGCATAACCACACTGACGCAGTCCTCCTCCAGGTTCAGCGCCATGCCCACAGCGCCGCCGTCAAAGCGGAGCAGCTCGTTGGCCCGGCAGCGGTCCAGGCCGTGGACCTTGGCAATGCCGTCTCCCACCTGGATCACGTAGCCGATTTCATCCTGCTTGGTTTTTGCGCCATAGTTTTTGATCTGGTCTTGAATGACCTTGGTAATGTCGTCGGTTTTCAGGTTCATGTGTTCACCTACTTTACACAGTCGCGGCGGCCAGGCTCTGGCGCAGCGCTTCCCGCCGGGCCTGCAGGCTCCCGTCCAGCTGCACCCCCGGCAAAGCGTAAGGTCACGCCGCCCAAAACGCGGGCGTCCACCACATTGGTGAGCTTCACCGTTTTCCCGGTCATGGCCTCCAGCTTCTTCGCCAGGGCAGCCTGCTGCCCTTGGACATGGCCACAGCCGTCATGGCGGTGGCCCGCAGAATGCCGTGGGCCTGGTCATACAGCTGCCTCCACACCCGGGCGCAGGCGGCATTGCTTCACCGCGTGCTTTTCGGCAGAGGATTTTCAGAAAATTCAAATGATAGAGGTTCAGACTGGAAAAGGCCTCCTCCACCAGGGAAAGCCGCTGCTCCCTGGGCAGCGCAGGGGAATCCAGCAAGCGGGCATAGGCCGGCTGCTGCTCCAAAATGGCGGACCCCGGAGCCATTTCTTCCCCAATCTCCCCTTCCCTGTGCTCCTGCCGGGCCAACTCAAACAGGGCACGGCCATAGTCACTGGCGCGGATCATAGGGGCTCTCCCAGATTCTCAATGAAGGAGTCAATGAGCTTGGCGTGCTTCCGCTTGTCCACGTCCTCCTCCAGAACGGCAGAGGCGATCCCAATCGCCATGCCGGAGACCTGGTCCTTCAGGGTCATTCATAGCCTCTTTTTCTCCCGCTCTACTTGGGCGTGGGGCGCTCCATGGTGCGGGCTGCTGTCTCTCCTGGGCCTCATGAACAATGGCCTCCTCCCGCTCCTGGGCCTGGCGGGTGGCATTTTGATGATCCGGTCCCCTTCTGCGTTGGCTGCCTTGAGGCGGGCGTCATACTGGGCCTGCAGAGCCTCCGCCTGGGTCTTGGCGTGACTGGCATCGGCATAGAGGCCATCGATTTCCTGCTGTCGGTCGTCGATCATCTTTTTCACTGGCTTGAAGAGGAACTTCTTCAGCACCAGGAAGGTAATGATCATGTTGCACAGGGTCAAAAGCGCTGTCCAGAAGTTCACGCCAACAAAGCTTTCAAATCCTCCATGCGGCATCACTCCTTTCGTTTTATCTGCCGGAAGATGCGCTTACAGGGCAAAGAGAATCAAAAAGGCGATGAGCAGAGAGTAAATACCCGTAGTTTCCGTAATGGCGCAACCGATGATCATGTTGGTACGCAAGGTGCTGGCGGCCTCAGGCTGCCGGGCCATGCCCTCCAGAGCTTTGCCCACGGCGTTGCCTTCGCCCATGGCCGGGCCAATGGCGCCAATTCCCATACACAGTCCGGCGCCAATGGCGCAGGCGGCTTTGATAATTGCTTGTTCCATAGTAAAGATCCTCCCTAAGATTGTGGTATATATATAAATAGGAACGACGGTTAAGCGGCTGCCTCGTCCCGCTCCTGCGCGGGAGGCGGACAGGCGGAGCTGATATAGACCATGCTCAGCAGACAGAAGACGAAGGCCTGAATGAAGCCAGAGAAAATGTCAAAATACAAAGGACAAAATGGCGGGCAGGCCCAAGCCCAGGATGGGAATGCCACCCACCCCCAGCAGCTGCAGAGGGCCGCAGCCGCAAGGACCGTGAACGCAATCCCCAAAAGCTTCCTGGCCAGCCTCTTACTCTGGAACCCCCAGAGGGTCAGGGCCACGCCAGCTGCCATCAGCACGATGCACACCGCAAGGCCGCTGAGGCAATCAGGTTCAGCAGCGCCGCGGAAGCGCCTGACAGGGCCATATACAGCATGGAGGTAATCACGCTGCCACCCACCACATTGCCGAAATGACGGAAGGCCATAGAGATGGGCTGGGCAATCTCCGATACCAGGTTCATAGGCGTCATCACCCAAATAGGCTCGGTGAAGCCCTTTAACCAGCCCAAAAAGCCGTTGTTCTTAATGCTGTGGTACCAGATGAGGGCACTGGTCATCAGGGGCCCAGGTCAGTGTGGTACTGAGGTCCGCTGTGGTGGATCGGAGAAAACCGGTCATGCCAATGAGGGAGCCACACAGAGAGGAGAGGAACAGGGTTCCAATGTAAGGCGTCCAGTGGGCGTTGTGGGGGCCCATGGTGTCGCTGACCAGGTTGTACAGCGTGGAGACGGCCTTCTCTGTGAGGACCTGAGCCGGTCCCGGCCGTTTCTTCAGATGTTTGCCCAGCCGGTACCCTGCGATGCACAAAAGCAGCGTCACCAGCAGAGAGGACAGCATGGTCTGGGTCACGGGAATGCCGCCCAGGATGGGTATGACAAAGTAGATTTTTGCGCCGTTGATACTCATGATCTTTTTTTCACCCGACTTTCGGAAAAATTCGCCCAGCATCAAAATAGGTCGTACAAACACCAACGGCAGAACCAACGCCAGCAAATCAAACCGTTTGCTCTTGGCTGCCGCAAACAAAATCAGGAACAAAAACCAGGTACCGGAGCAGGAAGGACATACGCACCAAGGCCGTTCCGCCCTTCACATTCTGCTGCTCGGCCCGGTCTGCCGCCAGGCTGGCCCCCACCGCCATGAAGAAGAAATTGCAAATGGAGAGAAGCCCCCCAGCATGCCCCCAGAACGACGGACCTGTCCAGGCGCCCTGCCAGGGCGTAAATGCCAAGCATCAGGCCCACGCAGAGGACCTCTCCTATGGCAATGGCGGCGGTTTCCCGATATACCGGATTTCGAGTGGACATACAAGCGCACCTCCGAACAAATTAATCATGCTCATTGAAGGATATGGGAGGTTTCTTCCGGTTATTTCCCTTTTCCCGCCCCGGTCGGTTCAAAAAGCTCACATCCCTGACAAAGGCAGCGCCAGCGGAAAACGCGCCGCTCAATCCCCAGGGCGATGCCCAAAAAAAAATAACCCAGTTTCCGAAGCCAAACCGGTCCCGAAGCCAAACGGCGCCCAGCAGGCAGAGAAGCAAGGGACAGACGATGGAAAGTCCCAATTGCGTCAACCAAACCAGCTCCCGCACAGTCCGCATTCCACCGCCTCCTCACCTGTATTTTCTTCCAAGAAACGCTAATTATTCTACCACGCTCCCCAGAAAAAACAAGGGACAAGAAATTGAAATTGGAAAAAACGGTCCGCACCGTGGAGTCCAAGCTTAATTTTTGTGCAAATAAATCATAAAAATCACATGTGAATTTAATTATGAAAAAACGGCAGGAAATCAGATATCGCACTGATTTCCTGCCAATAAGGTCATTCTTAAGACACTACAGGAACAACTTCCACCAATTTATCTCGTAGGAGAAGCATCAGTTTCCCATTCTCCCGCGCCAGGACTGCGCGAATATCCCCTGCCTGCAGTCCATCCTGAGTCAAATCAAAGAAAGCCTGTTCCGCAACACCAAGCTCCGGAAGGTCGCAACGCAGAAAATATATCACGCCGTCCTCTCCAACATAATAAATGCGTTCACCCGCTGCAGCAAACCGTACGCCTTGGGTAAAGGAAAGCGCTGCATCCTCCAGGAGAACAGCCCCGTCCTCCAAAGGAACATACAGCATGGAGCCAGCCTCTTCCTCGCGCAGCACCGCATAGACTCGACCCTTCCACGGAACAACTGCAACGGCATAAAGTAAATCAGGTTGATCTGTGATATAAGGGACTGCACGCAAGGTGTCTAGAGAGATTTCTTCCGTCTGATAAAACAGCCGCCCATTTGCACAAATGTAAAGCTGCTGATCCGCAACCACCATCTGAAAGTCGCTGGTGTCGTCTCCGCCAACGGGCAAATAACATGACAAGTCTTTCCACACATCATAGGTCCCAGACTCATTTGGAGCATAGGCAAACACCCCCTGCTTGGTATGCAGGAATCTTTTGGCATGGGAAACGCTGGTTTTCTGCCGGTTTACCTCGTTGAAGTTATCATCCAATGTGATCTGGTATGTATCATTGGCATCCTGTACCAGCAGGAGATACCCACCTTCACCTTCTGTTGCATCTAACAGCTCTAAATCGCCGCTCTGCCAACGGACTTCCATCGTATGGGGCAGCGCTTCCAAATCCTGCGTACAAACCTGCGAGAAAGGGCACATCCGCCGGATCCGCTTGCGGTTCTTTCCCACATCCGGCTAAAATTGTACAGAGAAAAATAACAGGCAAAAAGCATGCAAATTACGCAAAAATGACGATTTTTCATTTTGGCCTCCCTCAAACTATGCCGTAAAGCGGCGAGTCAGAACTCGCCTCAGCAGGATATGGCGCAGACTCACGCCATATCCTGCCGGAGGAGTCCTGACATTTCCTTTTGCAACAGACCCAAAAAAGCGCCCTGGGGCATTTTTAAGTGGACAGCTCAATGCGCAAGTAGCCATATCCTTCATTTGAATATGTGCTTGCCCGCGCCCCAACAATCGTAGGACTGGAAATTGTGTAGTTGCATGTAGCACCTGGCTTCATTCTGGAAGAATATGCCAGAGATTTTCCGGTCCGCATATTGGTGTATCCCACATTACAGCTATCCGGCTGATTCAAGCTGACTACTGTCGTTTTCATCGTTCCGCGAATGTCCGTCCATGTTCTGAATGGATCCGTCAGGGCGGTGTTACTGGGTTTGTGGAAAAATACCGAGCCATAAAACAACGTGGAGGTCGAGGCAATGTCGGCATCCCCACCAAGTACAGCACGGTCTGCCACACGAGGATCAGGGAACATCCCAATCCTCCGGGAACAAATCGTAGAATTGGGGCAAAACTTCAATGGTTCCGTCGGGTTGCTCAATCCATCCCTCTCCCTCAGCAACCCAGGAATGTGCAAAAATAATCTGTTCCCGGGCCTCCAAAATGGTTCCACGGAGCTCAGCAGGAGCAACGTCCAGGTCCATGTACGCATAGTGCGAAACATTTTTCCGCCGTCAGCTCCACAGGGGCACCCATGGCGCTGACCTGAACCGGCAAGCAGATGCATAAGGATATGACCAATAGTGCTGCCAATAAATTCCGAATTTTCATGTCCACGTTCCTCCTAAAATTTATTTTGGCGGTGTGTTCATCCCGCATTTTCATTTTACGGCAATTTCCTAAAAATGTCAAGAATTTTTTCTTAGTTTTTATCACCGTTTCTAGTTTCCTGCTCTGCAAAAAATATCGTTTTTATGTGTAAAAAAGCAGGGGCTGTCTCAGAATTTCCCCTGAGATAGCCCCTATTATTTGAACGCCTATCAGCCTGCAAAATGATTGATTGGCCAAGCCATCCAGCCTATACGCAGTCGTTACGGCGCGCATTCTTAATCATGCTCAATCTTATGATGTTTTTAACCAAATACCAGGCAGTTAAAAACCGGAATCAACAGGAGGCTTTCCGGAGCCGGGCCCTCCTGGGGTAGGTGGTTTTGCGCCGCGGATGGCTTCCACCGTGGAACCGCAGGACTTGGCCAGGTCCCACAGGCTCTGCCCGGCCAGTGGGGCGCGGATGATGAGAGGGCCGGTTTGGGTCCGGTTTTCCCTGCTCCGACAGCTCCGCGCCGGCGATCACCTCCAGGTCTCCGCTGCCAAAGCTGTCCACCGTCACCTCCAGAGACGCCCGCACCGTAGCAGACCCGCCGCCGGAGGACCACTGAAGAGGACCGGAAATCTGGCTGGAGGCCTCGCAGGTACAGCCCTCGGCCAGGCGAATCCGGGACACCGCAGAGGTGTGGGCGGACCGGCCCTGGAGCTCGCCGGCTTCGTCATAATACAGCACGCTGCACCAGACGGGGATTCAATCTCCATCTCCTCCCTTCCCGGCGGATTTTCGGCAGATCCGGGAAGACGGCGCTGTCTATGAGGGCGCCGCCCTCTAAGGGAAGCTGCTCTCCGCCTGCTCCCGGAGCTGCTGCCGGTCCAGCCGGCTCTTCATGGGAAGCTTCTGCAGCTGCGGTGTGACCGTGTGACGCAAACTATAGAGATCCTGCACCAGATCCACGGTCTGCCGGGCCAGCACCAAGCACTGGGCGGCCACACTGCACTTGAGCCGCAGTCGCCTGCCTTCCTCATCGGCGGAGACCTCCACACCGGTCAAAACCGGCTCAATTTGAAGCTCCTCCTCCTGGTCGTAAACCCGGGCCAGCTCTGTGTACTGGGAAAAGGGCAGATCAAAATCCCAAACCGCCAGACGGTCCTCGGGGGTCATGTACAAAACGTGCAAACTGCAGCTTCCCTTGAATACAGCCTTCTCCCCCAGCACCTTGGCGTCGGTCACCGTGGGCCGAACCTGGTAGGAAACCAGCTGGCTGACGGCAGGCGCGCCGCCGGGGAGCTCCAGCTCCTCATCCAGCAGGAAGCTCTTCTCGGTCAGCTCCGTGGGCAGCTGCAGGGGCAGGCGCTGCCGCAGAACCTCCAGTTCCTTGGGCGGAGACGGCAGGGTGTAAAACACCGCCTGGCCGGGACCGTACGCCTCCCCTTGCAGGTCAGAGAGGCGCGGACCAGAATCTTGCGAGAATTTACCATGCGCGCATCGATGCTCTTGATGCGGCAGGAAACCTGCATCTGCCCCTCTTGCTCCGTCGGCGGGAATTCCCACTTTGCGGTGAAGGGAGATACACCGCCACCTGCCGTGGCGCTCCCCCCCTCCGGTACATACAGGACCCAGGCGCTGACGCCGCCTGAGACGCCCATGCCGTTTTGCCGCCACTCCTTGCTACGGACCACCGGAACACCCCAACAGCCCACAATCCGGCCTACATCCGGCAGGCTGTCCGGCACAACCGTTTCTGCGGTCTCCTCTTGACTCACCACCTGGCAGACCAGCTTCTGGAGATGGTCCACGGCGTTTTTTCAAAGGCCAGTTCCATATTGTTCACTCCTTACACGTTCTGGTGATATATACGCAGGCGTGGACAAGGTTATGCCTTATTTTTCTTCAACAAAAAGCAGCCGCCGCAGAGGCAACAAAGCCCCAGCAGGATGGAAACCACGGTGACCCCGCAGGCGCAGCCAATGATCAGGCCAAGCCCAAGAGCCAGCAGCGCAACGGCGCAAATCTGATGCTGTCTCCACATAAAAAACGCCCCCTGCATTCACCATATGCAGGGGCGGCAATCTTGTGTCTGATTTTAACCGGGGTTCATATCTTCCATACAGGCCGAAAGCACCTGGGAGAGGATGGGAATGCAGACGCTTCTACCATAGCCCCCATTCTCCACCATGACCACAAAGGCCAGAGGGTAGTCCTCGTCCATGGTGAACCCGGCAAAGGTGGCGTTGGGCTCCAGGCCGCCTCCCACCTCTGCCGTGCCGGTCTTGGCGCAGACATACACATCCGGGAAACTATCCTCCCCCATAGTTATTGGTCACGTTGTAGTGCATCATTTCCTGTAGCGTAGCTGCCACAGCCGTGGGCATGACGCGGTCTGTCTGCTGGGTCCTGGCCGTATACCGGCTGAATATGCCAGAGGAAGCGGAGGATACGAGATAGGGCTCGGCTGCTGTGCCACCGCCGGCAATCTGGCCCATGAAGGTCATATAGCGGCAGGGATTCACCGTATCGGTGTACTGGCCAATCCGCCCCAGGCCACATTGACATCTGCCGCATCGGAGAGATCAAAGTGCCCGGAGGCAGTGGTGATGCCATCAAAGGTCAAAGGCTCTGTAATCTGGAACTGCTGTGCATATTTCATCAGGGTTTCCGGCCCCAGCTCCAAGGCAATCTGGGCAAAGGCGCTGTTGCAGGAGTGCATCAGGGCCTGGCGCATGGTGACCTCTCCATGGGTCCCTTCGCAGACCACCTCGTCGCCTCCCACCCAATAGGAGCCCTCACAGAGGAAGGTCTGAGACTCTATGTCGTCAATCTCCGCCAAAGCCGCCGCCGTGGTCACAACCTTGAAGATGGAGCCGGGGACATAGGACGCCTGGGTAAACCGGTTTACATAGACGCCCTCATAGTCTCCGGTGCTGTCATTCTCCAGGTCCGGCACGTCGTCCGGGTCATAGGTGGAGAGGAAACGGCGCAGAGAATCTCGCCGGTCTTGTAATTGTATACCCCACCACTCCCTTGCGGCCGTCCAGTGCCTCCAGGGCGGCCTTCTGGGCCTTGGCGCTGATGGTGAGCACCGCTGTGCCTCCGGTGCCAGAGGTGGAGTACACGCCATTGATCAGATCAAATCCCACCATCTGGCTGCTGTATTCCGATACGGCAGGGGCGCTGATATAGCCCTCCCGATCTCCCAGCAGGTGGAGAGTAGCCAGGCGCACAGTCCGATCATCGCTGTAAGTCCGGCCATCGGTGGCGTCCAGGAGGACGGCGCCGGTCCGGTCTGTAACCACGCCGCAATTCAGGTTGCTTCCCGGTACACATGAGGGCTGCCGGGAAACACCACCCACTCCTTGGCCTGAAACAGATATTCTCCTGAGAAAATCACAAGGCCCAGCACCAAAACGGCAGCCAGGATCAGAACAAATCTCGAGCGGCCCGCAATTCTATTCATACTGCACCGCCTCCTTTTTACGCGATGGCAAGCGAATGGCAAAGCTGGCGTTCTGCCTGGTATCCGCCGCCTTGATGAAGGCCAGCATCCCCCAGGCGGAGATCATGCTGGAGCCGCCGTTGGAGACAAAGGGGAACGTGACGCCGGTGAGGGGCAGCAGGTCCACAGTACCCAGCACATTGAGGATGGTCTGGACCATGAGAATGCTGATGGCTGCACAAGCGCCAATGGTGTAAAAGCTGCTGCGGCCCACTGGGGCGGCGCGGACCACAAATGCCCCCAGGCACACCACAGCCAGGACCATCATCACCCCAATGAGCAGGCCCCACTCCTCGGAAACCGTGGCAAATACCAGGTCCGTGTCACTGGCAGCCACGTACTTCAGCCAGCCGTTGCCTCCCCCAGGCCCAGCAGGCCTCCAGAGGCAATGCACATCATGGCCCGGGTCTGCTGATAGCCCCCTCCAGGGGGACCTCCCACACATGGCGCCAGGAGGCAAACCGGCTCAGCACATGGGGCTTCAGGAAGCGCAGCGCC
>VOFD01002217.1_pt1 | contig 34326 bp, 52 predicted proteins | sample 5384101 | NCBI WGS metagenome assembly VOFD01 (sample SAMN12384723, study PRJNA508395) | human gut metagenome | isolation source: healthy gut C | host: Homo sapiens
AGCAGTATGTTGCGTCACGTAAGTGAAGAGCACGAGTAGCAAAGTTCGGATACCCACCCGGGCAATTCCCAGCCTGCATAATTCAGGGAGGGATTTGATGCAAGACATATTGACCTGCGCCATGGGACTGGATATTCATCGTGACGTTATCGTTGCCTGTCTTGCCAAAGGTGAGCTGGGCACCGATCCGGAAATCGAGATTCGCTCCTTCAGCACACTTATCCCGGAAATGCGGAAACTGCGGGATTGGGTGTTGGAAGCTGAGTGCCATTATGTCGCTATGGAGAGCACTGGGATCTACTGGCAGCCCATTTACGAAATGCTGGAACCATGTTTTGATGGGCAAATCAGCATTCTGGTCGTGAATGCCCGCCACATGAAGAATGTGCCTGGGCGCAAAACGGATATGCGAGACGCGCAATGGATCGCCACATTGCTCCGTGCCGGATTACTAAAGGGGAGTTTTATCCCAGACAAAACGTTCCGAGAGCTGCGGCATCTGACCCGGTATCGTAAGAGCATCGTTCGCGACATTACCGCCCAAAAGAATCGCATCGATAAATTTCTGCAAAGCTCCGGTTTCCGCTTCACAGCGTTTCTGTCGGACGCATTTGGCGCTTCCGGGCGAAACATCATCCGTCATCTCATGGAATACGGAAATATTTCGCGGGAAGCTCTGGACCGGTGCCTGAAAACGCAGACCCGGAAACGTATCGACGAAATACTGATTGCCTTGAACGGTTCGCTCTCGGAGCACCAGCGCGGCTTTCTTCGCATGATATTTGGGCACTTGGAAGCGCTTGAACAGCACCGCCATACTGTGGAGGACGCTATTACGAAAGAGATCACAAAGCACGAAGAGGCATTGAGCCTCCTGTGCTCCATACCGGGCATTGATGTAACTGCGGCAGCAGCCATTATCGCGGAGATTGGTACCGATATGAGTGCCTTTCCGGATTCCCAGCATATATGCTCCTGGGCCGGTTTGAGTCCCGGTAACAACGAGAGTGCCGGAAAACGCAAGAGTGCTCACATTAACAAAGGTAATCCGTATCTGAAGAGTATGCTCTGCGAGGTGGGATGGGTCATCTCCGGAAAACGAAGCTTGTACCTCTCCGGTTGGTACTGGAGGATAAAACAGCGGAAGGGCGCTAAACGTGCAACGATTGCTTTGGCTCGCAAACTGCTGGCGCTGATTTACACGATGTTGAAAACAGGTTCTCCATACAACGAAGAATGTTTTGAGACCCGCAGAAAACAAAGTGAGCGCAAACGGGCCAACCGCATGGTGAACGAACTGCAAAAGCTGGGATACTTTGTGGTGGCACCAGGCTGATTCCCACTGTACCATACTTCGGCCGGCGACAGGTTTTGGCCTGCCGCTTTTTGTTGGAGAGCTTTTATGAATGAATATTTGAAAAAGATACATTGAATTGAAAAAGCAGTTTGTTGCAACCAATAACAGTCCAGACAGCGTCCGTTCTCTTTATGCTTTTAAGGAAGAATTGGAATATATGGAGGGGGGAGCAGGCAAAGGAAGTATTGGTGGATGTATATGACCTACTGGACTTTAAGAAGGATGCCTACGACCTGCTCTGTCAAATCGGAAATCGCCCGATAAAAAACACTCAAGCGGTTGGGTACGCTGAAAGACTATGCGGAAAAATTGGGAAACCATTATGCTATCCCGAAACCCAAAACGCCAAAAGAAAAGCAGAGCGAGAAAGAACAGCGGCTCCAACTGGGTCTGCCTACCTTTCGGTATCACCCAGACCCTTTGGATACTGGGGCTTTTGATGAGTCCAAAGAGGGTGTTGTCTGCGACTGTTGCGGTAAGACCACCCATATCTTTTATACCAATCCGTTCTTCTCCATTGTTGCGTATCTGTGTCCAGAGTGTATCGCTAGTGGTGCAGCAGCCCGGAAGTATAACGGTAGCTTTCAAGATGATTTGTCTTTGGATGATGGTGTAGATAATCCAGAGAAGTTGGACGAACTTATTCACCGCACTCCTGGTTACTCCGGTTGGCAGCAGGAATACTGGCGTGCCCACTGTGGTGACTATTGCGCCTTTTTAGGCTATGTAGGCGCCAGAGAATTGCGGGCATTGGGTGTGCTGGAAGAAGTGCTGGATGACTCTATGTGGGATGAGGAAGAGAAAGAAATGATACGGGAATCCGTCAATGGAGGTCATTTACAATGTTATCTGTTCCAATGCTTACACTGTGGAAAGCACTTGCTTTGGATGGATTTTGATTAAGGGGCAATACCCAAATTATTGAGCAGACAAGGAGGGAGAGCATGGAACTATCCATACAAGAACGATTGAAAGACCTGCGTGTGGAGCGTGGGCTGACGCTGGAACAGCTTGAAGAACAGGTAAATCTCTCCAAGTCTGCACTGGGCAGCTATGAAGCAAAGGACTTCAAGGACATCAGCCACTATGCCATTATCAAGCTGGCGAAGTTTTACGGCGTGACCGCCGATTATCTGCTGGGGCTGTCCCAAACAAAGAAATCACCCAAACGCCGATCTTGCAGACCTGCGTTTGAGTGATGATATGATTGAACTATTGAAAAGTGGGCTGGTGGATAATTCTCTCTTGTGTGAGTTGGCGACACACCCGGATTTCCAGCTCATGGCTGACCTTGAAATCTATGTGAACGGTATTGGTGGCAAACAGGTGCAGAGTGCAAATGCCATTGTGGACGCTGTGGGTGCAACGATTATGATGGTTATGGGAGACGCTGGTTATTGCGCTTGCGGTTGCGGCTGTTTGCGTGGTTTGCGCCATGCTAATCTGTAAGGCAGTAAAGAAGAACCTCAGCAAAAAACGGCGGCAGTTATCGGCGCAGCAGCGTATGTGACACCACCTCTGCGTTGACAAAATCAAATGAAACATCCTAAATCGTATGATACGACCCCGGAAACATCCGAGCGAATGTCTCATGTCCACTTAAAACAAGGAAAAGCCGAGGTGCTTTTAGCAAAACGCCTATGGCACTTCGGCTTTCGATATAGACTGAATGACAAACGCCTCCCCGGTTCCCCAGATATTGCTATCCTGAAGTACCGTATTGCTATCTTCGTGGATGGCGAGTTTTGGCACGGGCAAAACTGGGAAGAACGCAAGCCAAAGCTGAAGCGCAACCGGGAATACTGGATAGCCAAAATCGAGGAAAATATCGCACGGGATGTTCGGAATGATAAGGACTTAAAGACGAGAGACTGGTATCCTGTTCACTTCTGGGAAAAGGAAGTGCTGAAGGATACGGATGGATGTATTGAAACGATTCGAGAACTAGCAGAGCAGCAAATCGAGGAAACTATAGAAAATGAAAGAAATATATAGCATCAGATGTCGTTTCAGAAAATAAAGGTGAAGAAGCTGTGAGATTTTTGTTTTGGAATACATACAACAACACTGACATAAATCCCATTATCTGTGAAATTGTTGAAGAACAAAATATAAATACAATCATCCTAGCCGAGTACAAAGATTCGGTTGATGATTTGATTCAACATCTTTTCCAAAAGGTATTCTTATGCACCCATATATCACACTCGGATGTGATAGAATCACAATGCTTGGAACAAATGAGAACGTCTTTCCGAGTAGACAGGATACGTACTATACAATGCAAATTGTGGAAAAAGATTTCTTACTATGTGCCGTGCACTTGCCAAGTCGATTACATGCAGACCCATCGACACAGCTCATGAAATCTCATTCAATCGCGTATGATATTGAACTTGCTGAAAAAAAAGCGGATCACTGGAAAGCATTGTAGTTGGCGATTTCAATCAAAATCCATACGACCACGGTTGTTTGGGAGCAACAGGATTCCATAGCATCCCAGTTGCCGCGGAAACAAAACGTCTTTCAAGAAAAATTTTAGAGAAGACCGGAAGATGTTCTATAATCCGATGTGGAATCTTCTGGGCGATTTTCAATATCCGCCGGGAACGTATTATTACAAATCATCTCAAGAGCACCATCTGTTCCATGATCTCTACGCCACACATGAATTTTTTCAGAACGGGCAACGTAGGATTCGCTGACATTGTTCCGCTCCGCAATCTGCTTGCGGATGCTCGCTTCCGCAGAGGTGGGAGGAATTGTGTCAATTTGACACAATTCCTCCGGGGCGGTTTTCTTGGCAGCAGCCGTGTGCTGGTTGTTGCCGTTTCCACCGGGCTTCCGATGCTCCACACTGTACTGCTTTCCAATGAGGAACTTCTTCTGCTTCGTGAGCCAACGCTTATAACCGATGCCTTTGCCCTCGGTTATCCTCGACTGGATGTCGATCGGTTTCCTGATGGCTTGTCACCGAGATGTTTCGCTCGGATAAACTTTGTTCTGCCAGCGGGCAGATAGCTCAGACACCCACGGCTTTCCTTGACGGTGATGCCGTACTGCTGCATAAGCCTATCAGAAAAATCTTCAAAGCTGGTGGCACGGTACAGCACCGAAGAAATCTGTTTCCGCAGGGTATCTTTTACGGTTTCAAACTTCTTCTGCCGGGGCTGCTGTCCAGTTGCGGTAAGGGCTGCGTTCTCGCGGTCAAGTTTCATCTGACCGCGCCTGCGTGCCCAATACTCGGCTTCGCTGACACGCTCCTTTGATCCGTTGAGCAGGTCGATCTGGTACAGTCCGGCACTTTCGCACAGTTCCATGACCTCGACACGGAGGTGCCGCATGGTCTGGGCGGTGCTGGAGTGCTTCATGCCCTCGCGCCAATCGCGGCTTTTGCATATAGGGCTTACGTTCCACCTCTCGTGTGCGGATACTGCCGATCACGATGTGGACATGGATATTTCCCGAATGGTTGTGCCCATCCGGGTGAGTGCAGACGATGGCAGGATGAAGATTTTTAAGTCCATCATGAAAAAGCAGGTGGACAAGATTGATCCGATCCGTTCCAAGTTCGGCAAGATTGAGAAGGAAGAGGTATCGCTTTCGGAGAAGATGGCATATCTGGAGAATTACTGCCTGACGCACAGCCGGTTCAGTTTCCGCAGTCTCCTTGAGGCACAGGCGGGCAAGATGGAGATCATTGTCACGTTTCTCGCCATTCTGGAACTGATGAAGACAGGCAAGATATTTATATCACAGGAACACACCTTTGATGATATTCTGATTCAGTCAAAGATTGTGGCATAGAGTTGGAGTTTTCGGGATGAATGAAAAAGAATTACGAGGCGATCATCGAGGCGATCCTCTTTACGATGGGAGAATCGGTAGAGCTGGACAAGATCGCCGCAGCCATAGAACTGGATAAAAAGAGACAAAAGCGATCATTGAGAAGATGATGAAGCACTACGAGAATCCGTCCATCGGTGTGAAGATCATTGAGCTGGACGATGCCGCGGTGAACAAGCTGGTGGAATACAATCTGGTATGCGAGCTTGGCAGACTGGATGCACCGGGGCGCCCGCTGCTCTTCGGAACGACGGAAGAGTTCCTACGAAGCTTTGGGGTACAGTCAATCGACGAACTCCCGGTATTAAATCCGGTGCAGGTGGAGGAATTTAAGCAGGAGGCGGAAGCCGAGATGCATATGAAGCTTGATATATAGAACATAAAAGAAATCCTGGTGCGAATCTGTGAGAGACGGATAATAAGGAATTGCCGCAACAAGCATAGACCGCTTTGGGTGATAAGTAATATTATCAGAAGACCACACCGTGGGATTTCAGATGGAAATAGGTGGAAATTCGGTTCAAAAAATGTGGCATTTCTAACCAACCGGATGTTTGCATCTTCGATGATCCGTGTCTTTCCAAGTTTGGAGCACTCCGCGGGTCATGTCCGCATCCCGGAAGATAATTTGTAGGACTTTTTTGTGTGTCCCTTATGGCACCTCTAAGCAAAACATAACCGCGCGAAGCCGATAGTCTGAGTCGGCATCTGCCTTATTTTCAATAGCAGATGCCGGCGAGTTTCGGTTCGCGCGGTTTTATATTGTCTGCGAAGAGGTGCCCTTAGGGACACCAGAAAGTCCGCCCATTGTCTCCGGTGTGCCGGACATGCACCCGTCGGATTGTCCAAACGTGGAAGAGACACGGAATTCGATGCAAACATTCAGCCGGAAGAAATGCTCACATTTTTCTCCATTCTGCAAAAAATAAGGGATGCATATACATCAGTGAAGTCGTTTTGGGAGAATGGCATGTATCGACGCTTTCTTTCTCTATTGTTAAGTATGAGCTTGCTTATTTTTTCGCCTGTGCGTGTCCGGGCGCAGGATGTGCCGGCAGAGTCGGAACTGTACGCAAAATCTGCCGTTTTGATGGACGCGGATTCCGGAAGAATTCTCTATGAGAAAAACGGGCATGAAGCGATGGCGAATGCGAGCACGACAAAGATTCTAACCTGTATCGTGGCACTGGAAAACTGTGATCCGGCGAGCGTGGTTACGGTGTCAAAAAATGCGGCGTCCCAGCCGAAGGTACATCTGGGGATGCACGAGGGACAACAGTTTTATCTGAGGGATCTTTTATATGGCCTGATGCTGGAATCCTACAATGACTGTGCGGTGGCCATCGCGGAATTTGCGGCGGGGAGGTGCAGGGATTTGCCGCGCTGATGAATGCGAAGGCAGAGGAACTCGGCTGTGAGGACAGCTACTTTATTACACCGAACGGACTGGATGCGAAGGATGATGCCGGGTTTCATCACACGACGGCGGCAGACCTTGCTAAGATTATGAAATATTGTATTAAGGAATCGTTAAAAAGCGACGAATTTCTCGAGATTACACGGACGGCGCAGTATTCTTTTTCTGATGCAGAGGGAAATGCACGTACCAGTGCACGAACCACAATGCATTTTTGCAGATGATGGAAGGGGCGCTTTCCGGGAAAACGGGATTTACCGGAACCGCCGGATACTGCTATGTCGGAGCGCTGCAGCGGGAGGACAAAACGTTGATCGTGGCGCTGCTCGCCTGTGGATGGCCGAACAACAAGACCTATAAGTGGTCCGACACCAGAAAACTCATGAATTACGGATTGGAGCAGTTCAAAAGATCGACCTGTTGCAGATTGAGCCGGACGAAGCGGAGCTTGCGCCCATAGAGGTGCGGGACGGACAGGGCGGACAAATCGGCGAAACGGTGTATTTAAAACCGGTTGTCAGGAACTATGCAGGGGAGGAGAGTATCCTGGCGCCGCTAAGCAGTGAGGTTACGCTTAAGTATGAGATTGCAGACCGGCTGTATGCACCGGTGAAGAGCGGCGATTACATCGGGAAGATTCGTTATATGCTGGGGAGGAGACGCTCGCGGAGCGATGTGTGGTAGCCGGGGAGACAATCGGAAAGATCGATTATCCATGGTGTCTGGGGCAGGTGCTTCGGCTTCTCTGGATCGAATAAAAACACAAACAAAAAGCGTCAAAAAATTAACAATTTACTTGAAATATTGCAGAAAAGCAATTATAATTTAACATAGCGTAATTTGTTGAATTTTTTATACAAAGACGCATGGATTTACATCATTCACTATGAAGCCGCATCCCAAATGGATGTGGACAACAATTTATAGATGGAGGGCAAAAAAGAATGAATAGTAGCAATGATAGCCTGGCTATGCAGCGCATCACCAGGTTAGTCGACGAGAACAGTTTCATTGAGATCGGTTCTCTCGTAACCGCAAGAAGCACAGATTTTAATCTTGCAGCAACGGATACTCCTTCCGACGGAGTCATCACAGGACACGGCCTGATTGACGGCAATCTGGTGTTCATTTACAGCCAGGACGCTTCTGTTTTAAACGGAACAATCGGCGAGATGCATGCGAAGAAGATCGCTGCAGTGTATGACATGGCGATGAAGATGGGAGCACCGGTGATCGGCTTTATCGATTGCGCGGGAGTCCGTTTACAGGAGTCTGTAGATGCGCTTGACGGCTTCGGACTGATCTATGCAAAAGAAGTTGCAGCATCCGGCGTGGTTCCGCAGATTTCAGCCGTATTCGGCAGCTGCGGCGGTGGACTGGCAGTGGTACCGGCACTTTCTGATTTTGCTTTTTATCGAAGAATCCAAAGGAAAGATGTTTGTGAATTCTCCGAACGCAATTGACGGAAACCGCATCGAGAAGTGCGACACATCATCTGCGGCATTCCAGGCAGATGAGAACGGCTGCATCGACGCGACGGGAACAGAGGATGAGATCCTTGCAGACATCCGTGAGCTGGTCGGCATGCTTCCGCTCAACAACGAGGGAGATGTCTACACAGACGAGTGTGCGGATGACCTGAACCGTGCATGCGAGAGCATGGATGCCATGAAGGGTGATCCGAGATATCTTCTCAGTGAGATTTCGGACAGCCATACATTCTTCGAGACAAAGGCAGGCTATGCCAGAGACATGGTGACCGGATTTATCAAGTTAAACGGTATGACGGTCGGCGCAGTTGCAAACTGCACAACGGTATACGACGAAGAGGGCAAAGAGAGCGAGAAGTTTGACAATGTTCTTTCCGCAAAGGGATGTGAGAAGGCAGCAGAGTTCGTATCTTTCTGCGACGCATTCGAGATCCCGGTACTGACTCTGACAAATGTCAAGGGCTACAAGGCATGCAAGTGCTCTGAAAAGCGTCTTGCAAAGGCACTTGCTCATCTGACCTCCGCATTTGCGGGAGCTACATGTCCGAAGGTGAACCTGATCACGGGAGAGGCATACGGTACCGCTTATGTTGCTATGAATTCCAAGTCTATCGGTGCGGATTTCGTATATGCATGGCCGGACGCAAAGGTCGGCATGATGGATGCGGATCTTGCAGTAAAGATCATGTACGCGGATGCATCTGCGGATGAGCTTGCAGAGAAGGCAAAGGAATATGATGCACTGCAGGGCAGCGTTATGACAGCAGCCAGAAGAGGCTATGTGGATCTGATCGTTGATCCGGCAGATACGAGAAAGTATCTGGTAGATGCGTTTGAACTGTTATACACAAAGTGTGCATATACACCGGACAAGAAACATGGAACAAAATAGAAAGGTGAAGTTTATGAAGAAAAAATTATCTCTTATACTTTGTCTTTGCTTTATGGCTCTGGGACTTGCAGCATGCGGAACAGATCCGACAACGGTTGACTATTTCGGAATGACTTACGATGAACTGCAGAGCAGCATGGAACAGGAAGTTTCCGCGCTGGTTGGTCTTACGGACGACAACAGAACCTATATCCAGTCCTACGGCAGCGATACGGCAATGAAACTTGTCGAGAGCTGGGATGAGGCGACAAGTGATGTCGGCGCATATCAGGGACTTGGAGAATTCAATATCACAAAGGCACAGAAAACCTTAACAGTAGATCAGTATGTAGAGTATCAGAATCGTGAAGTCATCGTTTCTTACATCTATACATACAATTACGAGACCGAGCAGCCGGAGCTTACTGATGCATCCGCGGACAAGGTATACACGCTGGGTGAGAAGATGGAGAAGGCTGCGTTAAATACCCTGATGGGAATGGGAACCGTATTCGTGGTTCTGATCCTGATCAGCCTTATTATTTACTGTTTCCGCTTTATCTCTGTAATACAGAACAAGGCGGCCGGCAAGGGCAAGAAGAACGAGGCAGAGGCAGGCGCTGTGGTAGAGCAGATCGGACAGCGTGAAGAGCAGCTTACCGATGATCTTGAACTTGTGGCAGTTATTTCCGCAGCGGTTGCGGCAAGCACCGGTGCATCCGCGGATTCTTTCGTTGTGAGATCGATCCGCAGACGCTAATTCGTATAAATGAAAAGAAATCATATTAGGAGGATATTTCAATGAAAAGCTATACAATTACAGTAAACGGCAATGTATATGATGTAACCGTAGAAGAGAACGGCGCAGTGAGCGCACCGGCAGCAGCACCGAGACGTGCAGCAGCACCGGCGGCAGCACCTGCAGCAAAGCCGGCTGCTGCTGCAGGCGCAGGCAGCGTTAAGATCGAGGCAGGCGCAGCAGGAAAGGTATTCAAACTTGAGAAGTCTGTCGGTGATGCCGTTAAGAAGGGAGACAGCATCATGGTTCTTGAGATCATGAAGATGGAGACTCCGGTCGTTGCAACGCAGGACGGTACGGTAGCAAGTATCAACGTAAGTGTTGGAGATATGGTAGAAGCGGGCGCATTACTTGCAACATTAAACTAATTTAGGAGGAAGACAATGAGCTATTTTAGTGAGACAATGGGGAACCTCCTGCATCAGACCGCTTTCTTTAACCTTACCTGGGGAAATTTTGTGATGATCATTGTCGCATGCTTTTTCCTGTATCTGGCTATTGCGAAGGGGTTTGAGCCATTGCTTCTTGTTCCGATTGCATTCGGTATGCTGCTTGTAAATATCTATCCGGATATTTTTGCAGACCCGGAGCAGATGAGCAATGGTGTAGGTGGTTTATTCCACTACTTTTATGTGTTAGACGAGTGGTCAATCTTACCGTCTCTGATTTTCCTTGGAGTCGGTGCTATGACAGATTTCGGACCGCTGATTGCAAATCCGATCAGTTTCCTGCTTGGAGCTGCAGCTCAGTTCGGTATTTTCGGAGCGTACTTCCTTGCAATCATGATGGGCTTTAATGATAAGGCAGCAGCTGCTGTTTCCATCATCGGTGGAGCCGATGGACCGACCTCCATTTTCCTTGCCGGAAAGTTAGGACAGTCGGGACTGATGGGACCGATCGCTGTGGCGGCATATTCCTATATGGCGCTTGTGCCGATCATCCAGCCGCCAATTATGAAGCTGTTTACAACCAAAAAAGAGCGCGCCATCAAGATGGAGAACTTAAGACCGGTTTCCAAGCTGGAGAAGATTCTCTTCCCGATCGTGGTTACGGTGGTTGTATGTACGATTCTTCCGACGACAGCGCCGCTGGTTGGTATGCTGATGCTCGGTAACCTGTTCCGCGAGAGCGGTGTGGTCCGCCAGCTGACCGATACCGCATCCAACGCATTGATGTACATCGTAGTTATCCTGCTCGGTACTTCCGTAGGTGCATCTACGAGTGCGGAGGCGTTCTTAAATACAACGACATTAAAGATCGTTGCACTTGGACTGATTGCATTTATGTTCGGTACAGCAGCCGGTGTCCTGTTTGGTAAGCTGTTATGCTTCCTCACAAAGGGCAAGATCAATCCTCTGATCGGATCTGCCGGAGTATCTGCCGTTCCTATGGCAGCTCGTGTATCTCAGAAGGTTGGTTCGGAAGCAGATCCGACAAACTTCCTTTTGATGCATGCGATGGGACCAAACGTAGCCGGAGTTATCGGTACTGCAGTAGCAGCCGGTGTATTTATGGCAATATTTGGAATTTAGTGAAAGAGCAAATGCCGTCATAGACGGATAGCGGTATCAAAGTATCCGCTGATAAGGAGGAAAAAATGTCAGAAGTTGTTAAAAAACCTTTAAAAATAACAGAGACGGTGCTGCGTGATGCGCACCAGTCTCTGATTGCGACAAGAATGACAACCGAGCAGATGCTTCCGATCGTAGACAAGATGGATAAGGTCGGATACAATGCGGTTGAGTGTTGGGGCGGTGCTACCTTCGATGCATGCCTTCGTTTCCTGAAGGAAGATCCGTGGGATCGTCTCCGCAAGTTAAGAGACGGATTCAAGAACACCAAGCTTCAGATGCTGTTCCGTGGACAGAACATCTTAGGATATCGTCCTTATGCAGATGACGTTGTGGAGTATTTCGTACAGAAATCCATCGCAAACGGTATTGATATCATCCGTATTTTTGACTGCTTAAATGATGTCCGCAACCTGCAGACAGCCGTTACCGCATGTAACAAAGAGAAAGGACATGCACAGGTCGCATTATCCTATACACTTGGCGATGCCTACACTCTGGATTACTGGATGGAGATGGCGAAGAAGGTAGAGGATATGGGTGCTGATTCCTTATGTATCAAGGATATGGCAGGTCTTTTGGTTCCGACGAAGGCAACCGAGCTGATTCAGGCATTAAAGTCTGCAACCAACCTTCCGATCGAGCTCCATACACACTATACTTCCGGTGTCGCTTCCATGACATACATGAAGGCGGTTGAGGCAGGCTGTGACATTATCGATACAGCAATGTCTCCGTTCGCCATGGGAACCAGTCAGCCGGCAACTGAGGTTATGGTAGAGGCGTTCAAAGGCACAGAGTTCGATACCGGTCTGGATCAGAACCTGTTAGCTGAGATCGCTGACTACTTCCGTCCGATGCGTGAGGAAGCGTTAGAGAGCGGTCTGATGAACCCGAAGGTTCTCGGCGTTAACATCAAGACTCTGTTATATCAGGTACCGGGTGGTATGTTATCCAACCTTCTGTCTCAGTTAAAAGAGCAGGGCAAGGAAGACAAGTTCGAGGAGGTTCTTGCAGAGGTTCCGCGTGTGCGTAAAGACCTCGGTGAGCCGCCACTTGTTACACCGTCCTCACAGATCGTTGGTACACAGGCTGTGTTCAACGTACTGATGGGAGAGCGCTACAAAGTGGCAACCAAGGAGACCAAAGACGTACTGCTTGGAAAGTACGGTCAGACTGTAAAACCGTTCAACCCGGAGATCGTAGACAAGGTACTTGGCGAGGAGAAGAAGAACGCCATTACCTGCCGTCCGGCAGATCTGCTTGAGCCGGAGCTGGATAAGATCGAGGCTGAGATGAAGCAGTGGAAGCAGCAGGATGAGGATGTACTGTCCTACGCACTGTTCCCGCAGGTTGCAACCGAATTCTTCAAGTACCGTGAGGCACAGCAGAAGAAGGTCGATGCAAGCGTCGCAGATACCAAGAACGGAGCATATCCGGTATAATAAAATAGAACAGTAAAAAGCGGGTGAGCAGTCACCTGCTTTTTTTGCTGCCCTTTTTGCTATTTTATCACACCGCAGGCAATCCGTTCGCCGGAGTCGCCCGCGGGCTGCGTTGTAAAGTTATCCGGCATCCGGTGAATGATGAGGGATTTTCCGATAATTTCCGGAATCGTAAAACGCTTGTCATAAAATGCCATCCAGGCATAACCCTGGTTGCCCAGAAGCGGAGGCATGTCGCCGCTGTGATTCGGGTGTTCGGCCGGCGTACGGCTGTAATGGGCACCGGCACTGGTAAACGGGGAGACGCACACGCCGTTTTCGTGGATGTGCATGCCGTAAAAATTACTGGAGCCGGGAGCCGCGACGTTCGGAAGACCGAAGACTTCAACCTCCACGAGAGTTCCTTCGTATTCTGTGGCATAGAACCGGGCAAGCCCGGAGATGGAAGGAAAATTGTTGCCGCCGGCAATCCAGGCGGATGCATCCGGCGGAGACTGCATCAGTGTATGAATAAAATTGGTTGCTGGTGTGATATCGCGCATAGCTGCCTCAATGGAAGAGTGTCGTTGGTTTATTATATGCAGCGGCAGAAAAATGCGCTGCATGTAAGGAAAGTTCCATGCATAATTTCTTGCAAAACACCATGTATTTGATATAATAAAAACATTGAGCGGATCACAATTCCGCAGAAGTGAGGAGAAGCATGAGCAATACAAATGACCTGAGTAACCGCATCAATGATGCTTACAGTAAGCTGAGCAAGGGACAGAAACGGCTGGCAACCTACATTACGGACAATTATGACAAGGCGGTATTTCTGACCGCTGCAAAGCTGGGCGAGGTTGTAGGTGTGAGCGAGTCCACGGTGGTGCGCTTTGCAACGCATCTGGGATATAAGGGGTATCCGGAATTCCAGAGTGCGCTGGAGGAACTGGTGCGCAATAAGCTGAACTCCATTCAGCGCATGGAGGTTACTTACGGCAGGATCAGCCAGTCGAAGATTCTGGAGACGGTGCTGAAATCCGATGCGGACAAGATTCATTCCACACTGGAAAAGATTGATCAGAACGCATTTGAACTCGCGGTTGACACGATCCTGCACGCCAAACATATCTATATCATCGGAATCCGGAGCTGTGCGCCGCTTGCCAGCTTCATGGCTTTTTATTTTACCCTGATGTTTCCGAACGTTCATCTGATTCAGACAAGCAGTTCGAGCGAGATTTTTTGAACAGATGGTGCGCATCGGCAAGGAGGATGTGATCATCGGAATCAGTTTTCCGCGTTATTCCATGCGTACTTTAAAGGCGATGGAATTTGCGAATAACCGGAGTGCGAAGGTAATCACACTCACCGACAGCGTGCATTCCCCGATGAACCTCTATTCTTCCTGCAATCTGATTGCGGACAGCGATATGGCTTCCATTGTGGATTCCCTGGTTGCCCCGCTGTCGGTGATCAATGCGCTGATTGTGGCGCTCTGCATGAAAAAGCAGAACGAGGTGGCGAAAACGCTTGAGATGTTAGAGGATATCTGGGACGAATACCAGGTTTATGAGAACGATGAGATCAATTATATCGATGATTCCATCAAGATGCGGTATGGAAAAGTAGGAGATGCGGAACTGTATGAGTAAGGTGATCGTAGTCGGCGGCGGGCCGGCGGGAATGTTTGCTGCCATTGCGGCGGCGGAGCGGGGACATGAGGTCGTTTTGCTCGAGAAAAATGAAAAGCTTGGGAAAAAGCTCTACATCACCGGCAAAGGGCGGTGCAACATCACGAATGCGGGGGATATGGACACCCTGTTTGCCAATGTGATGACGAACCCGAAGTTTTTGTACAGCGCTTTTTACGATTATGACAATCAGAGAGTGATTGATTTTTTGAGGAGAATGGTCTGGCGACGAAGGTGGAGCGCGGCAACCGTGTATTCCCGGTATCGGATCATTCTTCGGATGTGATCGCCACGCTGCAGCGGGTACTAAAGCGCACGGGTGTTATGGTGCAGCTTCATGCGGAAGTGCGGCAGATCCTCACCGGGGAAGGCGCGGTGCGCGGTGTGAAGCTTGCCGACGGAAGCGTTCTTGAAGCAGAGCGCGTGATTCTTGCAACCGGAGGATTTTCTTATCAGACGACCGGTTCGACCGGAGACGGCTATCGTTTTGCGAGGGAACTCGGACATACGGTGACACAGATTACGCCGTCACTGGTTCCGTTCTACGTGAAGGAGACCTGCGCGGCGAGGATGCAGGGGCTGGCGCTGAAAAATGTGCAGGTGCGCATCCGGGACGGAAAAAAGCTGTTGTATGACGAATTCGGCGAGATGCTCTTTACCCATTTCGGGGTAAGCGGGCCGCTGATTTTAAGTGCCAGTGCGGCAATCAAGCCGGGCCGCGTGGAGAAGGAACTGGCGATGGAGATCGACTTAAAGCCGGCACTCACGGAGGAACAGCTGGATGCGAGACTTCTGCGCGAATTCGAGGAGGCAAAGAATAAGCAGTTTAAAAACGCCGTCGTGCATCTGTTCCCGGCGAAGATGATTCCGGTGATGTTAGAAGCCGGAGCGATTGATCCGGAGAAGAAGGTCAACGAGATCACGAGAGAGGAGCGGATGGGATTTGTGCATCTGATCAAGGCGTTTCCGCTGACGCTCTGCGGACTCAGGGATTTTAATGAAGCGATCATTACACGCGGGGGTGTCAGCGTAAAGGAAGTGAATCCTTCCACGATGGAGTCAAAGCTTGTGCCGGGCTTGTATTTTTGCGGGGAACTGTTGGATCTGGATGCGATGACCGGCGGATTCAATCTGCAGATTGCCTGGTCGACCGGGCATCTGGCGGGTGAGAGTATTGAATGAAAAGCCTAATCCCCACTATGCAAATATAAAAAGGATAAAAAGAAATAATTGCATCACACACTAGATGGAAATGCCAATATCACATCGTTTTCATTCAAAAATATCGGAAAAAAGGTATTGTATGGGAAGGTAAGGGAGGATGTACATGAAATCTTAAATACACTATGCAAATATAAAAATGTAGAAATAATTGCAGTGCAGAGTAAGTGGGATAAAGCATTTTGGGCAAGAGGATATTATGTGGAAACAATCGGTAATATCACAGACGAGGCAGTACAGAAGTATATAAAAGAACAAGCAGAAGAATCAAGAAAAGAAGATTCAAGAAGTACCGCTTTATAGCGGACCAGTAAAAATGCTTGTGACACCGCCCTTTGGGGCGAGCAGTAACATAGCCCTTTGGAGGGCTTATAGCAAACCACCAGTTGAACTGGTGGTCATCATGGACGGAAGGTATATCGGCACCTGTGTGCTTCCGGAAGCGCAGGTAAAAATATATCTCAGGGCAAGCGTTGCGACGCGTGCAAAGCGCAGATATGATGAACTGACCGCCAAGGGAACCCAGTGCAATCTGGAAGAGATCGAGAAAGATATTGAAGACCGCGATTACCGCGATATGCACCGGGAGACGTCGCCGTTAAAGCAGGCCAAGGATGCGGTGTTAGTGGACAGCTCCGAGATGAACATCGACGAAGTGGTGGACGCAATCTATCAGATTTATGCGAGGGTATAGAGAATATGAATGTAATCTTGGCAAAGAGCGCGGGCTTCTGCTTCGGGGTAAAACGTGCCGTGGATACGGTATATGAACGGATTCTGGAAAAAGAACCGCTCTATACGTTCGGACCTATCATCCACAATGAAGAAGTGGTGCGCGATCTGGAGAAAAAAGGGCGTCGTTGTGGTAAACGATATGGACGAACTTGCGGGGAAGCCCAGGGGACGGTAATCATCCGGGCACACGGCGTGGAGAGAGGTGTCTGCGAGAAAATACAGACGCTCGGCTTTTCCATCGTGGACGCGACCTGCCCGTTTGTGTTAAAGATTCACCGGCTGGTGGAGCGCTACAGTGGGGAGGACTGTCACATTGTGATCGTCGGGAATGCCAGCCACCCGGAGGTGAAAGGCATCAAAAGCTGGTCGAATGCAGAGGATACGCGCGTGATCGGAACCCGCGAAGAGGCCGAAAAATACGATGCTTCCCATGGGAAAAAGGTATGTATTGTATCACAAACGACATTTAATTACAATAAATTTCAAGAATTAGTTGAAATTATAAAAGAAAAAGGTTATGATATACTTGTTTTAAATACGATTTGTAATGCAACGGAAGAACGGCAGACAGAAGCCCAGGCAATCGCGGAGCAGGTGGATGCCATGATTGTGATCGGTGGCAGGAACAGCTCCAACACGCAGAAGCTATTTGAAATATGTAAAAACGAATGCAAAAATACTTACTATATACAAACTGTAAAGGATCTTGACCTTGCCGAAGTCAGGTCTGTCGATAACGTAGGTATTACCGCAGGGGCTTCTACCCCAAACAATATTATTGAGGAGGTTCAAAAGAATGTCAGAAATGAGCTTTGAACAAATGCTGGAAGAATCATTTAAAACAATAAGAAATGGAGAGGTAGTTGAGGGTACCGTTATCGATGTGAAACCTGATGAGATCGTTCTGAATATCGGCTACAAGGCAGACGGAATCATTACTCGTAATGAATACACAAACGAAGCAAACGTAGACCTTACCACATTGGTATCCGTCGGCGACACCATGGAAGCAAAGGTTTTAAAGGTAAATGACGGTGAGGGTCAGGTATTACTGACATACAAGCGTCTGGCTGCCGAGAAAGGAAGCAAGAGATTAGAGGAAGCATTTGAGAACAAGGAAGTGCTGACCGCTAAGGTTGCACAGGTACTGGATGGAGGATTATGCGTAAACGTAGATGAGACAAGAGTATTCATTCCTGCAAGCCTTGTATCCGATACCTACGAGAAGGATCTTTCCAAATACAAGGATCAGGAGATCGAGTTCGTTATCAGCGAGTTCAATCCGAAGAGAAGAAGAATCATCGGCGACAGAAAGCAGCTTCTGGTTGCTAAGAAGTTAGAGCAGCAGAAAGAACTGTTCGCAAGAATCAAGATCGGTGATGTATTAGAGGGAACAGTTAAGAATGTAACAGATTTCGGTGCGTTTATTGATCTTGGCGGAGCAGACGGTCTGCTTCATATTTCCGAAATGTCCTGGGGCAGAGTAGAGAACCCGAAGAAAGTATTCAAGGTAGGCGATCAGGTTCGCGTATTCATCAAAGATATCAATGAGAATAAGATTGCACTCAGCATGAAGTTCCCGGCAGAGAATCCGTGGAACGGCGCAGCAGAGAAGTTCGCAATCGGCAACGTTGTAAAGGGCAAAGTTGCAAGAATGACAGACTTCGGCGCATTTGTTGAGCTTGCACCGGGTGTGGATGCACTCCTTCATGTATCCCAGATTTCCAAGGAGCATGTAGAGAAGCCGTCCGACGTATTAAAAGTTGGACAGGAGATCGAGGCAAAGATCGTTGATTTCAACGAGGAAGAGAAGAAGATCAGTTTATCTATGAAGGCACTGCTCGCACCGGAAGAAGATGCGGATGCAGATGTTGCAGATGTAGATATTGATGCGGTTGCAAAGGAAGAGGAGTAATCTCTGATTTCGATGATTGCAGAGTTACAGATAGGCTTGCACGTTGGTGGAAGCCTATTTCTGTATTTGCATCCTGTAGATAACAAAGAGAGTCGAGGGATAAAATATGCTGGAAACGGACAATTATGAAAAGTTTAAAAAGGATATTTTAGCGCTTGCAAAGATTGATCTGAATTCTTATAAGGAAAAGCAGATGCGGCGCAGAATCAACACGCTGATTACGAAGAATCATATTGCGACATATGATGAGTATGTGGCGCTGATCAAGAAGGACAAAGAGAAGTTTGAACAGTTTATCAATTTCCTGACCATCAATGTGTCGGAGTTTTACCGCAATCCGGATCAGTGGAAGATTCTGGAGAATGAGGTATTCCCGAAGCTGATTCAGAAGTTTGGCAAGAATCTGAAAATCTGGAGTGCTGCCTGCTCGACCGGAGATGAGCCGTATTCGCTGGTAATGGCATTGTCCAGACACCTGCCGCTTGCAAACATCAAGGTAATTGCGACCGACATTGACAAGCAGGTGATCGATACGGCGCGGATGGGACTCTACAATGAGAAGAGTATTGCGAGTGTGCCGGATGACTTGAAGAAGAAGTATTTTACCAAGGTCGGCAATTCGTATCAGATCTCGGATGAGATCAAGAAACGTGTGGAATTCAAGGAGCATGATCTTTTAAAAGATCCGTATCCAGGCGGATGCAATCTGATTGTGTGCCGGAACGTTGTGATCTATTTTACCGAGGAGGCAAAGGACGAGATTTATGCGAAGTTCTATAAGGCGCTTGCAACAGGCGGCGTGCTTTTCATCGGAAGCACGGAGCAGATCATGAATTACCGGGAGATCGGATTTGAGAGAGACAAGTCCTTTTTCTTTGAGAAGGCGTAAGGTTATATCAGAGGACGCATTTTTTTCTATAAAGCAAAAAGCGGCAGGAAAGAAGCTGTGCAGTAAATGCCAGATTTTTTCCTGCCGTTTTTTGATAATTTATCAGGGCTTCCTGCCAGACGCTTATTTGCGGTGGGAACGCATGGTTTCTAACAGATGCAGAACATAGTCCATCTGCATAGCGGGATCGGCGGCAAAGTCCGCGGATAATTCAAAATAGCATTTCCTGCCGCGCGGCTGTTCACGGAACACCGGGGAAAACATGGCGTCATACTGCGGAAGAAAGATGGCATATTTTTTGCCGTAGCAGTTGGAGGCGTTCGCCTGCACGCGGTGTTCCTTGTCGACGGCGGAAGCAATGCTCTTGTGAACTGCGATATCCTCTTCGGGGAGATAGTAGTAATCCTTGGGACTGCCGCTGTAAAAAGAAGCGCAGTTCTCCCTCGAAGAGACGCACACGCAGCCGCGCGGTACTTCCGCTCATGGAGAGATAACAGTCATCGTAGGAGAAGGAGACCGGTTTGGGAACGGGGTACTGCAGCGCCAGTGTAAAAAACAGCTCCTTGTTGCCGGAGACACCATCCATCGACCGGTACTCGGACGCCTGGAGCGACTGCAGCGAAAATGCTTTTTCCCAGAGTTTCGGGTAGGAGAGGACGGGCAGAAGCTTCGGCATATAGAGAACGTCTTCATAGTTGTGCTGTTTCAGCAGAGCGAGGGAATCCTTTGCGGGATGCCGCACGTACTCTTTGTAGACTTCGATCAACTCGCCGCCGGAGTAGGCGTCGATGCGGTCGATCCCGAGAAACAGTTCGATGGATTTTTGCTTGTAGCTGGTCAGGGCAAACAGAAATTTGAACCGTGAGACTTCCTTATAAAGGTCGATATAACTGTGTGCATCAAACGGATCGGAAAGGTGCAGTGTCTTGCATTTGGCTTTCAGATATGGAATGTCAAAGCCAATACCGTTGAATGTCAGAATGGTATCATAGCCGGATAAAAGATCCAGAAAGGCGGAAAGGACATTTTCCTGATCGGCGGCGTTCTCGGAAAAGAACTGGTCGATGCACAAAAGGCTGCCGCGCCTGTGGCGCAGCCGATCAGGTAGAGATCCGTGCGCGCCGGCGAGAAGCCGGTTGTCTCAATATCAAAAAAATGCAGTTTTCTGTAAATACCTCGTTGGAAACGGGGTCTGAAAAATCAAAAGTCAGTTCTTCATGCCAGGTTATCATCTGAAAATCCTCTGTATGTAATATTAGGGTAAGAGTTCCAATTTTGCCGCTGTGCAGGTCTGGAAAGGCATAGATTTCCCGGCTTCGCGGGCGTTCGCGGCAAATAGCAATGTACGCTCCGGCAAAGTCCGGAAAGTCGCAGTACCAGCCCGGAAAGCCTGCGGCTCTCCGGACTCGCGGGCGTTCGCCCTATCAAAATCGTACCAGCCAAAATATACACTGCAAGCAGGTAATTTTGCCAGATACGATTTTGGCACTGCTCATTGCCTTCGCGTACATTATAACATAAATGGGGAAAAAAATATTGTGAATTCTTTGTCAATAGGTTCGTGAAAAAATACAATAAATTGCTACAATTTCCGAGTGATTGTGCTATAATCTACAAGAGGGTATTCTATGACTTTTGGCATAGAATATAATATAGATAAGAGAAAGTGGGGCACGAGAAATGGGTTCTAAGACATTTAAAGGCGGCGTCCATCCTTATGAAGGAAAGGAACTGGCAAAGGATCAGCCGATCGTAGAAGTTCTACCTAAGGGTGATCTGGTATACCCGTTGTCACAGCATATCGGTGCACCGGCGACTCCGGTGGTAGCGGTTGGTGACAAGGTGCTGAAAGGACAGAATCGCAGAGGCAGGTGGCTTTGTGTCATCCCCGATCTATGCGTCGGCATCCGGTACAGTAAAGGCAATCGAACCGCACCGTGTGGCAGTCGGTGACATGGTGAATTCCATCGTCATTGAGAACGACGGAGCGTTTGAAGAGGTGGAGTACACGCCGTGTGAAGACGTGACGGCTCTCTCCAAGGAGGAGATTGTCAAGAAGGTAAAAAGAGGCAGGCGTTGTCGGCATGGGCGGAGCCGGATTCCCGACACATGTGAAGCTCTCTCCGAAGGAGCCGGAAAAAGATTGAATATGTAATTGCAAACTGCGCAGAGTGTGAGCCGTATCTGACGGCGGACTACCGCAGAATGCTCGAAAATCCGGAAGAGCTGATCGGTGGAATGAAGATCATTCTCCAGCTGTTCGATCATGCGAAGGGTGTTCTCGGCATCGAGGACAACAAGCCGGATTGTATTGAAAAGCTGACAGAGCTTGTCAAGGATGAACCGAGAATTGAGGTCTGTCCTTTACAGACCAAGTACCCGCAGGGTGGTGAGCGTCAACTCATTTATGCAGTGACAGGCCGTGCCATCAATTCCAAGATGCTTCCGGCAGATGCAGGATGTATCGTGGATAATGTGGAGACCATCATTGCTGTTTACCGTGCGGTAAAGCTTGGCAGACCGGTAACCAATCGTATTTCTACGATTACAGGCGATGCCATTGCCAACCCGGGCAACTTCTTATACAGCATCGGTACCAGCTATGCAGAACTGGTGGAGGCTGCCGGCGGATTTAAGACACAGCCGGAGAAGATTATTTCCGGTGGTCCGATGATGGGATTTGCAATGTTTAGCCTGGATATTCCCACGACAAAGACATCTTCCTCACTGCTTTGCTTAAGCAAGGACGAAGTGTCCAAGGTGGAGCCGTCCGCATGTATCAACTGCGGCCGCTGTGTGGAAGCATGCCCGGAGCAACTGATTCCGTCAAGACTTGCCAAGTTTTCCAATAACGGTCTGGCTGAGGCGTTTGAATCCTGGCACGGACTCGAGTGCGTGGAGTGCGGAAGCTGCAGCTTTGTATGCCCTGCACGCAGACAGCTCGCACAGTCCATTAAGACGATGAAAAAGCAGGTACTTGCTGCAAAACGCAAAAAATAATTCAAAAAACAAGAAGAGAGAGGTGGATTATCGTGAGTGATTTATATCATGTTTCATCATCACCACACGTTCGTGCCAAAGATACCACAAGCCGTATTATGCTGTATGTGATTATTGCATTGCTTCCGACAAGCCTGTTCGGAATTTACAATTTCGGATATAAGGCATTGGTTCTGATTCTGGTAACGATCGCAAGCTGTGTGGCATCAGAGTGGGTATTTAATAAGATTGTACATAAAAAGCAGACGATCGATGACCTGAGCGCCGTTGTAACGGGACTGCTTCTGGCATTGAACCTTCCGGCAACCCTTCCGTGGTGGGAGGCGGTAATCGGCGGTGTGTTTGCAATCGTGGTTGTAAAATGTCTGTTTGGCGGACTGGGACAGAATTTCATGAACCCGGCGCTGGGCGCAAGATGCTTCCTTTTGATTGCATTTGCTGCTGATATGACAAAGTTTGGCATCACAAAGAACGGTATTGAAGTGTATTCCAGCGTAACACCGCTTGCTGCCATGCGTAACGGTGAGGCGGTCAATACGATGGATATGCTGATCGGACGCACCGCAGGTACCATTGGTGAGACATCTGCGATCGCTATTCTGATCGGAGCTATTTTCCTGATCCTGATGGGTGTGATCAACCTTCGCATCCCGGCATCTTACATTATTACATTTGCTGTATTCATGCTTTTATTCGGCGGTCATGGATTTGACGGCAGCTATCTTACCGCACAGCTTTGCGGCGGCGGTCTGATGCTCGGCGCATTCTTCATGGCAACGGATTATGTGACATCCCCGATTACACCGATGGGGCAGATCATCTTTGGTATCTGCTGCGGTATCCTGACCGGATTGTTCCGCTGCTTCGGCGCGAATGCAGAGGGTGTTTCCTTCGCCATCATCTTAAGCAATATCCTTGTGCCGCTTATTGAGAAGCACACGGTGCCGATGGCATTCGGTCAGGTGAAGGAAGCGAAGAAGCAGGAAGGAGGCAAATAGAAATGAACAAGAAGATTGTACATGACGCATTGGTTTTATTTGCTTTTACTGTTGTATTAGGTCTGATCCTCGGCGTGGTCTACGGCATTACCAAAGGCCCGATCGACCAGGTAAATTATGAGAAGACACAGTCCGCTTACAAGCAGGTATTTGAGGATGCGGATTCCTTTGAGGAGTACGCTGATTTCGACACCGCTGCAGCGGAAGATCTTATGGCGCAGAATGGATATTCTGACGATATCGAGGCTGTCAACACAGCACTTGACGCTTCCGGCAATCCGCTCGGCTATGTGCTTACCGTAACGGCGAAGGACGGAAGCCAGGGCAGCATTACATTCTCTGTCGGCATCCAGAATGACGGTACGGTCAACGGTTATTCCATCACAAGTATTTCCGAGACACCGGGACTTGGTATGAAAGCACAGGAAGAGCCGTTCTACAGCCAGTTTGAGGGCAAGAACGTAGACTCCTTTACGGTTGTGAAGTCGACACCGTCTGCGGACAATGAGATCGAGGCAATTTCCGGTTCCACCATTACTTCCAAGGCGATGGCGAACGGTGTGAATGCCTGCCTTACATACTTCCACAGCGTATTAGAAGGAGGTAACTAATCAATGAACAAGAATGTAGAACGTTTATATAATGGACTCATTAAGGAAAATCCTACTTTCGTTCTGATGCTTGGTATGTGTCCGACACTTGCTGTCACATCCTCCGCAATCAACGGACTTGGCATGGGACTTTCCACAACAGTGGTACTGGTACTTTCCAATATGCTGATTTCCGCATTCCGTAAGGTGATTCCGGACGGCGTGCGTATGCCGGCATACATTGTTATCGTTGCATCGCTGGTAACAGTGGTCCAGTTTATCATGCAGGCGTATACTCCGAGCCTCTCCGAGTCGCTGGGTGTATATATCCCGTTGATCGTTGTAAACTGTATTATCCTCGGCCGTGCTGAGAGCTATGCTTCCAAGAATCCGGTAGTTCCGTCTCTTTTCGATGGACTTGGTATGGGACTTGGATTTACGATGGGTCTTACCCTGATCGGACTGTTCCGTGAGCTTCTGGGCGCAGGTCAGATCTTTGGTTTCAGATTCTGTCCTTAAGCTGGTTCACAGCGATCACCATCTTTGTTATGGCACCGGGAGCATTCCTCGTACTGGCATGTCTGGTAGCTGTGATGAAGATCGTCCGTGAGAAGATGGCAGCCAAGGGCAAGCCGCTTGCCGAGCCGTCCGGATGTATCACCGGAGACTGTGCAGGATGCGGTATGTCTGCTGCATGCACCGGTAAGAAACCGGCAGCGGAAGCTCCGGCAGAAAAAGCAGAATAGGAGGATAGATACGGATGAAAACATTACTTTTAATTGCAATCGGCTCTGCCATTGTCAATAACGTTGTATTAAGTCAGTTCCTTGGTATCTGTCCGTTTTTAGGCGTTTCCAAGAAAACAGAGACCGCTGCCGGAATGGGTGGCGCAGTTGTATTCGTTATCACGATCTCTTCGTTCGTGACAGCGCTGATCTACAAATATATCCTGGCCAACAGCTATCTGATGAGCAAGGGCATTGACCTTACCTACCTGCAGACGATTGTATTTATTCTTGTAATCGCTGCACTGGTACAGTTCGTTGAGATGTTCTTGAAGAAGTCCATGCCGGCATTATACCAGAGCCTTGGTGTATACCTTCCGCTGATTACGACAAACTGTGCCGTTCTCGGTGTTGCACTGACGAATGTTACCAAGGAATACGGTATTTTGGAGAGCGTGGTAAACGGTTTTGCAACCGCATTTGGTTTCCTGATTGCGATCGTTTTAATGGCAGGTGTGCGTGAGAAGATCGAGTACAATGATATCCCGAAGCCGTTTCAGGGTACTGCAATCGTATTGATTTCCGCATGTCTGATGTCAATCGCATTCATGGGATTCTCAGGAATGATTTAGGAGGAAAAAGAAGATGAACGTTACAGCAATTTTATTTGCAGCCTTAATCGTGGGCGGCGTAGGTATCTTGATTGGATTTTTTCCTTGGTATTTCCGGAGAAAAGTTCAAGGTAGAGGTAGATGAAAAAGAGGAAGCAATCTTAGGTGTGCTTCCGGGAAATAACTGTGGTGGCTGTGGTTATGCCGGTTGTTCCGGTCTGGCAGCAGCAATCGCAAAGGGCGAGGCTCCGGTCAATCAGTGTCCGGTCGGTGGCGCGCCGGTAGCAGCCAAGATCGGTGAGATCATGGGTGTGGCAGCCGAGGAAGGCGAGCGCAAGGTAGCATTTGTAAAGTGTGCGGGAACCTGTGAGAAGGCAGGACGCGATTACGAGTATACCGGCAACGAGGACTGTGCAGCCATGGCATTCGTGCCGAACGGCGGACCGAAGTCCTGTAATTACGGATGCCTTGGATACGGCAGCTGTGTAAAGGCTTGTCCGTTTGATGCGATTCATATCGTGGACGGCATTGCGCAGGTTGACAAGGAAGTATGTAAGGCATGTGGAAAATGTGTTGCTGCATGTCCGAAGCATCTGATCGAGCTTGTTCCTTACAAGGCAAAGCACATTGTACAGTGCAGCTCCAAGGATAAGGGCAAGGATGTCATGAAGGCATGTTCCATAGGATGTATCGGATGTCATCTGTGTGAGAAGAACTGCCCGAAGGATGCAGTTCATGTCATTGACAACGTGGCATACATTGATCAGGAGAAGTGTGTCGGATGCGGTATCTGTGCACAGAAGTGTCCAAAGAAAATTATTCTGTAAGAATGATTTTCTCCGAAAATCATCCTGTAAGAATCGTTTCTTGGAATGAAAGTGTGAAATAAAAACAGGCGTGAAGAATTCGCGGTAATAAGTACGAATTCTTCACGCCTGTTTTGTTGTTTAATCTTCCAGAATCTCATAGGGAATGACGGTGCCCATGCCGGAGCTGGTGTGTACTTCATAGTCGTCTGTGATGAAAATAGCTTCCGTAGCATCAAGGCTTTCAACGAGCGCCATACCGTCTTCCAGCCCGAGGGAGAAACAGGTGGTGGAGAGACCGTCGCCGTCCACCGATGCACCGGTGATGATCGTGACCTCAAGGAGCCCGTTATCGTAAGGGTAACCGGTCGCGGTGTCCAGGATATGGTGATAACGCGTCCCATCTACTTCAAAATAGCGTTCGTAGACGCCGGAGGATACGACGGTCTGATCGGTGATGGAGACGGAGACAATCGCTTCGTTTTCCTCGCCGAACGGACGCTGTATGCCGATGGTGTATGCCGAACCGTCCGTCTTCGCGCCGAGCGCAAGCACATTTCCGCCGAGATTGATGTAACCGGAAGTAATTCCCTTCTGGTTCAGGTAGGCTTTCATCTGATCCGCGATATAGCCTTTGGCGATGCCGCCCAGATCAATCCTGGCATCGGGATTTTGCAGAGTCACTGTGTTGCCGTCAATCTGAATCTCCCGGTAATCCACTGTGGCAAGAGCCGCCTGAATGTCCGCGTCGGAGGGGATCATGGAGGCATCGGTCTGATCAAGCAGCGCTTTGGTTGAGATGTCCCACAGATCGGAAAGCCGGCCGATGGTGATGTCGAATTTGCCGCCGCTTAAGTCGCCATATGAGATGCCGGTTTTAAGAAGTTCGATCGTCTCGTCGTGTACTGTCACGGGAGCGCCGCCCGCATCGTTGATTTTGGAAATATCGCTGTCCGGAATCGTATTGGAAAAATATCCCTCGTACTTTTGCGCAAGGGCAAAACAGTCATCGAGCAGTTCCTCGCTCCCTTTTTCATAGATCGAGACCGAGATGACGGTGTTAAAATAAAATCCTGACTTGGTAACCGGTTCGTCCGCCGTGCGGCTGCAGCCGGAGAGCAGTAGATTTGCAGAGAGCAGGGGAACCAGAAGACAGGAGAGTACCTTCTTTTTTTCATCATCAAAAATCTCCATTTCTGATGTTTCCCATCCAATGTACCATAAACTTTCTGTTCATACAATGTGAAAACATCAATTTGCCATTTTGATGAAGATATGATAGAGTAATACAGTATGAGACTCTATGCCCAGTTGGGATGAATGATTGGAAAATGTTACATATAAAGGGGACGTTAGACAGATGGAACAAAAGCATTTTCATTTTAATGAAAAAAAGAGAGTTGTAGTGAAGATTGGGTCTTCTTCACTGAATTACGGGGGAGACGGGCAATCTGAATTTTACCAAGCTGGAGCATCTGGTAAGGGAGCTCTGCAATCTGCGGAACCGCGGAATGGATGTGTGTCTGGTAAGTTCCGGCGCGATTGCCGTGGGCAGACAGACGCTTGGCATGGATGAGCGGCCGAAGGACATTTCCACTAAGCAGGCATGCGCGGCGGTCGGCCAGGCGCGGCTGATGATGATTTATCAGCGGCTTTTTGCGGAGTACAATCAGGTGGCAGGGCAGGTACTGATGACGAAGAACACGATGGTGAACCCTGTCTCAAGAGAGAATGCGAAGAATACGTTCGACGAATTGTTCCGTCTTGGCGCAATCCCGATTGTGAATGAAAATGATACGGTTTCTACTTATGAGATGCAGTTTGGCGACAATGACACGCTCTCGGCAATCGTGGCTTCTCTGATCGGGGCGGATCTTTTGATCCTGCTCTCGGATATCGATGGGCTTTTTACCGACGATCCGCACAAGAATCCGGAGGCAAAGCTCATTGAAGTGGTGGAGGAGATGGATGCGTCGATCTACGGCATGGCGAAAAAGTTCGACCGGCAGTGATGTTGGAACCGGCGGCATGGCGACCAAACTGACAGCCGCAAAGATTGCAACGCTCTCGGGAACAGACATGATTATTGCGAACGGCAGGGATGTCTGCATTCTGCATCATATATTTGATGATTCCTTTAAGGGAACCATTTTTCAGGCAAAGAAGAAAGAATCTTTCCGGATCGAGGACTTTATTTTGGAGACGATCGGTTAAGAATACAGGAAAAGGAGCACTATGAACCAGGAACAGATTGACAGAATCAATGCGTTATACCGCAAGTCGAAGGCGGAAGGGCTGACGGAGGAAGAAAAAAAGGAGCAGGCGCTGCTGCGCAAGCAGTATGTTGCGGATGTGAAGAAAAATCTGGCGGCGCAGCTTAACAATATCGATATGGTGAATCCGGACGGTTCCGTGGAGAACCTTGGAGATAAGTATGGAAAAAGACAGGACTTTCCTGACGCAGCGCTGACACAGGAGAAGGCGCGTCAGCAGATAAGGGCGCGGCACAAAGCATGGCGGATGGAACTGCCGCAGGAGGAAGTGCAGGAAAAAAGCAGAAAGATCTGTGAGAGGCTGGCGGCGTCTGACTGGTATCATAACAGCGCTGTCATCTACGGCTATTATCCGCTCGGCGCGGAGGCTGACTGTCTGCCGTTTCTGGCACAGGCACTTTCGGACGGCAAGACGGTGGCGCTTCCGGTTACATCAAAAGAGCGGCTGCAGCGGGACTGCGGCCAGGTGAAGAGAATGCAGGACACACACCGGATGGAGTTTTACCGGATCAGAGAGCTTTCCAGGGTGCGGGAGGGCGCATTTCATGTGATGGAGCCGGATGAGAGCTGCAAACGGATCGGGGAAGAGGATGCGGTGGTGCTGGTGCCCGGACTGGTCTTTGACCGTAAGGGGAACCGGTACGGGTATGGCGGCGGTTATTATGACCGCTATTTTGCAAGGTTTCGAAGCTGTCCCGCATGGCGGTAGCGTTTGAAGGGCAGATCGAGGAACAGCTTGCGGTGCTTCCCACCGACGTGCGGATGCATCGGATTTATACGGAGGAGCGGGAATATCGGATCTGACAGAAAGGATGGAAAGGATATGGAACTGACAGAACTTTGTAAGAGCGCAAAAGAAGTGAGCAGACAGATCGGCAATCTGGACACGAATACGAAGAACGAGGTGCTGCGTGCAGCGGCAGAGGCACTTGTGGCACATACTGATGAGATTATCCGCGAGAATGAGAAGGATCTCGCCCGCGGCAGAGAGAATCATATGCCCGAGGGACTGCTGGACCGTCTGATGCTCACCCCATCCCGGATGGAGCAGATGGCAGAGGGGCTGCGGAAGGTTGCAGATCTTGCCGATCCGATCGGCGAAGTCCTTTCCATGAAGAAGCGCCCGAACGGTCTTATGATCGGTAAAAAGCGCGTCCCGCTCGGTGTGGTCGGCATGATCTATGAGGCGAGACCGAATGTGACGGTGGATGCGTTTGCGCTGTGTTTTAAGACGGGCAACGCAGTGATCTTAAAAGGCGGCAGTGACGCCATTTTGTCCAATATCGTCATTGTTTCGGTTCTGCAGGAAGTTTTGGAGGCACATGGCATTCCGCGTGCGGCAGTATCGCTGATTGAAGATACAAGCCGGGAGACGGCGGCTGCGTTCATGAAGATGAACGAATATGTGGATGTGCTGATTCCGCGCGGAGGAGCAGGGCTGATCCGCGCCGTCGTCAATCAGGCGACGATTCCTGTGATTGAGACGGGAACCGGCAACTGTCATATCTATGTGGATGAGAGTGCGGATTTCGATATGGCAATCCGTATTATTTTAAACGCAAAGACCCAGCGGATCGGTGTGTGCAATGCCTGTGAATCACTCGTGATCCATGAGAAAATCGTGGATGCATTTATGCCAAAGCTTGCGGCGGCACTGCAGCAGAAGGATGTTTCCATTCATGCGGATGAGAAAAGTCTTGCAGCGGCAGAGCGCCGGGAGGCGGCAAATGGCGGAGACCTGAAAAAGGAACTGTTGTCGGCGGCGACGGAGGAAGACTGGGGCAGGGAGTATCTCGATTATATGATCTCCGTGAAGACGGTGTCGTCCCTCGACGAGGCGATCGCACACATCAACCGCTACAATACCGGGCATTCGGAGGCAATCATCACAGAAAACTACACGAACGCGCAGCGGTTCCTGGATGAGATCGATGCTGCCTGCGTCTATGTCAACGCATCGACGCGTTTTTCAGACGGATTTGAATTTGGATTTGGCGCGGAGATCGGCATCAGTACCCAGAAGCTTCATGCAAGAGGACCGATGGGACTGGATGCGCTGACCAGCACAAAATATATTATATATGGAAACGGGCAGACACGTCCGTAGATGGTAAGGATGAAGATGAAAAAAGAAAATAGACATTGAAATAATCGATAAAAAGCAGATCCCGCAGAGTGAGCCGGAGCGTCAGTATTACTTCATGGACATTGCTAAAAATTATGTGGAACAGTTCGCTGCAAAAAAAAGGCAGTCCGCTGACCTTTCATGTCACAACGTTCGGCTGCCAGATGAACGCGCGCGATTCCGAGAAACTTGTCGGTATCTTAGAGCGCATCGGTTATGTGGAGACGGATACGGAGGACGCGGATTTTGTTATTTACAATACCTGCACGGTGCGTGAAAATGCAAATAACAAAGTCTATGGAAGACTCGGGATACTCCAGAATTATAAAAAAAGAAAAATCCACATATGCTGATCGGACTCTGCGGCTGCATGATGCAGGAGACGGTAGTTGTTGAAAAATTAAAAGAAAGCTACCGCTTTGTGGATCTGATCTTCGGAACACATAATATCTACAAATTTGCAGAGCTGATTGTGACGGCGATGGAATCGGATTCCATGACGATTGATATCTGGAAGGACACGGACCAGATCGTGGAGGACCTCCCGGTAGAGCGGAAGTATTCGTTTAAATCCGGCGTCAATATCATGTTCGGATGCAATAATTTCTGCAGCTACTGTATCGTACCGTATGTGCGCGGAAGGGAGCGCAGCAGGGAGCCGAAAGAGATCATCCGTGAGATCGAACAGCTCGTGGCGGACGGCGTTGTCGAGGTCATGCTGCTCGGACAGAATGTCAATTCCTACGGCAAGAATCTGAAGGAGCCGGTGACGTTTGCGCAGCTTTTAGAGGAAGTGGAGAAGATTGAGGGGTTAGAGCGTATCCGTTTTATGACCTCCCACCCGAAGGATCTCTCGGACGAGCTGATCGAGGTGATGGGACGATCCAAAAGATCTGCAAACATCTGCACCTGCCATTACAGTCCGGGAGCAGCCGGATCTTAAAGATCATGAACCGCAGATATGATAAGGAACATTATCTGGAACTGGTGGACAAGATCCGCGCGGCAGTGCCGGACATTGCGCTGACGACGGATATTATCGTGGGATTCCCGGGGAGACGGAGGAGGACTTCGAGGAGACGATGGACGTGGTGCGAAAAGTGCGTTATGACAGCGCGTTCACGTTTATCTATTCCAAACGTACTGGGACACCGGCGGCATCCATGGAAGAGCAGGTGCCGGAGGATGTGATCAAGGCGCGTTTTGACCGCCTGCTTAAGGAAGTGCAGAAGATCTCCGCAGAAAAAGCGGGGGCGCTGACAGGACAGACGCTGCCGGTGCTGATTGAGGAGCAAAACGAGCAGGATGCTTCGCTTGTGACGGGAAGACTCAGCAATAACTCGGTGGTACATCTGCCGGGGACAGCGGACATGATCGGAAAGATTCTGGATGTAAAGCTGACCGAGTGCCGGGGCTTTTATTACCTTGGCGAGCGGGCAGACGGAAAAGGTCAGACGGTATGAAAAAGCGAATCAGCAGAAACGATGTGATTTTTTCTTGCAATACTGCTTGCCGTGGTTACGGTATTTCTTGTGGTCTATGAGCGGACGGGAACGCGCGCGGATGCGGGTGCCTGTGTGCGCGTCACCGTGGACGGCAGTGTGTACGGGACCTATGCGCTCGGGGAGGAGCAGGAGATACCGATTGTGCAGGACGGCGTGACAACGAATGTCCTGACAATCCGCGATGGCAGGGCGGACATGACGGAGGCGGACTGCCCGGACAAGCTGTGTGTCCATCAGAAGGCAATCTCTAAGAATCATGAGATGATTGTCTGTTTGCCGAACAAAGTGGTTGTGGAGGTGACGGGAAGTGAAGAAAACGGATTCGACTCCATTGCGAGATAAGGTGGCGTATCTCGGGGTTTTTCTTGCGCTTGCCTTAATCTGCAGCTATGTGGAATCCCTGATCCCGTTTTATTTCGGAATACCGGGGGTAAAGCTGGGGCTCACCAATATTGTGGTGGTACTGATGCTGTACTGTGTCGGCACTAAGGAGGCGTTTGCCATCTCGATGCTCCGGATTGTACTGGCGGGTTTTCTGTTCGGCAATCTGTTCAGTATCTTATACAGCCTTGCCGGCGGAATGTTCAGCTTTCTGGTGATGTATCTTTTGAAACGGACCGGAAAGCTCGGTGTGCTGCCGGTCAGCGTCGCGGGCGGAATGTCACACAACATTGGTCAGATTGCCGTGGCGGCGTTTGTGGTGGAGAATATCAACATTTTTTACTATCTGCCGGTGCTTTTCGTGGCAGGCATCGTTACGGGACTGCTGATCGGTGTGGCAGCCCAGGAGATCATACTAAGGATTGGCGGACGGCTGAAACGATAAGGAGGAAATACGTGTGTACGCATATATAAAAGGCGTCCTTGCGGATGTGGAAGAAGAGAGCGTGGTTGTGGAGGCAGGCGGAATCGGATACCGGATCTATACGACCGGGCAGACGTTTGACTATCTTCCGGCTGTGGGAGAGGAAGTCAAGCTCTATACGTATCTGAATGTGCGCGAAGATGCGATGATTCTGTACGGGTTTTTGACGAAGGATGATCTGCGTGTCTTCAAGCTGTTAATCGGCGTCAACGGTATCGGCCCGAAGGGGGCGCTGGCGGTGCTGTCTGTGATGACAACCGATGATCTGCGATTTGCGGTGCTTGGCGATGACGCGAAGGCGATCGCCAAAGCGCCCGGAATCGGTGCAAAGACGGCACAGCGTGTGATTTTAGAACTGAAGGACAAGCTGTCGCTTGAGGAGGCGTTTGAACTCAAATCCGAGCATGTGAGCAGACAGAACGAGAACGGAAGCAGCGGTGTGAAGAATGAGGCGGTGCAGGCGCTTGTGGCGCTCGGCTATGCCTCTTCGGAAGCGTTAAAGGCGTTAAACGGCATTGAGATCACGGATGATATGGATGTGGAAACACTGTTAAAAGCCGCGCTTAAGAATATGGCATTCCTGTAGTAAGGGAAGCGGCAAGGCGGAAGAAAGGAAAGCTGGGACATGGAGAAGCGGGTCATATCCACGCAGGTGCAGGAGGAAGATCTTAAGATCGAGAAAAGTCTCCGGCCGCAGACGCTGGACGATTATATCGGACAGCAGAAGGCAAAGGAAAATTTAAAAATATATATCGAGGCGGCAAAGGCGAGGGGGGAATCTCTCGACCATGTGCTGTTTTACGGACCGCCCGGACTTGGAAAGACCACGCTCGCCGGAATCATTGCCAATGAGATGGGAACACATATGAAGGTCACTTCGGGACCTGCCATCGGAAAAACCGGGGGAAATGGCAGCGATCCTGAGCAATCTCCAGGAGGGGGATGTGCTCTTTGTCGACGAGATCCACCGGCTGAACCGCCAGGTGGAGGAGGTGCTGTACCCGGCAATGGAGGATTTTGCCATTGATATCATGCTTGGCAAGGGAGCCACAGCGCGCTCCATCCGTCTGGATCTGCCGAAGTTTACCCTGGTGGGAGCGACCACGCGCGCGGGACTTTTGTCGGCACCGTTAAGAGACCGTTTTGGCGTGGTGCATCATCTGGAGTTCTACACGGTGGAGGAGTTAAAAACGATCATCCTGCATTCGGCATTGACACTTGGGGTGGAGATCGATGAGGAAGGTGCTTACGAGATGGCGAGACGCTCGCGCGGAACACCGCGTCTGGCGAACCGGCTGTTAAAGCGCGTGCGCGATTTCGCGCAGGTAAAATACGACGGCCGGATTTCAAAGGAGGTAGCGTCCGCACTGGATCTGCTGGAGGTTGACAAGATGGGGCTCGATCAGAATGACAGGAACATTTTGATGACGATGATCGGAAAATTTGCGGGCGGACCGGTCGGGCTGGACACGCTGGCGGCAGCGATCGGTGAGGATGCCGGAACCATCGAGGACGTATATGAACCGTATCTGGTAAAGAACGGGCTGATCAACCGCACGCCGAAGGGACGGGTGGTGACAGAGCTGGCATACCAGC
>VOFD01002186.1_pt1 | contig 34304 bp, 39 predicted proteins | sample 5384101 | NCBI WGS metagenome assembly VOFD01 (sample SAMN12384723, study PRJNA508395) | human gut metagenome | isolation source: healthy gut C | host: Homo sapiens
CACTTCCATGCGGTCGTTCAGTAAGTAAGCTTTCTCTTTTTCTACGTAGAGGTACACCGCATTGTCCGTGCGGTAAGCGCAGTAAAAGCTGTCCCATGCGTGGCGGCTGGTGGGTTCGGGCTTGTCCTGCTGGCCGTACATCCACACAGCAATGCCGGTGTCGGCCAGCTCCACACGGTAGAAGGCCCGCGGCAGGTGCATCTGTTTGATCTGCCGGGAAACGCTGCGGAAGAACGAGTAAAAGTAGCTCACCGGCAGGCCGATGCCCACAATGGCAAGCACAGCAGCCAGCAGCCCGGCACCCGGGCGCTTGCCCAGCTGCGAAAGGCAGACGGCGGCAAAAGCCAGCATAATGGCGGCAAAAACAGCGGGACGCAGCCATGCTTTGCGGTGATGGAATGCATCGAACACGGCAAAATCGCGGAAGCCCTGCTCACCCATGGTGGTGGAAACGGAGATGGTCTGGGACATAAAGTCGCCTCCTTTGTATTTACAGGCATCGTACCACAATTGCGCGGTTTAGGCAAGAGAAAAACATGCAAACCTTGCCAATCCGGCCCAAAGCGTGGTACAATAAATCGTTACCAAACGAAAGGAGGCGGCAGGCTTTGCAGCACCGCAAGCGGCAGATCACCCTCAAGCAGCGCATGGGCTTGTGTCTGGCAGCATTTTTTGCGGCCTTTGCCATGCAGCTCACGCTCAATGGCTACCAGTCCAGAGCAGTGCAGGCAGTACAGGACGCGCAGATGGGCTGCTTCAACGCCATCAGCCGCTTTCAGGGCGGTGTGGAAAGCTCTATTTCCGTGCTGGAGAACTACCGCTGGGAGAACAGCGAGCCGGAGGAGATCATTGACCGGCTGCAGTCAGCATCTTCCACCTGCAACGCATGGCTCTGGCGCATCGGTACCAGCCTGAACAGTCTGGAAAGCGTCAGCGATGAGCAGCGGGTGCTCTACAGCGCAGTGGATACGGTCTATCAGACCTACACCGGCCTGCTGGATGAGCTGGAAAACGACCTGCTCAGCGGCAACGATGCCGCAGCTTCCCAGCTGTATTATGCAAAGGTGGTGCCCTGCGGCGATTACCTGAGCCAGTACACCCTGCAATTGCTGGAAACCGCCATTCAGGATTCCCAGACTACCTACACCACCATCTCGGCCCTGAACGAGCGCATCACCATGCTGCAGACGGTGGTGGTTGCGCTGTGCGTGGCGCTGGGCTGCGTTACCGGTTTGATGGTCATGCGTCTGCTCACGCCGGTGCAGCAGATGATCGCTGCCTCCCGCGCCATTGGCAAAAGTGAGTTCGACACCCCGGACATCCCGCTGCCCAAGCAGCCGGAGATCGCTCAGCTGGCCGAGTCCTTCAACATCATGAAGCACTCCATGGCCCAGCAGGTGACCACCCTGCAGGAGAAAAACGAGATCGAGCGGGAGCTGCACCGCCAGAAGACCGAAGCACTGGAGCTGCAGAACCGCATGGAGCGCAGCCGGCTGCAGCAGCTGCGCAGCCAGATCGACCCGCACTTTCTGTTCAATACCCTGAATGTGATCCAGCAGACCGCCGGTACCGAGACGGCCTACCGTACGCAGGCGCTCATCATGGCGCTTTCGCACCTGCTGCGCTACAGCCTGATGAGCAACGATGAACAGGTGCCGCTCTCCCGTGAGGTGCGCATCGTGGATGAATATTACTCCATCTACCATGTCCGCTTTGGTGAGCGGGTGCGTATGGAGTGGCGCATTTCCGATTCGCTGGATCTTACCGAGACCATGGTGCCGTCCTTTATCCTACAGCCCATCGTGGAAAATGCCTTCAAGCACGGCATCTGCCCCAAAGAGGAGGGCGGTGTGGTGCGCATCCGCGTGAACCCTCTGCGGGAGAAGGGACTGCTGTGCATCCGCGTGGTGGATAACGGCGTGGGCATCCAGCTGGATCAATTACGACAGCTGCGCGGGGCGCTCAGCCAGCCCGGTGAGCGCTGGGAGCATATCGGCATTTATAATGTTGCGGCCCGCCTGCGTCTGCTGGATCGGAACAGCCGCTTTGTGATACGGTCCCATCCGGGACGCGGTACGGCGGTGGTGCTGTATCTGCCATTGGTGGAGAATGAGGAGGAGTTTGAGGAATGATTCGTCTATTGATCGCGGATGATGAAGCACTGGAACGGGAAACGCTGGCGGACATCGTGGCCCGCCGCTTTGAGCACGAAGTGACCATCGAGACTGCCGAGAACGGCCGCAAGGCAGCGGATACGGCGGTGCTGTGGGGCGCAGACCTGATCCTGATGGACATTGAGATGCCCGGTATGAACGGTCTGGATGCAGCCCGCGCCGTGCTGGAACAGCGCCCGGAGTGCAAGGTGATCTTTGTTACGGCCTACAGTCTGTTCCAGTACGCCCACGAGGCTATGCATCTGGGTGCCTGCGATTATCTGCTCAAGCCGGTGAACCCGGACGAAGTGGAAGCTTCCATCCGCAAGGCTATCCGTCAGATCGAGGCGGGCCGCCGCCTTGCAGAGCTGGCTCCGGTGGAACCGGAGCCGGAAGCTGACCCGGAGGATGAAGCCGCCGAAGCAGGGGAGAACGACCGCAATGCACTGGTCATGGCCCATGTGCGCAAGTATATGGAGGATAACTATATGTTCGACCTCTCGCTGGACAGTGTGAGCGAGATCCTGCATATCAGCCCGGCGTATCTCTCGGCACAGTTCAAGAAGTACCAGAAGATGAACTTTCTGGACTGCCTGACCGAACTGCGGATCAACGCTGCCAAGGAGCTGCTTACCGACCCGTTCCGTTCGGCAGCAGAGGTAGCTTCCATGGTGGGCTACGAGGATTCCAGCTATTTTGCCCGCACCTTTAAAAAACGCACCGGCATGACCCCCACCCAGTACCGCAGGGAAGCGGCCAAGGCTGCACGGGAGGCCCGCCTGTGACCCGCCGCCAGATGCTGATCGCCCTGTTCGGCGCGGCCGTGCTGGCACTGCCGGTGGAGGGCTGCGGCCATCAGCCGGTGCAGGAGCAACAGGGGGCGGAACTGATCCTGCGCTATGCGGAGAACCAGCCGAAGGATTATCCTACTACGCAGGCGGCGCTGGCCTTTGCGGATCTTGTGGCCCAGCGCACCGATGGCCGCGTGAAAGTGCTGGTGTACAGCGGGGGAGAACTGGGCGCGGAGCAGAGCGTGATCCAGCAGATGCAGTTCGGCGGCATTGATTTCTCCCGCGTGTCCCTCAGCCAGCTGGCAGAGTACGAGCCGGCGCTGAGCGTTTTGCAGCTGCCGTATCTTTATACCGATGCCGACCAGATGTGGCGCGTGCTGGATGGGACCATCGGCGACGAGTTCCTCTCCACGCTGGAGTCGCTGGAGCTGACCGGCCTTTCCTGGTTCGATGCCGGTGTGCGCAGCATCTACACCCGGCAGAAGGTGACAGGCCTTGCAGATCTGCAGGGCCTGACCATCCGCGTGCAGGAATCGGACATGATGAGCGAAATGATCACCGACCTCGGCGCAAAGCCGGTAAAGGTAGTGTACAGCAAGGTGTATGCCGCCCTGCACAACGGTGAGATCGATGGCGCAGAGAACAACTGGCCCAGCTACGAAGCCATGGGTCACTACGAGGTGGCACCTTACTTTTTAAAGGATGAGCATACCCGCGTGCCGGAGGTGCAGCTTGCAAGCCCTGCTGTGATGGAAAAGCTGGCCGCACTGGACGAGCGCTACCCGGAGATCATCCGCCTGTGTGCCCGGGAGAGCGCCAAGGTGGAGCGCAGGCTCTGGGCGCAGCAGGAGGCGGAATCGGAAAGTGATCTGCGTGCAGCAGGCATTGAGGTGACAGAGCTGGACGAAGAAGAAAAGGCAAGGTTCCGTGCTGCTGTGCAGCCGATGTATGATCGGTTTGCCCAGCAGGGCGAATTGATCGCCCGCATCCGGCAGGCATAAGCCCCACAGCAAAGCCCGGAAAAGATGGGCAAAGAAATCAGGAAAACAGAATAAAGAACCGGCAAAGCGCTGTGTGCTCTGAACCCCAAAGGGAAGGGCATCCAGCGCTTTGCTTCTATCTGGAATACAGAAATGTATCCATCTGTTAGGCGAAGGTGCACAAACAAAAAGCAAAGCACTTGGCATTTTTCACAAAAGAAATTCTGACATTCTTTCAAAAAAGCAGGACATTTTTTGAAAGCCCTTGTTTCGTTTAAAAAAATTTGCTAAAGTGTGTACAGTAAATGAACGGCATGCGGGTCCTGTGCAGACCGTGCCGTTCGGGAGATTTAAGGAGGACGATTTATTATGAAAAAGATCACTCGTCGCAGCTTTCTGGCAGCAGCCGGTGTTTCCGCCGCTGCTCTGGCTCTGACCGCATGTGGTGGCTCCAGCAATTCTGCTGCTTCCACCTCTACCGCAGCTTCTTCCACCGCAGCTTCTGCTGCTGGTGATGCTACTGCCCTGCAAACGATCCCAAGGTGACTCTGGTCTACGCCGAGGTCAACCCGCTGGATACCATCGTTGGTCAGACCGCTACCCACTTCAAGGAGAAGGTCGAGGAGCTGACCGGCGGTTCCGTCGTCATCGACGTGCAGGCTTCCGGCGTTCTGGGTTCTGAGAACGACGTTCTGGACGCAATCCTGGGCGGTTCTACCTCCATCGATATGAGCCGTATCTCCGCTTTTGCACTGACCAGCTACGGCTGCAACAAGTCCAAGTTGCTGTCCATCCCCTTCACCTTCGAGAACCGCGCACACTTCTGGAACTTCGCCAACAGCGATCTGGCACCTGAGTTCCTGAACGAGCCTCAGGAGCTGGGCCTGCCCGTTCGTGGTGTCTTCTACGGCGAGGAGGGCTTCCGTCACTTCTTCACGGTCAACCCGGTTTCCGGCATTGATGATTTCAAGGGCCTGAAGCTGCGCGTGTCCAACGACCCCGTCATGAACGGCCTGGTCGAGGGTCTGGGCGCTAACCCCACCGTCGTTTCCTTCGGTTAGCTGTACAGCGCACTGCAGACCGGCGTTGTGGATGGTGCTGAGCAGCCCATCGCAAACTACAAGTCCAATGCATTCCCCGAGGTTGCCAACAACCTGATCCTGGACGGCCACACTCTGGGCGCTGTTCAGGCTGTTATCACTGATAACGCATGGGGCAAGCTGACCGAGAACCAGCAGGCTGCCATCATGGAGGCCGGTGCTGATACGCAGGCCTTCAATGCAGACCTGTCCGAGACCGCTGAGAACAAGGTCCTGGAGGAGCTGAAGAGCTCCGGCTGCAATGTCGTGGATGTTCCCGATAAGGCACCTTGGCAGGAAGCTTGCCAGAAGGTCATCAGCGAGAACACCTCCGATCAGGCTGAGCTGTATCAGCAGCTGCTGGACATGAAGGCATAATTGAAAAAGCCTTTCCTGTTCTGAGATAGTATATAGCCCGGCGGGGGACTACGGGATACGCCCGCAGACCTGCCGGGCTTTTTATATGGAGGAATTCATATGCCGAAAATCTTTACCACTTTGGATAAGATCAAGCCGGTGTACGACATCACCTACAAAGTGGTCCTGTTTATCTGCAAGCTGCTGCTGATCGCAGATATCCTCATCACTACCATGTCGGTCATCGGTCGTTACGTCTCGTTCATCCCGGACCCGGCATGGTCGGAAGAGGTTGTGCTGACCTGTATGAGCTACATGGCCGTGCTGAGTGCTGCTCTGGCCATCCGCCGCGGTGCCCATATCCGCATGACTGCGTTTGACGTGTATCTGCCCAAAATCGCCGTCAAGGTGCTGGATATTCTGGCCGATCTTGCCGTGTGCATTCTGGGTGTCATCATGATGGTGGTCGGCTGGAACTATGCCACCACTCTGGGCGGCCGCGGCTTCTACGTGTCCATGCCCTGGCTGAGCCGCTTCTGGATGTACTTCCCGGTGCCGCTGGCCGGTGTTGCCATGATCATCTTCGACCAGAATTGAGGTGAAAAAGAATGAAGCAGGGTATCCATCCGAATTACGTTGACTGCACCATCACCTGCGCTTGCGGCAACGTCATCAAGACCCGTTCCACCAAGCCTGAGATCCACGTCGAAGTTTGCTCTAAGTGCCATCCCTTCTACACTGGTAAGCAGAAGCTGGTCGACACTGGCGGACGTGTGGACCGCTTCAACAAGCGCTTCGGCCGTAAGTAATTATGGTTTTCTGAGCACCGTTTCCTTTGGGGACGGTGTCTTTTTTTGCTGCCTTTTTGGCATATGAAAGGGCGGCCTTAATCATTCTTAAGAATTCTTTTTGCATCCCGCCACAGGATTGTCTTAATTTTTACACATTTTCAGTCTAAAATATACCAGCATTGAACTAGATGAAAAAGGAGCGTATTGCTGTGATCGAAGTATCGCATCTGAGCAAAAAGTATGGCACGCACCCTGCCATTGAAGATTTGTCCTTTACGGTGGGCGACGGCCAGATCTTCGGCCTGCTCGGCCCCAACGGCGCGGGCAAAAGTCCACGATCATGAATATCCTCACCGGCTACCTTGCCCCCACCTCCGGTGAAGTGAAGGTGGCGGGCTTCAGCCTGCCGGAGCAGGCCCGGCAGGCCAAGGCCTGCGTGGGCTATCTGCCGGAGCAGCCGCCCCTCTACCCGGAAATGACGGTGCAGGAATATCTGGATTTTGCTGCAGAGCTGAAAGGCATCAAAAAGAAGGCCGACCGCAAAGAACAGGTGCGCAAAGCTGCCCGCCGCACCGGGCTGGAAGACGTGCTGCCCCGACTCATCCGCAGCCTGTCCAAGGGCTACCGCCAGCGCGTGGGCATTGCGCAGGCGCTGCTGGGCGCGCCGCAGCTCATCATTCTGGACGAGCCTACCGTAGGCCTTGACCCTGCACAGGTCATCGAAATCCGCAGACTCATTCAGGAACTGGGCAAGACCCATACGGTCATTTTGTCCAGCCACATCCTCAGCGAGGTGCAGGCGGTGTGCAGTCAGGTACTGATCCTGTCCAAGGGGCATTTGGTGGCGGTGGGTGCGCCGGAACAGCTGGCCGAAAAGCTGAACCCCGGCAGCCGTCTGCGCGCTACCGTTCTGGGCGGGGGGAAGACCGTGCTGAAAACAGTCGGCTCCATTCCGGGCATCCGCAAGGTGGAGATCGAATCCGAGGCCGACGGACAGGTGACCTTTACTGCAGAAAGTGCCGATGCTTCTGACCGCCGCGCCGAGGTGTCCCGCGCCCTTTCGGAGGCGGGGTGCACGGTGCTGGCGCTGGCAGCGGAAAACAGGACGCTGGAGGAAGTGTTCCTTGCACTGACCGAAAACGAGTCTGAAACACCATCGGATGAAGGGGAGGAGAAAACGGAATGACCGCCATTTTCAAACGCGAAGTCCGCAGCTGCTTCCATGGAATGATCGGCTATGTGCTCACCGCCTTTCTGCTGGTGGCATCGGCCATCTATTTTGTGGCGCTGAACCTGGGCTACGGCCTGACGGACTTTGGCTATTACACGCTTACCGCACCACGTTTGTGCTGCTTTTGTATATCCCGGTGCTGACCATGCGCTCCTTTGCGGAGGAACGCCGCACCCGCACCGATCAGCTCCTGCTTACCAGCCCGGTGTCGGTGTGGGGCATCGTGCTGGGCAAATTCTTTGCCCTGTGCGTCATCTTTGCACTGCCGTGCCTTGCCGATGCGGTCATGATCCTTGTACTGGCCGCACTGGGGTGCCACCGGCACGGCCACGCTGGCAAACTTGGCCGCTCTGCTGTGCTACTATCTGCTGGGCTGCGCCGCCATTGCCATCGGGGTGTTCCTGTCCAGCCTGACCGAAAATCAGATCATCGCGGCGGTGGCAGGTGTTGCCGCACTGCTGCTGGCCTATATGATGCCCAGCCTGCGCAGCCTGTTCAATGCGGGCAGCGCGGTGGCGCTGGCCCTGTTCACCGCCATTGCGGCAGTGCTCAGTGTGGTGGCAGGCCTGCGTACCCGCAGCTTTACGCTGGGCTGCCTGACCTTTGCGGGCTGCTGTGTGGTGCTGACGGCACTGTTCCTGCTGCAGAGCAGCTGGCTGACCGAGGCGTTCAGCGCGGTGCTGAGCGCCCTGTGCCTGTTCACGCCCTTTGAAGATTTTGTCAACAACAGCTTTTCCATCCCGACGCTGGTCTATTACCTGACCGTGACCATGCTGTTTTTGTTCTTCACGGCGCAGGGGCTGGAAAAGCGCCGCTGGAACTGAGGGGAGGGGAACAACATGAAAAATTTCAAATTTTCTTCCTCTGCAAACGGCAAGGTGTTCCGCAATGGGCTGTACTCCACGGCCATTCTGGCAGCAGCCATCGTGTTGGCCGTGCTGGTCAATCTGCTGGTGCGGGCCATCCCGACCAAATACACCGAGTTCGACCTCTCTGCCGCCAAAATGTACACGCTGGGCGACAGCTCCAGGCAGCTGATGCAGAGCCTGGATCAGGACGTGACCGTTTATTATCTCTGTGAGACCGGCAGCGAGGATGCTATTATCACCAAGCTGCTGGATCACTACGCCGACGAGAGCGGTCACTTCCACTGGGAGCAGAAGGACCCGGCGCTTTACCCGACCTTTGCAGCGCAGTACGGCGCAGAGAATGCATCCACCGGCAGTCTGATCGTGGTCAGCGGTGAGAACAGCGAAGTGCTGAACGCCGCCGAACTTTACGAGTACGATTACTCCGATTACTACACCACCGGCGCTGCCAACGTGACCTTTGGCGGCGAAAAGCAGATCAGCTCTGCCATCTACAAGCTGACTGCCGCAGCAGAAAGTCATGCCTACTACACCACCAACCACGGTGAGCAGGCGCTTACCTCCTCGCTGACCGAGGCGCTCAAGGCGCAGAATATCGATGCCCAGCCGCTGGATCTGCTCACCGGCACCATCCCGGAGGACTGTGATCTGCTCATCATCAGCAACCCCGCTTCGGATTTTACAGCTGACGGCCTTGTGGATGAGATCGCGCAGCTGCAGACCTATCTGGAAAACGGCGGCAAGGTGCTGCTGACCACCAGCGGCTATACCGAAACGCCCAATCTGGATGCAGTGATGGCACAGTTCGGCCTTGCACGTGATCCGGGCCTTGTGGTGGAGGGCGATGCGGGCCACGCGCTGCACGGCTACCCGTACTCGCTGTTCCCGGACTACGCGGCCGCCGACGAAAGCACCGCGCTGGACGGCGTGAATCAGAGCACCCATGTGATGCTCTCGGTGGCACAGGGCATCACCATCACCGAGATAGACGATGTGACGGCGGAACCGCTGCTGCATACCACCGAGGATGCCTACAGCAAGCAGGACTTTGATGCCAGCTCTTCTTCCGCAAAGGAAGCCGGCGATACCGACGGCCCGTTCTCGCTGGCCGTATGGGCGCGCAATGAATCCACCGGTGCTGAGGTGATCTGGATCGGCTGCCCCAACATGGACAACGAGCAGGTGTACCAGTCCATCCCGGGCAACCTGACCTTCCTGCAGGGCTGTGCCGCTTCGCTGGTAGGGCAGAGCCTGCTCATCGACACCAAAGCACTGGAAGCTGCACCCATCACGGTCCCGGCTTCCGCATCCATGACGCTGGGCATGGTGTTCGTATTCGTGCTGCCCGCAGCAGTGCTCATTGCAGGTGCTGTGGAGGTGCTGCTGCGCCGCCGCAGGTAAGGGGGCACTGCCATGAAAACAAAACAGCGCACCCTTGCGGTGCTTCTGGTGCTGGTGCTTGTGCTGGGCGGGCTGCTGTGGTTTGTCAGCCGCAGCAATGCCGCAGAAGAGGCTGCTTCCAGCGCCGCCGCAGAGGGCAGCATCCTGCTTTCTTCTTTTGCGGCAGGCGATGTGACCAGCATCCGGTATGCCTATGGCGGCGAAACGCTTACCTTAAATTACGATTCCGGCAGCTGGACGCTGGCGGATGACCCGGACTATCATCTGGATGCATCTGCCTGCAATACCATGGTCACGGCGCTGGCATCCCTGAACGCCAAACGTCAGCTCACGGCTCAGCCCGGCGAGGACTACGGCCTTGCCGACCCGGCTGTTACGGTCACGGTGACGGCGGCAGGCGAGACGAACACCTTTGCCTTTGGCACCGAGAACCCGGTCACAGGAGATCTGTATGTGCAGAAGGCAGGGGACGATGCCGTGTACACCGTTTCTGGCAACAAGGCGGCCTGCTTTGAGCTGACCAAAGCGGACCTTTTTGGCGCGTTCAACCCGGCGGGACTGACAGCCTCCGCGCTGGAAAGTGTTTCCATTACGACGGGCAGCGGCACCCTTGCACTGAATGCAGTCTCTGAGCCTGCGGAAGCGGAGAGCGATTCCTCGGAAAGTGCGGCCGATTCCACCACCTATCAGACCGTGTGGCGGCTGGCCGATGACCCCTCTGCCGATCTGGACGACAGCAAGGTGCAGAGCATCCTCTCTGCTCTGGCAGGCTATGTGACCGCACAAATCACGGATGCCGACCCTTCGGCCTATGGCTTTGCTGCACCGCTTGCAACGGTGCGGGCCGCCTCTGCCGATGGGACCGTGACCCTCCACTACGCCGAAAATGCAGACGGCTGCTGGATGATGGTGGCGGGGGACAGTTCCGTCTATGCGGTTGACCTTGACACTGTGCAGGCCCTTCTGATAACGGCCGCTGCCTTAAAAGCGGAATAAAAACCTTTGTGCGCCGTATGATCTGAGTTACAAGGAGGATAAAGTAAAAAATGGACAACTCGGTGATCGTTTCACTGCGAGACATCGTGGTGGAATTTGACGGTCAGCGCATTCTGGATGGGCTGAACCTCGACATCCATGACAAAGAGTTTGTGACGCTGCTGGGCTCCTCCGGCTGCGGCAAAACCACCACCCTCCGCCTGATCGCAGGCTTTCTGGAGCCAACCTCCGGCCAGGTGCTTCTCAAGGGCGAGGACATCACCGGCGTGCCGCCCTACAAGCGTCCGGTGAACACCGTGTTCCAGAAGTACGCGCTTTTCCCCCATCTGAACGTCTTCGAGAACGTAGCCTTCGGCCTCCGCCTCAAAGAAGATGGACGAAGAGACCATCCGCCGCAAGGTGCGGAACATGCTGGAAGTTGTTGGCCTGAAAGGCTTCGAGCGCCGCAGCATCGGCCAGATGTCCGGCGGCCAGCAGCAGCGCGTGGCCATCGCACGCAGTCTGGTGAACGAGCCGGAGATCCTGCTTCTGGACGAGCCCCTTGGCGCACTGGACCTCAAGCTGCGCAAGGAGATGCAGCTGGAGCTGAAGCGTCTGCAGCGCGATGAACATCACCTTCATCTACGTTACCCACGATCAGGAGGAAGCCCTTACCATGTCCGATACCGTCGTCGTCATGAACGGCGGCAAGGTGCAGCAGATCGGCACGCCGGAGGACATTTACAATGAGCCCAAGAATGCCTTTGTTGCAGACTTCATTGGCGACTCCAACATTGTGGACGGCGTGATGCACCGGGATTTTCTGGTCTCCTTCTCGGGCGTGGACTTCCCCTGTGTGGATCGCGGCTTTGCCCGCGAACAGAGCGTGCAGGTAGTGGTGCGTCCCGAGGATATCGAGGTGGTCTCCCCGATGGAGGGCCAGCTGGTCGGTGTGGTCAACGACGTGATCTTCAAGGGTGTCCACTTTGAAATGCATGTGGACTGCGAGGGCCGTGAGTGGCTGATCCACTCCACCCGCGCCTGCACGCCCGGTGAGACCATTGGTATGCGCATCGGCCCCAACGAGATCCACATTATGGCGCGGTCCGAGGGGTGAGGCTGCATGAAGATTTACGATAAGAAACTGGCCTATCCGTACTTTGTATGGATGGTACTGTTTACCGTGGTGCCGCTGATCATCGTGGGGTACTATGCCTTACGGATGCAAACGAGAGCTTTCACGCTGGATAATCACCTCCATCAGCGGCTACAGCTCGGTGTTTGCCCGCAGCCTGCTGCTGGCACTGATCGCTACGGTCGTCTGCCTGGTCATCGCGTTTCCGGTGGGCTACTTCCTTTCCCGGCTGCGGGTCAACAAGCAGCACATCATGCTCATGCTGGTGATGCTGCCCATGTGGATGAACTTCTGCTCCGCACCTACGCATGGATGGGCCTGCTGAGCATCAACGGCCCCGTGAATGCTGTGCTGGGCGTGTTCGGTCTTGGCCCCTTAATATGCTCAACACCTCCGGCGCTGTGGTGCTGGGCATGGTGTATAACTATGTGCCCTATATGATCCTGCCCCTCTATACCAGCATGACCAAGATCGACCAGAGCATCGTGGAAGCTGCCCAGGATCTGGGGGCTTCCACCACCAAGACCCTTCTCCGGGTGCTCATCCCCATGAGCGTGCCCGGCATCAGCACCGGCATCACGATGGTGTTCGTCCCGGCGGTGTCTACCTTCGTCATCAGCCGTATGCTGGGCGGCGGCTCCAACCTGCTTATTGGCGATCTGATCGAGATGCAGTTCCTTGGCAACAGCTACAACCTCAACGTGGGTTCTGCCATGAGTCTTGTGCTGATGATCATTGTGCTGCTGTGCATGAGCTTCACCTCCAGCTTCGATGAAGATGAGATGGAGGGTGTGTCCTGATGAAAACGAAACATCTGCGTCTGATGCAGCGCGCCTATGTCGTGCTGTTCTTCTGCTTCATGTACCTGCCCATTGCGTACATGATCGTATTCAGCTTCAACCAGTCCAAGGGCTACTCGCTCTTTACCGGCTTTACCTTTAAGTGGTACTCCAGCCTGCTGCACAATTCATCCATCCTGCACGCGCTGGGTGTCTCGCTGGAAGTGGCCCTGATCTCGGCGGTCATCGCCACGGTGCTGGGGACTGCAGCCTCTCTGGGCATTGCGTCCATGGGCCGCAAAAGCCGCCTGCTGGTGACGAACATCACCTATATCCCGGTCGTCAACCCGGAGATCATCACCGGCATCTCGCTCATGCTGCTCTTCGTGGCCTACCAGCGTTTTGCGGGCCGGGTGGAGTTCCTGCCCGATACCATCATGGGCCTGCCCACGCTGCTCATCGCGCACATCGCGTTCAACGTGCCGTATGTCATCTTCAACGTGACGCCCAAGCTCAAGCAGCTGGACATCAAGCTGTATGAGGCGGCTCTGGACCTCGGCTGTGACCCCAAGCAGGCCTTCTTCAAGGTCATCCTGCCGGAGATCAGCCCGCCATCCTGTCGGCCTTCCTCATCTGCCTGACCTACTCCATCGACGACTTCATGATCTCCTACTTCAACTGCGGCACGGTGGAGACCCTGCCCATCGCCATCTACTCCATGACACGCAAAAAGGTCAGCCCGGAGATCTACGCTCTGTCCACCATCATGTTCGTGGTCATTCTGACCATCATTCTGATCTCCAACGCCATGGAGAGCCGCGGCTACCGCCGCGACCAGAAGGCACTGAGAGGGGAGGATGCCGCATGAAACAGATGAAGCGCATGGTGCTTTTACTGCTGACGGTGGTGTTTGCTGTCAGTCTGCCGCTTTCGGCGTTTGCCGCCGGGACCATCGAGGTCACGGAAGATGTTTCCGTTTCAGATGATTACGACTGGACCCGCTTCAAGGGCCAGAACGTCACCCTGAACGTCTACAACTGGGGCGAGTATATCTCCAACGGTTCCGACGACAGCGTAGACGTGGCGGCCTTTGAAAAGCTGACCGGCATCAAGGTCAACTACACCACCTTCGATTCCAACGAGTCGCTCTACGCCAAGCTGAAATCCGGCGCGGCGGATTACGATGTCATCATCCCGTCGGATTATATGGTCGCCAAGATGATCTCGGAGGGGATGCTTGCAAAGCTGAACTTTGACAACATCCCCAACTTCCAGAACATCGACGAAGTCTACCGCAACGCCGACTACGACCCCGCCAATGAATACACGGTGCCGTATATGCTCTGCACCACCGGCATCATCTACAACACCACCATGGTGGACAAAGCGCCCGCCAGCTGGGCCGACCTGTGGGATGAGCAGTACGCCGGCAACATCCTGATGTTCAACAACAGCCGGGATGCGTACGCCATCGCGGCATTTGCCACCGGCCACAGTATCAACCCCCAGTCCACCGAGGAAGTGGACGAGGTGGTCGATCACCTCAAGGCGCAGAAACCGCTGGTGCAGGCCTATGTCATGGACGAGATCTTGATAAGATGATCGGCGGCGAGGCGGCCATCGGCGTCTATTATTCCGGCGACGCCATCACCATGATCGACGACAACCCCGATCTGGCCTGGGTCTTCCCGGAGGAGGGCAGCGTGCTTTCGGTGGACAGCATGGCCATCCCCGCCACCAGCGAGCACCAGGAAGCCGCCGAGATGTTCATCAACTTCATGTGCGAAGTGGACATCGGCAAGGCCAACGCCGAATACATCGGCTACACCACCCCCATGCAGGCCGTGTGGGAGGTGCTGGACGAGGACCTGAAGTACAGTGAGATCGCCTTCCCCTCGGAGGAGATCGAAGCGAAGGAAAAGGTCTTCACTGCCCTGAGCGATGAGGTCAACAGTGAGCTGGACGTCAAGTGGAGCGAAATGAAGAGCTACGACGAGGGCGGCAGCGGCATCGTCTTCCTGATGCTGCTTCTGGCCATGGTCGCGCTGGCCTGCTTCAACATCTGGCGAAGATCACGCTGGATACCGCCTGTGTTATCCGTGGATATCGGGTGCGCACCGCTCCTCCTCCGGCTGTTCTCCTTCGCAGCTGTTGGCGCGCACCGCACAGGCGGTATCCCGCTTCGTGTGCAAAAGAGCTCGCTCCCGTTTGGGGGCGGGCTTTTTTGCACCCCCAGGCCCGCAGCAGGGGAGAACGGTCCGCATTTTCGGGAATAAAGTGTTACTTTCCGCCGTTTTCTTAGACAAAGTGTCTGGTTTTCGCAAGGACAGTTTTGGAAAGTTTGTTTTGCGAAATGCTTGCGTTTGTGCCGGTTTGTGTTACAATAGGTGCAAGCATTTTTAGCATCTTCCAGGCACGATAAGTGAAATGAATTTGCCGCCGTTTCTACGGGCTGCACGAGAGAAAAGGAGTTTGAGTATGGCTTATTTCTATGAAGAACCTTCCCGCACCTTTGGTGAGTACTTGCTGATCCCCGGCTATTCTTCTTCGGAGAATGTCCCCACGGCTGTCAGCCTCAAGACCCCGCTGGTCAAGTACCGCAAGGGCGAGGAGGAGTGCCCGCTGGAAATGAATATCCCCATGATCAGCGCCATCATGCAGTCTGTCTCCGGCGATAAGCTGGCCATTGCACTGGCCCGTCAGGGCGGCGTCTCCTTCATCTACGGCTCTCAGAGCATCGAGAACGAGGCCGCCATGGTCCGCCGCGTCAAGAGCTTCAAGGCCGGTTATGTCGTGTCCGACTCCAATCTGGCCCCCACTGCCACCCTGCACGATGTGCTGGAGCTGAAGGCCCGCACCGGCCACTCCACCATCGCCATCACCGCCGACGGCACCCCCAACGGCAAGCTGCTGGGCATCGTGGCCTCCCGCGATTACCGCGTCAACCACACACCCCCGATGACGCCTCCGTCACCACCTTCATGACCCCCATCGAAAAGCTGGTCACGGCCCCGGAAAACACCTCCCTGCATGACTGCAACAACATCATCTGGGACAACAAGATCAACACGCTGCCTCTGGTGGATGCCGAGGGCAACCTGAAGTATTTCGTCTTCCGCAAGGACTACGACTCCCACAAGAAGAACGCCAACGAGCTGCTGGACGCCAACAAGAGCTATGTCGTGGGTGCCGGCATCAACACCCGTGATTACGCCGAGCGTGTTCCCGCTCTGGTGGAGGCCGGTGTGGACGTCCTCTGCATCGACTCTTCCGAGGGCTATTCCGAGTGGCAGAGCCGCACCATCGGCTGGATCCGTGAGCACTACGGCGACACCGTCAAGGTCGGTGCAGGCAATGTGGTCGATGCAGAAGGCTTCCGCTTCCTGGCAGAGGCAGGCGCCGACTTCGTGAAGATCGGCATCGGCGGCGGCTCCATCTGCATCACCCGCGAGACCAAGGGCATTGGCCGCGGCCAGGCTACCGCTGTCATCGAGGTCGCCAAGGCCCGCGATGAGTATTATAAAGAGACCGGCATCTATGTGCCCATCTGCTCCGACGGCGGCATCGTCCACGATTACCACATCACCCTCGCGCTGGCCATGGGCGCAGACTTCGTCATGCTGGGCCGCTACTTTGCCCGCTTTGACGAGAGCCCCACGAACAAGGTCCGCATCAATGGCCAGTATATGAAGGAGTACTGGGGCGAAGGCTCCAACCGTGCCCGCAACTGGCAGCGCTATGACCTCGGCGGCTCCACCAAGCTGAGCTTTGAGGAAGGCGTGGACAGCTATGTCCCGTATGCAGGCCCCCTGTCCGATGGCGTCCAGACCACGCTGTACAAGGTCAAGAGCACCATGTGCAACTGCGGTGCGCTCTCCATCCCGGAGCTGCAGCAGAAGGCCAAGCTGACGGTCGTTTCCTCCACTTCCATCGTGGAGGGCGGCAGCCATGACGTCATGCTGAAGAACGCGACCCCCAACATCATGAATGGCTAAGCATCATTGAATCGAACGGCTGCTTCCCGGCTTCTGGAAGCAGCCGTTTTTTCTGGTTTGGAAAAAAGATTTTGCCTGCACCCGCCGGAATTTTACAAAACCTCTTGCACCCATCCGGGAAAGATGCTATCATGGTACAAACACCCTGTCATGACAGGGTGGAAGAGCTCCGCGCCGTACCTGAGATGCAGACCGGACCGGGGCGTTTTTTCAGCAGCCGCCCGGTATCGGCCGCTGTATGGATATGAAGAGAGGAAACTTTCATGGACGAGATCAAAGTTGTTCCGTATATTCCGGATGAAGATTACGATAACCCTGCCATGGTCGTGGATTTCTACGAGTTCACGATGGCCAACTGCCTGTTTCTGCACGGCTTCAAGGATACGACGCTGGTGTTCGATATGTTCTTCCGCAAGAACCCCGACAACCAGGGCTATTCCATCAGCGCAGGCCAGCGCAAGCTGACGCGCTTTTTGCTGAACTATCACTTCAACGAGCAGGATATTTGCTGGCTGCGCACCAAGGGCATGAGCGAGGAGTTCTGCGAGTATCTGCGCACCTACCGCTGGCAGGGCGACATGTACGCTCTGCCCGAAGGCACGGTCTGCTATCCCCATGTGCAGATGGTCCGCATCGAGTGCGACCTTGTGGGCGCTATCCTCATCGAGACCTATCTGCTGCAGACCATGAACTTCCACAGCCTGATCGCCACCAAGGCGACCCGCGTCACCGGTCTGAACACCCACACCCCCCGCAGCGTCATGGAGTTCGGCACCCGCCGCGCCCAGGGCGAGAGCGCGGGCAACGACGGCGCGTATGCAGCCGTTCTGGGCGGCTGCATCGGCACCGCCAACTGCCTGGCCGAGATGAAGTATGGCCCGGAGGTCAAGGCCGTCGGCACGGTGGCCCACAGTTTCATCGAGTTCTTCCCGACCGAGTTCGACGCCTTCAAGGCCTTTGCCGATACCTATCCGGACTCTGTCAGCCTCCTGCTGGATACCTATAATATCATGGAGAGCGGTCTGCCCAACCTCATCAAGCTGGACGATTACCTCATTGAAAATACCCCAACGACCCCAACCGCCGCGTCAAGAGCGCCCGCATCGACTCCGGCGACCTGGCCCGCGGCTCCAAGCGTCTGCGCAAGGCACTGGATGCGGCCGGTAAGCCCTATATCAAGCTGGTGGCTTCCAACGGTCTGGACGAAAAGAAGATCGCCAACATGGAGCTGTATGAGCACGCCCACTTTGATTCCTACGGCGTGGGCGAGAACCTCATCACCTCGGCTTCCGACCCCGTCTTTGGCGGCGTGTACAAGCTGGTGGCGGTGAAGCGGCCGGACGGCACCTATCAGCCCAAGATGAAGTGTTCGGATTCTGCCAGCAAGGCCATCATCCCCGGCAAGAAGATGCCGTGGCGTCCGAGGCAGGCAAGTAGACCTTTCTGCCATCCGTCCCATGATCGCACTGCCCATGCATCCCTCCAATGCATTTACCATTGAAGAGCTGAACGCAAACCTTGAGGATATTCTCCATGCCTGCGAGCAGGATGTGCAGAAGCTGATCGGCCGTAAGGATGTCAGCCTTGACCTGTGCAGCAAGATCGAGAACGGTAAACTGCGTGTGGATCAGGGCGTAATCGCAGGCTGCGCAGGCGGTCTGTACGACAGCATTTATGAAGCTGCCTCCATCCTCAAGGCCACACCGGCGGCTGCGGTGACTACGCCCTGAGCGTGTATCCCGGCAGCCAGCCCATCATGATGGAACTGGTGCGCACCGGAGTCATCCACGACCTGATGGCCAGCGGTGCCACCGTCCGCACTGCGTTCTGCGGCCCCTGCTTCGGCGCAGGCGACGTGCCCGCCAACGGCGCCCTGTCCATCCGCCACACCACCCGCAACTTCCCCAGCCGCGAAGGCTCCAAGCCCGGCAACGGCCAGCTTTCCGGTGTGGCACTGATGGATGCCCGCAGCATTGCGGCCACCACGGCCAACGGCGGCATTCTGACCCCGGCCACCGACATCGACTACGATCCCACCGTGCCGGAGTACCAGTACGATCCTTCCAGCTACGACACCCGCGTGTATCAGGGCTTTGGCAAGGGCGATTACGATGCCCTGCTCAAGCTTGGCCCCAACATCAAGGACTGGCCCGAAATTGCACCGCTGGGCGATAACCTGCTGCTGAAGGTGGCATCTTACATCACCGACCCTGTTACGACCACCGACGAGCTGATCCCCTCCGGTGAGACTTCCTCCTACCGCTCCAACCCCCTGGGTCTGGCCGAGTTCACCCTCAGCCGCAAGGACCCGGAGTATGTGGGCCGTGCCAAGGCCGTGCAGGCCGAAGAAAAGGCCCGCCGTGCAGGCGAGGGCAGCGCCGAGGTGCTGGCCCAGCTGCACAAGGTGCCCGGCTGCGAAAACCTGACTTGGAACGATGTGCAGATCGCATCCACCATCTTTGCCGTCAAGCCGGGCGACGGCTCCGCCCGTGAGCAGGCGGCCAGCTGCCAGCGTGTGCTGGGGGCCGGTGCCAACATCGTCACCGAGTACGCCACCAAGCGCTACCGCTCCAACCTCATCAACTGGGGCATGCTGCCGCTGCAGCTGGTGGGCGCAACGCCGTTCGGTCTGGGCGACTATGTCTTTATCCCGAATGTCCGCGAGGCCCTCAAGGGCGACCTGCAGGACATCAAGGCCTATGTGCTGGGCGACACCGCAAAGGAGTTCAGCCTGTACATGGCCCCGCTGACCGCCGACGAGCGCAAGATCCTGGCCGACGGCTGCCTGATCAATTTCTATAAGCACTGATATGATAGAAGGCTTCCTCTTTGGGGAAGCCTTTCTCTGATTTTCTTGGGAGGTTCATTTTCCATGTCCTGCGATCTTCACAACCATTCCACCTGTTCCGACGGCTCGGTGCCCATCCAGCGCCTGCCGCTCATGGCGGCGCGGGCGGGGCTGGACACCATGGCCATTTCCGACCACGACACCCTGCTCAGCGTAAACTACTGCTATGAGCACCCTGTGCAGGACGGCGTGCGCCTGCTCCCGGCCACCGAGCTGACCGGCTATGACCATGAGCATAAGCATCGCGTGCACCTGCTGTGCTACTTCCCGGACCCGGAAAGCCGGGAACTGAAGGAGCACTGCGACATCCTGCGACAGCGCCGCAACGAGTGCGGCCTGCAAAGCGCAAAGGAGATCGAAGCGCTGTACCCGCAGTTCCGCACGGAACAGGCGCTGGAATACGCAAAGGACAGCGGTGTGCTGTTCAAAAGCGGCATTATGGAAGCGCTGCACCAGCTGGGGCTGTGCGATGCTGTGTACGGCAAGCTGTACAGTTATCTCTTTGGCTGGGAGCCGCGCGGCGTGGTGCTGCATCAGGTAAAATATCCCTCGGTGCAGGAAGTGATCGCCACGGCGAAAGCTGCCGGTGCGGTGCTGGTATTTGCACACCCGACCGTTTACAAGAGTATGCCGCTGGTGCGTCAGCTTGCCAAAGAGGGCATCATCGACGGCATTGAGGTGGAGCACCCCCGCAACAGCCCGGAGGACAGGGCCGAGTGTGCTGCTCTGTGTGAGCAGTATGGGCTGATCCATACCGGCGGTACGGACTTCCACGGTGCAAACCATAAGGTGCCGCACCCGGTGGGTACCTGTACCACGGCAGACGATCAGGTGGCCCGCATTCTGGAGTTGGCCCACAAGCGCCGCGGTATTGATGTGTGACCCGGTCACATTGACATTCCGGCACGCTGCTCTATAATAGAAGCAGACGATCTTCGTCGGGATTTCTGTCAAAAAGAGAGGATTTTGAACTATGAGCAAGGAATTCAGCTTCGCAAACAAAGGCACCTGCTCCAAGCAGACCAATTTTGTCCTGAACGACGACCACACCATTGCGTCCATGGAGGTCATTGGCGGCTGCAACGGCAACCTGAAGGGCATCTGCCGTCTGGTCAAGGGCATGAAGGCCGAAGATGTGATCGACCGCATGGAGGGGCACGCTGTGCGGGTTCCGCAACACCAGCTGCCCGGACCAGATCGCACAGAACCTGAAGAAGGCTCTGGCCGAAATGGACTGAAAAAATCAAACAGCGAAGGGGGAGATGCCTGCGGGTATCTCTTTTTGTTTTCCCATCCCGACAGAAAGAGATGTTTTTTTTCTGTGCTTCGGGGCTATACTTCTTGTGAAAACGAATTTCATCAGCAAGGAGCACGCAGATGAGCATTTGGGAAAAACTTGGCTTTGGCGGGTACAAAGGCTTTTCGCACGAGTCGGATCAGCTGCTGCGCAGTGCGGTGGAGCTTGCCGGGAACCTTGGCTGCGAAAAAGCCGATACCGGCCACCTGCTGCTGGCGATCCTGCAACAGGATCACGGGGCGGCAGCACGGTTTCTGGAGGGCAAGCAGATCCGGGAACCGGAGGTGCGCCGTCAGCTGGCCGAGAGCCGCCGCGCACCGGCTTTGCATCTGGATCGCTACGCTCTTGCGCCGGACCTCAAGCGCACCATGGATTACGCCATCATCGGGGCACAGAACGCGCACCTGAACCGGGCCGAGCCGGAACATCTGCTCTGCGCCATGCTGGAGGATGACGGCTGCACAGCAGGCATCCTGCTGGCATCCATGGGCGTGCAGCTCACAGATGCCGTGCGGGAGTGCCGCCAGCTGTCCGGGCAGTTCGTACTGCCGTATCAGATGCGGACCACGGTCAGTGCGCCGCGCGGCAGCCGCGCCAGTGATAAGTACTGCCGGGATCTGACCCGCCGTGCTGCGGAACGGGAACTGGACCCGGTGTTCTGCCGGGAAGCAGAGCTGGACCGCATGGTGGAGATCTTATGCCGCCGTCAGAAGAACAACCCCTGCCTTGTGGGGGAGCCGGGCGTGGGCAAGACCGCCCTTGCCGAAGGATTGGCCCAGCGCATTGCCACGGATCGTGTGCCCCGTGCGCTCAAGGGCCGCCGTCTGCTGGCACTGGATATGGCCAGCCTTGTGGCGGGCACCAAATACCGCGGTGACTTTGAGGAGCGGTTCAAGAACCTGCTGGAAGAGCTGGTGCGGGACGGCAGCGCCATCCTGTTCGTAGACGAGTTCCACACCATCGTGGGTGCCGGTGCAGCGGAGGGTGCCATCGATGCAGCCAGCATCTTAAAACCGGTGCTGGCCCGGGGCGAGATACAAATTATCGGCGCTACCACTACCGAAGAGTTCCGCACCCACATCCAGAAGGATGCCGCACTGGAACGCCGTTTCGGCAAGGTGCAGGTAGAGGAGCCTACGCCTGCGCAGGCGCTGGATATCCTCAACGGGCTTGCGCCGCGCTATGAGTGCTACCACAATGTCTGCCTTCCGCCGGAAGCGCTGCAGGCTGCGGTGGAGCTTTCGGTGCGGTATCTGCCGGGGCGCTTTCTGCCGGATAAGGCCATCGACCTTGTGGACGAAGCCTGTGCGGCGGCACGCATCCGGGCCGAGCAGGCAAAGCAGTCAAAGCCCACGCTGATGCCGGACGATATCGCCCATGTGGTGGCGCAGGCCAGCGGTGTGCCGGTGGAGCGGGTAGGTGAGCAGGAGCGGGAACGGCTGGACAAGCTGGAAGAACGTCTCAACGCCGAGATCGTGGGCCAGAGCCGGGCTGTGGCTGCGGTGGCAGGTGCCATCCGGCGCAGCCGCACCGGTCTTGGCGAGCCGGGCCGGCCCATGGGCGCCATGCTGTTTCTTGGCCCCACGGGAGTGGGCAAAACGGCTCTTGCCCGGGCGCTGGCGGTCAGCTGGTTCGGCAGCGAAAAAGCCCTGCTCAAATTTGATATGTCGGAGTATCAGGAGCAGCACACCGCTGCCCGGCTGCTGGGTGCGCCGCCGGGCTATCTGGGCCATGACGAGGGCGGACAGCTGACCGAAGCAGTGCGCCGCCGCCCTTACAGTGTGGTGCTGTTTGACGAGATCGAAAAGGCACACCCGGACATTCAGAACATCCTTTTGCAGATACTGGAAGATGGCCAGCTGACCGATGCCATGGGCCGCAAGGCGGATTTCCGCAACACCATCGTACTGCTCACCTCAAACCTCGGCGCACGTTTTTTGGCGGGTCAGAGCACGCCGCTGGGCTTTGCGGCGGGCAGCGAAGCCGTGTTTGAAAAGCAGTCTGCGCAGGCCATTGAGGAGGCAAAAAAGTGGTTCCGGCCAGAGCTGGCAGGCCGTCTGGACGAGATGATCGTATTCCGTCCGCTGGCCGACGACAGCCTGTGCGCCATTGCCGAAAAAATGCTGTGCCAGCTGGAGCAGCGTGCCGCCCGCAGCGGCTACCAGCTGCGTCACACACCGCGGGTAGGGCAGGCGCTGGCAGCAAAGGCCCGCTCTGCCTACGGGGCCAGAGAACTGCGCCGCGCAGTGGACAGGGCAGTGGAGCAGGCACTTGCGGATCAGATCGCATCCGGCACGGCCTGCGTGGGCCAGCACTGGACAGCGGACTGCTCGGCGGATGGTGCTATCGTCCTGCGGGAGGACGAAACCGCAACACTGTAAAGCATCTGAAGCTCAAAAGGACCGCCCTGAGTTACAAGACCCGGGGCGGTATTTTTTTGTCTGCAGGGGGGAGCGGAGACATCCGCTCCTTTTTTGTGCGTACGGGGCAGGGACATTGTGAGATTGGCTCTTGCATCCTTTTGGTTTTCTGTTATCATAGAAGCAACAGAATTGCAGGAGGAAGTCCATGCGCACATTGTTTCTTTTGAACCCAACTGCCGGTAAGGCCGATTGCACCCGTACGCTGCCGCAGCAGATCAATGTTGCCGCCGCGCGTGCAGGGCTTGCGCCGGAAGAATATACCATTCAGATCACAAATCACGCCGGTCATGCCCGGGAGCTGGCCAATGCCGCTGCGCAGCAGGCCCGGCAGAGCGGGGAAGAACTGCGGGTCTTCACTGCCGGCGGCGACGGCACCTTCAACGAAGCGCTCACCGGGATCTATGGCTATGCAAAGGCAGCCGTGGGCTGTCTGCCCTTTGGCAGCGGCAACGATTTTCTGCGCACCTTTGGTACAAAGGAAGAGTTTCTGGATCTGGATGCCCAGCTGGCCGGTGGGCCGGTGAGCATCGACCTGATGCAGACCGACCTCGGCCTGTCGGCCACCATCTGCGCCGCCGGGCTGGACGCACAGGTGGCCTACGGCATCCCCCAATTCAGACGCATCCCGTTCTGCGGCGGCGAGATGGCCTATGTGCTGTCCATTGTGGAACAGCTGTGCGGGCACATCGGCCGCCGGGTGGAGTACACCATCGACGGTGAGACCTTTGCGGTGGACTGTCTGATGTGCGCGGTCTGCAATGGCCGCACCTACGGCGGCGGCTTCTACGCCGCGCCGGAGGCCCGGCCCGACGACGGCTGGCTGGACGTCTTCATCATCCGCAGGGTGAGCCGCCTGACCATCGCAAGCCTGCTGGGGATGTACAAGAGCGGCAAGCACTTCCAGAACGGTCAGCTCGTCAGGGCTGCAGAGCCGTATTTCATTTACCGCCGCGCAAAGCAGGTGAGCCTGCGCGCTGCGGATGGCCGCGGGCCGATCGTTGCCACGGCAGACGGTGAATGCGCACCCAAGGAGCAGATCACTGTACAGGTACAGCCGCTGGCAGGGCGCATCCTTCTGCCAAAGCCTGCTTTTGAGCGCTTTGCAGCGCAGAGGACGGCACAGAGTGCAGACCGAACATGAAAAACCAGAAGAAGAGACAGCTTTTTTGTCCAAGAAGAAAGCTGTCTCTTTTTTCGCTGTACGGCTGATTTTTTCATCTGTCATAAATTCTTAACAAAAAAAGAAGCAAAAAAGGTCTTGATTTTTTGGGTCAAGATGAGTACAATACATTTAGCACTCAGAGAAATGGAGTGCTAAAGAACCAAAGAGCCGACATGAGGCCCTTTGGACACAGCAAAGTTTTAAATTATATTTTTTTTACTATAGGAGGGCAAGAACTATGAAGATCATTCCTCTTGCAGACCGTGTTGTCATTAAGGCTGTTGAGGTTGAGGAGACCACCAAGGGCGGTCTGATCCTGACCGGCAGTGCCAAGGAGAAGCCCCAGGTGGCTGAGGTCATCGCTGTCGGCCCCGGCGGCGTTGTGGACGGCAAGGAAGTCAAAATGACTGTCAAGGTCGGCGACAAGGTCCTCACCAGCAAGTACTCCGGTACCGAGGTCAAGGTGGACGGCGAGGAGTGCACCATCGTCCGTCAGGGCGATATCCTGGCAGTCGTTGAGGACTGAGCAGTTTCCCCTCTGATATTTGAAAATTGAGCTTTAAAGGAGCGATTTGATTATGGCTAAGCAGATCAAGCAGGGCGAGGAAGCCCGCAAGGCACTGTGTGCCGGTATCGACACTCTGGCAGATACTGTTAAGATCACCCTCGGCCCCAAGGGCCGCAATGTGGTGCTGGGCAAAGAAGTTTGGTGCCCCTGTCATCACCAACGATGGCGTGACCATTGCCAAGGAGATCGAGCTGAAGGACGAGTTCGAGAACATGGGCGCACAGCTGGTGCGTGAAGTCGCTACCAAGACCAACGACGCCGCAGGCGACGGCACCACCACCGCGACCGTGCTGGCACAGGCTATGGTCACCGAGGGCATGAAGAATGTCACCGCCGGTGCCAACCCGATGGACATCCGCCGCGGCATGAGCAAGGCCGTTGCCAAGGCTGTTGAGACCATCAAGGCTCACAGCCAGAAGGTGAAGGACAGCAACGATATCGCCCGCGTCGGCACCATTTCTGCCGGCGACCCGGAGATCGGCCGTCTGATCGCCGAGGCTATGGAGAAGGTCACCTCCGATGGCGTCATCACCATTGAGGAGAACAAGACCACCGCTGAGACCTACAACGAGATCGTGGAAGGCATGCAGTTCGACCGCGGTTACCTGACCCCGTATATGGTCACCGATACCGACAAGATGGAGGCTGCTCTGGACAATGCCGCCATCCTCATCACCGATAAGAAGATCAGCGTGATTCAGGATTTGGTCCCTCTGCTGGAGCAGGTGATGCAGAACGGTCTGAAACTGCTGATCGTGGCTGAGGACATTGAGGGCGAGGCTCTGTCCACTCTGATCGTCAACCGCCTGCGCGGCACCCTGAACGTCTGCGCTGTCAAGGCTCCCGGCTTTGGCGACCGCCGCAAGGAAATGCTGCAGGATATCGCAACCCTGACCGGCGGCACCGTGATCTCCTCCGATCTGGGCTACGAGCTGAAGGACGCTACCGTCCAGATGCTGGGCCATGCCCGTCAGGTCAAGGTCACCAAGGAGAACACCACCATCGTGGGCGGTGCAGGCGACAAGGATGCTATCGCATCCCGCATCGCTCAGATCCGCAGCCAGATCGAGGCCGCTACCAGCGATTTCGACCGTGAAAAGCTGCAGGAGCGTCTGGCAAAGCTGGCTGGCGGCGTGGCCGTCATCAAGGTCGGTGCTGCTACCGAAGTTGAGATGAAGGACAAGAAGCTGCGCATTGAGGATGCCCTGAATGCAACCAAGGCTGCTGTGCAGGAAGGTATCGTTGCTGGCGGCGGTACTGCTCCTATCAATGCGATCCCCGCTGTGCGCGAGCTGTGCGACACGCTGGAAGGCGACGAGCGCACCGGTGCCAAGATCGTTCTGAAGGCTCTGGAAGCTCCTCTGCGCCAGATCGCTAAGAACGCCGGTCTGGAGGGCAGCGTCATCATCGACAAGATCATCTCTGCCAACAAGCCCAACTACGGCTTTGATGCTCAGAACGAGGTCTTTGTGGACGATATGATCGCTGCTGGCATCGTTGACCCCACCAAGGTCACCCGTTCCGCTCTGGAGAACGCAGCCTCCGTCGCTGAGATGGTGCTGACCACCGAAAGCCTGGTCGCTGATCTGCCGGAACCCCTGCTGCACCCGCTGCTGCAGGCGGTGACATGGGCGGTATGGGCATGTACTAATAACTGCCAAAAAACCGCATGAATCCTTGATTTTTGGAGCACGCAAAAGCGGATTTACGCCAAACTTACGCCACTTACGCCAAAAATCAAAGCGCATTATAGGGTAACAAAATCGGCACTCGCTGAAAAGCGGGTGCCGATTTTTTTGTGTCACGAAAAGCTGATGGATGCTGCACGCTACACACCGTCAGCTTTTTTTCGTTTACAGGGGAAAAAAGTGGGTGGTATAATAGAAATAGAGTTTTGTAAGAGTGCTTTCATAGTCAAGGCTATAAAAAATACGGATAAGCATAAAGCCGGTGGATGATATGAAAATTCTGGATAACATCACCAATACCGTTCGAGATGATTTACGGGTCGAGATCAAAAAAAGGTAGCAGGGTGTCTATTGCGGCAGCCTGCTTTTCGATGTATGCCTATAAAGAGCTAAAGAAGCAGCTGGAAACCATAGACGAGTTTGAATTTATCTTTACATCCCCCACGTTTGTGAAAGAAAAGGCTGAAAAGCAGAAGCGGGAGTTCTACATTCCCCGCATTTCTCGTGAAACGAGCCTTTACGGTACAGAGTTTGAAATCAAACTGCGCAATGAGATGACCCAGAGAGCCATCGCAAAGGAGTGTGCAGACTGGATCAGAAGGAAGGCTACGTTCAAATCGAACACCACCGGTGAAAATATGGCTGGCTTTATGACTGTGGATTCCGGCGCAGCACAGACCGCTTATATGCCGATTGGCGGCTTTACAACGGTCGATATTGGCTGTGAACGCGGAAATAACAGCTACAACATGGTCAACTGTATGGAGGCTCCGTTTGCACAGCAGTACATGAAGTTGTTCGATTCTCTTTGGAACGACCGGGACAAAATGCAGGATGTCACAGATGTGGTTCTGGAAAGTATCAGCACGGCTTATGCAGAAAATTCCCCGGAGTTCATCTACTTTATGACGCTGTATCATGTGTTCAGCGAGTTTTTGGACGACATCTCAGAAGATGAACTGCCGAATGAGGCAACCGGCTTTAAGCAGAGCAAAATCTGGAGCCTGCTCTACGACTTCCAGAAGGATGCGGTGCTTGCCATCATCAATAAGCTGGAAAAGTACAACGGCTGCATCCTTGCGGACAGTGTTGGCCTTGGCAAGACCTTTACCGCACTGGCAGTCGTAAAGTATTATGAGAATCGAAACAAGTCGGTTCTGGTGCTGTGTCCCAAAAAGCTGGCGGAAAACTGGAATACCTATAAGGACAACTATGTGAACAACCCGATTGCATCGGATCGGCTGAACTATGACGTCCTGTTCCACACAGACCTGTCCAGAAGCAGCGGAAAATCGAATGGCCTCGATCTGGATCGCCTGAACTGGGGCAACTACGATCTGGTCGTCATTGATGAATCGCACAACTTCCGCAACGGCATCGGTACGCACAGCAAGACGCAGGACAACCGTTACCAGCGGCTGATGGACAAGGTGATCCGTGCCGGAGTTAAGACCAAGGTGCTGATGCTTTCGGCAACACCTGTCAACAACCGCTTTGTTGACTTGAAAAATCAGTTGGCTCTTGCCTATGAGGGAAACTCCGAATATCTGGATGAAAGGCTGAACACCTCAAAGAGCATTGAAGACATCTTTAAGCAGGCGCAGAAAGCCTTTAACGCATGGAGTAAGCTGAAACCAGAAGAGAGAACCACGGATGCGCTGCTGCGGACGTTGGATTTCGACTTCTTCGAGCTACTGGACAGTGTTACCATCGCACGTTCTCGGAAGCATATCGAGAAGTACTACAACACCAACGCTATCGGAAAGTTCCCGGAGCGGTTGAAGCCGATTTCTGTCCGTCCATGCCTGACAGACCTGAATAATGCTATCAACTACAATGAGATTTACGAGCAGCTGATACAGTTGAGCTTGTGCGTCTATATGCCCTCCAACTATATCTTCGCAAGTAAGATCCAGAAGTATCAGGAGCTGACGCACAATAAGGGTGAGAATCTGACCCAGAGAGGCCGTGAGCAGGGCATTTGCAGGCTGATGAGTATTAACCTGCTGAAGCGGCTGGAAAGCTCTGTATGCTCGTTCCAGCTGACCCTGATGCGCATCAAGAAACTGATTGATGGTACGATTCAGTCCATTGACCAGTTTCAACGCGCCGGCCACGCTGATCTGGATATATACGACATGGCCGGAGACGATTTTGACATGGACGATGAAAACACTGACTTTTTCACCGTCGGCAAAAAAGTCAAAATCGACCTTGCGGATATGGACTGGAAGAGCTGGCGTACGGAGCTTCGGAAAGATGCAGAAATTCTGGAGCTGTTTACCTTTATGGTGGCAGATATCACGCCGCAGCATGACACAAAGCTGCAACAACTGTTCAAGCTGCTGTCTGAAAAAATTGAGCACCCGATCAATGCCGACAACAGAAAAGTGCTGATTTTCTCTGCATTTTCGGATACGGCAGAGTACCTCTTTGACAATGTGAGTACATTCGTAAAGCAGAAGTATGGGCTAGATACCGCTGTCATTACCGGATCGATTGATGGGCGAACCACGATCAAGGGCTTCAAGGCAACACTCAACAATGTACTGACCTGTTTTTCTCCGCTCTCCAAAGACCGGGATGTTCTGATGCCCGGTAGTACCACGGAGATTGATGTGCTGATTGCGACAGACTGCATTTCTGAAGGTCAGAACTTGCAGGACTGCGATTATCTGATCAACTATGACATTCACTGGAACCCGGTGCGCATAATCCAGCGTTTTGGACGAATCGACCGTATCGGCAGCAAAAACCAGTACATCCAGCTTGTGAATTTTTGGCCTGATCTGACGCTGGACGACTACATCAACCTGAAATCCCGCGTGGAAACCCGCATGAAAATCACCGTTATGACCTCTACTGGAGATGACGACCTTATCAACCCCGAAGAAAAGGGCGACTTGGAGTACCGCAAGGCGCAGCTGAAACGCTTGCAGGAAGAGGTTGTTGACATTGAGGATATGTCGGACGGCATCTCCATCATGGATCTGGGACTGAACGAGTTCCGGCTCGACCTGCTGGATTACATCAAACACAACGGTGATCTGGACAAGAAGCCCCGTGGACTTCATGCGGTGGTTCCGGCTACGGATGAACTGCCGGAGGAGTGATTTTCGTGCTGAAAAACATCAATAACAGCGTCAATGTGGACAATCGGAACCGCATCCATCCGTTCTACATGGTTTACATCGGCATGGACGGGCAGATCATCTGCGACTACCTGAACCCCAAAAAGATGTTGGACGATATCCGGCTGCTGTGCCGTGGAAAGACTGAGCCAATCAAAGAGGTGTATGAACGCTTCAACCGGGAAACAGACGATGGAAAGGACATGGCAGAAATGTTCGAATTGCTGCGTGAATCCATTCATTCGATCATTGATGTCAAAGAAGAAAGCGACATCGACAGCCTGTTCTTTGCGGGCGGAACAACGGCATTGCTCAGTCAGGTGTCCGGACTGGATGATTTTGAGCTGATTTGCTTCCTTGTTGTAAAATGAACGAACAGAGGTGAAAAATGTGCTTGGCTTGCCTATGACTACCGAGTTCAATAAACGCATCCCAAAGCAGAAGTTCTATGAGAACATCGCCGTTACTCCGGCTATGAAGAAAGCCTTTGTCGAGCAGATCAAGATCATCTACTGGCGCAATAAGATTGCGACTACCACCCTGAATCTGGCTGCTGGCGAGCAGGTGACGGAGATCGAGGTGTTCGAGGTACGGCTGTCTGCCCCGAAGCTGGATGAGAGTGTCCTGCGCCAAATCGACCGGGAAATTCCGTATCACATCCTCTTTTTGCTGGAATACGAGGGCAAGTATCGTGCTGTCATCGGCTACAAGGAGGCTGCGGCGGGCAAGACGGCCTTTAAGGTAGACCGCTATTATTCTACGGATTGGCTGGACGAGGACGACCTGCCGGTGCATCTGGAAGGGCTTACGCTGGATGCTGTATACGAAAACTTTGTCCGTCAGATCGCAGGTGATGTGCTTGGCACAGGAGAAAGCACATCGCTGAAAGACAGCGTAGAGCAGCAGAAGCAACGAGAACAGATGGAAAAACAGATTGCGGCACTGGAAGCTAAAATCCGTAAGGAAAAGCAACCGAAGAAGAAATTTGAACTGGTACAAGAACTTAAAAAAATCAAGAAGCAGGAGACCTAATTGTGAGAAAAAGCATTTTTGATATCGTAAAAAGACAATACCAATCTGGCAAATGGTGTACTGCGATTGGATTCAATGTTTCTTAAAGAAGAAATTCTCAGAGTTAATCGTGGTATACCATATACGTTGAAAGATTATGTCGAAGATTACTGCTTTGAAACGTGGAAATATAGAAATCACTGTTTGGATGTCGACGATTTCCTTAGAACCGTAAATTACAATAATTTGAAACGGTCAGCGACAATCAATGCAGAAGATATCTTTACATTGATTGAGATTATTTATAATTTTGGAATCTTGCATTTGGCGACTTAGAAAAAGGAACGAATGGCTTGTTATGGAGTGGGAACTTTTTTCATTTGCAAGATGTGATGGATGACATTTTGAGACAGTATAACTATACTGCTTATATTCCAGAAGATGATGAGTGTGTCTTGGTTATTGAAGATAAACCAGAGGTGACGGCTACTGCCGAGATTGTTCCAGAGACACTTGCACTCGATATTATTCGATATAATCACAGATTGCTAAAGGGCAACATAAATGCAAAAAAGTCAATTTTGCTTAAACTAGCAAGCGAACTTGAACCGAGAAGAAAAAAGAACTGCAAGAGTTAGATAAAGACCTGACATCGAACATCTTTTTTCATGTTAAATAACATGAATATTCGACATAATAATCAAAATATAAATGAGCCTTCAAAATATAAGAAATATGTTGCTGAGATAGACAACCAGCATCTGGAAGACTGGTATGATGAACTATACCAAATGATGTTGCTTGCGCTTTTGCTATTGGACAATATTGAACGTCAAAAATCTATTGATGAACTAAAAGAGAAAGTGGCAGGAAAATAAAATGGAAACTCTAAAAATGCACAGCCTTGACGGTGTACAGCGCAACATTGAGCTGATCGGCAAGCTGTTCCCCAATGCAATTACCGAGGTAAAACGTGACGGCAAAGTAGAACACGCCATTGACTTTGACGTTCTGCGGCAGGAGCTTTCCGACTCCATCGTGGAAGGTCGGGAGGAGCGTTACCAGTTTACATGGCCGGACAAGAAAAAGGCGATGCTGGCGGCCAATGCGCCCATTACGGAAACCCTGCGCCCGGTTGTGGCAGACAGCGTTGGCAAGGATGGCACACCCGGCGGTTTTGACAGTGAGAACCTCTACATCGAGGGAGACAATCTGGAAGTCCTCAAGCTTTTGCAGGAGAGCTATCTCGGCAAGGTCAAGATGATCTACATTGACCTCCCTATAATACAGGCAATGACTTTGTCTATGAGGATGATTTTGCACAGAGCACCGAGGATTACATGGGAAACAGCGGCCAGTATGATGAAGAAGGCAACCGGCTTGTGACCAACACCGAGAGCAATGGCCGTTTTCACACGGATTGGCTCAATATGATTTATCCACGCCTAAGACTAGCAAAAGATTTGCTTGCAGATGATGGGGTTATTTTTATATCTATTGATGATAATGAGCAAGAAAATCTAAAGAAATGCTGCGATGAAATTTTTTGGTGCGGATAATTTTATAGCCCAAATGGTTTGGCAAAAGAGAACTTCTCCCGATGCAAGAAGAATTGTTAGTGCAGGACATGAATATGTGCTTGCATATATAAAAAATTCGGAGATAGGTCATGAAGTGTTAAATCCGTTGCCGTTTGATGATGCGGATTATGCGAGATATAAGAACCCGGACAATGATCCAAATGGACCGTGGATTTCGACTGATTGTACTGCGCAAGGCGGACATGGTACAAAAGATCAATTCTATGATATGGTAACTCCAGCGGGACGTGTTGTAAAATTACAAGAGGGTCTGTGCTGGAGGGTATACGAAAAAAAGAATGGAAGAAGAGATAGCGGCAGGGCATATTTGGTTTGGTTCGGATGGAAACGGTGTTCCGAGAAAAAGACATATCTTGCAGATAGAGCAGGAAAAACCATGTGGACATGGTGGCCAAATACAGAAGTTGGACATACGCAAGAGGCAACTAAAGAAATTGCGACTCTTTTGGGGCAATCAGGAATAATGGATTTTCCGAAGCCAATTCGATTGATGAAAAGAATAGTTCATATAGCTTCAAAGAAGGATTCGATTATTCTCGACTTTTTTTCTGGTTCCGCCACAACTGCTCATGCTGTAATGAAACTGAACGCCGAGGATGGCGGACACCGCAAGTTCATCATGGTGCAGCTGCCCGAAGCCTGCGACGAAAACAGCGAAGCCTATAAAGCGGGCTACAAAAACATCTGCGAAATCGGCAAGGAGCGCATCCGCCGGGCTGGCCGGAAAATCAAAGAGGATGCCGGTTTGACGGCTCCGGCTGATTTGGATATTGGCTTCCGCTGCCTGCGTCTGGACGAAAGCAACATGAAGCCTGTGTACTACACACCGGATGAAGTCGGTCAGCAGGATCTGTTCTCGTTGGTGGACAACGTGAAGGAAGACCGTACCCCGGAGGACTTGCTGTTCCAGGTGATGCTGGATCTGGGTGTGTTGCTGTCCAGCCCCATTGAGGTGAAAGAGATTGCGGGCAAAAGGGTGTTCAACGTGGCAGAGGGCTTCTTGCTGGCCTGCTTCGACCATGATGTGACGGAGGAGACTGTCAAGGCCATTGCCCAGATGAAGCCCTACTATGCCGTGTTCCGTGACAGCTCCATGGCAAACGACAGCGTTGCAACAAACTTTGACCAGATTTTTGAAACGTATAGCCCGGAAACGGTAAGGAAGGTGTTGTGAGATGACAGCAAAAATTCAATACGAGGACATTGACCTTTATCACTATACATCACTGGCGTCACTTTTCGCTATTTTGCAGAATGAAACAATTCGTTTGACAGACTATCGATTTTTGAATGATACGCAGGAGCTTTCTTATGCGACACACTGGTTGAAAGCACTCCTTCAACCCATGGCTGAAAATGAGTTTGTGCAAAAGCTTTTGACTGCAATCGAAAACATTGAGCAAGGAAAAGTTGAACGGCTCAAAGGGATTGGTGAAGATCTGCCGTATCTGCAATGGAATATGTGCGACCTGAATTACTATATTCTTTCCCTGTCACAAAACTACGATGATCTTGCCATGTGGCGGATGTATGCCAAAGATGGTTGCTCTATAAAATTTGATAGTCAAAAATTGAATGAGTTTCTCTATTCACTCCGTGATGATAATTTGAAAAACGGTTTTACAAATTTAATAAAGGGTCCTGTCAGCTATAATGCCGGACAAGATATGGATACTGTTATAAAACTTTGGTTGGTGCTTCATAATGAACAGATGATTTATGATGACGTCTTGCAATATTGCTTGAGAATTAAGTCTCCAGACTTTTCTTTTGAGCATGAATATCGCTTTGGCATTCCATTTGAAGATCAGTACTTGGGCGAAAAGGCGACCAAAGAGTTTACGCTGGTCGGAAATACAATTCGCCCACAGCTTGAACTGAAAAAATTCCCCGTTGCGGATGTTATAGAAGAAATTACGATCAGCCCGTTTGTTACATCTGAACTTACCAAGATTGGACTTCAGGAACTCTTGAAATCTAAAAATATGTCTCCGGATATCGTTAAACAGTCGAGCATCAAAATACGATAAGAAAGGCAG